>Ga0113563_10001735_pt1 | contig 12632 bp, 11 predicted proteins | sample Mud3Dept3metaG_FD_80117 | JGI IMG/M metagenome (GOLD analysis project Ga0113563, IMG submission 80117) | Freshwater wetland microbial communities from Ohio, USA, analyzing the effect of biotic and abiotic controls - Mud 3 Core 4 Depth 3... | ecosystem: Environmental > Aquatic > Freshwater >...
CAGATCCTGCACAGCGTGCTGCCGGGCGCGAACACGATGGCGTTCTGGTACCACTTCGCGATCCTGTTCGAGGCCTTGTTCATCCTCACGGCCGTGGACGCGGGCACGCGCGCCGGCCGTTTCATGCTGCAGGACCTGCTCGGAACCTTCGTGCCTGCGCTGCGCCGCACCGAGTCGTGGCGCGCCAACGTGCTGGCCACCGGGACCTGCGTGGCGATGTGGGGCTATTTCCTGTACCAGGGCGTCACCGACCCCCTCGGCGGCATCAACATGTTGTGGCCGCTGTTCGGCATCGCAAACCAGATGCTCGCGGCCATTGCGCTGATGCTCTGCACCGTCGTCCTGTTCAAGATGAAGCGCGACCGCTACGCATGGGTCACGATCGTGCCCACGGCGTGGTTGCTCATCAGCACGACGACCGCGGGCTGGATGAAGATTTTCCACGAGACGCCGGCCATCGGCTTCCTGGCGCAGGCGCACAAGTACCAGGCCGCCATACAGGCGGGCGAGTTGATCGCGCCTGCCACGCACATGGGCCAGATGCAGCAGGTGATGGTCAACAACTTCATCAACGCCGGCCTGACCGCGGTGTTCCTGGCTGTCGTGCTGAGCGTGCTGGTGTACTCGGTCAAGGCGATTGGCGCCGCCCGTCGAGCGGGTGCACGCACTGACCGCGAGACGGCGTACATTGCGCTCAGCCCGCAGGAGGCGCACCTGTGACTGACGACGTGCCTGTGGGCCTGTGGCGGCGACTGGTGCAGACGGCACGGCTGTGCTGCGGGATACCCGACTACGACAACTACGTCCGGCATCTCAGGGAAAAGCACCCGGAGCGGCCGATTCCCGATTACGCGACGTTCTTCAGGCAGCGCCAGGATGCGCGCTACGGTGGCGGCGGTTTCCGCTGCTGTTGAGGGCCGACAGTGCCGCAGGATGACTTGTTTCCGCGGCCGCGCCCATGGCAGCGGGCGCTGTATCGTTTCTGGCCCAGCCGACGATTGCGTGTCGATCCATTGCAGGGCCACGAGGTCGCCGATCGTTATCGACCGGTCGACATCGCCAACTGGAAGCTGATTCCCCCGGTCGCGCGCCTGATGCTCTCGCGCAGGGTGGCGCACCTGTTGACCTTCCGCGCGGATCGCCGGCTGACCATCGTCATACCGTTTCGCGACCGGGAAGCACACCTGACGGAACTGCTACCGCCGCTCACGGCGATGCTTGCGACACAGGGCGTGAGCTTCCGGATTCTCGTCGTGGACCAGGAACCCGGGCGCCCATTCAATCGCGGCAAGCTCATCAATATCGGGTTCGCACATGCCGCGGCGACGACGGATTACTACTGCATCCACGATGTGGATGCCATTCCGGTGGAAGCGAATTACCTGTGTCCGTCGCAGCCGCTGCGGCTCGTCAACCGGCTGTTGAGCACGGGTCGCGCCGTCAACGAATGCCCGACACACTATTTTTCCGGCGCCATCAGCGTGCTGAAAGAACAGGTCTACACGGTCAATGGCTTTTCGAACGAGTACTGGGGGTGGGGCAAGGAGGACGACGAATTCCTGTTCCGCCTGCAGCTGGCGGGGTTCCTGTGCTACTTCGACAGCCGGGGCGCATACCACGACTTGCCGAACCCCGCCTCACAGCAGGTCCAGCGGCCGGCCCTGCGCCGTCCCCCGCACGTCCGGTTGAACCGTACGCGGCGGAGCCGGCTGATGCGCGGACTGGTGAACCCCGCCGACGACGGGCTCAGTACCTTGAGCTACGAATTGCTGGGCCGCGAAGAGCACGAGCAATACGAGAGGATCCGCGTCCGCGTATGAGCGTCAGGCCGGGCCCCAGTACCCGATCTTCTTGCGGATCTTGAGCTTGCGCCACCAGTTGCGGGGCTTGGGCCTGGGGCTTCGCGCACCCGCCGCGATGAAATCGTCGACGGCATCGAGCACGCGTTCGCTGGACTTGCCGTCGCGGTAAGGGTGAATCGAATCGGCGTACGCGCGGATCTCCCGCATCAGTTCCGGTGGCCGGGCGAGGGCGCGTTCGATCGACGGCTGCAGCTGGTCCGGCGTATCGATGTCGATCAGCTGTGGCCCCGGACGCCGGTTCTTGAACGTGACCACCGGCTTGTACGTCAGCAGGAACTCATTCAGCGCGGACGACGTGTCGGAGATCATCATGTCGACCTGCGGGAAGAGGTCCAGGATGTTGTCGTCCGTGGCGAAGCGCAGGTGCTCGCTTTCGAGCGCCCGATAGCGCGCGACCGTCTCGGGACTCGATTTCGGGTGCAGCGTGACGATCCATTTCCAGCGGCCCGTGCGGGACATGTCCCGGATGGTGTCGTGAAGAATGCTCGCCGCGCTCCATGAGGGCGAGAACGTCGAGTGATACAGGATCACGGGCTGCGGGCGCACGGGCGGCGGAACATCCGCTCCATGTTCGCGCAGGAACGGATCGAGCTTCGGCCAACCAGTCTCCTTCACCGCGAAATGGCCGAGCTCGCGGGCTTTCTCTTCGAACGCCTGCGTGTCGCCCGGGCCCGTCGTGCAGTACAGGTCGAAGAAACCGCGGACATAGATGTGTCGCGGCTTGCCGGCATCGAAGCCGTGGAAGACCTCGACTTTGACGCCGGGAAAGAAATGCGGCACGGCGTTGCTCGAAGTCAGCACGGCGATCGGCGCGAACTCGCGAACGGCCTGCGTCGAGCGCAGGCACGTTTCGTCCGGATGGAGTTCCTCGGCGCCCGGGCCGTCGAAGAACCAGGCGGCCTCGTGCCCGCGCGCGCGGATGGCGGCCTGCAGCGGACGGGAAATCGCGAGCGCGTAGCGCTCGGAACCGTAGAGCAGGTAGTGTTTCTTCAAGGATCGAGACCGCAGCTGCGAAGTTGGTCGGCGGCGAGTGCCACCGACTCCGGGTTGTGCCGCATCTCGTAGTACCGCATGCGCTTGTATACGGCGTACGACGCGGCGACCTGCGACACCACGTAACCCCGCCAGCCGTCGAGAAACGCCAGTCGCAGGAAGTAGTCCTTCAGGAACGCCGCTGCAAAGACCAGTGGCGTCATCCACATGCGCACGGGCCGGTCGCGGTCCAGCCAGTCGCGCGCCTTGAGCTCTGCATACCGCAGGGTCTTCAGCTGCTTGTGCACGAGCGAGGGGTTGTTCAGGTGGATGAACGGATGGCGGAAGGTTTCGCCCGGTCCATTGAATCGCAATGCTTCGTGCACACGCGCGTCCGTCCAGCGCGCCCGGCCGCGGTGATAGAGCCGCTCGATTCGTTCTCCCGTCATCGGCCGGTACCAGCGCATCGGCGCGCCCATGTACCAGGTCTGACGCCGCAGTGTTGCTCCGGCACGCTGGGATTCGAACAGTCCCGGCAGGCGCCGCTCCATTTCGCGCGCGAGCTCGGGCGTGAGCGCCTCGTCTGCGTCGAGCGCCAGTATCCAGTCGTGCCGCGACTGGGTGCTGGCAAAGTTCCGCTGCGGTCCGAAGCCCAGCCACTCGTGTTCGACGACGCGCGCGCCGTGTCTCGCGGCGATCTCCTGCGTGCCGTCGGTACTGCCCGAGTCGATGACGAGCTTCTCGGCGGCGAAGGGAACGCTGTCGAGGCAGCGCCCGATCGCCGCGGCCTCATTGCGTGCGATTACGAGCAGTGTGATCGGCAACGTGGGGGTTGCGGGCATGCCGGCCAGTTTCGCAGTGCGGCGTGCGGCCCGCAACCCGGGCGAATGCACCGGCTCTCTAGCGCGACTCGCTGGATCGCCAGCGCCGTTCAATCTCGGCGCATTGCTGATCGTAATGTCGCGTGCGACGGTCGTGCGGCAGCCGGCTGATCGCGATGCGGATCGGCTGCAGCAGATCGTCGATGTCGATACTTGCGCCGGGCTCGAGTCGCGCAACCTGCTTGAGCGTCTTCCGGGCGAAGCGGTGATACGCGCGCTGTACGTGCCGCTGCCTGTCCTGGGCCGGCAGATGATTCGCGAAGGTATCTATGGTTTCCAGGATGTCGCGGCCAACGCGCCCTGCGTTCCGCAGGCGGCTGGTCTCACTGCCGCTGTGTCGCCGGTAACAGGCCAGCATTTGCGGTTCGTACCACGTCGCATGTCGAGCGGCGACGCGGACCCACATCTCCCAGTCCAACGCGAAGCAGAGGTCGTCCCGGTATCCGCCGAGATCCTCGTACACGCTGCGTCTCACGAGAACCGACGCGCACTGGATGCGTTGCCATTCCGCGATCTTCGTCAACCAGTCGCGCAGGATGCCGGCGCGCCAGCGTTCGCGATGCGTGCGGCCGGTGACGCGGTCGTTCTCGTCGATGAATTGCAGCCGGCAGAATGCCATGCCGACGTCCGGCGAAGTGGAAAATGCCGGCAGCAGGCGTCGATAGAAGCCGTCGCGCACGAGATCGTCCTGGTGCAGGAGGTGCACGATCCTTCCGCGCGCCAGTTGAACACACTGGTTCCAGTTGCCCGCCAGGCCCCGGTTCGACGCCATCCGGTGCACTTCGACACGGCCGCCGGGCGCGGCCTCCGCCACGAGTGCCGCGACATCGACCGTGGGCGAGGCATCGTCGACCACCGCGATCTGCATTTCGGCCGGGCCGAGGTCCTGTTGCATCACGCTGCGCAGCGCATCGATGAGATATCGACCGGGCTGGTAGGTCGGCAGCATGACCGACACCGTCGGGCGTGCCGCCTGCCCAGCGACTGGAGGTATGGAAGGAGCCTCGGCCCGGTGCGTCGCCGCAATGTTGCCCGGAATTGCCGTCATGAACATGAGCCTGCGCGACGCGTATCATCAAAATGCTAGCAAACTGGCGGGCGGCAAGGCGACTCGAGATGAGGCGACAGTGGGCATTGGTATGCGTCGCGTGCTTGATCGCTGCCTGTGGCTTGTCTGGCTGCAGTACGTTGCCGGATGGCCGCGTGTGGGGCGAGGCGGCGACGTGGCGTCCCGGCTGGGAGCGAATCGGCGCGGCTGCCCGCGAGTCCGTGCGCGATCCGTGGGTCTGGGCGCCGGCGCTTGGGGCCGCGGTGTTCCAGATCGACGACTGGGACCGGCGCGTGTCCGACTGGGCGCGTGATGAAACGCCGGTGTTCGGTTCACAGCACCAGGCCGAACAGTGGAGCGATGACCTGCGTACCGCATCGGTCGTCGCGCACTACGCGACCATCATCGCCACGCCGGGCGGGGACGACCCGCAGCGCTGGCTCATCAGCAAGGCCAAGGGTGCGCTGGTCGATGCGGCCGCCGTGAGCACGACGGTGTTCATCACGCGCGGACTGAAGACGGCCGTCGACCGGGAACGGCCGAACGGGGAGGACACCGAGAGCTTTCCATCCGGTCATACGTCCTCGTCGGCCGTGCACACGCGCCTCGCCTCGCGGAACCTGCGCTGGATCGACATGGACAGCAAGGTCCGCACGGGCCTCGATGCGGGGCTGGTCGCGCTGACGCTCGGCACGTCCTGGGCGCGCATCGAGGCGGGCATGCATTTCCCGTCCGACACGCTTTTTTCGATCGCGCTGGGAAACTTCGTGGCCAGTTTCGTGAACGACGCGTTTCTCGACCCGCAAGGTCCGACGTCGTCCCTGGCGCTCGCGGCAGTGCCTGATGGCGCGATCCTCAACTGGCGGGTCGCGTTCTGACCGGACGCCCGCCATACGTGAGGTCCCTGAGCGCGCGAGCGAGGCATCTGGCCTAGACTGGTTCTGTCCAGGGATCAGGTGACCGCGATGCGCGCCTGGTATGTCGGGATGGCGCGACTGTGCCGGTGGCTCTACTACTCCCGAGTGTCCGTGCTGGGCCGGGAGCACATTCCGGCCGGCGGTCCCGTGCTGTTCGTCGCCCTGCACCGCAATGGCGCCGTGGATGGTTGCGTCTATGCGTCCGTCCTCCCGCAAGCGGTCTTCATGATTTCAACGCAGTTGCGACGCTCGTTGCCCGGGCGTGTGTTCTTTACTGGCGTCGAGGTCGTCCGCGACAAGGATGCGGGCGATCCGGCTCGCAACGAACGGGCGATGGCCGAGTGCCTCGCACTGCTTTCCGGCGGCGGGCAGCTGTTCGTCATGCCGGAGGGCACGAGTTCGCTGGGTCCCGCGCACTTGCCGTTCCACCGTGGGGCGGCGCGGATTGCCGCGGCCGCACTCGACGGTCGAGTTCCGCTGAGTATTGTGCCCCTCGGCATTCACTACGAGCGGGCATGGGCATTTCGGAGCCGCGTGGAGGTCGTCGTCGGACCGGCGGCTGAGACTCGGCTCGACGCTGGGCTCCCGGAAGACGATCGGGTCGCGCTGCTGCACCAGCGGATCGTGCAGGCCCTCGAGGGGGTCGGCGTCCAGTTCGCGTCGACGGAGCAGCAGGCGCAGTCGGAGTGCGTGGCCTATGTGTCCACGCTGGCCACCGAGCGCAGTTACTTCAGTTCACTGAAGCGGCTGGAGCGCGGCATTCCTGGGTCGTTGCGCGCCGCGGCCGTCGAACTCGAGGCCCGCGTCGGACGCCGCCGGCTGCTGCGTCACCAGGGCGTGCCCCTGGTGCCGATGGGACCGCTCGCGCTCTATGCGGCGCTGCTCGTCTTGTTGACGCCGTTTGTCGCAGCCGCGGCCGCCCTGAACGTACTGCCACTCGCGGCCGCAAGCTGGGCCGGGTGGCGATTTCCCGACGACCGGAACGTCATCGCGCTCTGGCGGCTGCTGGTCGGCCTGCCGGCACTGGTGATCTGGCTCATCGCGGTCGGCGTCGTCGCGGGCGTGCTTGCCGAGTGGCGCCTGCTGGCCGGCTACGCGCTTCTCAGCCTGGTCGGCACGCTCGCCTGGTATCGCTACAAGAAGCTTGGTGTCGCGACGCTGAATGGTCTCGCTCATCCTGGGCTCCGTGCACCCATGCTCGCTTTCCGCGCAGCCGTCCTCAGGGAATTCGATCATGCCGCGTCCTGAGCGCCGCCTGCTCATCCACGAGTACGTCTTCGGCGTGTTCCTGCTCGTGATGTGGCTACGGCTCGTCGTTGCCCAGAGCCTGACCGCGCCGCCGGCACTCGTCTACCTGGCCGCACTGGCCGTCAATGTGGCGCTCATCGGCTGGAGCCACCGAGAGCCGAGCCTGCTGCGCTGGCGCATGCGCCTGCTGTTCTACCCGTTGGCCATGAACGCGTTGTTCCAGCACCTGCGCGTCGCCATACCGGCGGTCCACCCGGAGCGCCTCGACGCCCAACTGCTCGCCATCGACGATTGGCTGCTCGGGACCACTCCGGCGGTGTCCCTCGAGCCGTACGTGCGGCCGTGGCTGACCGACGTCATGAGTTTCTGCTACTTCCTGTTCCTGCCGTACCTCGCGCTCAGCATGCTGTATTACTTCCTGGCGCCGCTGCCGCTGGCGCAGCGCTTCTGGGCCGGACTGTTCACCCTCTATGGCATCGGGTTCCTGGGCTACTCGCTGGTCCCGGCTGCGGGACCGTGGGTATCCCTGGCCGGACAGTTCGCCGTGCCACTCACCGGTGGCTGGATCACGGATCTCAATGCACGCGTAATCGGCGCCGGCAGCAACGGCGTCGACGTGTTCCCGAGCCTGCACTGCGCGGTCTCGGCCTACTGCCTGTTCTTCGACCTGCGCCACAAGCGCTGGCGATTCTTCGCCTACGTGGTCCCGTGCGTGGGGCTGTGGCTATCGACCGTCTATCTCCGCTACCACTACCTGATCGACCTCGTGGCTGGATTTGCCCTGGCCGCCGTGGTGCTTGAAGTCGCGAGACGCTTCACGCCGGCGTCCATGCAGGGCAGGGGAGCCGAACCATGACGTACACACTGCGCTTCGACGAACCCGGTGCCGACCGTCTCGAGTTCAGCGGCGGCAAGGGCACGAACCTCGCCATCCTGACCCAGGCCGGCTTCCCGGTGCCGCGAGGGTTTACGGTTGCGGGCCAGGCCTACGTGGAGTTCGTATCCCAGGCGCACTGGCTTGCAAGCGCCGTGAAAAGCCTTCCCTTCGATGACCCCGCCCGGATGCGCGACGCCAGCGCCGCGATCCGTCAGCGGTTGGTCGCATTTTCGCTCCCCGCGAACCTGCAGGACGAAATTCGCGCCCGTTACGCAGGCATGGGTGGGACGCCCGCAGTCTCGGTGCGCTCGTCCTCGACCATGGAGGACCTGGCCAGCGCGGCCTTCGCCGGCCAGCACGAGACCTACCTGAACGTGGTCGGTGCCGACGCGGTCGTGGACCGCGTGCGCAGCTGCTTCGTGTCCCTATGGGGTGACCGGGCGATTGCGTACCGCCACCAGCAGGGTCTCGACCACCTGCTCGCCGCGATGGCCGTGGTCGTGCAGGAGATGGTGCAGAGCGATGTGTCCGGGGTCGGGTTCAGCATCGACCCCGTGACGGGCGACATCGGCGCGATGATCATCGACGCGAACTATGGGCTCGGTGAGTCGGTGGTCAGCGGCGAGGGCGAAGTGGACCACTGGACCATGGCCAAGGCGGACCTGTCGGTACGCAGCGTGGCCGTGGCCCGCAAGAGCCGCAAGATCGTGAGCGCCGCGACAGGAACTGCAGAAGTGAAGCTGGCAGGTCCCGAGGCCAGCCAGCCCTGCCTGTCCGACGCCCAGGTACGGGAGGTCGGCGAGCTCCTGCGGAAGGTCGAGACTCACTACCAGTTTCCCCAGGACATCGAGTGGGCGTACGCGGGCGTACGGCTCCACCTGCTGCAGGCCCGGCCCATCACGACGATTCCTCCGCGCTGGACGCGCGACGAATCGGCCGAGCGATTCCCGAACGTGGTCACCCCGCTCACCTGGGATTTCGTCGAGGCGGGGTTCCACGAGTCCCTCAACTATTCGCTGCGCCTGATGCATTACCCGCCGTTCAGCGGGCAGTGGTTCGGCATGCACGGCCATTACATCTATGGCAACCAGAACGCCGTCGAGATCTATGCCAAGCGTGATCCGCTGAAGGTCCGCTCCATCGGGCAGCTGCGGGAGGAGATGCCGCGACTGCGCCGCGAGTTCCAGTGGGTGCAGGAGCTGCCGGTCATCTGGGCGCGCGACCTGGACAACTACCTGGTGCGGATCGGCGAACTGCAGGCGACGCCGCTCGAGGAGCGCGACGCCGCAGGCGTATGGCAGTTCGTGCGCGAGGTGAACGAACTGGGCGCGGGATACTTCCTGCCCAACATCGCCATATCCATCACGCAGTCCGCGTTGCACAAGGTGCTGCATGCGCTGCTGACGATCGTCATCGGACCCGAGGCGGCGCGACGACTGTTCGACGACCTGCTCGCGTTCTGCGAAACCAAGACGGGTGTCATCAACCGCGAGCTCTACGAGATGGCAAGGATGATCCGTGAGCAACCGGAACTCGAGAAGCGGCTGCAGGGCGAGCCCTCCAGGGCCCTGGTCGAGCGCGAGGCGCTCGGCGCATTCCCCAGCTTTGCAGATCGCCTGCGGAAGTTCCTGCGCGACCACGGTCATCGCGAAATCGACTTCGACGCTTACGCGCCCAGCTGGGTGGAGGTGCCCTGGGTGGTGCTGGACAACCTGAAGCTGATCCTGCAGATGCCGCTCGAGCAGTCCTCGCGGGAGAAGGAGCGCGAGCTGCGGGTGAGGATGCAGCGCGCCGAGTTCGAGCTCTACGCGAAGGCCCCGGCCGACCTGCACTACATGCTGGCCGAGGTGCTGCGCATGACGCGCACCTACACCAGTCTCGACGATCTGGAGCACTACCAGACCACGCGTCTCACGCTGCCGATGCGCCGTGGTCTCCGGGAGTTCGGGCGACGCCTCGTGGACAGGGGCGTGTTGACGGAACCCATGGACGTCTTCTTCGCGCACACGGCTCAGATCGACGCTGCCCTGGCGCACGACAATGCCGCGGGCTGGCGGCTGCTGGGCGCGCAGGTCCGCGAAGCCAAGGCGGCCTACGAGCGGGACCGTGCACGCAAGCCCGAGTGGGTGCTGGGTGTCGCCGAAGCCAATCGGACATCGGGCGAGACGCTGAAAGGTTTGCCTGGTAGCGCCGGCATTGCCGAGGGCGAGGTGTTCCAGGTGCTCAGCAGCGAGGACTTTGGCCGGTTCCCGCGCGGATCCGTGATCGTCGCACGCACCACGAACCCGACCTGGACGCCGCTCTTCTACAGTGCGGTCGCGGTAGTGACCGAAAGCGGCGGGCCACTGTCGCACGGCGCCGTGACGGCACGCGAGATGAAGATTCCGGCGGTGATGTCGGTCAAGGAGAGCCTGAGCCGGCTGCAGAACGGGACTCGCGTGCGCGTGGACGGGACCGGAGGCACGGTGACCATTCTTGCGTGAGCTGCGTATCAAGCTCTGCTGGAGAGCTCGCTGGAGGGGTTCGCCTGCGGGCATGCGCTGGCAGCCGATTACCTCAAATTCGACGTCGCGATCCCGCCACGGGGCAACCCGAGTACGCCGGCCGGCTCGCCCCAGTCGGGCTGCCGTTCGTGATTCCGACGTTGGATGAAACGCTGACGCTCGTCCGCGGCCTCAATGACTCCACTGATCGCACGGCCGGTGTGTACATCGAAGTGAAGAGCCCGCATTGGCACCGCGCCCAGGGACGCTACCCGTCGTCGCGCATCCTCAGCATCCTGGCGCGACACGGATACCTGCGCCGCTCGGATCGCAAGCTCGTGCAGCTCATCGGCGAGAACGACTGGCTGCGCACGCCTGCAGGACTCGACGCAGTGGCCAGGTACGCGGACGCGATCGCTCCGCACCTGAGGCAGGTGTTGCGACCGGGGACAGACGGCGCCGTAGAAGTGACGCCGCTGGCTGCGGTCGCGCACGTCGACGGCGTATTCACCGACTTCCCCGACCGAACACTTGAGCTGCTGACCAGATTCGGCCGCCGCTGACGCGGACAGCCGGACATCCGGCGGACACCGGACACCCGTCCGCCGGAGCGGGGTGTAAGCAAAATCAACGAGTTGCGTGATGGCATGGAGCTTGCAAATACCGGGGTGTGAACCCGGAGTCCCAGCCATGATCCGCGACACCTCGGCACAAGACGCGGCGATCGACCCGACACCCGCCAGGCGTCGGCGCCGGAAGTTCGTCCTCGGAGGCCTCGCGGCCGCCGCGCTGTGCGTGGCCGCCGTGAGCCCCGCGCTGACGCGCTGGTCCGCCGCGGACCTGTCGGTGGATGGCGGCCAGCTGCGCTACGCAACCGTCAGCAGGGGCCGCTTCGTTTCGGACGTCGCCGTGCAGGGGCAGGTCGTCGCGGCCGTGTCGCCGACCTTGTACGCGCCCACCTCCGGTACCGTGACCACCCGGGTCAACGCAGGCGACAAGGTGAGCAAGGGACAGGCGCTCGCGGTGATCGACGCTCCGGACCTGCTGAGTGAATTCGAACGCGAGCGGTCAACGCTGCTGTCGCTGCAGGCCGCGCACGAGCGGCAGCGCATCCAGACCCGCGCGGAGAACGCGAGCAATCGGCAGACCGTGGACCTCGCGCTCGTGACGCTCAATGCCGCGCAGCGTGAACTCGAGCGGTACCGCAGCGCGTTCGAGCAGGGGGTCGTGAGTCGCCAGGAGCGCGACCGCCGCGAGGACCAGCTGGCGGAGGCACGCGTCCGCCATGAGCACGCCGTGCAGGATGCGCAGATGCAGGCGGAGAAACTGTCATTCGAGTTGCGTACCAGCGAGCTCGACGTGGAGCGGCAGCGTGGGGTGGTGGCGAATTTCGAGCGTCGCGTGGACGAGCTCACCGTGCGCTCGCCGGTGGATGGCATCGTGGGCAGCGTAGCGGTCCAGCAGCGGGCGGCCGTCTCCCCGAACCAGCCGTTGCTGACCGTCGTCGACCTCTCCGTATTCGAGATCGAACTCTCGGTGCCGGAGAGCTATGCGGACGACCTCGCCATCGAGATGCCGGCCGAGATCACCTATGGCAGCTCCAGGTACGCAGGCACGCTCAAGTCGATCTCTCCCGAAGTGCGTAACGGCCAGGTCGTCGGGCGAGTTCGCTTCGCCGACGATGCGCCCGCCGACCTGCGCCAGAACCAGCGCGTGAGCGTCCGCATCGTCCTCGAGGAGAAGGCCAACGCCCTCGTCGTCGACCGCGGGGCGTTCTTCGAGAGCGGCGGCGGGCGCATTGCGTATCGCGTCGACGGAGGAGTAGCGCGCCGCACGCCCATCGTGACCGGCGCGACCAGCATCTCGAAGATCGAGATCGCCCAGGGCCTGAAAGAGGGCGACCAGATCGTCATCTCGAGCCTCGAGCCGTTCGGCCGGGCCGACACCGTACTGATCAGAAACTGACCGGACACGAGCAGGAGCATCCGCCATGTTGAAGATGAAGGGCGTCAGCAAGGTCTATCGCACGGACATGGTGCAGACCAGCGCATTGCGCGATTTCGACCTCGTCGTGGACGAGGGCGAGTTCGTCGCCGTTACCGGACCCTCCGGCTCCGGCAAGACCACGTTCCTCAATATCGCCGGCCTGCTCGAGGCCTTCGATGCGGGAACCTACGAGCTCGACGGCGGGGACGTGAGCCGGCTCGGCGACGACGCCCGCTCGCGGATCCGCAACGAGAAGATCGGCTTCATCTTCCAGGGTTTCAACCTCATCGCGGACCTCAACGTGTTCGACAACGTGGACGTGCCCCTGCGCTACCGCGGATTCAAGGCGGCCGAACGG
>Ga0113563_10001736_pt1 | contig 12631 bp, 9 predicted proteins | sample Mud3Dept3metaG_FD_80117 | JGI IMG/M metagenome (GOLD analysis project Ga0113563, IMG submission 80117) | Freshwater wetland microbial communities from Ohio, USA, analyzing the effect of biotic and abiotic controls - Mud 3 Core 4 Depth 3... | ecosystem: Environmental > Aquatic > Freshwater >...
CACGCCGCCGAGCGCGTCGCGCAGAACACGCCGATGCAGGGTGCCGGCGCGGACATCATCAAGCTCGCGATGCTCGCGACGGACCGCCGGATCAAGCGAGACAAGCTCCCCGCGCGGATGCTGCTCACGGTGCACGACGAGCTCGTGTTCGAGGCGCCCCCGACGGACGCCGACGCGATCGGCGCGGTGCTCAAGGCCGAGATGGAGGGCGTGTACCAGCTCAGCGTGCCGCTGGTGGTCGACATCGGCATCGCGGACAACTGGGCCGACGCGTAGCCGGCTTGGCCTTACGGCGTCGTCGCTTCCATCGTGACGCGCACCAGCCCCGGCGACGCCGCCGTGGACGCGGTCGAGAACGTCGCCCGGTACTGCGCGACCGGGCCTTCGAGCGCGAGCGCCGCGAGGTTGCCGCGCTGGATCCCGGGCGTGTCCCCGAGCTCGTGCTCGGTGAACGCGGTCGCGCTCGTGCCGTCGGGACCGACGAACGGCTCGGTATCGCACGTGCCGTCGGGACACGCGCGCACCTGGAGCTCGAGCCGCAGCGCGCCGCGGAGGTACAACGCACGGACCTCGGTCGCGGCGAGCGCCCGCTTCCAGATCGCCGCCTCGTCGACGACGATCCGCGTGTGATACTGCGGATCGTTCAGGTTGAAGCTGCCGAGCCGGATCTCGCCCGCGTCGTAGGTGAACAGGCCAGCGCCGTAGTCGTGGATCGCCGTGCCGACCTCGCGGCCGTCGACGTAGAGCCGGAGGGTCGCGGGCGTGTGGCCGTCCTTGACGCTGGCCAGGTGGTGCCAGGCGCCATCGTCGAGCTTCACGCCGCTGCATACGTTCACGGACGTTCCGGCGCGGGTGGCATCGTAGATGTTCATGTACGCGCCGTCGCCTCCCGGGCATGGTTCGGGGCACAGCGCGCCGAGCCACGCGTGCGGAGAATCGCCGGCGCCGGCCCCGCCGATCGCGATCCGGTTGTCGTTGCTCTCCGAGCAGTCGAACATCTTGACCCACACCGCGTAGGTGACGTCGCCCGTGCCGAAGTCGAAGTAGTTGCCGTCGAGCGTCACGTACGCGTCGCGCGCGATGTCGAGCGCCTCGCCGAACGCACCCGGGACAAACGAGGCGCCCTGGCCGGCGAAGATCATGTCGCCGTGATGGTCGCGGCCCGAGCTGTCGGCGACCACGGCTCCGTCGGCGATGCTCGCGCCGTCGAGGTGGAGCAACAAGGTATCGCCGGTCATGTCCGCGTTGTCCTCGGCGTACCCCGCCTCGGCGCCACCGCGGTCGGGCAGGGGGCGGCCGTGGGGCGCGCTCGGTGTCACGGCGAGCGTGTGCCAGACCACCGCGTCATCGGCGGTGTCGAACGGTCGCGATATGTAGACCCCGACGCCCGTCGGGTCGAACGGCGCGCTCGCCAGCGTGACCCGGTCATCGCGCCACGCGAGGGCGGCGGTCCCGGCGTCGTACGTCCCGCGATCGAACTTGCTCTTCGTGTCGTCGGTGAACACCCGCTGCTCCGCGAACCCGTACCGTCCGCATCCGGCGAGGCACACGAGGAGCCACGACACGAGGCGATGGCTCCGGAACATCGGTCCACGATAGCTCGAATCGTGTCGTGCCATCGGTCCGATCCTCAGCCCCTCGGGAGGTCGATCTCGTACCGCGCCTTGCCGTCGATCCCGACGAGTGCGACGTGCAGCGCATCGGGCGTAACGTCGACGGTGCCGAACGACTGCAGGCCGTCCCACGGTGCGAGGTTCCCGGTGCCCGGCGGCGGCGCCCACTGAAACCGCACCTCGGGGCCGAACGTCGGATCGAGCGGGTTTGGCCCGAACGTGCCCGCGTGGATCGGCCCGGCGATGAACTCCCAGAACGGGGAGAAGTCCGCCCCCGTCGCGCGCGCCGGATCGAAGTGGTGCGCGGCGGCGTAGTGGACGTCGGCGGTCAGCCACACGACATCGCGGACGCCGCGCTGCTTCAGCGCCGCGAGCACGCCGGCGAGCTCGCGCTCGCGGCCGAGCGGGGGGCCGGCGCCGTTGCCGTAGCCCTCCTGGCGCTGGTCACCGGGGCCATCGCCGATCACGAGCGCGAGCGGCTGATCGCACGCGACGATCTTCCAGCGCGCGGTCGAGCGGGCGAGGGCGTCGACCAGCCACGCGGCCTGGGCGGCGCCCATCATCGCGCCGGTCTCGCCGCGGTTCGCATCGTTCGGCGTGCGGAACGCACGGAGGTCAACGACGATCACGTCGAGCAGCGGGCCGTAGTGGATCACGCGCTGGATCGTCGGCCCGCCGATCGGCGTCCACTCGCGGAGCGCGCGGAGGGCGCGGGCCGCGAGCGTCGACGCGTCGCGCTCGGAATAGCGAGGGTCGTCGAGCTGCTGCCCGGGCCACCAGTTGTTGTGGGTCTCGTGGTCGTCCCATGCGGCGAGGATCGGGACCTCGGCGGCGAGAGCGCGAACGTGCTCGTCCTCGTAGTTGTAGGCGAACCGCGCGCGGAAATCGTCGAGCTCCTGGGCGACGCGGCCGACCCGCTCGTTCGTGATGTTCTTCCACACGCGCCCGTCCGCGAGCGTGTGCTCGGCGAGGATCGGGTTGTCCGCGTAGATCAGATCGCCGGAGTGCAGGAAGAAGTCCGGCTCCGCGGCGCGGATCGCCGCGTAGCCACGCAGGCCGCCCCACGCGGGGTTGCGGCCAAAGCCCTGGCCGCAGGTGTCGCCCGTCCACGCGAGGCGGACCTTGTCGGGGCGCGGCATCGCGAACCGGCCGGTCGCCCACGCGGAGGCGCCGCGCGCGGCCTCGCGCTCGAACCGCACCCGGTACGCGATCGTCTGGCCCGGCGGCAGGCCGCGGATCTCGACCCACGCGGTGTGATCCGTCGTCGGCCCGACGACGTTTCCCGCGATCCGCTTCGGGGCCGCGAAGCTCGCCGTCGTCGACCACTCGACGATCATCCGCGCGGCCTCGTCGCAGCGCGCCCACACGATCGCGCGATCCGCCTGGACATCGCCCGCCTGTACGCCGTGCGTGATCGCCGGCTGCTTCGTGCGCAGCGCCGGTCCGCGCGTACACGCGATCACCCCGCCCGCGGTGGCACCGACCAGGAACTGCCGCCGGCTGATCATCGGGGCAAGGATACCGTCATGCGTGGCCGATCATGAGCGGCTTGCGCCGCGAGCTCGAGAACACCGGCCGCATCGGCAGCTCGCCGCGATAGCTGGCTTTCTCGGCGTCGGCCGCCGACGCGTCCTGCATCGGCTCGTGCTGGTTGTGGCCGAGCACGGTGATCCGCGCGCCCCCGGTGACGATCCGCTCGTTGAATCGGACCTTCGAGGTCGCGGGGTAGTTGAGCCGGATCTGGAGCTGCTCGAACAGGCCGCGCTGCAGGGGGCCGAGCGCCTGGCTCGACACGAACGTCGAGCTCGATGCGACGAGGTCACTGCGCGCGCCCTCGGGGTCGATCCGCGCGATGCCGGTCGCGTCGCGCAGCACGAACGGGACGCCCTGGTCCGTCCAGCCACGCTCGACCCAGTCGCCGAGACCGACCTCGTCGATCGATACCTGCCAGTACATGCACGGGCGCCCCATGATCGGCGAGATCAGCGGCGTCGCACCCTCGGCGACGCCCGTCACGCGCTGGCGCTCGCCGTCGACACAGCGCGCGATGTCGATCGAGCGATACCGGAGGAGCTGCTTGCGAACGGGCGGGCCGTGCCGTGGTTCGGCGAACCACCCGAACATCAGCGCGCGCGCTTGGCGGCGAGCTTCTTGGCGGCGGGCTTCTTCGCCGCAGCCTTCTTCGCCTGTGGCTTCTTGGCGGCGGGCTTCTTGGCCGGTGACTTCTTGGCCGGTGACTTCTTGGCGGCGGGCTTCTTGGCCGGTGACTTCTTGGCCGGTGACTTCTTCGCCGGCGGCTTCTTCGCCGGCGGCTGCGTCGCCGCAGACGTCCTCGCCAAGGGCTTGGTGGCGGCAGGCTTGGATGCGGCGGGCTTGGCGGCGGCGGGCCTGGTGGTGGCGGGCTTCGTGGTCGCAGCTTCGGCGGGCGGGGTCGGCTCGGGAGTCTCGGGCGGCATCGCGTGCGCCTGATCGAGGAGCTCGCGGAGCGCGGCGTATTCTCCCCACTGCGGGTCGTGCTCGTCGAAGAAGCCGAGCGAGCCGTCGAACGGCGACAGCTTCTCGATCATCGGCAACGGATCGGCGCTGCCGTAAAGGTAGAGGAAGAAGCTGCCGTCTTCGGTCTTCTGCGCGACGAACGTCCAGTCGAGCGCGGCGCACGCGGGCGCGAGCCATTGCTCCTCGAACTGCGCGGCGCGCCGGTATGCCCCGGCATCGGGGAGGCGCGACAGCTCGGTCGGGGGGTACGGCATCTCGACGACGAAGATCCGGGGCTGATCGAGGCGCGGCTCGAGATCGCGGATCCGGAACATCGCGGGGGTCCCGTCGTCGCGCCGTGCCTCGACGAGGTGCCAGACGTCTCCATCGCTCGCCATGAGCCGTAGCCTACCGCCTTTCGATCCCTGATCTCGGGTAGTTGGGACTTTCGCGTTCGGGCGCCAAGGGCGGTAGAATTGTTCGATGCGCGCGGCCCTCTCCCTCGTCGCGTTCGCCGCACTCGGCTCGCTCGGAGCCTGCGGCGAATCGCCGGCTCCTGTGGCCGACCGGGTCGTGACGCCGCCGGCGTCTGGCACGGGCGCGACCGCCGCGGCCGCCGCGGCCGCCGCGGCGACCCAGCCGGGCAAGGCACTGGTCGAAGGCGCGACCCTGCGCCCGCACCACGAGGAGCCCGTCGTCGACTGCCCCGCGTCGATCGCCGACCTCGGCGAAGACGAAGGCCGTGTCGCGGCGCTGCTCGACGAGGCGAACCGGCAGATCGAGCATGCGGCGTACGCTGCGGCGTGGACGTGCGCGGATCGCGCGGCAGATCTCACGCCGACCTCGGTCGAGGCGCACCACCTCCGCGGAGCGGCGCTCGCCGCGCTCGGCCGCGACGCCGACGCCCAGATGGCGTACGGGCTCGCGCTCGCGCTCGATCCCGAGGACCCCGAGACCCTGCGCGCGGTGGCCGACTTCTATATCAACGGCAAGGGCGAGCGCGGCCGCGATGCGCTGCGGCTCGGGCTCGAGCTCGCGCAGCGTGGGAGCCGCCGGGCCGCCGCGCGCCGCCGCCGCAACGCGCCGCTCGCGGCCGACCTCGCAGTGCTCGAGGGCCAGGCGCTCAACGACCTCGGTCGCAGCGACGAGGCGCTCGGTCGCGTCGACGCCGCGCTGCGGATGGCGCCCGGCCGTGGCGATGCGCTCCACGAGCGCGGCGTCGCGCTGTTCGATCTGTCGCGGTTTGCCGATGCGAAGGTCGCGTTCAGCCGCGCCCTCGTGATCCAGCCCGACGATGCGTTCACCCATCAGATGCTCGGCCTGACGCTCGAGCAGCTCGGCGATCAGAAGGGCGCCGACGTGGCGCTCGCCCGGGCGATGCAGCTCGCGCCCGGCGAGCTGTCCGCGCCGGTGCTGATCTCGGTCGACGAGTTCCAGACCGAGATCGACGCGATCGTGTCGACGCTGCCGTCCGAGCGCCTGGCGCGGGTGAAGCAGATCAAGCTCGAGATCGCGGACCTGCCGAGCACGGCAGACCTCGCCGCGGTCAAGCCGCCGTTCCCGCCGACGATCCTCGGCCTGTATCGCGGTCCGGTCGGTCGCCTGGTGCAGCTGCCGCCGCCACCGGGCGAGGAGACGCCGTCGATCGTCCTCTATCGAAAGAACCTCGCGCGCGCGGTCAAGACGCGGCACGAGCTGTCGGAGCAGATCCGCGACACGCTGCTCCACGAGATCGGGCACCTCGAGGGGCTCGACGAGGACGACCTGCGGCGACGCGGCATGGAGTGACGCGCGCCTAGCATTGCCGCGTCAAATCCCTCGACAGCCCAGGGGTTGCGGTAGGATGGCCGACATGTCGGACGGGACGGGGCTGGCGCCACAAGCGGCACCAACGGGCGTTCCGTCCGCGATGGCCTCGCTGGAGGAGGCGCTCCGCCGCGAGCAGAAGAAGGTCGCGCTCGTCCAGGAGGTCAGCCGCGCGCTGTCCGATGCCGGCGATCTCGACGCCTTGCTCAGCCTGATCATGGCGAAGGTCACCGAGCTCATGGAGGCCGATCGCGCGACCTTGTTCCTCGTCACCGAGGACGGCCAGTCGCTGTGGTCCAAGGTCTCGCAGGGCGGTGAGCGGGTCGAGATCCGACTCCCGGTCGGCGAGGGGATCGCGGGCTGGGTCGCGCAGACCCGCGAGATCGTCAACATCCCGGACGCGTACGCGGATCAGCGGTTCTACCCCGCGGTCGACCTCAAGAGCGGCTATCGCACGCGGTCGATCCTCAGCGTCCCGATGCTCGGTGCGCTCGGCGGCCTCGTCGGCGTGCTCCAGGTCCTCAACAAGCAGGACGGCCCGTTCACGACCCCCGACGAGGAGCTGCTGCTCGCGCTCTCGGCGCAAGCGGCGATCGCGATCGACAATGCCCGGCTCTATCACTCGATCGTCGCGCAGAACCAGGAGCTGTCGCGCGCGCGTCGCGACCTCGAGCGCCGGACCCGCGAGCTCAACGCGCTGTACGAGGTCGAGAAGGAGCTGTCCGCGGCGCTCGATCTCGACGATCTGCTCTCGCGCATCCTCGCGCAGGCGATCAACGTGCTCGGCGGCGGTGCCGGATCGATCGCGCTCGTCGAACCCGATGGTGCGCTGCGGTTTCGCACGGTGCAGGGCCCGGCGGCGCCCAAGCTGATCGAGCGCACGCTGCCGCACGGCACCGGTCTGATCGGCTGGGCGATCGCGCACCGCACGCCCGTCATCGTCGACGATCCGGTCAAGGATCCGCGCCACGCCGCCGAGGTCGCGAAGGAGGCGGGCGTCAGCCCGCAGCACCTGATCGTCGCGCCGCTGGTCGACGGCGATGACGTGATCGGTGGGATCGAGATCATCGATCAGCGGCGCGCCTCCCGCGACGGGGACGGCCCGTGGGGCGAGGACGACCTCAAGCTGCTCGTCCTGATCGCGGCGCAGACCGCTGGGGCGATCGGGATGGCGCGGCGGCGCAGCGAGGCGAGCAATCGCGATCGGCTGGCGTCGATCGGCCGCATGCTCGCGGGCCTGTTGCACGACCTCAAGACCCCGATGACGATCATCTCGGGCTACGCGCAGCTGATGGCCGCGGCGGACGAGGCGGACCAGCGCGAGAAGTACGTCGAGCAGATCCAGCGCCAGTTCGATCTGATGGCCGGCATGACCCGCGAGGTCCTGGCGTTCGCGCGTGGCGATACCGACCTCGTCGTCCGCAAGGTCTACATCAACAAGTTCACCGAGGACCTGACGACCCAGCTCAGCGCGGCGATCGCGGGCCGCGGGATCGACTTCCTCGTCGAGGCTCGCTACGACGGCATCGCGTTCTTCGACGAGCAGAAGCTGCTGCGCGTGTTCCACAATCTGACGAGCAACGCGGTCGAGGCGATGCCGGATGGCGGCAAACTGCGCGTCATCGTCGACAAGGAAGGCGACGAGCTCGTCATCCACGTCAAGGACAACGGCCCCGGCATCCCGGCGAAGGTCCACGCGCGCCTGTTCGAGCTGTTCGCCACCGGTCGCAAGGGCGGCACCGGCCTCGGCCTCGCGATCGTGAAGCGGATCGTCGACGATCATCACGGGACCATCCGCTGCGAGACAGGCCCGACCGGCACGACGTTCGTGATCCGCCTCCCGCTGGCCCGGCCCACCGACGGCGAGTGACGGGTGTTGCCATGCTCGTGATGAGCGGCATCGAGAAGGCGTACGGGCCGTGGCGCGCGCTCGCCGGCGTCTCGCTCACGGTTGCGGCCGGCGAGGCGGTGCTGCTCGTCGGCCGCAATGGTGCCGGCAAGACGACGCTGCTGCGGATCGCGACCGGGTTCATCGACGCGGATGCGGGCAAGGTGACGATCGACGGGCTGCGGATCGATCGCGACCGCGAGCGCGCCCTCGCGCAGGCCAAGCTCGGCTACCTGCCGGAGCAGGCGCCCGCACCGGTCGAGCTCACGGTCCGCGATCACCTCCGCCTGCGTGCCCGACAGAAGGGCCTCGGGGCCGACGCGGCGCGCACGGCGGTCGACCGCTGCCTCGCGGCGGCGGCGATCGAGGCCGAGGCGGGGCGCCCGATCGGGACCTTGTCGAAGGGGTATCGCCAGCGCGTCGGCCTCGCGGACGCGCTGCTCGGCGATCCGCCGCTGCTCGTGCTCGACGAGCCGACCAGCGGGATGGATCCGATCCAGACCCGCCAGCTGTGCGATCACCTGGTTGCCGCGGCGAAGCACCGCGCGGTGCTGGTCTCCAGCCACGCCGTCGCCGATCTCGAACCACTCGCGGGCCGGGTCGTCGTGCTGCGCAAGGGTGTCGTGGTGGCGGATGCCACGCCCGCAGCGCTGTGCGCGCAGACCCAGAAGGCCACGCTCGAAGACGCGGTGGTCGCGCTGCTCGACGACACCGATCAGGGCAAGGCGACCGCATGAGCGCGCGCGCCGCGTACTGGGTGTGGCGCCGCGACCTGCACGTGATGCTGCGCGCGCCGATCGTCTACGTCGTCGGCGGCGTGTTCCTCGTCGTCCAGGGCGTCGCGTTCGCGGGGCTGGTCGCGGCGCTGTCGGATCCGCGGCGCCCGGCGCCGCTCGGCGCGCTGCTCGAGGGCCAGCTCGCGGGGACGCTGCTCACCTGGGTCCTCGAGCTGGTCGTGCTGACCCTGCTCGGCATGCGCGCGATCGCCGACGACAAGCGGAGCGGCGGCTGGGAGCTGCTGCTCACCGCGCAGGTCGGGGAGGGCGCCGCCGTGGTCGGCAAGTGGCTCGCGGCGACGACGATCTACGCGCTGCTGTGGATCCCGACGCTCGCGTACCTCGGCGTGGTCGCGGCGTTCCGCGCCGACGACGGTGGATGGGACCTCGCGACGATCGTCACCGGCTACGCGGGCGCGATCGCGATCGGCGCAGCGCTGCTCGCGTGGGCGATCGCGGCGAGCGCGGCGATGGCGTCGACGCTCGGCGCCGGCGCGCTCGGGTTCGCGCTCCTGATCGGCATCTTCCTCGTCGGCGAGCTGCCCGCGTTGTGGCCCGATCTCGCGCTCGACTACCCGACTGCGGCCGCCGCACTCGACCTCGTGTCCGTGCGCGCGACGGTCGGTGGGTTCGCGCGCGGCGAGCTCGGGCTCGCGCCGGTCGTGTTCACCGGCGGGCTCGCGATCGTCGGGCTGTCGCTCGCGATCACGCTCGCGTGCGCAGGCCGCCGGCGCCGCACCGAGGTTCGCACGCGCGCGCTCGGGACGCTGGTCGTCGCGGCGATCGGCCTCCTCTCCGCGATCCTCGCCGTGCGGCACCCCCTCCGCTGGGATGTCAGTGCCACCCGCCGCAACTCGCTCGATCCCGAGACGGTCGCGTTGCTGTCCGAGCTGCCGGGGACCGCGACGCTGACGATCGTGCGGCCGACGCTCGGCGGGCTCGAGCCGATCTACGACGAGGTCGGGCGCGTCGCCGCGCGGATGGCGGAGGTCGCGCCGGGGCTCAAGGTGACCACGGTCGATCCGGCGAGCGCGCCGGGCGGCCTCGCAGAGATCGCGCGCAGCGCGGGCCTCGCACCCGGGGATCTCGCGACGGGGGGGGCGATCGTCGTCGACGCGAACGGGCGGCGACGGGTCGTCGACTTGCTCGCGATCGCCTCGATCGAGCGCGGGCCCGGGGATGCACCGACCGTCGAGCGCCTCGCGATCGAGCAGTCGATCGGCGGCGCGCTCGCGGCGCTCGCGACCGCGGAGCCGATCACCGTGTGCGCGACCACCGGCCACGGCGAGCTGCCGCTGTCGACCGCGGATCCGGCGTCGGCGGACTGGCGCGTCGTCGCCGATCGCCTGCGCGGGGAGGGGATGACCGTCCTCGAGCTCGCGCCCGGAGACAGCGTGACCGCGCGCTGCACCGTACTCGTCGTCGCCGGCCCCGTGCAGCCGCACGCTCCGGCAGAGGCGCTCGCGATCCAGACCTATGTCCGCGGCGGTGGCGCGCTGCTCGTCGCCGCGCCGAGTCGCACCCTCGCCGAGCGCGGCGCGCTGGCCGCGACCGGCCTCGAGGGCGTGCTCGCCGCCGACGGGCTCGGCCTGCCGCCGGCGATCGTCGTCGATCCGACGCTGACGGTCCGCGAGCTGCCGGGTGCGCTGCTCGTGGTCAACGGCTACGCGGTGCACCCGATCAACAGCAGCTTTGCCGGCGCCCGCGCGACGCTGTGGTTCCAGCCACGCGCCGTGATCGCGACCGCCGGTGCGACCGTGCTGATCTCCGCGAGCACCCACAGCTGGGGCGAGCAGGATCTCGTGACCGCGCCGCCACGCGCCGATGGCGATGACCTCGCGGGGCCGGTCGCGCTCGCGGCGATCGGCAAGAGCGGTCGCGTGATCGCGATCGGCTCGGCCGAGTCGCTGTCGACCGCCGTGCTCGCCGGGGGCGCGTCGGCGGGCGATCTCTGGCTCGCGCGGGCGATCCGGTTCCTCGCCGGCAAGCCGGAGCCGCGGCTCGCGATCGAGGCGCGGGCACCCGACCAGATCCGCCTCGTGATGACCACGGGCCAGCGCCGTGCGGTGACCGCGCTGTCGGTCGGCGCGATCCCGCTGGCCTGGGTCGTGCTGGGCGCCGCGCTCGTGTGGTGGCGGAGGAGGCGGTCGCGATGATCTCGACCCGCCGCGGGCTCGAAGCGCTCGTCGCGCTCGCCGTGCTCCTCGGCGTGCTGCTTGTCCTCGATCTGCGCCGCGAGCCGCCGTCGACCGATCGCTCGCTCGCGCGTGGCCTCGACCTCGACGCGGTGACCGCGCTCGGCTGGGCGCGGCCGGGGACGCCGGAGCTCCAGCTCGTGCGGGAGGGCGAGCGCTGGATGTGGATCAAGCCCGTCGAGGCGATCGCCGATCGCACGGCGATCGCCAACCTCCTCGCGACGCTGCGCGCGGCGCACTGGCACCGGCGCGAGCCCGCGTCCGCGGCGGGCGCGACGCACGCGGTGCTCACGATCAGCACGGCGACGCCGACCTCCGGCGGTCGGCCGCCCGAGTACGCGGACCTCCCGCGCCGCACGCTCGCGATCGGAGCGCCGCTCGCGGGCGCCGAGCAGGCGTGGATCGTCGACGGCGATCACGCGCTGCTCGTCGACGCCTGGGTCGCACGCGCGCTCGATCCCGAGCCCGTGACCCTGATGGTGCGCCGTCCCCTCGACGCGGTCGCGCAGGCGGCGTGGATCGAGCTCGCCGACGCGCGGGGACCGCTCCGGCTCGACGGCTCGCCGCGGCGCCTGGTCCGGCCGTCCGTCGCGCTGGTCGTGCCCACGCTGATCGCGCCGCTCCACGACGCGCTCTCCGCCCTCGAGATCGTGGCGCTCCCGGCGGGCGCCGCGTCGGCGGGCGCCGCCGAGCCGGTGCGCATCACGACCCCCGCGGGGACGGTCACGCTCGCCGACCGCTGCGGCGGCGGCCCCCTCGTCCTGTTGACCTCTCCGGGCGGCACCGGCTGCATCGCGCGCACCCAGTACCTCGCCGTGGTCGCCGCTCTCGAGCCGCTCCGCGCGAGCGGGCGCGCCGTGATCGATCCGCGGCCCGCGCCCCTCGACGCGGCGACGATCACGCTGCGCGACGGCGCGATTCTCGACGTCGCGAAGCTGCGGATCGGCGATCACGCCGCGGATCCCGTGCACGTCACCGAGCTGCTCTCGGTGCTATCGGCGCCGGCGGAGCTCGGCGAGGTGCCGCCGGGCGCGAAGGTGACGGCGACCCTCGCGGTCACCGATCGCCACGGCGCGACGATCGCGATCGAGGTGCTCGCGGGTGGGCTGGTCCGCCGCCCGGGCGAGGCGCTCGGCCTCAAGCTCACGGCGTCGGCTGCGGGGGTCCTCGAGCGGACCGGCAGCGCGCTGCGCGAGCTCGTCCCCTGGCTCGAGGATCCGCTCGCCGTGCAGGTGATCAAGATCGGCGAGGCGCGGACCTACGTCCGCGGGGCGACGGTCGGCGAGTGGCAGCCGCCCGACGCGAAGGCGACCGCGCTCGATGCCCTCGCGATCCAGCTCGCGGCGCCGCGCCCGATCGCGCCCGGCCCGGCGGCGTTCGCCACCGCTCATCGCGTCGTGATCGTGATCAAGCCGCCCGCGGGCGCGACCGTGGAGCACGTGCTCGAGGTCGGCCGCCGGACGCCGGCCGGCTGCCCTGCGCGTGCGAACGATCTCTCGCTGCTTCTGCCGGCGGCCGTGTGCGACGGCGTCGCCGTCCTCGCGCGCTGATCACGTCAGGCGGGCATGCCCGCCCGGGCGTTAGCCCTTCTTCTTCTGATCGACGATGTCCTGCGGCGACAGGCGCTCGCCCGGCGCAGGGCCCGTCCCGGCCGGCGGCACGGCCGTCGGATCGAGCGGCGGCGTCTCCCAGTTCTGGGTGATGTTCTTCATCTTCTTGAAGACGAGGAGGCCGTCGGAGTTCCGCTCGCTGTGCGGCGACGCCATCTTCCAGCTGCCGACGATCTCGACGACATCGCCGACCTGGTACGGCGGGCAGACCATCTTCTTGGGGTCCTTCTCGCCGGGCTCGCAGCGGTCCGGGTACATCGCGAGCGTC
>Ga0113563_10001737_pt1 | contig 12631 bp, 10 predicted proteins | sample Mud3Dept3metaG_FD_80117 | JGI IMG/M metagenome (GOLD analysis project Ga0113563, IMG submission 80117) | Freshwater wetland microbial communities from Ohio, USA, analyzing the effect of biotic and abiotic controls - Mud 3 Core 4 Depth 3... | ecosystem: Environmental > Aquatic > Freshwater >...
ATTCCAGTATTCCATCATTCCAGTATTCCATCATTCCATCATAACAGCATCCTCCAATGTCATCGAATAACTTCCAAATAACCCAAATCGAAATTTATCAATCCAGGATAAAACTTAAGGAACCTTTCAAGATCTCACTGGAAACGAATGAATTTGCGGATAGTATTTTTTTAATAATTCAGACAGGTGCCGGGATTACAGGATTTGGAGAATGCAGTCCTGATATGGTCATTCAGGGGGAAAACCTGGATACCTGCACAATGATTGGAAAACTCATTGCAAAGAATCTGATAGGAAGGAATCCACTGGATATTAAAGAATGTCATCGCTTAATGGATGCACTGGTATATGGCAACACAAGTATAAAAAGCGCTTTTGACATCGCTCTTTATGATATCGCTTCGCAATATAGCGGCTTGCCATTATATGCATTTCTGGGAGGGAAAAAAGGAAAAATAATAGCTACGGATTACACAATAAGTATCGACAATCCTGTAAAGATGGCAAATGATGCACTGAAAACTAAAGAAGCCGGATTTCCGGTTATTAAAGTGAAACTTGGTGAAAATGAGAAAAAGGATATTGAACGGATCACGGTTATAAGGAAGTCCATTGGTTATGAAATGCCTTTGAGGTTAGATGCAAACCAGGGATGGGATACGCAAACTGCCATTACAATTTTATCAACTCTTGCAGATAACAATATACAATTCTGTGAGGAGCCTATTCCCCGTTGGAATTATATGGATTTACCGATGGTGAGATATCAAAGTTCTATCCCAATTATGGCCGACGAATCATGTTTTGATCGTCATGATGCCAAACGTTTGATTGACATTAAGGCATGTGATTATTTTAATATCAAACCAGGAAAATCTTCCGGCCTTTTTGATGCAATAAACATAATCCGGATGTCTGAGAAAGAAGGTATGCACATGCAGATGGGAGGATTTATTGAATCCCGCCTGGGATTTACAGCTGCAGCGCACCTGGCATTAATTAGTGATCACATCATTTTTTATGATTTTGATACACCTCTTATGATGGAATCTGATCCTGTGATTGGAGGTATCACGTATGGAGAAAATGCCAGGATCAATATCCCTGATGTTCCCGGACTTGGGGCAGAGATCGACATAAAATATCTTGAAAAATGTCCTGGGATTGTTATTAATTAAAAATATTAACTTTATTAAATTCCATCAAAATTCTAGTTCTCCTTCCTCTTCTTTTGTATTGCTACCCTTTAATTGTAGGCATTTTAGGCATTTGTAATTTCAGGCATTGCTTTCCGTTAATAACTCAATTAAAAAAAATCATCTTTGAACTGCGATAAAATAACTTTTCTGACATAAAAGCATAGTGAAATATTTGAATCAGGTCACTATGCCTGCAATGAAATTCATTAATAAAATTCTGAGGATCAATACACTCGTTAAACTCAGAGCCACAGGAAGTCCGCGTGAGCTGGCGTGCAAACTGGGTATATCTGAAAGAAGCGTTTATGAGTATATCCATGATATGAAAGAACTGGGTGCACCCATTGCTTTCAGTTATTCTTATAACAGTTACATATATTGTTCAGACGGAGAATTATTGATTGGATTCTCCAATGAGTCCCTGAGTAAAGAAGAAGAAAGAATGACAATTGGAGGTTGTATGGCATTGAAATTACAGAATAATGAAAATAAAATATTTTATAGTGATCAAAGATTTAACATAACTGCGGTAATAATGCAGTATCAGGATATAGTTTTGAATAGGTTTAGCTAAATCAAAATTACTGGTACCAGGAAGGAATGTGGCCAGTTTTTTCATGGTGCCCATTATTAACTTAAAAACCAGGAAATATGGAATCACTTAAAAACATCGGGGATTTTCAGGAACTCGATCAATCAGAAATGACCGGAATATCAGGAGGTGTATTCTGGTATATTGTAGGTGGTATTGTAGTCGCTATGGCAAGGGAAGTAATGAACGACTGGGATAATTTTAAAGCAGGATTAACAGGACAACCTGAAATTAAATGCTGATGATCCTGTATATAAAATCCATTTATTAACACAACCTAAAATCAACCAAAATGAAAAAAAACAAAATGAATCAATTCAATCTCAACGAATTGAACAATGATGAATTGTCCACCATTAATGGTGGGACTTTTGCTTATGATCTTGGCAGATTCCTCAGGTATATTGGAATTTATTGCGCTAATGGGACTGGCATACCAGGTACAGTGGCTGCGAATATCGATCTTGCCACTAACATATATCTAAACGAATAGTAACATTGAACAGCGGGGGTTGTTAAGTGCAATTAAATCCTGACAACCTCCGCCATTCAATTTATACATTTTTCTTTAAAATTCTATAACTCATGATTTATGAAACCATTGCACAATATCAAGCAGAAAGTTAAAACAAGGAAATTCATTTTTGGGATCTTTGTTTTCCTGATTACTTTAATTCTTTGCCTTCTCCTTTTCAGTAATTGGGATACCATAAAGACTATCATTCTGGGAAGTTAAAGAACTGATTAATTATTCTATATGAGGTTTCCAGAAGAAAATTCATTAGATGAATTCGCAAAGACAGGAAAAAGTTATCATTACTATTTTGAAGAAATCTCAGCATCGGGCCGAATAATTTACATTTCAGCTTTGATTTTTATATTTGGAGTCTTCTTAAGCCTGCCATTCATTAAGGTGGGGATCTCTGTTAAGGCACCCGGAATTATTCGTCCTGTTTGTGAAAAGACGGAAATTTCTTCTCTCATACCTGGTCGGATTGAAAAGCTACATTACCAGGAAAGTACACATGTAGAAAAAAATCAGGTACTTATAACCCTGGAACGGAAGCAAATTCTTGACAAGAAACAATATTATAATTATGAGAATTTGCTCCTTTCCAAAGAAATAACAGATCTTAAAAATCTGCTGGCTGATAAGGACACGACTATGGTATCAGTCAAGTACAGGATGGAATTTACAAGTTTTAAAAATCATTTAAGTAAGGTACAGGAACAGCTTAATAAAGCCAAAAAAGAAAAAGAAAGATTCGATGCACTTTTCAGAGAAAAACTGATCAGTGAAAAGGAATTTGATGACCTGGTGTATGCCCAGTCGCAGCTGGAAAAGGAAATTGAATACCTGGTAAGCGATGCAATGAATGAATGGCAGATTGAACTTTCCAGGCTACGATATCAAACCGGACTATCACGGACGGAAATATCCAGGATTGAAAGTGAATTAAAACAATGTGAGATTTTAGCGCCAATATCAGGCCGGATCGATCCATTAACAGGAATATATGAAGGATCTGTAATACAAGCTGGTCAACCGTTGGCAACAATAACACCGGATACCCTGCTGATTGGTGAAATATATCTTCCTCCAAAAGATATTGGTTTGATCAAAATGGACCAGGAAATTATTATGGTCATTGATGCATTCGATTACAGGGAATGGGGAGTTATCCATGGTAAGGTCACTGATATTCCGGATGATTTCGTATTGATTAATAATCAACCCTTTTTCAGGATTAAATGTTTACCGGACCAGGAATTTTTACGACTTAAAAATGGATTTGAAGGAAAACTTAAAAAAGGTATGACTTTCCAGGGTAGGTTCCGGATCACGACACAATCCTTGTCACATCTGATCATTGGCAAGTTAGACCGGTGGCTTAATCCATCTTTTAATCAATAATCAGGTTTCAGAAGATAATATCCTGTCAATGAGAAAGCGAATTAAAATAAGACAGCATGATATTACAGATTGCGGTGCTGCCTGCCTTGCTTCTATTGCCGAATATTATGGCCTGAAACATACCATTTTTAAGATCAGGCAGATGGCAAATACAGACAGGGAAGGCACAAATCTGCTTGGTCTGATTGAGGCAGCTGAAAAACTGGGATTCATGGCAAAAGGTGTAAGGTGTCAACCTGAAAATTTGAAAAATGTGCCTTTTCCAGCCATTGCACATCTGAAAATGGGTAATGGCCTTCTTCATTACGTTGTCATATATAAAGTTAGCAGGAAAAAGACTCTCATTATGGATCCTGCTGATGGGGTATTACATAATTTATTGCATAAGGAATTCATTTCTATATGGACCAATATCCTGATTCTGTTGATTCCGGGTGAACATTTCCGGGCAGGTAATTTCAGAACATCTCTATTCAGGAGATTTCTTATGCTTATTCATCCGCACTCGGGTATCCTGTATCAGTCACTTTTTGGTGCCGCCATGTACAGTATCCTTGGACTTTCAATTTCGGTTTATGTTCAAAAAATAGTAGATAATATATTACCTGAGCAGAACATAAACCTCCTTAACCTGCTAGGTATAATAATGATTCTCTTATTAATATTCAGAATCTACATTGGTACAATAAAAAGTATTTTTCTCCTGAAATCAGGTCAATATATTGATGCTTCGTTAATACTTGGATACTTCAAACATCTCCTTAAACTTCCCAGTCGTTTCTTTGATACCATGAGGACAGGAGAACTGATTTCCAGAGTAAATGATGCAGTTAAAATCAGATTTTTTTTAAGTAATGCAATGGTTGATTTAATAGTAAGCGCCTTTACTATAATGGTTTCTATCATTCTTACCTGTGTCATTTCCATCAAAATAACCATACTTCTGATAATCATAATACCTGTATTTTCAGTCATTTACTGGCTTTTCAACCAATTCAATAAAAATACTCTCAGAGGAGTCATGGAAAAATCAGCAGACCTTGAATCTCAATTAGTGGAATCATTGAATAACATATCAACCATCCGGTATCTGAATCTTGAAAAGAATGCTTTCGAAAAAACCGAATCGGCTTTTGTTCAACTACTTATGACCAGTTATACTTCTGGTACTCATTCAATATTTGCAAATAATGGATCCATTTTTTTTTCAGGTCTTGCAACCATTATTTTATTATGGGCAGGATCTGCGCTTGTTTTCAAACAGAATCTGACTCCCGGAGATCTGATGCTCTTATATTCCCTTTTTGGATACCTGCTGGGCCCCCTGTCAAATCTGGTAATGATGAATCGTACTGTTCAGGATGCGATGATTGCTGCAGACCGGTTATTTCAGATTCTTGATCTGGAACATGAAAATGATAATAATAAATGTCTGATCAAGCTACCGGCAGAATTTAAGGGTGACATTCATTTCGAACATGTGACTTTTGGATATGGAAACAAAAAGAATATTATAAGAGACATTAATATGATTATTAAAAAGGGTGATATTACCGGGATTGCAGGACAGAGCGGATGCGGTAAAAGCACTTTAGCTTCACTTATTATGAAGATATACACTGTAAAATCAGGAAGGATCAGGATTGGTAATTATGATATCAGTCATCTTGATACTGCAAGCCTGAGAAAAACCATAGGCATTGTACCACAACGCATTGATCTTTTTTCCGGCAATTTCATTGATAACATATTTTCTGGAGCAGGGAAACCCGATATCAGAAAAATATTTAATGTATGTGAACAAACCGGATTAATGACCTTGATCGACAGCCTGCCAAATGGTTTGTATACAAGTATCGGGGAACGGGGAATTACCTTATCTGGTGGTGAGATTCAGAAAGTTGCGATCGCCAGGGCACTTTATCGGGATCCTGCCATCTTAATAATGGATGAAGCTACTTCGTCCCTTGATCCATATGCTGAAACGATTATCAGGGACATGATACAAACACTTAAAAATCAGGGAAAAACAATTATTATCATTGCCCATAGATTGAATAGTCTCATCCAGAGTGACAGAATAATTTGTTTTCATGATAACTCGATTGTAGAAACAGGAACACATTTTGAACTTTTAGAGCTGCACGGATGTTATTACAAATTGTGGAATTCCCAATTTGCAGGGGATTTTATTGAATAATTAGCTGCATGTTCATAAATTTGTATTTTTATTGTTTCTCATGCAGCATAAATTAATCATATTATTTTCTCTGTTAATCCTGATCGGCTGTTTCAAAGCTGCTGGCCAGCAATATGGATTCAGGAACTACTCCCTTGAACAAGGATTACCTCAAACTGAAGTAAATGCTTTGCTTCAGGATTCAAGGGGATATATATGGACAGGAACCAATGGTGGTGGTTTATCGCGGTTTAACGGAAGGAATTTCAAGACCTATACTACCCGGGATGGACTTTTCAGCAATATGGTCTGGTCACTTTTTGAAGATTCCCACGGCAATCTCTGGCTTGGAACCTCCAATGCTATAACGCGATATGATGGAATATCATTCCATAACTATGCAGAAGAAAAAGTTCCCTTTTTGAGAACATACCAGGTTTTTCATGAAGATTCCAACAGAAACATCTGGGTAATTTCAAACGACGAGCAATCAGGAAACCGTCTGCTTAAAATGGAAAATGACAGCCTGGTGGAATATACTCAGCATTTCCCCGTACTAACTGAAAATAATTTTTTACTTGCCGGTTTCTCATCCGGGACACAGGACATTCTCTATCTGACCTGTCAGAATGGTCTGTATGAACTCAGGAATAATAAATTAACCTTCTCATCACTGAATGAATTCCATGAATTCGAAGGAACCCTGATATTACCTGTCCATTATGATTCCCTTGGTATTTTATGGATTCAAACTATACGTCCACAAGGTGGATCCAATCTTTACACTGTTCAGGATCAAAATATTGCGATTTTCGAAACACCTCAGACTTCATGGTGGCAAGGAATTACGGGAGTTTACAGGGATCAGAGTAACAGGTTATGGATTAGTAATACTGGTGCCGGGATTTCAATGATTGAATTAACATCTGGGAAAATCACTTATTTCGATCAAACCAATGGACTGCCTAATGATTTTGTTTTGAATTTTATGGAAGACCATGAAGGCAATATATGGATGGGTACCCGGGGAGGGGGAATAATTGAGTATAGCAGGAATAACTTTGTCACATATAGTTTTGAAAACATCATTAATGGAGATGTTGTAAGGGCTATTTTCCAGGATTCTAAGGGAAATTACTGGTTTGGACTCTCAAGTGCAGGGATTGTCAGGTATGATGGAACAAGATTCGTTGCTTTTTCAAAGGACCGTTATCCTGGTCTGGTAAATGTCAGGCATTTTCTTGAACTTGATGACAGACATTTGCTGATACTGACTTTTAATGGACTTTACATTTATAATGGGTCTGACATTTATCCGGCTAATCAGAAATATGGTTTTGAAAACCGTAATCAATTTTCAGATGTCCTCAGGGATGGGGATACACTTTGGCTGGCTACACAGGGAAATGGCGTTTTCAGAATTGGGGACGATAGAATGGAACAGCTCGGCATTTCTCAGGGAAACCTTCCCAGTAATCAGGTCCATAGCCTGTTTAAAGACCATACAGGACGAATTTGGATTTGTACAAATAATGGAGTATCCATGTTCGATAATGGAAAAATCACAACCTATACGACCGATCAGGGTCTTAATAACTCAATAATCCTGCAGATCACCCAGGACCATCTTGGAAGGTACTGGATGGCCACATTTTCAGGTGGTATCAATATACTTGATGGAGATCATTTCAGACATTTAACTTCCAGCAATGGATTATCTTCCGATATTATTTATTCTATCCTGACTGATAACGAAGGGAATATCTGGGCAGGCACACAGAATGGTGTTGACAGGATTAGTCTGGACAATGCAGGGAAAATATCAAAAATACAGTACTTTGGCAAACAGGATGGATTTACAGGAATAGAAAATAATGGCACTGCAAATCTGGTTGACCAAGAGGGCAACTTATGGTTTGGTACTGTTAAAGGAGCCATGAAATATGATCCAAATACCACTGAGACAAATACAGTTATACCGATTACTCAAATCACAGACATTAAATTATTTTTCAGAAAAGTTGAGTGGAAAAATTCTGTATATAATGAATTTATTGCAACTGTCAGTCCATGGACCAATGTACCTGAAAACCTTATTCTCCCGCATGACAGCAACCATGTATCTTTTGAATTTGAAGCCCTGAGTTTTATTGCTCCTGAAAAGGTAAAATATCAATGGAAACTTGAAGGTCTTGATAATAACTGGTCACCTATCACGAACCATGCAGAAGCCGTATATCCAAAAATACCACCGGGTGAATATACTTTTATGGTGAAGGCGATGAATGATGGCGGTTTATGGAGCAGGGAACCAGTAAAATTTTCTTTTAAAATCCTTCCACCATGGTGGGAATCAACATGGTTCTACATTCTTACAGGACTTCTTGCTTTATTTATTATAGTCCTTGTTTTTCGGCTCAGGGTAAGAATTATTGAATCGAAGAAAAAAGAACTTGAAGATCTGGTTCGTGAGAAAACGCTTGAAGTAGTTAATAAAAATCAATTACTTGAACAGCAAAAAGAAGAGATATTAGTCCAGACTGAAAACTTACAAAAATCTTATAATAACCTTGAACGTCTGACTGAGATTGGCCGTACCATTACATCACAGCTTACAGTAGAAAAAATTGTAGATGCAATTTATGAATCCATTAATGAGCTGATGGATGCCACAGTTTTTGGTATTGGAATCATCAATGAAAAAAAGAATTCCATTGATTTTCATGGTATTAAAGAAAAAGGACAGACAATTGAATTTCTTAGTTTTTCACTGGAAGATAATCTTCGTCTATCTGCTTATTGTGTAAATAGAAAAAAAGAAATCTTTATAAATGATTTTGAGAATGATTATAAAAGATATCTTCCAGCCATAACCCCAGCCGGAGAATCCGGTAATTCATCATCCATTATTTATTTGCCACTGATCCAAACCAATAAAGTTATTGGAGTAATTACTGTCCAGAGTTTTAATAAAAATGCATATACAGAATATCATCTCAGCATTCTCAGAAATCTTGCAGTTTATGCGAAAATAGCACTGGAGAACACCTCTGCATATAAGAAAATACAGGAACAAAGCGAGAATCTGAAAAAAGCCAATGAAGACATCAGTAAAAAGAAGCTGGAAATAGAGAAGGTTAATGAGGAACTTCTTGAGCTTAATAACGAAAAGAATAACCTGATTGGAATTCTGGCACATGATCTGAGGAATCCTCTGACCAGCAGTCTGAGTATCGCCTCCAATCTGGAAAGCAATTCTTCAAATCTGAAAGAGGATTTCAAGGAAAGTATTAGTTTCCTTGTAGATGGTCTGAACAGAATGAATAACATGATCGGCAAGATCCTTGACATACGTATGATTGAGCAGAAAAAAATCAATCTGAATTGTGAAAGGATCGATTTTGAAAAGGTTCTTCAGGAGGTTTATCACAATTTTTTATCTGCTGCAAATAATAAAAAAATCAAACTTAATATTAAAAGCAAAAGTATTTACGGAATTGCCGACCGTAATTATTTAATGCAGGTCTTTGAAAATTTGCTTTCAAATGCCGTCAAATTCTCTCCTCCCAATAAAAAAGTCTGGGCCAGCCTGGAAGATCAAAATGATGAGATTCGTATTAGTATCAGGGATGAGGGACCCGGTCTCACCGAAGATGACATAAAAAAACTCTTTAAACCTTTTCAACGTTTATCCGCCCAACCTACTGCAGGTGAGAAATCTACCGGTCTTGGCTTATCTATTGTGAAGAAATACGTGGATATAATGGGTGGAAGGGTTTGGTGCGAAAGTGAACCTGGTAAAGGAGCAAATTTTATAGTAACATTCCAGAAAATAATTCTATAATCAGGATTGTTTCTGCTATTTATTAATCCCCGTAAATTATAAAGGATCATAATACATCAATAAAGACAGCTATTGCCAGCAAAAGATCTGTTGCCAGAACAGTCATTACATTGCTTACAAGTGCAGGAATCATTCGTGAGAAATTACTTCCATGACGTATTGCAATTAAACAGGCTTTAACTGCAAGCGGTATTGGCAACAATGCGATATAGATCCAGTAAGAGGAGATGCCAATAATCGGCATAAGAACAATAATGCCAAATGTTATAAACATTCCAAATGTATAAATATAAGAAGCGCGTTTGATCCCGTACCTGATCACGAGGTGTTTACGGCCTCCTTTTTTATCGGCTTCTATATCAGGGAACTGGTTTATAAACAATAACAGTGATGTCAGAATTCCAGGTGGGATTGATATCCAAATTACCTCAGCAGGTAAAAGCTGTTTCAAATGTGTATCGGGAGATGCTGTCATGGAAATATATGTACCTAAAACCACCAGAGTACCAAGTGATAAACCGGCAAAAAGTTCACCCAGCATCTTCTTGGCGAGGAAGTTTGTATAAAATAGCACTGAAAATCCCCCGATAATAGAAATTATGAATATTGTCCAATGGGATATTACAGAGAAATACAAACCAATGGCAGAAGCAAATACAAGTGTTATGATACCAACCAGACGCACATTTTCAGGTTTGGTCTTTCCGGATGTTATCATTCCGGTACCTCCGGAGAATGGGGTACGATTGGTATAGAAATCAATTTTTGTTTTAAAATCGGAATATTCATTAAACAGATTTACGGAGATATGAGATAAGACCACACCAATTACCAGTATAAATGCATGTAAAAGATTAAAAGATGATCCGCTCTGTGCCGGGTATTTCAATGAAAATGCAAGTCCAATAATGACTAAGAAAACGGCAAGGAGCAGAAAGTTAGATCGCACCTGTGCCATCCATATCTTTAAATGATTTACTTCCTTCATACACTTGATGTTATAAATTTGACGTGATAAACATACTAAAAAAAAGTGTATTGACGATCTTGTTAATAATCGGTTGATCCGGATTATAACTTAATTTATTAATTTTGTAATTGATTTATATTTTTATAAATTCACAAACAAATATTCAGGCCATGACAAAAGATCCTGCTGTAGCAAAGGAATTGATCAGGAAGAAGTATTCTCAAAAGAAATTCCATCTGCCTGTCATCGGGCATTTTGCCGACCGGAGTGTCAGGTTTAATTCCATTCTTGAAGCCGCACAAGTTTGTAACGTTAATCCTATGTTAATTTTTGAAGCCTGCATCGGTAAAATTTACAAGGCCCGTAATGCTTACTGGGAATATGAAAAAGGTAATCATTACCTGAAATATAAGGCATTTTATATCAGAACACATACCTCTTACACCAGGCTGGGTGGATGGAACGGTTAATCAATTAAGTTTCAAAAAAAAGCATCCCATCGGATGCTTTTTTTATTTCATTTATTATTGATTGTAATACCCGGCCAGTCATCTGATCTGAAGGGTGATGCAGGCAAATCTTCATTATTATACAGATTTACATCGTCAGGGTTATCTGCCCAGGCATATCTGACGGCTATTGGATTTTCAACCCGTTCACTGCTAACCACTACTTTATTGTTCTCAATATAAGCTTTCGCCCAGTAGAATTTCCTGTCTTTTCCTGCAACGGAAAATCCCTTTACATAACCGTAACGGTCATTGCACTTAAGTCCGGATCCGATATAATCGAAATCAATGGTGACTTTGTTACCCGAAACAGTCATAGACTTATAGATCGGTCCTGAGTGGACAATATCTTTACCATATGTAATCTTCAAAGCAGCGAGGGCCAAGCGTTTTCCAACATCCTGTTTATTTTTCGGATGAATATCGTTGGCTTCACCAATATCAATTATAACTGCCATACCGGTTTTTGGAAGTTTCAGCGTCATTAACTGAGCCTCACGAAGTTCAGCCCATTCACTTTCTCCCGGCTCGACTGGTGGTTTCATATAATTTGCCAGCTGGACAAACATAAATGACAGATCCGGATTAGACCAGCTATTCCTCCAATCATTGATCATCAGAGGGAACAGGGTCCTGTATTGGTAAGCCCTGCCTGCATTTGACTCACCCTGATACCATATAGCCCCTGTAACGGAATAATTAAGGAAAGGATGAATCATACCATTATACAGTAAAGTCGGGTAACTGTTCGGCCCCACAAAGCTGGACATGTCAACTTTAATTTCTGAGCTATTAAACCTGAACTTCCATGATCCTGCCAGTGAAAGTTTATAATCACCGGAAATAATTTTCAATTGATCAGGATTACCATACAAGCCTCCACCCCCACCTGTATCCTCGACTCTGACAATCACAACATTTTTACCTGGTTTGAGGATATCAGCCGGGACTTTATATATTCTATCTTCGTTGTATTTATTAAAAGTTTCACCCACCTTTACCCCATTTACCCATGTTTCGTCACTGTCATCGATTGGACCAAGGTAGAGTACAATTCCTTTGGATGCAACCTCCTGAGGCAATTCGAATTCCTTTCTGAACCATACTACACCATCAAGTCCATATAATCCGGCACTCTCCCAGAGTACTGGCAGTTCCATATTTTTCCAGCTGCTTACATCAAGTTCTGGATCTGCCCAGATTATTGTTTTATCGACAATTGCTTTTTCAGCGGTACCGAAAGTTCTTAAAATACTGTCTATCTGTGCTTTTCTTCGGGCGACAACTTTTTCAGGATCATAATTTTGCATCTCCTGAAGTTTGCCATCGAAATCCTTTACCTGGCTGATTGATTCCCTGCTTGTCCAGGTTTCAATATTTGTTCCACCCCATGCTGTAAATAACAGACCAATTGGCACATTAA
>Ga0113563_10001739_pt1 | contig 12624 bp, 9 predicted proteins | sample Mud3Dept3metaG_FD_80117 | JGI IMG/M metagenome (GOLD analysis project Ga0113563, IMG submission 80117) | Freshwater wetland microbial communities from Ohio, USA, analyzing the effect of biotic and abiotic controls - Mud 3 Core 4 Depth 3... | ecosystem: Environmental > Aquatic > Freshwater >...
AGTCAAAGCGTGTAAGTTACGAATTGCGAGGAAAGGGTTTTCCAGATGGTAAAGGAGGCCGAAGCAAAAAACGAGATCAAATGAACCTAATTGCTTGACAGTTGGGTTTTCGATATCTTCCACAAAGAACCTTATCGCCCGATGGCGTTCTTGTGCCTCAGAAATATTTTCTGGACGTGCGTCAAATGCGATCACCTCTAGCCCCAAGCTTGCTAAATAACGGGTGAAAACACCAGCACCGCAACCAACGTCCAACACATTCTTTAATTCTTGCGCCGCAACCAGCTTCGGTAAGGAGTGGTTCAGGAAATCAAGCCTCGCCCGGTTGATTTGGGTATAATGTGCCGTATCAAAGGCCAGCGTCTGCTTCATTCTTTCTCTTGCCTCATGCTAAAGTTACAAGGGAGATTAAGCATTCCTTGCCACATATCTGAAGAGTGTCCGATGGGCTGAGTTGCAACAATCATCTCGGGGACAGAAAACCAGTTATCAACAATACCATCGTCATCGAATAGTGAAACCTGCCAATAATAAACCCCCGGCCGAACAGGCAACGTGGAAATGTAATAGGAAAAAGCACATATTCCAGGTTCCAACTTTAAACTATTGGCCACCGTTGCCCAAATGAGTTGGTTATCATTGTTGAAAAGCGCAATACCATGACGTCCATTTTTAATTGGCTTAACGACCTTCACCATGAACCGTAGGGTCACAGGTCCTATCGCTGTAAGTAGGTTTGTTTGGGCAGAACGAGGTTCCAATAACTCCCATTTCAGGAAACGAGCGGCGGCACTTCCTTCTTCAATCTCACGACTCGCATCAACGGATATAGAACTCGTTGCAGCCTCATATGCGCCTATAACGTCTGAGGTGGATCCTATTTCTCTCAGCCCTCCCGAATCAAACCAAGCGACTCTTTCGCAGAGTCTTCGGATTTGGTTCATCTGATGACTGACAAAGATAACAGTACGCCCACGTTTCGCAACGTCCCCCATCCTTCCTAGACACTTCTTTTGAAATGCCAAGTCTCCTACTGCCAATACCTCATCTACCAACAAGATTTCTGGCTCAAGATGTGCAGCCACAGCAAAAGCTAACCTTACATACATGCCGCTGGAATAATGCTTGACAGGCGTGTCGATGAACTTTTCGACTTCTGCGAAAGCGACAATTTCATCAAATTTTCTTTCAATCTCTGCTTTCTTCATTCCGAGGATGGCCCCATTTAAATAGATGTTCTCGCGGCCCGTTAATTCGGGGTGAAACCCGGTTCCGACTTCAAGGAGGCTTCCCACCCGCCCATGGATTTCGGCATGGCCTTCCGTGGGTTCTGTGATACGTGAGAGGATTTTGAGAAGGGTACTTTTCCCGGCCCCATTCCGACCAATGATGCCGACGACCTCGCCCCGCTTGATTTCGAAAGAAACGTCTTTTAGGGCCCAGATGAAATCTGAATCCGGTTTGCGGACATCAGAGTTTGAAATTTGTTTGATTCGACGAAAAGAGGCAGTGAAGGCATCCGTTATGGTGTCGCGCAAGGTCCGGTAGTCGTTTTGGCGCGAACCGATGCGGTAGAGCTTACCTAATCCTTCGACTTTTATGACTGTATCACTCATAATGAAGCAGCAAGCACAGAGAGCGTATCGCTCTACGCTCTCCGCTAGACGAGATCTGCGAACGTTTTCTCCATTCTTCGAAAGTAAAAAGCGCCACCGATAAGGATCATCACGGCTGCCAATGAAGAAACAATGATCATAGGTCCTGGTGCGGTCTGGGCGCCTAATAAAGCCCACCGAAAGCCCTCTACGACCCCAACCATTGGGTTGATCCCATAGAGGATTCTCCAGGGTTCGGAAAGGAGGCTGCTGGGATAGACGATAGGGGTGGCGAACATCCAGAACTGTGTAAGAAAAGGAACGACATACCGGACGTCCCTGAACTCAACATTTAATGCCGAAAACCACATCCCTACGCCCAAAGCTGTCACAAAAGCAAGGGCCAGGAGGAAGGGTAACCAAATAACATTGAGCGTTGGGAGAACTCCAAAGTAAAACATCATGCCCAAGAGAACGACAAAGGCAAGGACAAAGTCCACGATACCTGAAATCACGCTTGAGATTGGGACGACTAAGCGGGGGAAGTAGACTTTTGTGATCAGGTGAGCACTTCCTACCAGGCTATTCGACGATTGACTCAGTCCGTTAGCGAAAAAAGACCAAGGAACCAGCGCAGCGTAGGCAAAGAGCGGGTAGGGTATCCCATCCGAAGGCATCTTGGCTAACTTTCCGAAAAAGATGCTGAACACGACCATTGCCATAAAAGGCTGAATGACGGCCCAGGCGGCACCCAGGACGGTCTGCTTATAACGGACTTTCACATCCCTCCAGACAAGGAAGTAAAGTAATTCCCGATATTCCCACAGCTCATGGAGCTTCAGGGAGACCCAACCTTGCGTGGGTTCGATGAGAATCATGGATGCTTTCAAATGGTCGTTCATCGTATGGGTGTTGCCATCAAATGAATAGGCTTCCGCCGTCTCGGATTTTTAGTGCTTTTCCAATTTGTGTGTCAGCGTCTGAATCAAATTGTGTTAAGATGAGGAGCGTTTAAGCCACTCTTTTTATTTGCCACTTAGAAATCTGGACGGGTACGTCAACTCCAATCAGACTCAGAAGGACCCTGACCCGTCCCTGGCTCGACATCTTTTTCTGAAAGATTCCCATCAGGTCTTTGAAAGGGCCTGACGTGACCTGAATGAGATCTCCCTCTTTCCATTCGTCTTCTAATCGAATGAGGTTATTCTCTCCGGCTTTTTCTTTGATCATGGAAATCACCTGTCCTGAAATAGGGGTCGGTTCGCTCCCATTCCCCAGGATTCGGTTCACCCCTCTTGTCCATTTCACCTTGTAGTAGTGTAGTCCAAGATGGAACTTAGCAAAAAGGTAATTCGGGAAGAGCGGTTTTATCCTGTGGACCATCGCTCCTTGTCGATGCTCGTAGGTTCCCAGCCGAGGGAGAAAGTTCTCAATCTCCTGGCGTTGAAGATTGTTCTGGACACGATCCTCATTCCCTGGTTTGGTCTGTACGACATACCATAGCCTCAAATCTTCTTGATCTAAGGCATTCATTTCCACAATCTCATTTCCAGAGTCCATCTGCTTCCTCGCTCTCTCTCTTCATGAAATCACTTTGTCTCCTCCTCATCTGGAGAGACGGTGTGATGGTCAACCCCCATAAAAGGGTGTAAAGCAATGCATTGGCAGGGATTTGAAGATTTTTTTCCACCAGACTATAGAACATCAGTGCCAAAATGCCCGTCAAAGCTCCTGTCCCGATATATCTCTGCGGCGATGTCTCAGAGCGAATTCTTAGCCCCCTTTTGAAGAAGAGGAATAGAAAAAGAATTGCGAGCAGACCAAACCCGACGAGTCCCACCTCTGAGGCCAGTTGAAGAAAATCATTTTCAGCATGAGTGACCAGCCCTCGAAAGTGGAAGGTGCGATACATCGGAAAGATCTGAGCAAAGGTCCCCAAGCCGGATCCAAAAAGAGGGAAATCCTTGAGGATTTGGATCGTATTTTCCCAGATCACCCAGCGCAGTTTAATATCTTCAGAGGCGGCGAAGAAGCGGGTAACAAGAGCGCTTGTGCCGACCCACCCTGCCCAAAGCACCGCCAGTCCTAAAATCACAAACGATTTCTTAAAAAGCTTCTCTTCTTTGCGAAAATCATAGAAGAGAACCAGACTCAGACTCAGGGAAAGGAGGAGGCTCAACGTTCCCGCCCTCGAGCCTGAAACGATGAGACCAAGAATCATGACGATAATACTGAACCCCAAGAGGAGGGTTTTCCCATCCAGGAAGGAGAGTCGATGGAGCCAATGGCTGGCGGGTCTGACTTGACTGGTTTCGACTGAAAAAAGAAATCCGATCCCTAAAGGAATGGTCATTAAGAGATAGCCGACCAGATGGTTTCGACTGGCAAAAGTCCCCGTGAAGAACGTCGCATCTCCTGAACCCCTGAAAACGAGAAACATGCCATAGAAGGATTCGAGAAACCCCAGTAGAAGAATAACCACAATGAGCTGACGAGTGGTTCGGTGCGACTCGTCTGAACACCTCCAATGAAGGAGGAAGAGAAAGAAACCGGAGAGGGTGATCCATTTAAAGAACTCTATTTTTGTGCCAAGAGGAAAGAGACTGAGAGGCATAAATTCCATCGGGTCATTCCCCACCCTCAGTTGATACCGAAGTTCATGGGCTTTCGGAGAAAGGAGCTCAATGAGCCCGGATGGCAGCTGGACCATCTGAAACAAGATGAGACAGAGGAACAGAGCGAGAAGAATCAATACGGTCTTAAAGAGCGAGGAGTCGACACTCTTCTGAACCAGACCCGAATCAGGGGTGTCCTGTCCCCCTCTCGAGGAGTGGGAAGTTTTAGAGAAGAGGGCGCCCTTCAAAACGGAAGATCGAAGTACCCAGAGCGTGACCATAAGCAAAATGACGAGTTCCACTATGGAAAGGGCCCACAATTCCACCGTGCCCATGGCCATGGGAGTGAAGATGAAAAGAAAGAGCAAAAATAGTTTGATCATAAAGTGGACCGTCCCCAACTCAGGGAATGACCTCCTCTTGGTATTCTGTCCCTGAAATCGATCTGACCGGAAGGTGCCCAGTCCCGCCAAGCGGGATAGGCGGGGTCAAGTCGATTAGACCCGACCACGGGGGGCACAATATGAACGCGGAAATCAATCATGCCCTGTCCTCCCTTCGAATAATCGAACGTGATCAATCCAGACTGTCTCAGGGGTAACCCGATCAGAGTTCTTCGTCTTTTGTCTTCTTACCCTCAGAAGTCCCCCTTGCGATTGGGCGGGAGTCCGGAAGGCAATTCTCAACTCCTTCCAATCATTGTCTCCCGTCAAAGACTCCGATACCCCATAAAGGGCGGAATCGATTCCTGATACTTCCATCCTCGGACCACTCTGGGTCGTCACCCCTTCCGTCTTCATCTTGACTTTGAGATGATAATCGGTATGAGGCTTCCAGGGAATCCATTGATAGACATGGTTAAAATCGATATTCTCGCGGCCATTGAATCGAATTTTCAATGAACTTTTGCCTTCAAAGGCCACGGAGTGATCCACGGAAACCTCAGCCCCGGGCGTCTGGCTGATTGTCCAGTCGAATCCACTTCCCAGGCTCTTTTCTATCTCAAATCCTGGATTATTGACCAAATTGCCGTCGGTAGGGATGGGGGTTTCTTCCAAGGCAACCTTGGTTCTCCAGACCAGAAAGGCTTCCTTGAGCTCCCCTTGAGTGATGAGAAATTGGATATGACGGATGGTATCTTCCCGGTTGGGCTGATACCCGAGAGATTCTATCCGTTTCCAGACCTTCTGAGCCTTCTCCTTTTCCCTTTCCTCGTAGAGATAAGTCAGGTACTGGCGGAGTGAGGGGTAATCTTTCGGAAGGAGCTTCTCCAAGATAAAATTTGAGTCCTTAGCCACCGCTTCCCAAAGATCATAGATGGAGCGGCTTTCGTCCGGGTAGTGAGCCAGGATATAGGAGAAATGGGGAAGGGCTTTTTCGGGAGCTCCCTCTTGGAGGAGAAGATTCCCCGCCATCCACCTTCCTCGATAACCGGTGGGAAAAACAAGAAGGGCTTTTTCCAAGGCGCGTTCGCTGTCCTCCTTTTGATCCATGTTCTGGAGGATTGCGGCGAGATGAAGCCAATAATCCTGCTGGAGGGGAGTTCTTTTGATGGCCTGCTGGAGGTAGTCGTTGGATTTTCTAAGGTCCATATGACGAAGATCCCATTGGTGCAAGACACTGAGTCGATAGAAGGGGTCTGGGTTGTCCAAATCGATTTGAGCTGCCAGAAGGAGTTGGTCTTGATTGAAAGCCCTCCGGGAATGGGAGACGCCACGCCATAAATTCAAAATATGAATCGCTGTTAAAGAAGCTATCGCGACGACCGATATCAAGATCAAGACTCTCTTCATCTGAAATTCCAGGAGGCCTCCTCAGGAAAAGGCTCTTCTTCCTCCGGCATAGGGAAGTTCTTTTCTCTTTCCCTCTTCCCCGTAATAATAGTGGTAAGGGCCGTAGTAATCTTTGTACCCATTCAAATCCATATTGACCCGGTTAATCACGACCCCGAGAATCTTCGCATTTGCATTCAGGAGGCCATCTTTGGCTCGCTGAAGGACCATCTTTTGAGTCTTTCCAAACAAAATGACCAAGATGACACCGTCCACAGCAGAAGAGAGTACGATCGAGTCGGCAAATCCGAGGACGGGTGGGGCATCAATGAGAATATGGTCAAATCTTTGCGACAGAACTTGCATCATCTCTCTAAACAGTGCCGATCCCAAGAGTTCGGACGGATTCGGCGGGATAGGACCTGCGGGGATATAATAAATATTTTTGATTTCGGATTTCCTGATCACCGATGTCAACTCGGCGCCTCCTGAGAGACAATCGGACAGCCCCAAACGATTTCTGTCGCCGAAAACTTTATGTATTCTTGGTTTTCTCATGTCTCCATCGATGATCAGTACCCGTGCGCCCGTTTGAGAAAGGGAAATGGCTGTGTTGATCAGGGTCGTGGTTTTTCCTTGAAGGGGGCTGGGGCTGGTCACGAGTATTCTCTGGGGTGGTCTTTCAGAAAAAGAGAGGAGAAGAGAAGTCCGAATATTTCGATAGGCCTCTGCAAGGATCGATCGGGGTTGATTGCACATGACCAGTTCTACAGGGAGAAACGGACGGGAAGAAGATTTTCTTTCCGAGAGTTGGTTCCTCTTTTCGCAGGAGATTTCCGGAACGGATCCGAGGAAAGGTAACTGGAATCGTTGATCAACCTCTTCCGGGGTCTTGACCGTATTATCAAAATATTCCAGCAAGAAAGTGAACCCAATACCGAGGAAAAGTCCGATCACGGCTGCAAGAAGGACTTTTCGCTGGTGATAGGGTTTATAGGGTCCCTTCGGTTTCTCTGAATAATCCACAATTTGGATATTGCTCCCATGGAACCCAGCGGAGATCCCTAATTCCTTCACCCGTTGCAGCAGATTTTTATAGAGTTCCTTATTGGTTTCAGCCTCTCGTTTAAGAATATTGTACTGGATGGACTTTTGTTGCATGGCCATCGCTTGGTGCTTCTGTTCCGCAAAGGCATTCCGGATGAGGGATTCCTTTCGGAGGCTTGACTCATATTCGTTCTTCATGCCCGCGATGATCTTGGCCGTCTCCAGATTGAGGCTTTTCTCGACCGTTTCCATCTGGTTCTTGAGTCGGATGATCTCAGGGTGATGAGGTTTAAACGTTTCAGAAAGCTTGGTATATTGGGTTTCGAGTTGAATGTAGTTTTGTTTCAACTCCTGAATCAATTTGTTTTCTAAAATGGATGGGAGGGCGACCGCCTTGAATCCCTTTTCCGACGAGATTTGTTTATAAATCGCCTCTTTTGCCATCCTCTCGGATTCGGACTTGGCTAAGGCTTCATTCAATTCATTGAGGCGGTTTAGAGTAATATTTTCTTTGTCATCCAGGGAGAAGATATCATTTTGGGAACCAAATTTCTGCAGGGCTTCGTCTGAACTTTCGACACGGAACCGTAACTCTTCCAGCTGTTTGGTTAACCATTCTTTGGCCTGTTCTTTTGTATCGAGCCGGGATTCCAGGTTCATCTGTATAAATTCTTTAGCAAGTAAGTTCGGCACGCGAGTGGATAGTTCCGGAGAGTAGGAATCGAAATGGACCTTGACCAAACGAGATTCCTTAATGGGTTCTATCTTCAATCTGCTGATAAATTGACCAACGAGAGGAACCTCTTTTTCATCCTCGGAGACCTTTTCTACGAAATCGAGGGTCGACTTGGAGGAGGAGGGTGGTTTGGGCCCAGCGAAAGAAAAGAGGGAGCGAATCGAGTTGAGGAGGGTAGATTGCACAGTTGATTTCCATTTCTCGAAGGGGGAGGGAGGGGATGAGAGGAATTCAGGGTGTTCCCAAAGTTTCATCTTTTGAATGACGCGTTTCGCCAGGGAATGGCTTTCAAGAATTTTGTATTGGGTCTGGTAGTAATCCGTCGCCCACATATTAATGGCAAAGACCTCTTTCAAGTCGACAATTTGAGGATTGTCCACATTGATTTGAAGGGTGGCGGTTCCTCTATAGATCGGTTTCGTTGTGAAGCCTTGAATGAGGGTGAAAATCACGGGTATCAATATCAAAGCAATGATCATCCATTTTCTCTTTTGAAGGACCCTCAGGTGGTCCCGAAGATGAATTTCTTTTTCTTCCTGAATAGGAACGTAGGGAAACACGGGCGGCGGAGGAAGTTGATAATATTCGTTCGAAGGGATTTTTCTCAAATCGTTCTCCTCTGACTAAAGAGCATAGGGGTGAAAAGACATGATTTGACCTTTAAGAAGATCCCAAAATTCGATGAGTATGGTTTTCCCTGTACTCTGCGGAACGAAGATGACATCATTTTCTTTCAAGTAAAGGTCCTGCTCTTCTCCCGCATGTATGGCATTTACATTGGCGACCAGAATTTCCTTCTCTGTCTTTTTTTCCGGGTACTGTGAATACCGGAAGATCCTCGTGACAGACCCTTTGGCTTTTGGGGTCAACCCCTGAGCCATGGTAATGGCTTGGGAGAGGGTCATTCTCTTAGCCAGAGGAAATCCTCCTGGATTTCTGACTGCCCCGCCGACAAAAACCTTTCCCGCGACAGGGATATTGATCACATCTCCATGCATCAAGGCTAAATTGCTATCCGTCTCCCCGTTGAGCAAGAGGTCTTCGAGGGAGATCACAAAAGTATTGGGTCTCTGGCCATCGGATTCGTTCTTTGGCTTCTGTATTCCGGCGCCGGGGGATCGGGATAAGAAAAGCAATGGTCCTGCATCCTCTCTCAACCCCCCGGTCATGACCAGGACATCCGAGAGGGTCGTTCGGCCCGTGAAATCATAGGTTCCGGGCCTGGCGACTGCTCCCATCACCGATATCCGCTGGTTGCGATGCTCTTTGATGATGACCGTCACATGAGGATCATATATGTACTGCTCTGCAAGAAGACTTTCGATCTCCCTCTCCAGCTTAATGGCGGTCAATCCATTCACCTTCAATATCCCGATGAGAGGTAGTTTGATATTCCCCTGGGAACTCACCTTCACCGTTTTATTGAATTTCTCATCCTCATTCACCGAGATTTCAAGGAGATCATCCGGCCCGATCTTATAGTCCTGTTCGGACATCTGTTTCGGCGGAAGACCGGTTCGCATCAGCCTCTCATTCATCTTCTTGACTTGCAGGGAAGGTTCAAATTCTTTCCCCAGGGCTGGCGGGGCTTCAGCGTTTTTAGAAACAGGGGCTGAGGCACAAGAAGCCAGCGTCCATCCCAGGATGAAGAGCAACCAAAGAATGAGATACCCTTTTTTCTTATGGGCAGAATGCATCTTGAACCTCGTTTCTGTCGGCTCACTCCTTAAGGGCATAGGGGGATCGTATCTTTATGATCGTTATGTTTATCCACCTCATACCACACTACCCCTGTCGCCACGGCGGCAGCTGGGACCGTCAAAAGCCAATAAAGGGGGAGGGCTTCCCGACATCGAACGGTTCGCTCCTCTGGATCGTAAATATTGTCCACAGTATGGGTTGTCTCCCCCAGATCTTTATAAAGCATCCATTCAGATTGTTTGTCACAAACCGTGAGGACGTAGCTTCTCCCCTCTCTTCGCACTTTAACGGGGTACTGTTTGACTTTCTCAATATGGTCTTGATGAGGATATCCGGCCGCTAAGAGTGAGAAGAACTTTTGTACGTCCAAATCGACGGGAAGGTCTTTGTCTTTGAGATGAATTGAAAATTCGATCAGATATTTCTCCAACTCATCGACCTCATTCCTCTCTTTCCCTATCGGTGCCAGAAGCTTTTCTTTCATTTCCGGCGCCGGGGCATCTATACGTTGCTCCGCCCTCCAGGCTTCTTCCCCGGAAAGTATCTTCGGGGTGATCGTGATGGGTCCATTGGAAGAGGTGGTGGTGAGCACTCTATTTTCATGATCTAAAATCGACAAAGAACCTTGCACAGATCTTACCCTCAGGGAGCCGTCCGGATGAAGGAATAGGGAACCCTCAGTTTCTTCCTCTCTGATCAGAGCTGTCGTCGGACCTTTTTGGGTGGTGAGACGCTGAGGCTTCCTCACGGATAAAGCTCCAATTTTAAAATTCATCTGAGCCGTCGCAGGTATTTTGAAATGAACCCCTCCTTCAAGTAGATTGAGTTGACCCTCATGTTCAAACGAAAGTAGACTATTTGGGCTCACTTCAATCAGGCTGTTGTTCGATAGGGATATCCTCGCAGTCCCATTTCCGGTTCTAATTTTTTTCCCCTTGAGCATCGGAGAATAGGGAGATTCGAGCGTCCTCCATACCTTGTCCTTCACTTCCATCTTTACATTCCCCTGCGATATCACCGTGCCAATGGGAAAATCCATCTCCCTTCCAACTTCCTGTTCCACGCGAACGACCTTTATCGGCGATGCTTGTTTCTTTTTACTAAGAAACAGTTTGCTTTCGTGTCGTTCCTTTTCTTCCTGGCGACGATAGGGGTGACTGTTAGAGACTGCCCCTTCACGGGAAAGCTTCTCCTGGTCTTCCCGTCCTGACTCAGTACGGTTCAGGGGTTGGCCAGAATTCAGAGCGTCCCCATCCCTCGGCAAACCTACCACTCCCTTAGGAGGTTCCGGAGGTTTTTTCTCTGCTATAGAAGGAGAGGGTTTTACTTCCCCGGGAACAATGGCTCGATCGGGTTGGGTAGGGGAGGGTGAAATACAGGTTTTCAGGAAAACGAAAAAAAGAATGCAAAGGCCGATCAGACCCGCGCCGATGAAGCTCCATTGTTTTCTAACTCTGTTTTCCATTTTTTACCTTTGCTCTTTCGAAAAAGGGTCTTCTCTGATTGAAAGCCATTTATCCAAGGCATGCCTTTTAAATCTCCAACTTCCACCTATCTTACGCCCGGGGATCTCACCATGTTTAACGAGGCGATAGATGGTTCGGACATGAACACTCAAATACTCTGCCGCGTCACGGGGGGTCATAATTTCTTTCATCGGTGTGCTCCAATCAGTTTGGATTCTCAATATTGCCCAACTTGCTCATTTTGTTCTACTTATCCAATGCCTCACGAACCTTTTGTGACAGGGTCTTAAGTGAGAAAGGTTTCTGCAAGAAGTGGGTGCCGGAGTTCAGAATGCCCTGGTGGACGACCGCATAATCCGTGTAGCCTGACGTGTAGAGGACTTTGATGTCGGGCCGGAAGATTTTGAGCCGATCGGCCAACTCTTTCCCGCTCATTTGGGGTAGCACGACATCGGTCAACAGAAGATGAATTCTCTCTCCAGTAATGTCTTGAGCAAGACGCAGCGCCTCTTCACCAATGGCTGCCTCCAAAACCTTATAACCCTGTTGTTTCAAAAGGCGATTTGCCAAATCCCGCACGGAGGACTCATCTTCCACCAGCAGGATTGTCTCGCTCCCTCTCGGGGGTGAATCCGTCTCATTTTTCACGTTCAACGTGTCTAACGCTTCTTCTATCGTCGGAAAATAGATCTTGAAGGTAGTCCCATGTCCCGGCTCACTATAAACCCAGATCTTCCCGCCACTCTGCGTCACAATTCCGTGGACCGTTGAGAGACCCAATCCAGTCCCCTTGCCTTTTTCCTTAGTCGTAAAGAAAGGGTCGAAGGCTTTTTCTTGTACCTCCCGTGACATTCCAACGCCTGTATCGCTGACGGATAGCCTCACATAACGACCCGGGGTCAAACCGAGATGGGTAAGAGCGTAACCTTCATCCGATTGTGCGTTGGCCGTTTCGATCGTAAATTTTCCGCCGGAGGGCATGGCATCTCTGGCGTTCACGGCTAAATTGAGGATCACCTGTTCGAATTGCCCGGGGTCTATTTTCACCCTCCCTAATCCCTCGGACAACCGGGTAACCAATTCAATATCCTCCCCAATCATCCGACGCAGCATCTTTTCCGTATCTCGCAGGAGAGAATTCAGATCGAGCACTTTGGGGTCTAAGATTTGACGACGGCTGAAGGCCAAAAGTTGACGGGTTAAATTTGTCGCCCGTTCGGTAGCTTTTTGAATCTCTTGGATGTTTTCCCACAGGGGGTTGTTTTCTTTGAGATCGAGAAGCGAAAGTTGAGTATAGCCTTTGATGACGGTGAGAAGGTTATTGAAGTCGTGGGCAACGCCCCCGGCCAGACGGCCAACGGCTTCCATCTTTTGGGATTGTATGAGTTGCTCCTGTAACGCTGCCATCTCTTTCTCGGCGCGTTTCCGCTCCGTGATGTCACGGGCAATGCCCCGAAAACCGATTGGCTCTCCGGTTGAACTTCGTATAAGAGATACGGAGACTTCGCCATATACTCTCTTTCCGTCTTTTCTAATCACCTCCCAATCAAACCCTTTGACGGGTTCCCCCGTCCGATAAACACTATTGAAGGCCTGAAACAATTTTTTGCGGTTCTCTTGGTCTGTGTACCGGTCGTTTCCCATGCCTATCAATTCATCCCTTGAGTAACCCAACATCCTGCACAAGGAATC
>Ga0113563_10001740_pt1 | contig 12621 bp, 13 predicted proteins | sample Mud3Dept3metaG_FD_80117 | JGI IMG/M metagenome (GOLD analysis project Ga0113563, IMG submission 80117) | Freshwater wetland microbial communities from Ohio, USA, analyzing the effect of biotic and abiotic controls - Mud 3 Core 4 Depth 3... | ecosystem: Environmental > Aquatic > Freshwater >...
GTCAGCACGTCGGACGCGTGCTTCATCGTCTCCCAGTCGCTGGACGAGCCCATGATGATGCCGACACGTGCGTTCGTCATGACTCGCTCCTTCGCGGGCCGGCTGCGCGCAGCAACCGATCGCCGACAGCTTCGCCCAGCCCCGCCGCCGGAGGCAACGCGGCGATTACCACATCGACGCCCGCGGCATCGAGATCGCGCAGCGCCGCGTACAGCTCGCGCGCCATCCCGGCGACGTCGTCGGGCAGCGCACGTGCGACGGCGCCCGAGGGCGGCCACGCCGCGAACGCGGACGTGGGAGCGAGCACGGCGACCCGCCGGCCCGTCGCGATCGCGGCCGCGACCGCCGCTGGGACCTCGTGCGGGAGCACGGCGATCACCTGCGCCCGCGGCGCGTAGTGACTCGCGAGCGTGCCGGGCGCGGCGGGCGCCGCGACGTCGGCGACGGCGAGCGGCCCGGTGATCGCCTCGATCGCCTCGCGCGCGAGCCCACCCGGGCGCAGCAGCACCGCACGCCCGCGCGACAGGTCGACAATCGTCGATTCGACGCCGACCGCACACGCGCCCCCGTCGAGCACGTAGTCGACGTCGTCCCCGAGATCCGCGACGACGTGATCTGCGGTCGTCGGACTGACCGCACCGAACCGGTTCGCGCTCGGCGCCGCGATCCCGCCGCCGAACGCGCGCAGCAGCGCCTGCGCCATCGGGTGTGCCGGCACGCGGAGCCCGACCGTCTCCGATCCGCCGGTCGTGGCGAGCGAGACGCGCGGACCGCGCGCGAGGATGATCGTCAGCGGGCCGGGCCACGCCGCCGCGGCGAGCCGGCGGGCGGCGTCGGGCACGTCGATCGCCCAGTCGTCGAGCCGCGCCTCGGGCGCGAGGTGCACGATCAGCGGGTGCGCACGCGGCCGCCCCTTCGCGGCGAAGATCCGCGCGACCGCCGCGTCGCTCGACGCGTCGGCACCGAGGCCGTACACGGTCTCGGTCGGGAACGCGACGAGCCCGCCGGCGCGGAGCACGTCGGCTGCCGTCGCGATGTCAGTGCCGCGCTTCACGCCGAGAGTCTACTCCGCGGAGGTCACGCGTGCGGTCGGGTCGCCGCGAGCGAGGGATGCTCCGCCCACGCGGCCCGCACGCTCTCGACTCCCGCCGCGCGCTCGGTCGGGTACGCCTTGCGGAAGTCCATCCAGTCGAGCGCACACACGAGCGTGATCTCGGGGAGCCCGAGGCCGGCGCCAAAGCCGCGGCGATCGGGCGCGAGCTGGGTACCGAGCCACGTGAAGATCGCGTCGGCGCGCTCGAGCTGGCGCGTCGCGTACGGCGTGCCGTCGATCGCGATGCCATCGCGCCGCAGGTAGAACAGCTGGATCACGGCATCGAGCGCCGCGTCGAGCGCGTTGACGAGGTTCGCCTCGTGCCACCGATCCCCGGCCACACGCAGGGCGCCGTGCCCGTGCGTGGTGGTGATCCAGTCGATGATCACCCGCGAGTCGAACAGCGTCGTGCCGTCGGCGACCGCGACCGGGACCTTGCGGATCGGGGTGACCTCGCGCAGCGCCGCCATGCCCGCCTCGCCCGCGGTGTCGACGCGCTCGATCTCGACCCCGACCTCGGCGGCGACGACACGGACCCGGCGTACGAACGGCGAGGTGGTGGTGCCATAGAGCTTCATGCCCGCAAACCTACGCGATACGCTCTCCGCGTGCAGGTGTTCCTGATCCGCCATGCGGCCGCGGTCGACGAGACGCTCCAGCTCCGCGATCCCCACCGCCACCTGACCGCGCACGGCCGCACGCAGGCGCGCGCGCTCGGCGATCGGCTGCGCTGGCACGACTGCACCCCGACCCACGTGTGGTCGAGCCCGCTCGTGCGCGCGGTGCAGACCGCCGAGCTCGTGCTCGCCGGCATCGGCTGCGACGTCCCGGTCGAGGTCGTCACCGACCTCGCACCCGATGGCTCCGCGCGCGACCTGGTCGCGGCCGTCCGCCGGCTCCCGGCCATCGCGCACGTGGTCCTCGTCGGTCACGAGCCCGCCCTGTCGGGGATCGGCGCGCTCCTCGTCGGTGCCCGTGATTTCGTGGCCCTCGACAAGGCGCAGGCCGCCCGGATCGACGGGAGTACGCTGCGCTGGCGGTTCGCCTGGGACGCCGACGCTCCCCTCCTGGTCAAATAGTGTTATATTGACACCATGATCGAACCAGCCGTCCGCCAGCGCATCGAGATCGTTGACGCCGACATCACCCGGCTCGAGGTCGACGCGATCGTCAACGCCGCGAACTCGAGCCTGCTCGGCGGCGGTGGGGTCGATGGTGCGATCCACCGCGCCGCGGGCAAGGAGCTGCTCGCCGAGTGCCGCACGCTCAACGGCTGCAAGGTCGGCGAGGCCAAGCTGACCAAGGGCTACAACCTCCCCGCGCGCTACGTGATCCACACCGTCGGCCCCGTGTGGAGCGGCGGCACGTCGGGCGAACGCCATCAGCTCGCGTCGTGCTACCGCAAGAGCCTCGAGCTCGCCCGCGAGCATCGGATCCAATCGATCGCGTTCCCGGGGATCTCGACCGGCGTCTACCGCTACCCGCTGCGCGAGGCCGCCGACATCGCGATCGCGGCGATCGCCGGCGAGCTGTCGCGCCACGACTCGCCGAAGCGCGTCGTGCTGTGCACGTTCGACACGCTCGCGACGATGATCATGACCGAGGCGCTCGCGGCCGCGGTCGCCGCGCCCTAGATCCCGAGCCAGCCGAGCGCGCCGAGCGCGCGCTCCGCGTAGAGCACGCCGAACACGACGACGAGATCGACGACGGTGATCACCGCACCGTAGCGCAGGAACCGCCAGAACCCGATCTCGCCGCGCGGCCCCGCGCCCTCCATCACGATGATGTTCGCGACGCTGCCGAACAAGGTCAGGTTGCCGGCGACCGTCGAGCCGACCGCGAGCATGATGAAGCCCCAGGTCGGGTCCGGCAGGTGCGGCACCCAGCTCACGGCGACCAGCACGAGCGGGACGTTCGACACCAGGTTCGAGGCGACGACGACGAGCGACAGGAACGCGAGGTCACCCGCGAGATCCCCGCGGCCGATCGCGGGTGCGACGGCATCGAACAGGTGCGTCAGCACGCCGGTATGCGCGATGCCCGCCACCACGACGAACAGCCCCGCGAAGAACACGAGCAGCTGCCAGTCGACATACGCGAATGCCTTCTTCGGCGGCGTCCGCGCGACGAGCATCAGCCCGGCGGCCGCGCACATCGCCGCGCCGGCGAGCGATACGCCTGCGAAGGCGAGGATCGCGAACGCCGCGAGCGCGGCGAGCCCCTTGATCGCGAGTGGCTTGTCGATCGCCGGCCGAGGGGGCGAGCGGTCGACGAGCGGCCCCGAGGGCAGGTCGCGCCGGAACAGCCACGCGATCACCGCGGCGTTCGCCGCGAGGCACGCCACCCCGGCGGGGAGCGTGAACGCGAAGTACTGCGCGAACCCGATCGTGCCATGCGCCGCCGCGCCGACGATCATGTTCTGTGGATTGCCGCTGAAGCTGACGAGGCCCCCGACGTTCGCGGCCGACGCGAGCGCGAGCAGGTAGGGCAGCGCCGGCAGCCGCGCCTCGACGACGACCGCGACCACGAGCGGCGTCAGCAACACGCAGACGGTGTCGTTGAGGAGCAGCGCGGACAGGCCACCGACGACGAACGTCAACCCGAACAGCAGTGAACGTGCCGAGGTCGCGCGGGTCAGCACGAGGTACGCGGTGAGCCGGAAGAATCGCGCCTCGGCGAGGTACGCGGCGATCAGCAGCACGCCGAACAACAGGACGACGACGTGGAGATCGATCGCGCGCAGGGCCGTGTCCATCGGCAACCCGCCGACCACGACCATCGCGACCGCGCCGACGACCGCGCCGGCCGGCCGATCGAGGCCGATCCAGTGCAGCTGGCGGCTCGCGATCACCAGGTACGTCACGCAGAAGACGACGAGGGATCCGACCACCGCGACACCTACGATACGCCGAGTCCGCGTCCCGAGAGCGGTTGCGAGGCGACGTCTCAGACCGGATCGCGCCCGATGGCGTTGGGGTTCCCATGACAAGGCGCTGGCTGATCACGATCTCCCTCCTCGCCCACGCGGGCCTCGGCATCGGGTTGTTCGTCACCGGGGTGTGGCGGCTCGAGCGCCTCGATCACCAGCACAAGGCCTCGCTGAGCCTCGGGGTCATGCTCCCACCGGGCGCGGAGCCCGAGGGTGGGGCCGCCGCCGCTGTGCCGGAGAAGCTCGCCAAGAAGAAGAAGCGGGTGGTCAAGGACGCCCAGCCCGTCCCGCGGACCCCGGAGGCGCCCCAGGTCGCGCAGACCTCGACCACCGTCGGGGAGCTCGGCGACGGCACGGGCAAGGACTCGGGCAGCGGTCACCCGGACGGCATCCCCGGCGGGGAGACTTGTGACGACCCGGTGGGCTGCCCCGAGGGCACGAGCGGCGGGCGCCGCGACCCGGCGTGCGGCAACGGCGCGACCGAGGCCGGGGAGACCTGCGACGACGGCAACCTCACCCCGGGCGATGGCTGCTCGGCGATGTGCAAGGTCGAGATCAAGCAGATCTTCGTCCCGCCGACCGTGCTCCAGGGGCTGCGGATCTCCGGCGAGACCCAGGTCCACGCGCCCGACACGGTGAAGACCCTGATGCTGCGCGACGGCAGGGAACGCACGGCCGGCACGCTCAAGCTGTGCATCGCGGTCGATGGCGGGATCTCCTCGGTGTCCGTCGCGAGCTCGACCCGGTACGAGGCCTACGATGCGCGGCTCGTGGCCGCGGCGCGCGCCTGGCGCTACCGGCCGTACACGGTCAACGGCACGCCGATGCCGGTCTGCGGCATGGTCACGTTCGTGTACACGATCCGGTGATGCGTTATTCTTCCATCGCTTGGCCGACCTCGCAATCGACGTCCGTGACCTGACGAAGACCTACCGGACCCCGCTGGCCCGGCGGAAGGTCGAGGCGCTCCGTGGCGTGACCTTCGGCGTCGAGCGCGGCCACATCTTCGGGTTCGTCGGGCCCAACGGCGCCGGCAAGACCACCGCGATCCGCACGCTGATGGGCCTGATCCGCCCCACGAGTGGCAGCGCGCGGATCCTCGGCCACACGATCCCGAGCCGCGAGGCGCGGTTCAAGGTCGGCTTCCTCCCCGAGGCGCCCTACTTCTACGACTACCTCACCGTCGGCGAGCTGCTCGATCTCGCCGGGCGCCTGTTCGGGCTGTCCGCGAGCGTGCGCAAGCAGCGCGCCGGGGAGCTGATCGCGCGGGTCGGCCTCGAGCGCGCGCAGTCCCAGAGCCTCAAGAAGTTCAGCAAGGGCATGCTCCAGCGCGCCGGTCTCGCGCAGGCCTTGATGAACGATCCCGAGCTGGTCGTCCTCGACGAGCCGATGAGCGGGCTCGATCCGATCGGCCGCAAGGAGGTCCGCGACCTGATCGTCGAGCTCCGCGATCAGGGCAAGACGGTGTTCTTCTCGACGCACATCCTGACCGATGTCGAGGCGATCACGGATCAGGTCGCGATCATCGCGCGCGGCCAGCTCCAGGCCCACGGCACGCCCTACGAGCTCGTGAAGCGGACGATCCTCGGCATCGATGTGATGATCAGCCTGTCCGCCGAGCGCGAGCCCGGCGACCTGACGGCCGGCGCGGACCGCGTGCGCCGCCACGGCGACGAGCTGTCGCTGACGCTGCCCGCCGATGCGGATGTCGATGCGTGGATCTCGCGCGCACATGCCGCCGGCGCGAAGATCGTCCAGGTCTCCCCCCGCCACGAGACGCTCGAGGATCTGTTCCTGCGCCAGGTCGCATCGGCGGATGCGCAGAAGGAGGCGCGCACGTGATCGGGCGAATCTGGGCGATCGCACTCAACACGTTCCGCGAGGCCGCGCGGATCCGCGTGCTCTACGGGATCCTGGTGCTCGTCGTCGGTGCGAACCTCCTCGCGGTCGTGCTCGGCGAGATGGTGACGAACGAGCAAGCGCGCGTCGCCCGCGACGTGGGGATCACCGGCATCTCGCTGTTCGGATCACTGACCGCGATCTTCCTCGGCGTGTTCCTCCTGTACACCGAGGTCCAGCGCCGCACGATCCACGCGATCGTGGCCAAGCCGATCGAGCGCTGGGAGTTCGTCGTCGGCAAGTACCTGGGCATGGTGCTCGTGCTGACCGTGCTGGTCGCGCTGTTCGCGGTCGCGATGGTCGCGATGCTGCTGATCCAGGACTTCGGGGTCTCGACCGCCGTGCTCAAGGCAGTCGTCCTCGCGTGGTTCGAGGTGCTGACGGTCGCGGCGATCGCGATCTTCTTCTCGTCGTTCTCGACGCCGTTCATGTCAGGGATCTTCGCCCTCGCGATGTGGGGGTTCGGCCGCGTGACCCCCGATATCGAGGCCGCGTCGCGCGACGCCGCGCCGTGGATCCGCACGCTGACGAAGATCACGCTCGAGATCGTCCCCGACCTCCACCTGTTCGCAGTCTCCGGCCGCTCGATCGATGGCGAGCACGTCAGCGTCCATGCCGACCTCGTGTCGTGGGCCTACGTCGCGATGGCGAGCCTGCACGGCCTCGGCTGGATCGTCGGGCTGCTCGCATTCGCGGCCCTGCTGTTCCATCGCCGAGACTTCGTGTGAAGCGCACGCTCGTCGTCGGCGCGATCGTCCTCGCGACGCTCGGTGCGATGGCGATCCGCGTGGTGGTCGAAGGCCGGACCGCGCTCGCCGAGGGCGACGAAGCCGCCGCCGACGGGCGCACCGACGAGGCGATCGTCGGGTGGGAGACCGCCGCGCGCTGGTACCTCCCGCTCGCGCCGCACGTCGACGAGGCGTACGCACGGCTGACCGAGCTCGCGACCGAGCGCGGCGCCCGCGGCCTGGATGCATGGCGCGCCGTGCGCAGCGCGGCCCTCGCGACGCGTCACCTGTGGACGCCGCACGGAGACGACCTCGCCGCCGCGAACACGAAGATCGCGGAGCTCGCGTCGCGCGATCCCGAGGGCGCGGCCGCGGCGGGGCCCGACGCCGAGACTCGCCGCCGGTTTCATGCCGGGCGGCTCGCCCGCGATCCGCGCCCGGGGACCGGGGCGGTCGTCCTCGCGATCGTCGGGATCGCGTGCTGGCTCACCGGGATCGGCGTCCTGCTCCGCCGGGGATTCGACGCTGCCGGCCACCCGGCGCGCCGCCCAGCCCTCGTCGGTGGCGCCGTGACCGTCGCCGGCCTCGCCGCGTGGGCGCTCGGCCTTTACAACGCGTGAGTGTCGTCGGTACGTTCCGCGCCCAGAGGGTACCCATGGCGAGAAACCTAGGCGGAGCGATCATCGAGCTGCTCGACTCGGACCGAGTCGACCTGCGCGCGGCGGCGGCCACGGTCCTGTCGGCGGTGGGCAAGGGGGACAAGTCGGTCGAGGCCGCGCTGACCGATCGGCTCGCGGACGATGACGGCGTGGTCCGCCGGATCGCCCTCGAGGGCCTCGCGGACATGGGCGCCGGCGGGATCGCGGCGAAGCTCGTCCCCCTCCTCCACAGTGGCGACGAAGCGCTCGCCGAGCGCGCGGCGCAGGTGCTCGCCCAGCAGGGCGCGGCCGCCGAGACCACGCTGCGCAAGGAGGTCGGCAGCGGGCCGGTGTCGGCGCGCCGCGTGATGGCGCAGCTCCTGCTCCGCCGCCAGACCCAGCCGGCGATCGATGCCGTGCTCGACCAGCTCGCCGACAACGAGTTCGGCGAACAGGCGCTCCAGCTGATCCGCCACGAGCTCGACCAGGGCAACGAGCGGCTGGCGAACCAGATCGAGAAGGCCGCGATCGAGCGCGCCAGCGAAGCGAACAAGGAGCTCGGCAAGGCGTGGACGCGCGCGCAGAAGGCCGCCGCCGAGGCAGTGAAGCTCGCGGCCAAGGACGCGAAGAAGTCGAAGAAGTCGAACGGTCACACCAACGGTCACGCGGTCGCCGCCGATCCGTTGCGCGATCCCGACGTCGTGCACGGCATGGCCGAGCTCGGCGCGCTGCTCCGCCTGATCGGCTACCTCGCACGGCCGTCGACCCAGTCGCTGCTGCTCAAGTATGCCGATCCCGAGGAGCCGCGGCCGATCCGGCTCGCCGCGATCGCCGGCCTGCGCCGGATCGTGGCGACGAGCGAGGCGAAGGGCACCGAGAAGGTGATCGAGGCGCTGATCGACTTCGCCGACGGCGACGACCTCGCGGTCGCGCAGTCCGCGGTCGACACGCTGCGCGGCGCACGGATCCCGGAGTCGCTCGCGAAGACGTTCAGCAAGCTCGCGAAGTCGAAGAACCCCGCGGCGCAGCGCCTCGCGATGGAGCGGATGCCCGCCGGCGGTGGCGCTGCCGGCATCAAGGCGCTCGTCGAGGCGCTCGGCGGCGACGAGCCGTCGGCGCGCGATGCGGCGGCGCGTGGCCTGTCGAAGGCTCCCGAGTCCGTGCTGCCGGTGACCCGGGCGCTGCTCACGACCAAGGACGAGCAGGTCGCGCGCCGGTTCGCCGGCGTCATCCGCTCGCACCGCGGCAACGTCTCGAACCAGGCGGTCGACGAGCTGGTGGAGCGCGTGCGCGAGTACATGGATGTCCATTTCAAGGGCAAGGCGACGGCCGATCAGATCGTCCTCGAGCGCGTGCTCGCCGAGCTGATCGCGGACGTCGCGCCGGCGCGGCATGTCGAGCTCCTGTTCGAGCGCGCGAAGCGCCTGCGCAAGCAGGGCAAGAGCGTCGAAGCGTTCGGGAGCCTCAAGCCCCTGCTCCGCTCGCGCGCCGACATCGACACCGCGATCGACGACGAGCAGCGGTTCTTCCTCGCCCTGCTCTCCCTCGAGGCCGCGGGCGAAGGCCTGCTCCGGACCACGCACACCAACGACCCCGTGTTCGAGCAGTTCTCGCGGCTCGCCGCGAAGGGCTACCCGGTCGCCAAGCAGCTGACCCGCGAGAAGGACGTGTCCGACGAGGCGATCTACGCCCTCGGCTTCCGGCTGCTCGAGTCCGCCGACGGCTCGAACGAGGAGCTCGGCGCCGAGCTGCTCCAGGGCATCATCGACGAGCGCCCCCGCAGCAAGCTCGCGAAGGCCGCGAAGAACAAGCTCAAGCTCACCGGCCACGCCGACGACGACTGAGGCCGCGCTCGCTGGCGGGTGAACTAGCCACTTCCCGCCGGGCCGGACGGTGGGTAGAGTCCGGTTCGAAATGAGAATACTGGTTCTATTTTTGGCTGTCGTGGCCTGCGCAGGCCCCGGTGCCGGACCGGGCGCCGGCGACGACCACCGGCCCGACGCGGCACCCGATGCTGCGTACGATGGCCCCGCGGGCGCCGCGCCGCTCGCGTACGGCGAGCGCTGCGGGAATCAGGTCGATGACGACGCCGACGGCCTGGTCGACGAGGACTGTACCCCGCGCCTGTTCGCCGGCGTGTTCGCGCCGGCGGTCTCGGCCGATCCGGCGCTCGCGGCGATCGAGGGCGCGACCGGCCGGCCGCTCGCCGTGCTGCAGACCTATCACTCGCTGTCGGTACAGGGCATCGCCCGGACCGGGCCGGATCTCGCGTCGATCTTCACGCGCGGCCAGGTCGCGCACCTCAACGTCGAGCCGACCGGGTACACGGCGCCGCAGTACGCCGCGCCGTCGACCGAGCCGCTCGCGGGGGATCTCGCGGCGATGGCCGAGGCGATCGCTGGCGCACTCGCCACCGCCCCGGCCGGGCGGGTGCTGTTGACGTTCGGCGCCGAGATGAACGGCAACTGGGTGACGTGGGGCTGCCTCCCCGCCGCGCAGTACATCGCGCTGTACCGCGCGTTCCACGCGCAGGTCGCGGCGCGGCTCGCCGCGCACCAGGTCGATCCGCGCCGTGTGCGGTGGGCCTACGGTCCGAACTCGACGTCGAGCGCAGCGTGCGGTTCCGCCGCCGGCTACTACCCGGGCCACGCGTTCGTCGACGTGCTCGGGATGAGCGCGTATCGCGCGGGTACCGACTCGGTGCAGGCGACGGTGATCGCGCCGATGGCGCAGCTGTTCGGGGCGCTCGGCTATCCGGCGAGCTGGCAGCGCGACCGGTTCGTGGTGCTGCAGACCGGCAGCCGCGCCGTCGCCGGGGACGATCGCGATGCCTGGATCGCCGGCCTGGTCATGGCGCTGGCGGCCGATCCACGCGCGGCCGGCATCGTCTACTTCGACGCCGCGGACTGGGCGGTCCCGACCGGCGGCCGCGGCTGGACCGGGTTGACGTCGGCGATCGCGGCGGCCCCTCTCGCCGATCGCGGCCTCGACGCGACGTTCCTGCCCCACTTCTGGGACGTCGCCTACGCCGATCCGGGGTTCGCCGAGATCCAGGCGCTGCGCGACACCGGCGTCACGACCGGCTGCGGCGTGGCGCCCGCGCGGTTCTGCCCCGACGCCCCGCTCGACGGTGCCGCTGCGACGACGCTGCTGTCCCGCGCGTTCCCCGGCGCGACCCCGCCGCCGATGATGGATCCGCTGACCGAGACCGACCTCGCCGCCGCGATCGTCGCGCTCGGCGGCACCCCGCCCTCGACGGCCAGCGTCGCCGTCACCCGCGCGCGCGCCGCCGTGTTGATCGCGCGTGGCGCCGGCCTCGTCCCGCGCCCGCTGTGACGCCCGGCTGGGTCCCGCCGAGTACGCCGCGGCCCGTGACTGGGTGCGCCCGGACCCGGCGCGCGCGCGAACAAGGCGAAATCTGGTCACACGAGCGCGGCACGGCGCTTGTACTCTGCCGCCCCATGAACCGCATCACGATCCTCGTCACCACTCTCGCGCTCACCCTGACCGCCGCCTGCAAGGACAAGGGCAAGGACGCCGCCGGAGGAGGCGGCACGGCCAAGACGACCGAGACCGCCAAGGCCCCCACGCTCAAGATCAACGAGGCCGACTGGGTCGAGAAGGACCTCAGCACCGTCTCGCCGATGATCCACGTCACGATGAAGGTCCCCAAGGACGCGAAGCTCGAGAAGAACGGCAACGGCGGCGTCGATATCCTGGTGTCCAAGGAGTACCTGATCACCGTGTCGGCGATGGCCGTGAGCAACCCCGCCGAGGCGATCAAGAACCAGAAGGCGCTGACGATCGAGAGCACCTCGTACATCAACGGCAAGGTGATCACCGAGGAGCCGACCGGCCTCATCTACTCGATGCAGATGAAGACCGAGGAGAACGGCAACACCTACCAGCCGGAGGCGCACTTCGTCCACGTCGTCGAGAAGGACGGCGCGATCTACTCGATCCACGACGAGCGCTCGATGGACGCGTTCATGGCGCCGGGCTCGATGTGGAGCGAGGACCTCGCGAAGCAGGTCTACGCGATCGTCAAGGCCTCGGCCAAGGCCACCTGACCGACGGCGGACTACGGGACCAGCTTGTAGCCCAGGCCATACACCGTGAGGATGTGGCGCGGGTTCTTCTGGTCTTCTTCGAGCTTGCGACGCAGCTTGACGATGAAGTTGTCGACGGTGCGGCTCGTCGGAGAGGCCTGGATCCCCCAGACCTTCTCGAGCAGCTCGTCGCGTGACACGGTCTCCTCGGAGCGCTCGCGCAACAGCTTGAGCACCTCGAGCTCGTAGAACGTCAGCCGCTTGCTCGTGCGGCCCTTGGCCATCGTGTGCTTGCGCGCGTTGATCGTCCACGTCCCGATCGTGAACGTCTCGTCCGTGTGCGAGACGAGGCGCGCCTGACGGCGGAAGATCGCGTTGATCCGCGCGATCAGCTCGGCGACGGAGAACGGCTTGGTGACGTAGTCGTCCGCGCCGGCATCGAGGCCGCGGATCTTGTCAGTCTCCTGCGCTTTCGCCGTCAGGATGATGATCGGGACCGTCTCGTCGCGCTGACGCAGCGTCTCGCACACGCGATAGCCGTTGTCGTCGGGCAGCATCAGGTCGAGGAGGACACAGTCCGGGGCCCAGTCCATCGCGGCCGCGAGGCCCTCGGCGCCGGTGCCCTTGGCCTCGACATCGAAGCCCTCGAACTCGAGCGCGTCGCGCAGCCCGCGCACGATGTCGGGCTCGTCCTCGATCACGAGGATCCGCTTGCGCGTCTCTTCCTCCTCGGCGGCCGTCACGCCTAGCTTTTACCATTGATCGGGATCGAGATGCTGAACGTCGACCCTTCGCCGACCTTGCTCTCGACGACCGCTTCGCCACCATGCGCGTGCGCGATGTGCTGCACCAGGGCGAGCCCGATCCCCGAACCGCGGATCGGCTTGAGTCGCACCGCGCGCGATCGGTAGAACCTCTCGAAGATCCGCCCGTGCTCCTCGGGATCGATCCCCGAGCCCCAGTCGCGCACGCGGAGCACGAGCCGGTCGCCCTCGCGCTTCAGCGTGAGCTGGATCTTCTTGCCGTCGGCCGCGTACTTGATGGCGTTGTCGATCAGGTTGAGCACCGCGAGCGTGAACGCATTTGCGTCGAGCTGGACGATCGGCAGATCGGGATCGATCTCGCTCGTCAGCGTCATCTCCGCGGCCTGGACCCGGCGCCCCGACAGCTCGATCGCGCGCTCGACGACCTCGCCGAGATCGGCCTCGCCGAACTCGTAGACGCCCATCCCGCGCTCGATCTTCGCGAAGTCGAGCACGTTGTCGATCAGGCGCCCGAGCCGGAC
>Ga0113563_10001743_pt1 | contig 12618 bp, 7 predicted proteins | sample Mud3Dept3metaG_FD_80117 | JGI IMG/M metagenome (GOLD analysis project Ga0113563, IMG submission 80117) | Freshwater wetland microbial communities from Ohio, USA, analyzing the effect of biotic and abiotic controls - Mud 3 Core 4 Depth 3... | ecosystem: Environmental > Aquatic > Freshwater >...
ACCTGCAGGCTGAGCCGGTCGCCCGGCAAGACGGTGCCGAGGAGCACCACCTCGCCACCCTGATCGACGGACAATTCGCGCGCGGGCCCGAGCACACGCACGTCGAAGGCAGACCCGCCGCCGCCGCGCGGCGCCGCATCGTCGCTCAGGCCCACCACGAGGTCCCCCTGAGCCGGCACGAACCAGTCGAGTCGTCCCGGCGACCCCACGAGCGCCTGGCGCGCGCGAAGCCATCCAGCGCGTTCCGGGTGTTTCTCCCAGGCGACGGGAACCGGCCCGGGCATGCGCCCTGCTTCTCCGGACGCGCGGCGCGGTAGCAGGCGGCGTGCCGGATCCTGGTCGGCGGAGGCCACGGGTGAGGCAGCCGTCAACGTCGTGATGAGGGGCGATGCGGCACTGATCGAGAAGGCGCCATCCGGGTCGGCGCCCGACGAGGCGTAGGGCACGAACGGCGGGTTGAGGGCCTCGACGAAGGCGGGACCACTCACCGCGCCGGCCGGCACCACGAAGGTGACGCGCTGCGCGTTGATGAAGGTCAACGGGATGCGCGGGGCACCGGCAGCCGTGAGTCCGCCCAGGTTCACGGACCCTGCACCCTGGCGGTTGTAGAGGTTGACGACGGTCTGCACAGAAAACCCGGTCCCGTTCACGGTGACGACCGAGCCCGCCTGCGTGACGCTCGTGATCGAGAGACGAGCCCCGATGACCACCGAGACGGCGTTGGAGACCACGTTGCCCGTGTAGGGCGCGTTCACGACCTGCAAGACCCCCGGGCCCGTGGCCGCCCAATCGGGCACGCGCACCTGGAGGCGCGTGGCGGTGGCGCCAGCCAGCGGCGGGAGCGGGCCCGCGTTGCCGGCGGCGGTGAACAGGTTGACGAGCGCGTTCGAGAACCCCGTGCCCGAGATCGTGATTGTGCCGCCTTGCGCCGCGGCGGTCTCGACGTACGCCGTTGGCAGCCCGGGGCTCGGCGGCGGCAGCGCCACGTCGTTCACCCCGCCGATCGTCGGGATTCCGCGAGCGGCGCTCCCAAACAGCCAATGCCCGTGCACGGGCGAGGTCGCGAACCCCTGGTCGGTGTTGATGACCTGCACTGACGCGAACCCGTTGCCGAGCGGGATTCCCGGGGGGACGTGGACGATGAGGAAGCCGGGATGCTGCACGCTGGGCGTCAACGGTCCGTGGGCCACGACGCCCGACGAGGTGGACACGAACAGCATCACCACCGAGCCGCTCGTGTAGCCCGAGCCGGTCACGGTGAGGAAGTCGCCCACGACAACCGGGCCACGCAGGGGGTCGAGCAGGACGCTCGGGAACGCCGTGCCGTACCGCAGCACGCGCGAGTTCTCCGTATCCGAGATGAACACCCGGCCGGCGGCGTCGGCATCGACACCAGCGGGGGCGAAGAGGGACAACGGGCCCGGGCCACCGACGACCGTGACGGCGCTGAAACTCGGCTGCCCCATGACTTCGTCGGCGACGAAATCACCGCCGGCGAACGGCGTGTGGTAGATGAGCACACGGTTGTTGCCGTAGTCGGCGATGTAGACGTTGCCCGCCTCGTCCTCGAAGGCGTTCCACGGCGTGTTGAGCGTGCCGGCGCCCGGCGCCCCCCCACGGTTGACCGCGCACGAGGTGAAGTTGGGCTGCCCGAACACGGCAACGGCGGGTTCACCTGAGGAGAACGGCGCGGCAAACACCAGCACGCGGTGGTTGTCGTGGTCGGCCACATAGAGCCGCCCGCCCGCGGCGGCGTGCACACCGTATGGACGATTCAACTTGGTGGCACTGCACCCTGGCGAGTACTCGGGCGGCGGAAACACCGACGACGAGGCGAAGGCGCTCTGGCCCAGCACCAAGTCGGCCGAGGCGCCGGTGGCCGGCTGACCAGGCGCATTGCTGAACCGCACCACGCGGTGATTGATTGTGTCGGCCACCCAGAGGTTGTCGGCCTCGTCAACCTCGACGTCCCGCGGCCCGGCGAACCCACGCGCCGTCCCGTACGGAAAGAACGGGTTGAGCGTCGAGAAGGTCGATTGGCCGAACACGCGGTCTGCCGTGCGGTCGGTACCGAACGGGTTCTCGAAGTGCAGAATCCGGTTGTTGCTCGTGTCAGCGACGTACACGCCACCGCGGGAGTCGACGGCGACACCCGAGGGGTAGAAGAGAGAGGTTGCGCTGGCCACCGCCGTGGCCGCGTTCTGCAGCGGACCGTTCAGACCCGCGTTGGTGTCGCCGCTGGCGAGGTCCGGCTGGCCGAGCACGAGATCGGCGGCGCGGTTGTTGGTGATGGTCTCCGTCGAGTTGTACCCGAGCACGCGGTTGTTGCCGACATCGACGACCCACAGCCGGTTGGGCGTCGCCGACCGGTCGACAGCGAGGCCGAACGGGTTGTTGATCCGCTGCGCCGTCGGCCGGTTCACGCCGGCGTCGGTGAAGCTCGTGTCGCCGACGATCCGGTCGGCCACGACCGCCGCCTTGGCGGCCGCCGTATCGCCGATCGGATGGAGCGGGTTCTCGAACCCGAGCAGCCGACTGTTGTCGCGGTCGGCCACCCACAGCCGGCCGGCCCCGTCGATGACGACACCGCGTGGCCCGGCAAACCCGGACGCACTGGGAAAGCCGTCCGGAGCATCGTTCACGTTGGTGGCGAAGGTGGGCACCTGCGTGCGGCTGGACTGACCGTAGACGCGCTGCGCCGTCGCGCTCGACAGCGGCGCGTCGAACTCGAGCACACGCTTGTTGCCGGTGTCAGCCACCCAGAGCCGTCCGCCCGGATCCACCGTGACCTTCTCGGGCTGCGCGAGGCTGGCGGCACTCACACCGCCAAGGTTGGCTGCGCCGCTCGTGAGGCTCCCACCTTGTCCATACGAGGCCTGCGCCGCCGCGCCGCTTCCCGCGCCGGGGGCAAACCGCAGGACGCGGTTGAAGCCGGTGTCGGCCACGTAGAGGTGGCCCGACGGCCCGATCGCCAGCCCGCGTGGGGCCGACATCGTTGTCGGAGACGGCCCGCCGCTGCCGCCGAGGACGACGGCCGCGGCCGCGCCCGTCGTGACGACTGGGAAACCGAGCACCCGGTTGTTGCCCGTGTCGGCCACCCAGACCGTGCCGGCCGCGTCGACGGCCACCCCCTCGGGCCGGTGCAACTGGGCCAGGCCGCTGCCGGGGCTCGTGTCGAGCATCCCACCCTGTCCGAGCACGTGGTCGGCCACGCTGTCTGCCCACGGGTCGAGAAAGATCAACACGCGGTTGTTCCAGGTATCGGCAACGACCAGGCGGCCGTCGGGCGCCACCGCAACCCCGCTCGGGAAACTCATAGTGGCTGCAGTGGCGCGGCCGCCGACGCCCCCGTTCTGTTCCCAGCGCTGGAAGTCCACCTGCCCGAAGACGCGCACGGCGACGGCGCCGCTCGGCAAGGCACAGGCGGCCGTGCCGCACTCGTAGCCGATGACACGGCTGTTCCAGGCGTCGCTCACGAACAGGCGGGTCGTCGACCTGGTGGGGTCCCTCACGACGTCGGTTGGGAAGTAGAGGCTGTCGGCCCCCGTCTGGTTGAGGACGTTGTAGACCAGGTTCTGCTGGCCGATGGACGCCTGGGCCGCGTGGTTGATGATGTCGGCGCTCGCCGGGAGCACCGCGGCACAGAGACCCGCGAGGGCGCCGGCGAACACGATCGGGCGAGCGGAAGGCGTCACCAGCATCAGCAAGAGGTACCTGCACGCAAGAACCGGTCCGTCGCTGATCGTACCCGCCGCGGGGGTGCATCGCCTCCGCAGCGGTGGCCGCCTGCCAGGGGCGACAACGGTGGACGTATAATTACGCAGATTGTCTCCCTTGAGGACCGGGGCCTTGGCAACACCACCCGTCACGAACGCGCAGGAGCTCCCGAGGCTTCTGCGTGCGGACCCCCGCGTCCACCTCGAGGAACCGCTGGAGCTGCCTGGCGCTGCCGCGCTCCGCGTGCGGGTGCTCGAGCGCCGGTCCCAGGGCACGGCCGTCCTCGCCGAACAGACGCCTGGGGCCCGGGCGGCTCACCCGGCGCCGACGTCCCTCGATGCCCTCGTCGCGCGGCTCGAGGCCCATCGGGGTCTCTTGTGGTTCGATCTCCGCGCGCCAGCCTCCGGCTGGTCTCGTCTCTTCACACCCTTCAAGCTCCTGCAGCGTCGCGTGTTGCGCTCGTACCTGGTGCAGCAGGACGCCTTCAATTCCTACGCGCTGGACTTCCTCCGTGCGCTCGCCGCCGAACAGCGACGCCCGAGCGCCTGCGGTTGCGACCTCGAGCCGGACTCGCTTGGCCCCGAAGCCCGCGCCCCCGAGCGACAGGCGCTGCTGCTCCGCGCGAGCGGTCGCCAGGCGACGACGGGGCCGGTCGCGATCTCTGCCAGCCTCGTCTCGCTGTTCGCGGGCTGCCGGCTCGTGCTGGGCGCAGGGCGGGGCATCGCCGAGGCGCTGGTGCGGCTGCGCGACCACGGTGTGCCGGCTCTCGCGCTCACCAGCTGCCCGGGGTGCCAGAGGGCAGCCCGGCGCGCCGGCCTGCGCGTCGCCGAAGGCGAGGTGACGGCCTACTTCACTGGCGACAACAGCTTCGGTGCCGACGGGGTGGTGCTGTCTCATGTCGTCGAACGCCTCACTCCAGCCGATACAGTCGGTCTCCTGCGGCGGCTGCGTGCCGGGCTGCCCCCCGGCGCACCCCTGGCCATCGTCGGCGCGTCCACCAGAATGCACGTCGACCAGGCCCTCGGCCGCGCAGCCCTCCCCGAGGACCTTCGCTTGTATCCCGTCGAGTTCCTGTCGAAGCTGGCAGCGGCCTCGGGCTTCGAGGTCCTCGGCGTGTCGTTCGTCTGACACCCACGGCCTCCATTCCCGCTGATGCGTGTCGTCGCCCTCGTGCCCCGCTACCACGACGCGATCGTCGGGGGCTCGGAGGAGTACCTGCGGCGGCTGTTCCGGGGGTTGCACGGAGCCGGCGTGGACCTCGAGGTGTTCACCACGCTCGACACGCACTTCCACGGGGCGGGCCCCTTCGGACTCCGGTGGGACAACGCGCTCGCCGGGCAACGGGGCACCGGCACCGATCCGTTCCCCGTGCGCCGGCACTCGACGCTGAACGTCTCGGCCGGCCTTCGCCGCCGCTGGTCGGACAGAATCGCGCTCGCGCACCGGCGGGCCCGCGCCGTGCCGCTGCACGCCGGGCTGAGCTACCTGGATACGGGCTTCTTTGCGCTGGAGCGCTGGGCTGGTGACTTCGAGTTCCGCTGGACTGGCGCCATCGCCCAGTTCGATGTTCGCGGCCGGGGCGTCTCCGGGGTACAGCTCGAGGTGATGGCGCTGCGCGACACGCGCCTCGCGCTGGCGGTCGACGAGACGCCGGCGGCCGAGGCGACCCTGGCCGCGCACGAGTGGACCGTCGTCGCAGCGCCCTTCACCGCCCGGGAGCGCGCCCGCGTGCGCCTCTCGGTTCGCGATACCGTCGAACCCGACGGTGATCCTCGTGCGCTCGGCGTCGCGGTGCGCTCGGTGGCCGTGAACACGGAGAGCGGCACCGAGCAGTTGCCCCTCGCGCGCGATCGCGACAGCCTGCTGTCGTCGCTGACCACCGAGGAATTGGCCGAGCACCTTGACCGGGAGGCCGTGACCGCCGGGGCCTGGCCCGCGATCCTGGAGAGTCTGCTGAAGGGGCCCGCGAGCCCGTCGCTCGTTGCCGCCGCGACGAAGGCGGCGCGCCGGGCAGACCTCGTGCTGGCCACCAACGCCCCCTTCGTCACGATGGCCCAGGGACTGCTCGTGGGCCGCATGGCCCGCCGTCCCGTGGTGCTGCTGCCGTTCCTGCACTTGCGCGACGCGGCGCACCACCGGTGGACGCTCCGCCACGTGCTCTCGCGCGCCGACCGCGTGCTCTGTCTCAGCCACAGCTCGTGCCGGCTCATGGAGCGGCTGTGGGGAACGCGCGCCCGCTTCCTCGGAGGCGGCGTGGACCCCCAGGAGTTCACCGGCAAGGACATCGATGCAGGCGCGTTCCGCGCGGCCCACCAGCTCGGCACGTCCCCGCTCGTCGTCACCGTGGCCCGCAAGACCCCGTCGAAGGGCTATCGCCTCACGTGCGACGCGGTGCGCACGTTGCGCGAGCGTGGCATCCCCTGCGAGCATGTGCTGGTCGGGCCCGATGAGGACGGCCTGCCGGTGGATCCCGCCGGCGGGCGCGTGATTGGGGCCCGGCCGCGGAACGAGGTGCTCTCGGCGCTGGCCGCGGCCGACGTGTTCTCCCTCCCGTCGGTCTACGAGAGCTTTGGGCTCGCCTACCTCGAAGCGTGGATGATGGAGAAGCCCGTCGTGGGGCACCGCCTGTGCGATCCGGCGGCCGAACTCATCGAGGAAGGGCGCGACGGGTTGCTCGTGACCGACGTCCGGTCGACAGTGAACGCCCTCGAGACGCTCCTGTCGGATCCGGCCCGCCGCGCGGCGTTCGGGGCGCATGGCCGGCGGAAGACCCTCGAGCAGTGCACGTGGCCGCACGTCGTGGCCCGTGCTCTCGAGGTGTTCGCAGAACTGCATCCACCGCCTCCGAGGTTGCCGTGAAGGCCACGCTCGTCGTCCTGAACCACAACTCCGGGCCCCTGCTCGATGACTGCCTCGCCTCTTTGCTGGCACTCGACGCCGACGACTACGAGGTGCTGCTGATCGACAATGCGTCCACCGATGGCAGCCGCGAGCGCGCCGCTGCTCGGTTCGGTGGCTCGCCCCGCTTCCGGTTCATCGCCTCGCCGGTGAACCTCGGCTGCGCGGGCGGGCGCAACCGCGGCGTTCGCGAAGGCACCGGCGACATCATCTGCTTCGTCGACAGCGACGCACACGCCGACACGAACTGGCTGACGGCCGTACGCCGCACCTTCGCGGACCCCACCGTCGGCGTCGTCGCCTCGCGGCTGGTCTCGGCCGAGAACCCGCTCGTGCTCAACGGGCTCGGCGGGATGCTCAACTGGCAGGGTTACGGGTTCGACATCGGCTACGGCGAGCCGGTGGAGTTCACCGACCTGACGGTCGATCCGCTGTTTGCCTGCGGAAACGGGCTCTGCACGCGCCGCGACGTCTTCGAGCGGGTCGGGGGCTTCGACGAGTCCTACGTGAACTACTACGAGGACGTGGACTACAGCCTGCGCGTCGCGCGCAGCGGCCTCCGGGTGGCGCTCGCCCGCGACGCCACCCTGTTCCACCTGCTGAAGCCCGACGACCCCACGGGCCAGCGCGCGAAGCTGCTGCTGTGCGAGCGGAATCGGATCCGCACGGTACTCAAGCACTACCCGATCGGGATGCTGGTACGGTGGGTGCGCGAGGAACTGGCCCACGAGCGGGCCGTCGATGCGGCGGGCTGGTACTCCCAGGGCGTGTTTCGCGAGGCGTGGAGCGGCAATCTCTCGCGGTTGCCGGCCATCGCGTGGTGGCGGCTCACGCACCTGGGCCTCGACCGCCTGGACACCGCGGGCTCCATGCTGCCCGCCTGGGGTTACGCCCCCATGAAGAACTACAACGTGCTGCTGCGGCCGGACCTCGCGCGACCCATGGACCGCGTCCGCATGGGCGAGGAGGAACGGGGGTTGCTCTACGGCTGGTACGGGCTCGAGGCCACGAGCGGGGGGACGCGCTTCCGGTGGACCGACGACCTCGCGGCCTTGCGGATCACCGCGTCGCGCCCGTCGCCGAGAGTGGCGCTGACGTACTTCCTCGCGCCGGACCACCGCGCGAGTTTCCTCTACGTGCGCCACGCAGAGACGGGGGCCACCGTGACGGGCCGGCTGCCGGTCGTGCGGGCCGATCCGTGGGTCACGGCGGAGGTGCCCACGACGGTCCCGGCGGGGCCCATCGACGTGATCCTGCAGACACCCGCGCCCTACCGCGAGCCCGACGGCGCGCGCCGGTATTTGGGCGTCGCGCTGCGCGAGTGCACGCTCCAGTGACCCCATCCTCATGACGACCACCACCCTGCCGCACCGTGCCGGGCCGCTCGGCTGGCGTGCGGCGCTCAACCCCTTCGCCACGCTCCGGCACCTGTGGCGGCACCGCGAACTCGCCTGGCAGCTCGTCCGCCGGGACGTCGAGCAGCGGTACCGCACGAGCCACCTCGGCCTGCTCTGGACGGTGCTGACGCCGCTCTCGACGCTCGTCATCTACACCTTCGTGTTCTCCACCGTGCTCAAGGCGCGGTGGCGGCCCGAGGGCAGCTCGACGATCGAGTTCGCGCTGGCCCTCTTCGCCGGGCTGATCCCCTTCAACGTGTTCGCGGAGGTGGCCAACCGCGCGCCCGGCCTCATGCCCGGGTCGCCCAACTACGTCAAGAAGGTGATCTTCCCGCTCGACATCCTGCCGGTCGTCACGCTCGGCTCGGCGGTGATCCACTCGTTCATCAGCGCGGCGATTCTGAGCGTGCTGGTCACCGTCGTCACCGGCGACGTGGCGCCGCGGTTGATGGCGGTGCTGCCGCTCGCCTACCTGCCGCTCATCTTCCTGGCACTCGGGGTCGGGTGGCTCCTCGCCGCGCTCGGCGCGTATGTGCGCGACATCAGCCACGGCGTTGGCATCGCCGTGCAGTTCCTGATGTTCCTCTCCCCGATCGTCTACCCGCTGCAGGCGGTGCCCGAGGCCTTCCGGCCGCTGTTCACCTACAACCCGATGACGACGATCGTCGAGGTGTTCCGCACGCTGCTGCTGTGGCACGACTGGCCCGACTGGCGTCCCTGGCTGCTCTGGACGATCGGAACGGCGCTGTTCGCGTGGTTCGGCCACGTGTGGTTCACCCACCTCCGGCGCGGGTTCGCCGACGTGATATGAGCGCGGGCGGAACGCCGGTCGGGCCCGGCGGCACCGTGGCCGCGGGGGTGGCGGGATCGGGTGGCACGGGGTACGACGACGTGGTGGTGGCCGCGGCCGAAGACCTCGGCAAGAGCTATGTGCTCTGGAGCCGGCCGCAGGACCGGCTCAAACAGTCCCTGCTCGGACGCTTCGGGCGCTCGCAGGCACAAGCCTTCTGGGCGCTGCGCCACGTCAACTTCTCGATCCGGCGCGGCGAGGCCGTCGGCATCGTGGGCCGCAACGGCAGCGGGAAGAGCACCCTCCTCGAGATCCTCGCCGGCACCGTCGCCCCCACGGAGGGACACGTGGTGCTGCGCGGCAAGGTGGCGGCCCTGCTCGAGCTCGGCAGCGGCTTCAACCCGGAGTTCACCGGCCGCGAGAACGTCTTCATCAACGGCAGCATCCTCGGCCTGAGCGGCGCGGAGGTGCGCGACCGCTTCGAGGAGATCGCCGCCTTCGCCGACATCGGCGCCTTCATGGAACAACCGGTCAGGGTCTACTCGAGCGGCATGGTGATGCGCCTCGCCTTCGCGGTGCAGGCCGTCGTCCCGAAGGAGCTGCTGATCGTCGACGAAGCGCTGTCGGTGGGCGACGAGGCCTTCCAGCAGAAGTGCATGGCCGTGATGAAGCGCTTCCAGGACGACGGCGGCACCGTGCTCCTCGTGTCGCACGGGATGCAGACCATCGTCCGGCACTGCGAGCGGTGCCTGCTGCTCCACGAGGGCCGGCTCATTGCCGACGACGAGGCGAAGGTCGTGACGGACGTCTACCAGAAGCTGATCTACACGCCCAGGGCGCAGGTTGGGGCGCTGCTCTCGGACCTCGAGCGGCTCGGCCCGCGCGACCTCGTGGCGCGTGCCGACCGCGCCGAGGTCGCCGCCGGCGGCCAAGGCGACGCGGCGCCGCCGCCGAGCGGGGCGTCCGACTGGTTCGACCCCGAGATGCCCCGGCCCATGGAGGTGAGCTACGGCAACGGTGACGCCGCCATCGAGGAGCCGGGCTTCTACTCGCTCGACGGCCGCCGGGTGAACGTCGTCGTGGCCGGCCGGCGGTACGTGTGGCGATATCGCGCCGTGTTCCGCGCCGACAGCTTCGGCGTGAACTTCGGCATGATGCTGAAGACCATCGACGGGGTGGACGTGGCGGGGCTGTCGAGCGACCGCGAGTTCATGACGTTCCCGCGGCTGGAGGCCGGCACCGTGATGGACGTTGCCTTCGAGTTCCAACTCAACGTGGTGCCCGACACCTACCTGCTCAACGCCGGTGTCGGCGGGGTGGTGGCAGACAACTTCACCTACCTCGCACGGCGAGTGGACGTGCAGATGATCAAGGTGCTGCCGGCCGACCTGCGCCCGCGGCACGGCATCGCCGAACTCGATCACGCGGTTCGCTGCACCAGGGTCGCGCCGGTGGACGCTGGCTGACCCGGCGCGTCGGCCGCGTCCTCCTCGGGCAGGCTCTGCACCGGTACCCCGAGCCGAGTCGCAGGTCGGCGTCAGGACGCCGGTGTGGCGCAGGTGTCAGTGCCGCGCCAGGGACGTTCCACTGGCCCACCCCAGCGCGGGCGGGCCGCCCCGAGGCTGGTCTCCGTCAGCGCGTTAAAGTGGCGCGCGCAGCCGGTTCGTCGCGCGACGTGGTTTCGGGTCTGAATGGCGGGTTCACCAGCTGCACGTAGAACGCTCCCGCCCGCAGGCCCGGCGGGACCGGGAACGTGAGGGTGCCGGGCGAGGAGTGCGTCACGAGGATGCGCGGCTGGCCATCGGGGGTCACCCCACCGAGATTCACCGCCGCAGCATCCTGCTGCTGGAAGACGTTGACGACCACGCCGGGCGAGACGTCGCGCCCCTCGACGATGATCTGGCCGTCGCGGACCGCCACGGCCGTCACGGCGGGCGTGACGAGCGGCGCGGGCGCCTCGACCGGGGCCGGCGTCGTGTCGGCAACCGAGGTGCCGGGCGACGAGAGTTCGCTACTGCAGGCACCAGCGACCAGGGCGGCTGCGAGGCACATCACGAGTCGCGATGTCGGATTCATGACTGGCTACCCCTTCACCCGGCCAGGTTGGCTGGATCGATCGGCCGGGCGGAGATCCGGACGGCATTATTCGTTGCGCCTCAGGCGGCTGTCCAGTCACCGGGTGCGATAGACTGCTCGAGGCCGGACACGTCGTACGTCGCGCCGGTCCCCTCGACATGCCCTCACCTGCCGGCACCGTCGTTGTGATCGCGGGGATGCACCGGTCGGGCACCTCGCTTGTCGCGAGCGTGTTGCGCGAGGCCGGCGCGCACATGGGCGACCGGCTGGTCGGCCCCGACCGGGGCAACCCGCGCGGCCACTTCGAGGACGCGGACTTCGTCGAGTTCCACCAGCGTGCGCTGTTTGCGCGGGGACAGCACGTCAGGGTGACGCCGGGCTTCACCTTCGCGCCCACCACGGCGGAGCGTTGCGAGGCGGAGGCGCTCGTCGCCGCCCGCGCGGACCGGCCGCTGTGGGGATGGAAGGACCCACGGACCGCCCTCTTCCTCGCGTTCTGGGACACGCTCGTGCCCGGGGCGGCCTACGTGCTCCCGTACCGCCACCCGCTCGACGTGCTGCTGTCGCTGGTGCGGCGCGCCGACGTGAGCTACATCGGGCTGCTCGAGGCGGTGGACGCCTGGTGCGAGTACAACCGACAGGCGCTCGCGTTCCGGCGTCGCGTGCCCCGTACGCTGCTCTGCCACGTGCACGGCGTCGTGGCCGATGGCGACGCGTTCGGCCGGCTCCTGCGCGAGCGGCTGCAGCTGGACCTGCCGGTGAGCACGGCGATGGTGCAGGCGCTGTACCGGCCCGCCGAGTTGCAGGGCGCTGCGGCCGACCCGGCGGACCTCGACGCATTTGCGCGGCTGTGCCCCGAGGCGCTGGCCCTGCTCGACACGCTCGACGCCGAGGCCGAGCTGCCGGATCCGTCGCGCGCCGCGTCGGGGTCGGTTTCTGCCGCCCGCGACGGGGTCGCACCGGCCGGGAGCGTCTCTGGCGGTGGGCCAGACGCGGCCTCGCGCCGCGCGGGCCTCGCTGGCCTGGTCTCCCGTCTCGCTCCGGCGGCCTACAGCGCGCTGCACGACGAGTGGCTCGCACACGCCGACGAACGTGAGCGCGCCGTGCTCTGGCTGCGAACGCAGCACGAGGCCGACCTCGAGGAGATCGCGCGCTGGCAGGCGGAGTACGCGCAGTTGCGCGAGTCGCACGCGCACTGGGAGGCAGCCGCCGCAGCGCTGCAGACGGCGGTGCGCAACCTCGAGGACGGCAAGGCCTGGCTCGAAGCGCAGCGGCGGGCCGACGACGAGGCACGAACCTGGCTCGAGACGCGGGTGGCGGCGCTCGAGACGGAGATCGAGCGCTGGGCCGCCGAGCACGCGAGACTGCGTGATGCCCACGTGGAACTCGAGGCTGGCTGCCGCTGGCTTCAGGAACAGCGCACGGCCCTGCTGGCGGAGGTCGAGCGCTGGCGCACCGCCCACGCGAGCGCCGAAGCGTGGGCCCGGGACCGGGAGGAGCTGGTCGCCCGCCTCGCCCGCCGGCTCGAGGGCCACGACACGCCCTGAAACGGGTGGAGACCCGATCGTCATGCGCGCACTGATTACGGGCGGTGCTGGGTTCATCGGATCCCACCTCTGCGACACGCTCCTGGCGAGCGGTCACGCGGTGCAGGTGATCGACGACCTGTCGACGGGGGCCATCGCGAACATCGCGCACCTCAAGGGGCATCCCGGGTTCTCGTACTGCATCGATTCGGTC
>Ga0113563_10001744_pt1 | contig 12615 bp, 10 predicted proteins | sample Mud3Dept3metaG_FD_80117 | JGI IMG/M metagenome (GOLD analysis project Ga0113563, IMG submission 80117) | Freshwater wetland microbial communities from Ohio, USA, analyzing the effect of biotic and abiotic controls - Mud 3 Core 4 Depth 3... | ecosystem: Environmental > Aquatic > Freshwater >...
CCTTTTGTATTTTCAACCCACCTTCCCCCTCTTTGCGCGAGCAGAGAGGGGGACGCAAGGGGGTGAGTACATGTGATTGAGAGGGGAAAATAATGCGGAAAGTTCATGGAAGTTGTATTAGGATAAACAATTGAATTTCAAATATATTAAGATTTCAACCGCATAAGACGTAATGATCTAAACAGTTCTTATTAAACCTCTTATCAGGTATTTAAATCTATTGCAATGATCTCGTGATCATATATTTGCGGTATGGTAAGTGAAATCTTCCCGGTCTCCGTTTTAATATCGGATTTTTTTCCGCTGACAAGCAGGTGGACATCTTCTGTTTTCACACCCTCAGGAATTTTAACGCTGACCTCAGCTGATACCGGTAAAAGCTCCCTGAACGGACCTTTCATCATCATCGGATTGGTAAGGTTCACCAGGTGAACTGTCATTGAATGTTCCTGACGCCATACTGTAACATCCAGCACACCAGGCCCTTTAACCTCTACTACCGGTTCTTCATTGAGAGCCCAGAGGATAGTGTTCCGGATAAGCTTTCCGTGATCTGCGCTCATGATCTGCCAGAAGGAACGGTCGATATCGTTCGGGAAATAGGCTATGCGTCCTTTCCCTGACTCCCTCAGGTAAAGCTCACGGGTTTCTGTTTCCGGGATCCGGGGATAAACATGCTCCATAGGCAGATCAGGATATGTCGGAATCAGGGTAACCGGTTGAGGGAACTCTGCTGCAGGTTTAACCTTTACCCTGTATACCGTATTAATTATTCTGTATGCATCCTCGAGCCCTTTAAGCACAGGGTGATACTGCCTTGTCACGGGGTCAGCTTTCAGTCTCAGGTAGCTGTTCTGCATCGGTCCTTCAATACCACCCGCATAGGATACGCCTAAAAGACCGGCCAGCCCGAAATCAGATCGTCTTTTGCCATTTCTGTCATAGAGCGATGTTTCGAATGTAGCCGCAATGCTTCCACCATTTTCAGTATATTTCTTCAGCTGATCGCATTGTTCATCGGATAGAGTGGCAATATTCGGCAGAACCAGTAACCTGAACGGCTTCAGATGCCCGCTGTCAAGCAAACGGTCGTTAACCATTTCAAAAGGTATCCTGGCCTCCGTAAGGGCATGATACATACCTGATGAATGGTCGCTGTTTCTCTGTTGCCATGTCTCTGCTCCGTAGTTTCTGCTCTGTTCAGAATACACCATGCCAACCCTTGCCATGGGTTCTGTGTTACGCAGGTAACGTTCGCAGCGGTAATGCGTCTGGTATATTTTTTCAACAACATCGAGCCACCTCCTGTCGTATAGCACACCGGAGAATTTGGTGAACCAGGGACGCATTCCGTTTGCAATTCCTTCTGCTACCCATACCCTGATCTCCGCTTCGCTCTGTACCGAATCCTTCCACCTGTATTGTTCCTCAAAACCTACACTAAAGATACCGCCCAGCGGCTTCATGCCTATCGATGCCCGTAACTCTTTGGCAACCTTCGCGTTGGACCATGGCGGTGTATATCCGCTTCGTGCCTGGTGATCAGTGAACACAATATCTGAAAGCTGACCGGTTACCACCTTGTCCGGAAATCCGTTGGGAATAAAACGTGAAGAAGGCTTCTTTTTTCGGATTACATCGTCCCACAAAAGCCACAATTCCCTGAGCCGCCCGGTGCTCCAGTCCGTATATTTCTGATAATCAGGGTTGAAACGGTTGCTGCTCTCAGGCAGCTCAAGCCCTGAATACTCCCTGAAGTTTTTCCTGCAGTGTTCACAGTAGCAGATACCATGACCGGCCCAGCGGTTTGAAAATATACCATCAGGCTGGTACCTCGCCATGATCTCTTTATGAACCTCCGTCATAAATTCGAAATTGTAGGGTCCAAGCGCACAGGTGACCCACATTTCCGGATTCGCCCAATGACGGCGTTTTTCCCCCTTCGCCGTCACGGCTATCCAGTCGGGGTGCGCTTCATACACATTTTGCCATGTGGCATGAGGATCGGTTCGGGCGATTACCGACATGTTCATTTTACGGCATCCCTCCAGCAGGTATCCAAACGGATCTGAGTTGCCCAGCCAGTTGCTGCGATGGTGCATCGGAACGTCAGTGGGGTAATATGCGACAATTCCTCCTGCACTCAGGGTGGATCCGTCAGCATGAACTCGCTTGAAATAACCGAGCCAGAAATCAGGATCAAACCTGCCAGGATCATTTTCCACAAGTGTCAGCTGTGCCCATCTCATCGGACGGTCGAACCAGGTCGCCTCTTCCTGATTTCTGCTGATGCTCAATATCAGGGGATCTGTCATTGCATATGCTCCGGCAACAGCTGACGTGTTTTTTATAAAATCTCTTCTGTTCATAACAATCAATTTTGCATTAAAAGGTAAGAAGAATCTTTTACTTCATATTGCTACGTTCCTGCCGTTAATTGATAAAAACAAAATATATTTGAATGATTTAAATTATTTGACTGAATATCATGAAGAAATCATTAGAAGCTTCTTTAATAATCCTGTTGATCCTGATCTGCCCGTTAAGGCTCTTCTCTCAAACAGTTCATCCTGAACCTAAAACACTTGAAATAGGCACGCAGGCGCCTGACTTTAAACTTCCTGGTGTTGACGGAAAAACATACAGCCTGAAGGATTTTGAGAAAGCACCGGTGCTTGTCATCATCTTCAGCTGCAACCATTGTCCTACCGCACAGGCATATGAGGACAGGATAATTGCATTTGGGAAAGATTATAAAGCGAAAGGTGTTGCTATGATAATGATCTCACCAAATGATGTCGATGCTCTGAACTATTCTGAACTTGGGTATTCCGATATGGGTGACAGTTTTAATGATATGAAGCAAAGAGCTGCAGATAAAGGATTTACATTCCCTTACCTTTATGATGGAGATGATCAGAAAACGGCGCTGGCTTATGGTCCGGTTGCCACTCCTCATTGTTTCGTTTTTGACAGGGATCGCAGCCTGCGCTATGTCGGGCGCATAGATGGTTCGGAAAAACCCGGGACGGGAAGGGGAGAGGATCTCAGGAATGCTGTCGATGCAGTGCTGACAGGTAAACCGGTAAATAATCCGGTGACCAGAGTTTTCGGGTGTTCCATCAAATGGTCATGGAAGGATGAGTATACGAAGAAGTTGTACAAACAGTGGGCCGAACTGCCTGTTACTCTTGAAGATATCGACGTTCAGGGGATACGGGAGCTAATAAAGAATACGTCATCGGAGAAGCTCAGGCTGATAAATTTCTGGGCTACATGGTGCGGGCCCTGTATAACAGAATTCCCCGATCTGGTCATAATTGACCGTATGTACCGGGGACGGCCTTTTGAGTTTATTTCGGTCAGCGCCGATAAGAGGGATAGAAAAGCTGATGCCCTGAAGTTCCTTAAGGTACATCAGGCTTCAAACAAAAACTATATCTTCAATGATGATGATGTATATAAACTGATTGAAGCTGTCGATCCGGACTGGCAGGGGGCTTTGCCATTCACGATGCTTATCGAACCGGGAGGTAAAATCATCTACAGGAAACAGGATATGATAGATCCGCTGGAAATGAAAAAACTTATTGTAGCTAATAAATTTATCGGAAGGTACTATTAATCAGATCATAATAACTATGAAGAAAAATTATAACAGACGTAATTTTATAAAAACAGGTTCCATAATAGCCGCAGGTTTAACTATTAAGCCATCAGTATTAAAAACCGGAAGGGGAAGTAAGACTGGTAATCCTGTCAGGCTGGGTGGCCCGGTCCCCGGAAAATTCAGTGATCCTGTCGAATGGGTAAAGGCTGTTAAGGCATTAAGATACAGTGCGGCATATTGTCCTGTCCAGCCGGGAGCACAAGGAGAACTGATAAGGTCCTTCAGGGCAGAGGCAAAAAAAGGTAATATTCTGATTGCTGAAGCCGGAGTGTGGAATAATATGCTCGACCCGGACGAAAAGGCAAGAAGAGAGGCTATCGGAAAGAATATTGCTGCCCTTCAGCTGGCTGACGAAATTGGGGCAGGGTGCTGTGTCAATATTTCCGGGGCACGGGGCGAAATCTGGGACGGACCATACCCGGGAAACTATGCACCTGAAACATTTGATATGATTGTCGAAACCGTGCGGTATATTATTGATCAGGTGAAACCAGTCAGCGCTTTTTATACGCTTGAACCTATGCCATATATGCTTCCTGATTCACCTGACAGCTACTTTAAATTAATAAAGGCTGTCAACCGCAAACAATTCGCAGCCCATCTTGATCCGGTTAATATGATCTCGAGTCCTCAAAGATTTTATAATAATGGCGCATTCATAAGGGAGTGCTTTACTAAACTTGGCCCCTATATCAAATCCATTCATGCCAAAGACATCACCATTTTACCGGAACTAACTGTGCATCTTGAGGAACGCAGACCGGGTCTTGGTTCACTGGATTATTCCGTACTGTTGCAGGAGGCAAGCAAACTCAGGGATATTCCATTGATGCTTGAGCATCTTGAAAAGCAGGAGGATTATCTGATGGCTGCTGAATACGTCCGTGAAACAGGGGCAAAAGCCGGAATAACCTTCATGGAATAATAACGTCACATAATAAAAACATAACAAATATGACAAACGAAATTACAGCGCAGGCACTCAATCCTCTGAAATTCATTGATGAAAAAATAAATGATATAAAATCCACAGTCGGCGGTGGCATTGCCATTAATGCTCTGTCGGGAGGAGTTGATTCTTCAGTAGTTACCATGATCGGCCACCGTGCGCTAGGAAAACAGCTCAGAACCATTTTTATTCAAAACGGACTTATGCGACAGGGTGAAGCTGAATCGGTATCGGAATATTTCCGGAAACTTGGAGTGACTGTAGAGATAGTTGACGCCCGAAAGGAGTTCCTTTCAGCTCTTAAAGGGGTAACCGACCCTGAAAAAAAACGTGAGGCTGTCACACAGACTTTTTATAAAAAGGTATTTGGTCGTATTGTGAAAGAGAGCAAAGCCAAATTTCTTCTTCAGGGAACGATCCTGACAGACGTTGATGAAACGGTTGCCGGTATCAAACGCCAGCATAACGTCTTTGCACAGCTTGGTATTGATCCACAGGAAGTATTTGGTTACCAGATCATTGAGCCACTTGCCCAGCTTCGGAAGGATGGTGTCAGGATAGTTGGAAAGGCACTCGGGCTTCCTTCGGAGATATTCGACCGCATTCCCTTCCCCGGACCCGCGCTTGCTGCACGCATTATCGGCGAGGTGACGGCAGAACGGCTTGAAACTGTCAGGAAGGCTACAATAGTTGTCGAGAGGTTGCTCAGAGGTTTGGGAGCATTCCAGTACATGGCAATCCTTCACGACGACAGGGTCACGGGTATGAGGGATGGTAAACGCGACTTCGGACAACAGATCGAAGTCCGCTGCTGGAACAGTGTTGATGCACGGACAGCAACACCGACTAAATTATCGTTTGAGACTCTCGAAAAGCTTGCAGATTCAATAATAAAGGAAGTCCCCGGTATCGTTAGTGTAACCTACAATATAGCCACAAAACCTCCTTCGACTATCGAGGCGGTTTAATCCATATCCATACCAGAAGAAGGGATTGAACCGGCACCTGCCGCAGTCAGTAAGTCGCTATCCGCAATTGATTTTTCAGGGACTGACATCCTTTCTCTTTCACGTTCCTTAATCAAAGGAATCAGATCATTGCCTGCAAGGGTGAATTTATCCTGCTTTTCAGGAATCGTAACATAGACTGATGAGCCTTCTTCCAATCCTTTTTCAATGATCACGTACCTGTCGTTTGATTCACCCGGTAGTACGATCTGACGGAAGCCATCCTTCATGTATACATACGGGATGTTGTCACTTCCTGTATGCAGGCTTTCCAGGGGGATATAAACTACATCGTTAAAGGTCCTGGAGATAATTGTATTTCCTGTTGTCATTGTTGGTCTTAGAGCAGGATCAATACCATCAAGCTTTACAAGTACTTCAAAAACTTTTGAATCTGAATTACTGAGCTGTTCTCCGATATTTGCCACACTTACCACCTTGCCTGAGAACACTTTATCCTGGAATGCTTCAATGCCAATCTGAACCAGCTGACCATGTCTGACTTTGTTTACATCTATTTCACTCACATAGACTTTGGAGACAAGAGATGAAAGATCGGGAAGGGATGCAACGACAGGATTGAAAGGATTAATTGTAGATCCCTGTTTTATCTTGATTCCGAGCCGGTCTCTGCTGTAAAGAACCATACCATCGGCAGGGGCTCTTACAGTAAATTCCTTCAGGGCTTCTTCCAGGTCAGTTACCTTTCTCAGCTGAAGGTCATACAATAGTTTTTTGTTTCTTACTTCTGCCAGAACCTGGGCTTTCCTCAAATAATAGAGCCTGTTTTGCCAGCTGAGGTATCTTTTAGCTTTATCAAGGTCCAACACTGCCTTTCGCTGAACTGTCGGAGGTTCAAAAACAGACTGATCCACTCTTACTTCGGCCTCCTGAGCGGCAAATTCCTGATTTCTTATTTCATCTCTTAATGTATTGAGCACTACTGCTGTATCAAGAATTTTCATTTCAAGGTCTGCATGCAGATTATTTAGTTCAGTAACCTCATCCTTCAGAATATTATCATAAAAAGTCCGGTCAAGTGTGGCAATATACCCGCCTTTCTTAATAATTGTCCCTTCAGGAACCATATCAGTTATTCTGATTGCTGTCCCTCTGAAGTTCCTTTTCCTTACCATGTCGGGTCCTTTTATTTCGATCGAGTTTTCAGCAATCAGTTCACCCGGATTTGAGACAGTTATCTCAAAGGTTCCTTTTCTGACCTCGGCGAATTCCGGTTCACTTCGATCCGTTTCTGAAGTAAAACGAACAAATGCCATTAATCCTGCCACGGCCAGAATCACAACTATTGCTGTGATTGTCACAGTTTTCTTCATTGTCTTCTCATTATTTATAATCATTCTTAATAATAACAACTGAGATTAGATAATGTTCCCTGATTTTAACCCTCTGCCTTCCGACTGATGCTTGAAGCCGGAAGTCGCAAACATTTATTTATACTTTTACACTCCTGTTATCTAAATATTTTTAATTTTACCGTCATTCAATTACTGATTGATACAATGCCTGAATACGACTCTATGAAAGTACTGATCATTGGTTCATCAGGATCTCTGGCCAGAATGCTGATAAGCTATCTGATTGAGAAAAATATTGATGTTACTGGCATAGATATCAGAGAGAGTACTGATATCTTTCCGGGGGAGAAATTCAGATTTTATAAATGCTGTATCACCGACAAGGATAATCTAAAATCGGTTTTTGAAGAAGTACAACCTACGAATGTATTACATTTTGCCTGTTCTTTCAATAAGGTCCGTGACAAGCAGCTCGAATATGAAATTGACATTAATGGTTCCGGCAATGTGCTTGACATATGTAATAGTACTCCGTCTGTAAGGCAGTTGATTTTTTCGAGTTCAGCTGCTGCCTATGGAGCTAAGAAGAATAATTCGCTGTGGATGAAGGAATCGGAACCTCTCATACCAAAAAAATACAGGTATGGTATGAACAAAAAACTGGTGGAACATAATTACACAAATATACCTGTCCGGGAAGACCTTCGTATTGTTGTATTACGTCTGTGTCTTGTTTTGGGTCCGACATTTGACAAACCACGAAGTGTTGTTTCACTTCTGATAAAGCTTCCTGCCCTTCCAAAGTTCATCAGGGAGAAAAAAGTGCAGTTTATTCACAGCGACGATTTGGTGTCTCTGTTGGAACTGATCCTGGAGGATAAGGAAATAAATGGCATTTTTAATCTTGCACCAGACAGCTATACAATTGTAAAAGATATTGTTCCTGATAAAAGATTCGTAGGTGTACCACTCTTAATTTTAAAAGGTTTCTTGTGGATCTGCTGGCATCTAAGGATATTGAACCTCCAGCCCGCGGCAGTTTCAAATGCTTTATATCCGACTATTCTTGATTCATCGAAAATCATTTCCAGGTATGATTATAAATTTAAATACTCCTCAAAAGAAGCCTTCGAGGATACAGTCGCAAATAACAAGATACCGGCTGATGCACGGTTCTAAACGGCGCAATGGCACAGCGGCACAATGGTGTTAATATAAAACGGGAGGAATTACGAATCAATAATATAACAAGATTTATGCGATTCAACAAATATATTGGTATTATTAGAAAACTATCATTCATGATTGGGTTTCTGATAACGGCCTTGTTGCTGGGTTCAGTTGATGCATTGTCACAGGGAAATAACTGGACTCATTTCAGAGGAAGCAGTCTTAATTCAATAGCCGGTGTTGATAAGGTTCCCGTAAGTTGGGCAGATGATTCCGGATTCAAATGGAAAACCGAAATACACGGTAAAGGATGGTCATCACCTGTTATCTACGGAAATCAGATATGGATTACAACCGCCACTGAAGACGGGAAAGAGCTTTATGCAGTGTGCGTTGATTTTCAGACAGGGGAAATAATCTATGATATAAAAGTATTTACTCCATCTGAAGTTCCGGGAAAGCATTCATTGAATTCTTATGCCACTCCGACGCCATGCATAGAAAAAGGATTCGTCTATGTGAACTATGGAAGCTCCGGCACAGCCTGTATCAATACGGCAAACGGTTCAATCGTCTGGACACGGACTGATCTGAAATGCAAACATGTCCAGGGACCTGCCTCATCGCCTGTAATATACAAAAACCTGCTTATACTTCATTTTGAGGGAACGGATGTCAGATATATCACTGCCCTTGACAAGTCGACCGGGAAAACGGTCTGGAAAACCGACCGTCCTTCGAAACCGTATGAACCGCTTACAGTGATCGGCAGAAAAGCCTATGTCACTCCGATCATACTGAATGTTAAAGGCAGGGATCTGTTAATCACCAATGGATCAGCCGTTTGTAATGCTTATGACCCAAATACCGGAGAGGAGATCTGGAGTGTTGTCAGAGGCGCTGAGTCAACAATTGCCATGCCTTTCACTGAAAACGGCATTGTATATTATTATACAGGGTATATGATCGATCCCGACGGAACTGAATTCTCAGAGCTGATCGCGGTCAATCCTGACGGAAAGGGTGATATCACGGCAACAAATGTTCTGTGGAAGAAAAGGAGCGGAAGACTTCAGCTGCTGACACCTGTAATTAAAGATGGACTTATTTATACCGTCGATTCAAATAATAACCTGATGTGCATTGAAGCATCTTCAGGAAAGGAGATCTGGACATCGAGAGTGAGAGCTAATTTTAATGCTTCGCCCGTTTTCGCTGCAGGAAATATATACCTTTTTTCAGTCAGGGGTGATATTATGATCATAAAGCCGGGAAGGAAGCTGGAGGTTGTAAATCAGTTTCAGATGCAGAACCCGATATGGGCAACACCTGCAATACTGAGGAATTGCATTATTTTGAGGACGGATAAATATATCGGGAGAATAGAGTAAAAATAACCAGAATCCTATAGAGCTTCCCTGGTGAAGAAAAATTGCCCGTTTGTTTCACCGGCGCTGGTTTTATTTATGTACTTAATAGTAAGTGCATTATTTTCTTTGTCTATTTTCCACGTCTCCCTGGAAACAAAATCCTCTGATCCGGCTGACCCGTAAAAAGTGATTAATGATTCAAGATTTACTGAACTATCCGGATCTGACCATGATGCTTTGGCTTTTCTGGGCATTTCATAAATTGTGATATTACTTTCCGTACCATCAAGGTAAAGATTTTCATCAAAGGGATATTCCTGTCCGTCTCCTATATCATAAAAACGCCTGGTCAACAAACTGTCTCCTTTGATATTGATAGTGATCTTTGTAAGGATCGGAGTATTTTCTGCCAGGAGTGATTTCTGCCTGTCTAATTTCCAGGTGCCTGAGAAACTTGCTTTCTGACCTGCTGAAGTTAATGCGAATGTGATGGTTAAAGCCATCAGTGTAATAAAGCTTCCTGCTCTTTTCATAAGGATGTTTTTTTGTTCTGCGCCAAAGTTATCGAAATTGATTGATATTTTAAAAAATTATTAGCTTTGAGATAATTACATCCAAAACCAAATCACCATGATTAAATACCTGAACCTTGTTTTTTTCGCAGGAATGATAGTTATGAACTATCTTGCCAATGCTGTTCCGCTTAATAATAAAACAACAGGTGAGCTTTCCGATTCGTTTCCAAACCTTTTTGTACCCACAGGTCTGACTTTCTCAATCTGGGGAGTTATATACCTTTTGCTGATCGTGTATTGCATTATTCAGTTTACATCTGCGAACCAAAACATCATTTCAAAAATAGGATGGCTTTTTGGGATCTCATGTGTATTGAATGCACTATGGATTGTCTTCTGGCATTACGGAAAACTGCCTCTTTCACTGCTTGTTATGACCGGCCTTCTGGTGACTTTGATCATGATCAACCTGCGTACAATCAATTTGCCCTTAGGCATAATAAAAGCATCGTTCGGGATATATCTCGGGTGGATATGCATTGCCATTATTGCCAATGTCACAGCGCTTCTTGTACATTACAACTGGAACGGATCCGGCATTTCAGAAGAGATCTGGACAATTATCATGATCTCGGCAGGTACAATAATTGTGGCATTAACCGTTTATCGTCTGGTAAATCCATTTGTAGGATTATCTGTTATCTGGGCATTTACAGGAATAATAATGAAGAGACATGAGGACTACAGGTCAATTGTAATAACCGCTATAATCGCCATAATTATTGTATCATTTGTTACAATTTACCGCTTCATCAAACAACCCCGGTTTATTGCATAAGCAAGCTCACCACCTTTTCTTTAAACCTTGTATAAGGCGGATATCTGAGGAAGAAATCGATAAGGTTGGATTTGACAAGTACTGAACGTATATTTGAGAAAGTTTCAAAGGATTTTTTCCCGTGATACTTGCCGATGCCGCTGCAGCCAACACCGCCATAAGGAAGATAGGGTGATGCGATCTGAAGAACAGTTTCATTGATGGCGGCAGTTCCTGATCTGGTTTTCGCAAGGAAGTCACGGGCCAGCTTTTTATCGCGGGTAAAGATATAGGTGGCAAGCGGTTTCGGATTCTTTTCAATGATTTCATAGACTTCATTGAAATCATCAAATTCGATGACCGGAAGGACCGGCCCAAACACTTCTTCCTGCATAATGGGATCATCCGGCTTTACATCCCTGATGACGGTTGGAGCAATGTAACATCCTTCAGTATCGATTGTACCGCCCGTAACAATCTGTCCGGTTTTCAACAATGAGGCAAGCCTTTTTGTATTTTCAGAATTGATTATCCTCGAAAAGTCATTGCTCTCCTTTGGATTTTCGCCATAAAATAATCCGATCCTCTCCGTGATCAGATCAAGAAAACGATCCTTCACCCTTCTGTCTACCAGCACGTAATCAGTACAGATGCAGGTCTGACCCGCATTCATAAATTTTCCCCAGACAATCCTCTTTACAGTAAAATCAAGCTTTGCATCTGCAGCAACAACACATGGATTTTTACCTCCAAGCTCGAGAGAAACGGGGATAAGATTCTCTGATGCTTTTTGCATGACATATTTTCCAACCTTGCAGCTTCCGGTGAAGAAGATGTAATCAAACTTCTGGTTTAGTAAATATTCGCTTACAGAATGATCTCCGTTGATCATAGTTACTAATTCGCGGGGAAAATGTTCCAGGATTTTCAACATTACTGCAGTGGTATTGGGAACCTGTCTCGACACCTTAACCACAACACAGTTGCCTGCGGCGAGAGCGCCAAGCACAGGAAGAAATGTAAGCTGGAAGGGATAATTCCACGGCGAAAGGATCAGGACCTGGCCATATGGTTGTGAAGTAATATAACTTCTGGCAATAAAGTGTACCAAAGGAGTTCTTACCTTCCTTGGCTTTGCCCAATTTCCGAGTTTGCGGATAGCAAGATTTAATTCTTTTAATACGAACCTTGATTCAGTTGCAATAACTTCAAACTGAGGTTTATGGAAATCCTTCCACAGAGCATCCTTTATCTCCTGTTCATGCTGTACGATAAGGGATTTCAGTTTCTTAAGGATTTCAATCCGGTAGCCGATATCAAGAGTTTTTCCTGTAGCAAAGAATTTTCTCTGGCTTTCGAGTATTAAACCGATCTCTTCTTTTTCCATTCGTTTTCGAGGAAGATTAATTTTTTTGATATATCTTCAGGTTCTGTGTCTTTCATCGGCGGTATATGTCCCATGGCATATTCTGACATGGCGGTTATGGTCAGGGCGGGATTTACTCCTATATTGCCCTGTATTACCGATCCATCGGTAATGTACATGTCAGGATAACCATGAACCTTCAGGTTCCTGTCAACAACACCCGTTTCCGCTGATTCCGACATCGGGCATCCTCCCAGGATATGCGCTGTAGTCGGACGGTTGAATAAAACTTCAAGCAGGATATTCTGAGCCACACCATTAACTTTTTTTGCATATCGTTCCATAACTTCCTGTCCGACAGGGATATATGCAGGCACCTTTTTGTTGCCACTGTTGTCTATCTTCATTTTGCCACCGAAAATAGTCTTCTTCCAC
>Ga0113563_10001745_pt1 | contig 12611 bp, 9 predicted proteins | sample Mud3Dept3metaG_FD_80117 | JGI IMG/M metagenome (GOLD analysis project Ga0113563, IMG submission 80117) | Freshwater wetland microbial communities from Ohio, USA, analyzing the effect of biotic and abiotic controls - Mud 3 Core 4 Depth 3... | ecosystem: Environmental > Aquatic > Freshwater >...
GTCCAGGTGACAGGTGCATCGTTATTCACCTGAAGAATGGTGAAGCTTGTCGGATCGGTATCCGTCGTCGAGACGCCGATTTCGAAATCCTCAAGACCATATTGGTCGTCCAATGATCGAGCCCATAGAGAAACCGCATCATATGATGTTGCGGTCAGCTGCGGGGTGAACAACCAATCATCATTTGGCGCCATCGCAGTCACCGTGTCCCAACACGAGATGTATTTTTCCCCGGTATGCGCGTTGAAGGTCTCATCGAGTGGTGGTGTAGTCTGCGTTGGGTTGAAGATCATATACGACCCGGTGTAATACTCATTGGGCCAGTCAACACCCTCCATACCCCAGGTCTGACCGCCTTCACCATCAAAGGTCGTCCATGGTGGGAAATCATCAACAATGAAATCCTCATAGGTCTCAAAACTATCGGAGAACAAGATATCCCGGTCTGATGTGGCGGTGTTTTGCCCACTCTGGTTCTCAGGATTTGTTTTTGTGGTTGTGTTCATTGCCGATGCTGGTAGGATGAGGGCACAGGCGATACAACAGACGAAAGCTGCCTTTCCAATATTCTTCTTATATTTTTTCATATATGTATTCCCCTAGTATAACAAATCTTATCAGATTAATAATAATATTTAAAGAAATCTTGGACGAAACATAATATTTTATATCTTTATTTTACAGATGACAAAAAATATGGAATTATGATGGAAAGCTTGTTTTACAGCTCCAAGTAAAAAAAAGAAGGACTCTCCCCAATAAACAACAGAAAACCCCCTGAAAGAGTCAATCCAATGGGATATTCTTACAGTATCACAAACAAGTAATCCCGGTACACAATCTGTCCTGTTTGCATATACATCGAATTAATTTTCGTATGCAGCAAATCCGCTGGGGGGATACTGACCTTGATAAAATACAGTTTCGGTCGGAACAACCGAGAATGAAGCTGGAACAGACAATCCCCTCGCTCATCAGTTTGCCCAGAATACTTATAGAAAAATCCTTTCACGCTGATATTCGCCCCCATGTAAGGATGCAGCCCCTCCCCCGGGGTGTAGACCGAGACATGGATAAGGAGATATCCTTTCAACTCCACCGGTGTTGCAGACTCTTCAGAAGGTTTTTGATCCACACCATTCCCAGATACAGAGACGATTGGTAGAACCATCAGCATCAAAATACAACAACATATCATTGTGTTTTTCTTTATGATCATCACCAATTCCACAGATTTATAAGAGATATATGTATAAAAACTTACCCCTCAAGAGCGTAATATTTAAGCCTAATACACTGTTTCTGCACTAATAAGTATCATAGAGGAGAGAAAAGCTATGTCGAAAATAGGCCAAGCAAAAATATTAGGTGGAATAGGAGCGCTCTTATCGCTCTTGACTGTGGTCCCAAGCATCGGATTTATCATCGGTCTTGTGGGGCTGATTCTGGTGTTTATCGCAGTTAAATACATCGCAGAGGAAACAAAAGACCATACGATATTCCAAAACTACCTCATGAATTTCATCTTCGACATAATCGCGATTGGTGCCGTGATAGGCATCATGATCATGGCTTTCGGTATTTCAGGTGGTATGTCCTGGGTCAATGCCATGCAAGGCAAAGATTTCACTGATTTTAGTTCATTTTGGGAGACCTTTGGTTCTATGGTTATCGGCTGCGCGCTCGCCCTCCTCGTCGCATGGATAATGTTACTCATCGGAGCTCTCTATCTACGAAAAAGCTACAACAGCATCGCAGATCACACCAAAGTCGACCTTTTCAAGACCACAGGGCTAGTTAATCTAATTGGTGCAGCAACCATCATTATCGTCATCGGAATCTTTATCATCCTCATAGCGAGAATCCTTGAGATCGTCTCGTATTTCTCACTCCCCGAGAACCTTCCAACTGCACCAGAACCACCAAAACCAATGACACCCTAATACACCAAACACCAACTTTTTTTTTTTTTCATTATGCTACGAAGGATCTCTCTCTGAGACTATCAAGATAAAAAACCGGTTCTTCTTATCAAGTCTTTTCAATAGCTCATGTAACAAGAAAAGAAAAAAAAAGAGAAGGGAGGTTGGTTTTTAATATCCAACCAGGTGGCGGAGAATGGGGAAGAGGTTCGGGAACATTCCGAGCAGCTGCTGGATGAACCCAAGCAGCGTGAATTTGTATTCCGTTGGCATGGCAACAGTAAGTTCTCCCCAGTCGCTTTCCGAGTTCATTGAGTCCTTTGCTTTGACCTTCACGGTGTAGGACCCCGCGTCTGCCCAGGAATGGGTCTGATGGATCTGGGTGCCTGAGAGATACGGTCCTAGCCAGTCCGTTGTTGTCCCATCGCCCCAGTCCACAAAGTAGTAGATGGTCTGATCCTGAGCATCAGTTGAGACCATGTTGAACAAATAGGGGTTACCTGGTTTTCCCTCTGCAGGTCCAGTGACCTCAGGGACCGTTGGCGGTGTGTTATCGGTGATCGTGACGGGTAATCCCTCAGACCAGCCGCTGCCAGCTCCCCAGACGTCACGGGCTTTGACTTTCACGGTATAGGACCCTAGCACCGTCCAGGTGTGTTTCCCGGTCGCGGTCGCCCCAGAAGTATATGGTCCAAGCCATCCGCTGTTGCTGCCGTCGCCCCAGTCGAATAGGTAGAAGATCTCCTCATTGTCCGGCTCAGTGGCTTGAGAGGTATAGCTGTATTCGACGTTCCAGATCCCCAGGGTTGGTCCCACGGGTTTCGAGGGGGTTGTTGGAGGGAGACTTGGATGAGGTGTCCGAAGTATCTGAGCAGGGTCGCCGAAGAGGAGACAGCATTGGACGATCTCTCGCCATGTTCCACCATCCCAGTCGATCATCGGTGCCATCATGTCCTTTGAATGAGCATGGGACCGGCCGATCTGCCAGTTCCCAAGATCCAGGGAGAGGTTCTCCACATCAAGGAAGAATCGCCAGAACTCTTTGGCCTGGAACGCGCTACTGGAATTTGTGCAGTAGAGGTTTCCCCAACCGTAGCCTGTGTTATAAACACAGCCGAAGGCAAGCTCGACATCAGAGTGGAACAGCATGGATTCCAGCACCCCGTCATCGCCATCGTTGAAATCACCACAGTGGCAGCCGTAATCATGCATGAAGAATGGTCTGGTGTTATGGTAATTGGATTCCCAGTCATCCGCGTAGACATCCAGGGACATCTGGTTATCTGCATGGGCGATCCCACTGATGATTGTGACAAGGTCGTTGTTGATTGCATCTCTGAATCCGGAGACTCCTGCTCCATTCCATCCAGGGTTTGGTGAGGGTGCCTCAGTGTATTTCACGGAAAGGTTATACATGTTCCCAGGGTTGACAAGGTTCCAGGTCTCAAAACCATACTGGAAACCGACCCAACTGGGGAACTGATCCGGGGAGGGGCCAAGCCATTCATTCGTCCCCTTTATCGCGCTGTAGTCCATGAAATCATCACCCTGGCAGCTCCACCCAGTGTTCCCACCATAGAATGCGGCGTTGTCCAGGTATTCCCAATCCGCGCTGTTTGCATAGAAGAAACTCTTCGTCAGCCAGTTGGAGACATCCTGAGGAACATCACAAGTGACTCGACCAACGAACAGTTCTGCATAAAAGTCAAACCCACTATCTCCTTCCTCGCCCCATGAGCCATCGGAATCACCATTGAAGTTGTTGTCAAGGTTGCTCCAGTATAAATCGGAGTCGACGTTTGACTCACCACCTGAGGACATCAGACGAGCAGGGATGTAGTTGGAATCACCAGCGACAAGGATATACTGTGTTCCCCAGTCCTCGTAGGCGTCTTTACAGAACTCACGGACATGGGCTTGCTGGTCATTGAAAGGGGTCGTCCCAAAGTAATCAGAGCATGCGTCGATGTCCTGGACCGTGACTAACGTGCTGCTCAATCCATCACCCGCATGTTGATCCATGAGACTTTCCCAGTTATAGGGCGTCTCTGTGGTGACGTCCCAGTAATCCAGACCGCTTTGGGTGGTGGTGATAATCACATAATCATAATTCCCACTTGGGTCACATAACCCACCAGGGTACTCAAGGATCGGCATATCAGCGGTTTCATACAGTGGTAGTATCTCCGGATTGGCGACCAATGACTGCACGTAGCTAGCATCAGCAGGACTGTCCCGGAAGAATTCATTGATGTAACCAGTCTTCTCAAGAGTAATCGTTACCGTCATCGTCGGGTAGAACATCAACGCTCCTGTACCAGGGGTGTACTGCAGCGGGCTTAATCCAAAATCAAGGATCGCATACCCATGGGAGTACCCAATATGATGCTGCGTGCGAATCTCGGAAGGATAGGGAGTGCTTGCGGAGTAGATCTCTAGATTTTTTTCAAACACCTGTGGCTCAGTGCTGCCGAATGGAACAGATTTCTGATAGGGAAGAACTGGGTGTGTGAGTAAATCGACTGGTGGGGATACCATGACTGGTGTCCCAGTGACGTGGATGTTGGTAACTGCTGTCTTTGGTGGGAGGAGCAGTTGTATCATCTTCATGGGTAACTGAGGGGCTCCTACTTCGGTGCCTCTCCCAATTAACCCTTGCATGTTCACCAAAGTATATTCGGAACCATCCGCAGCGATTGTCTGATACTCTGGTTCACGGAAAGTCCAGGTGTACGTCAATTGAGAGCTGCTTATTAGCCCTTGATTGTTCAAATCCTTTGGGTCAACGAGTGCAGTTGTTACCGATGTAGTGAGCATCAATATACAAATTGCTACACCAACAACTAGTCTGCCTACTTTAAAATTATGAGTTGTTGTTCTCTTCATGTAATTTTTCCCCTATATAAAGCATGGTGGTCCTGTGATTTAAATCTTGTGGTTATATAAATAAAAAACAAAGATTCTTTCCTTAGGAGGGATGTATTCCAAAAACAAAGACGAGGAATAGTTTTGCTGGAACCGTGGTATGATACGTGATTCCCTCATCACACCCGATGGACAGATTCAGGGTCATTGAGCCAAATCCGACAGGAGTGATTCTTACAGATTTCGTCAACCCTGGAGGAATTGTTTCCGTTAGTTGAGTTGTAAAAACATGGAAGAGGGTTCCTCCTTCAAATGAAGTGTTCCATTGGATGATGGTCGCTGGAGCATCTCCCCTGTTGGTAATTGAAACGGTAAACCCCAGCCCGCCTGTAACATCCAGAGAAAGCACAGGTGCGATGATGGAAAGAGTTAAGGGTTCTGACCAGGTGCTCTCTGCGCCATGCCAGTCCTTTGCCTTCACCAGGATCTCATAGGTTCCTCGGTTAGACCAAGTATGGTTTTGATGAACCGCTACGTCTCCAGCGAACGGTCCAAGCCACCCACTGGTCGTGTTATCTCCCCAATCAATGAAATAGAGGATTTTATCATTGTTCTGGTCAGTGGTTGTGAAGACAAACTCATAAGACACCCCTGGTTTCCCACTTGTTGGTCCCTCAATGAGGGGAATCTGTGGTGGAATGTTTGGGACTTCAATAAAGACCTGAGTATCATCAGTCGCTATTTGACCAAGATCGTCAATGACGGTGAGGCTGACTGGGTATTCCCCCACCGTAGTATAGGTATGAGTTGGGTTCTGCAAGGGTGACGTCGTTCCATCCCCAAAGTCCCAGAACCATGAAAACCCTGGGTCACCACCGTAGACGGAGCCGGTGAATTGCACTGGTGAACCCTTAAAACCATAGTACGGGCCGTTTGCGTCAGCAAGATATTGAATATCGCCAAAGGCATAAATGGTCCCATCCCCAGATCCAACAAACAGTTTTCCTGCTGCTAGCGCTGGTGATGACTTCGTTGGAAACTGCGTGTTAAAATTATAACTCCAGATCAATGCCCCAGTGTACGCATTCAGACAGACCAAGTAGCTTGTATACCCGCAGCAGGGATCAGAGTCAAAATAGAGTTTCCCGTCAGCGATACCAGGGGAGGATTCGACACTCCCGTTGACAAGATAACTCCAAAGAAAATTGCCAGTCTCCTTATCGAGACAGAGCATACGACCGTCACTTGTCCCAATGTAGACACATCCGTATGCAACCGATGGGGAAGCATGCACTTCGCATCCCGTATCATAGCTCCATAGGATCCCCCCCGTTTGTGCGTTGAGGCAATAGACGTTGTTATCATTCGCGCCAAAGTAGACCTTGCCGTCGTCAATAGTTGGAGAGGAATAAATACCAGATGTTGTGGCGAACACCCAGAGGAGCTCACCGGTCAGACTGTTCAGGCAGACGAAATCTCCGTTCACGATACCAACATAGAGCCGTCCTTCTGCACTCGCAGGTGAGGAGACAAAAGCACTGTTGGTTTCATATTCCCAGAGAAGACTTCCATCTGCGACATTCAGACAATACAACGATCCGTCACTTGAGCCAAAGAACACCTGTTCATCGACGACGAGTGGAGAGGTATCGATGATAAAACCAGTTTTAAAAACCCATAAAAGTGAACCATTGACTGCATCCAGACAATACAGATAGGTGTCTTGTGAGCCGAAAAATACTCTGCCGTTTACCACTGCAGGTGATGAGGTTATCTCACTATTGGTTGAATAGTTCCAAAGCACAGTTCCACTATCCATCTCAAGACAATAGAGGCTTCGGTCCCATGCTCCGATATAGACTCTCCCATGCGAGACTGCTGGGGAGGATGAAATGATAAAATCGGTCTGATATGTCCAAAGAATATCCGCTGCATCCGGTGCCATGGTGGTTGACTGACCTGAATGCGTTGCATCGTGGCGGAACATTGACCACCAATCGTTTCCTACAGGATTCCTCAAATCTTCAATCTCAGAGGATGATGACAGGAAAGGACTCGCAATTGAAGAACCAGTTAAAGTGGTGAAACACAGAAGAGTCAAAGACCATGTTACAAGAGAAATCCGTCGATGTTTTCCATTCATTGTGGTTCCCAACTTGGATGATGTTCCATCCAGAATAATATTACCGATGTCCCCTATATAATCTTAACGATTGTTAATACTCTGTTTCCTTTTGCTTCTTCAATAGAATGACAATAGACATATTATCCTACAAATAATTCAGTCTTGTAACAACAAGTGGTCGAATATGAGGATACTTATCACCGGCATAACCGGTTTCCTAGGAACGCATCTCGCAGAAGATTTATTGCACACACAGAAATATGACCTGATTGGAACCTACCGCGATCCAACCAAAGCCACCTACTTCGAAAAAAAAGGCATTGAAATGCGGAAGGCAGATCTCCTTCTCCCAGACTCCCTTAAAGATATCACAAAGGATGTCGATGTCGTGGTGCATCTCGCAGGACTCATGCGTTTTCATGATCCTTATACGATTTTGTATACCAACAATGTGACAGCGACACAACACATCGCAGACGATGCGCTTCGCCATGAGGTGCAGCAGTTCATCTATGGGAGCTCAACAGAAGCAATCGGTCCTGTCATAAGCGTCCCTGGAGATGAAACAAGCCCATACCATCCGACCTATGACTATGGGAAAACAAAACAGGTAACAGAGCTGTGGCTTACAGAAAAAAGAAAAGCAACAAATCTTCCTGTAACGATTCTTCGGCCTACTGGGATCTACGGACCAAAGGATCTGTACGTCACCCTCTCAACGGTTCGGGCTGTCGCACAGAAAAAATTACGGTTCCTTCCTGGCAATGGAGAAAAATTCATCCATTTTACCTATGTCGATGATGTCTGCCAGGGTATCCGGAAAACCATAGAAAAACCAGCGCAATCCATCGGTGAAACCTTCATCCTGGCAAGCGATGCATACATCGCTTACAAGGAGATGTTCACGATTATCGCTGATTTACTCCATGTCCCACCTCCCTCTCGTTCCATCCCGCTGAGCCTTGCAAAAGCGTATCTTTCTGTCGTTCAATGGAACAATAAAAGACAAGGTATTGATGACTTTGTCATGCATACGTCACTGATTGATACCATGAGGACAAACCGTGCTTACAGTAATGCGAAAGCAAAAAGAATCCTTGGTTTTTCACCGCGATTCGATTACCGGGAAGGAATGAAAAAGACTATTGACTGGTACTGGGAAAAAAAGCTCCTCTGAAAAAAAAAAATAAAAAAAAAAGAAGGGAGGCGAGGTTCAATTTTTTACGAAAGGCTGGTAAAAACAAAAAATTGAATCCCTTCTTTTGTAAGTGTAGCGTCCCCGGATGTTGCAGTGATTTGGATTTTCCCAAGACCAAACATGATGCCTGTTGAGACTGACTCACTAGCGCCACTTGCGAGATGATCAATGGTCCCTGTGAAGGTTTTTTTCAGTAATCCAAACAATCCACCGTTCACCTCGAGAGTCCATTGGACCTGCTCTGCGTCAGCGGTTCCGGTATTTGATATGAGCACCGATACTCCAAAACCACCCGTCATTTCTGTGAGCTCTATGATTGCTTTTTCCTGTTTTGTGGTAAACATCCAAAGTGGACTTTCTGTGGCAGCACCATAGCTGTCCACTGCTTTGACTTTCCAGTAATACGTGGTGTTCTGAAGTAATTCTCCCGGGTTATAGGACGGATCAGTAAGTCCATCGACCAAAAGTGATGGTGTTGGGTTTGTACCAAAATAGAGGAGATACGTCAGGGGGTCGCCATCTGGATCTTCGCAAGTCCAACTCAGATTCAGGGGGAACTCGACATTTTGGCTCCCGTCCTGCGGGTTTGGGTTCTGTGGTTGTTCGGGAGGTTGATTTGTTCCTTGGAACTTCAGGACAAGCACATCGACTGTCTGATTAAGATAAACACCTGTGGATCCCACAACAATATATCCTAAATCCGTTGTTTCAAACCCACAATATCCATAATCTTCTGATCCTGCATTATCATAGATATAATCCCATTCGAGGGAGCCTGCGGCATCGGTTTTGATAAGATATACATCCTGCGTGAGGTTGACTGGGTCTGTCATGTAACCGGTGATGAAATATCCCGTATCAGCTGTTTGTTGGACACAGTAGGCCTCATCCGTATCCGCACCACCATAAACTTGGCTCCATTCCTGGTTTCCTAAGGAGTCTGTTTTGATGAGATACATGTCGGTTGTCCACTCGGGAGTCCCGTACCATCCGGAGAGAACGTACCCCCCGTCTGTGGTTTGTTGGATATAGTAAGCCCCGTCCCATTCAGTCCCACCGAATGTCGTATACCATTCTTCGTTTCCAGATGCATCGGTCTTGACGAGGTAGACATCCCCACCTGAGCCATAGGAGCTTGTCTCACCAGCGATGACGTATCCACCATCGGTGCTCTGCTGGACCCAATATCCGGCATCTATATCTGATCCTCCGAACGTCTGGATCCATTGTTGATTCCCTGATTCATCTAATTTGAGGAGGAATGCATCCACTGCCTCTGCACCAAAGGAGTTGGTGGTTCCGGTGATGATGTATCCACCATCGGTGGTCTGTTGGACGCTATGACCCGCATCATACGCATTTGGGTCTCCGAATGTTTTTGACCACAGTAGGTTTCCTAAGCTATCGGTTTTTTGTACGATGATATCATACTTGTAGGTTACTCCTTGGTACCCGGCGATGATGTATCCACCATCGGTGGTCTGTTGAATGCATTTGGCGACATGTTCTGCATCGTATGGTCCATAGACCTGGTTCCATTCTTCGTTTCCTGATGCGTCGATTTTAACTAAATAGAAATAACTGAACCATAACGACCAGGCGTTTCTCCCATAGGTGCCTGAGATGATGTATCCTCCATCTGATGTTTGTTGGATACAGTTGCCCCAGTCGATCATGTCTCCGCCATAGGTTTTTATCCATTCGATGGGAGGTTGAAGCGTGGTTGTTTCTTTGTTTAGTATCGGTGTTCCAAGTACTGTAGAGGCAGTTGTGCCTAACACCAGCATGCATAAGACTATGCTTATTGTTTTTATTTTTTTCATATTTTCACCCTTTTCCAAACCGGTAATTCTCATTCTTGCTTATAAAAGATTTTAAAATGTTCGGAAAAAACCAAACTGAATGCTAATAATTCTTATTTTTGTTCAAAAAATTATATCCTTTCTTCTGTATGATTCAATGTTCCAATGTGATGAAACAAACAAGTTGGTTCCTACACCTTCTCGAAAGAAGGACGTGAATGGAGAACTGTTATGTTCTATCGTCAAAATAAAAGATAGACTTCTCTGAAATTTGATTCTTGAAATCATGAGGCGGATCGATTCAGTTGTTCCTCTGTTAGATATAGGTCACCCAGATGTCACTTGCCCTGCACACTGCGACAATCCGCTGTGGTGTGTTTGGGAACAGCAAGGATTTTTCTCCTCTGAAGAACAGACCTTTCGCCCCATCCATCTGGATCATCATGTCTTCTTGACCGAAATAAAAACCGATCTTCGATGGAAGGACGAGTGCTGTGAGCGTTTCCTCCTCACCTCCACTCGCCTGGATAATGATATGTCTATTGAGGAGAAACTTAAAACCAAAAAGCCAGAGCGCTGGGGTTTGGACGTAATTACATTTCCCTACTATTATGACGATACTGTCCGTGAACTCATCCGTGTTCGCCTGTGCAAGGGGCATCCCATTCAAGGAGATACAACCAAGGACACAAGCCACCAGAAGTATTATTTTATATTTGTTTTTCATTTTTTTCTACCACTCCTTTCTTTCCTACCTCATATATTTTTTTTCATTCAATATTCCTTGATCACCTTGGATAATATTTTATCAACCATACATTGGAGTTCAGAAACAGGCTCCGCTCACCACCGATGATATATCCTCCATCTGTTGTTTGTTGAACGGATGATGCGATGCTATTCCCCACTCCGCCAAAGAATATCTTGCTCCATTGTTTTGCGCCGTTCTCATCAGTCTTGACGATGAGGGCTTTGTATCGGCTGAATTTTCTGTAGGTGAAACCTGCGATGATGAACCCTCCGTCGCTGGTCTGCTGCACGGATTCACCTCGTGCGGTACCCATACCTGCGTATTTTTGTTCCCATTGGAACTCCCCGTTTTCATCGGTTTTTATAATCCAAACCGTTTCATCAGGGTTTGTGTAAGAGTCGACCCCCACCATGAGATAGCCCCCGTCATTTGTTTGTATCACCGAGGAGACAAATTCAGAATCCGACCCTCCGAACGTTTCATTCCACAGGTGGTTTCCCTCTTCATCAATTTTGATTAACCAGATGTTATAACCATAGGTATCTGTTCTTGTAAATGTCCCTCCCGCGATGATATAGTCTCCATCCGAGCATAGTGCTATGGATGACCCGGAGTCATGGCTGAGTGGTGAGCCGTGGCCATCGTAGATCTTCTCCCATTGCATAGTTCCAGTCCCGTCAGTTTTGATGATCCAGAGGTCGCCATCTCCCCCTCCATCGTTATTCACATCGCCAACGATGATATACCCGCCATCGTTTGTCTGTCGAACCTGTGAGCCTCCATCATGTAGTGTACCTCCGAATGTTTTCTCCCATTCTTTTATTCCAAGATTGTTGGTTTTTATGAGCCAGACATCGTCTAGGCCATTTCCATATGACCGGGTCCTGCCGGTGATGATGTACCCTTCATCAGTGGTCTGCTGTACGGAAACGCCGATATCGATGTCTGGTCCCCCGAAGGTTTTCTCCCAGATTTTAGCTCCCATGGAGTCTGTTTTGATCAACCAGACATCATCCTTCCCTGCACCTTTTGAGGCGGTGATTCCTACGATGATGTACCCTCCATCGGCGGTCTGTTGGGTTGAGATCCCGACATCGTATCTCCAACCACCAAAGGTTTTCATCCAGTTTTCATTGACAAAAAGAGGGATGATGCTTCTTTCGTTGCTAGGATGGACTCCAACGGTTCTCAAGGATGTTGGTTTTTCGGATGGGGTATTCATAACGATAGTCCCTGCGGTTGGAAGAATCAAACCAGTACAAATCAGCATACAAACTAGATTAAAAATAAATGTTTTTTTCATCAGATCTTCCTCCGTGTGCTTTGCTAATGCATATCACATATAAATATCTTTCTTAAAATAATGGTAAAACGAGCATTAATTCGCATCATAGATACTAAAGGAAAATCCTAAAAAATACGTTTTTTCGTTGTACGGACGAAGCATCAGACCAGAGAACCCCCAGAACGCCCCGGTCGTGTGTAGGGTATCGATGACCAAACCTTTCAAACCAAGAGAAAGGAACGAGACATTATAGCCTTCAAACACCACGAAGTTGAACCAGCGCAGTGGATTCATCATCCATAAGAACACCCCGAGTTGCGCCAATTCATTCGCTATCTCCTCCTGACCCAGGGCGGATGCGATCAGAGCAGGAATTGATCCGATCACCAATAATAATCCCAAGGGGATGATCAAAGGATCTGGTGAATATCCAGGTATTTTCGTCGCAATCGCATACACGGCGCAAAAAGAATTTTTTAATACCGGATTATCTCTCGATTTGATATTTCGTGGCGGCTCGAATCCAACCATGTTTTTTCGATACTTGAATGGTCTTTCCACCATTTGATAGGCTTGCGGCAGACTCGTGCCTGAAGGTAACAGCCCCAGAGTAGCAACCGATGTTAATGCCTCAAACAATAAAACCACTGACTCACTCTCAGA
>Ga0113563_10001746_pt1 | contig 12611 bp, 23 predicted proteins | sample Mud3Dept3metaG_FD_80117 | JGI IMG/M metagenome (GOLD analysis project Ga0113563, IMG submission 80117) | Freshwater wetland microbial communities from Ohio, USA, analyzing the effect of biotic and abiotic controls - Mud 3 Core 4 Depth 3... | ecosystem: Environmental > Aquatic > Freshwater >...
CGATAGTAGTTCAGCTCCAGAGCTAGCTGCCCTCCGGCGTACTGCCTTTCGGTGGATGGAGGATCTGCGTTCCATTTGTTGTGGAGTTGAATACAGCCGTAATAGGGCTCGTAGAACTGTCGGTAGTCACCCTCAAGCTGCGAACACCTATCGTCGAAGACGAGCCAAGGTGTAATGTGAAGCTCGAACATCTTCACTGCCATCTGGTCGAGGGTCCACATGAAGCCCGGGTTGTACTGATACAGATCGTAGATAGGAACCACATGGTTGTAGGCCGGAACCCCTGCGATCTCTCCTGGATTCCACTCTCCGACAACCTTAAACGGGGGTAAGGAGCTCGGGGACCAACACTCGGCATCGCGGTAGTTGAGCATAATGCGTTTGGTGTTACAACCGTGCGCATGACTTGCTTCGAGTTCCTTGCTCCAATCTCCCCTTGATGTAAGAGGAAGGCTCATAGATGCGCGGATCATAACTTCCTCCTACTCCTGCCCTGCTCGATGCGTTCGTCGATCTTGCGATCGATCTCCTCGTCTCTGGCCATCTCGGCTTTCTCAGCCTTCTCTCGACCAAGCTCGCACACGCAGAAGCCACGAACCGTGTTGCCCCCTCCGATGTCGATGTCTACGATGCCGGTGCCCTCGCAATCCGGGCACTCGTCCTCGTCGCCGGAACCCAAGGCTAGTGAGTTGCCAGCTTTCTCATGTAAGCGACGTTCCATAATGCGGTCTCCTTATTTAGTAGCGTTAAAGCAGAATTGAGGTCAAGTCTCCCATGACCTCGAATGTCTGACGCACGATTGAGGTAGTAGCCCTTAAAAGGCTTTCCGGTATCGACGGACCACCTACCTGTCCAATCCCAGCCGAGTTCTGAGAGCCGTTGGAGCCCTAAGAGATGATACCACTCGGTTCCTTTCAGCAGATGCATCATGTCGAGAGCTCCGATTGTGATGTTTCGTGGAGTCCGAAAGGGAAAGCAGATCGGTCGGAACCCGTGCTTCTGAAACTTTTGAAAACAGTCCACTCTCTCATTCAGGTCCTTTCCCTGGACTACAGCTCCAACATCTCCACTCCACGACTTGCTTCGCATGAAGGTGTCCTGGAGTCGAAGAGCTGCCTCGATCGTCTTGGTCTTCTCATCCATCCAGTCAGGAGCTATTACAACCCTCGGAAACAGGTGGAGAACAGCGTCCACCAGATCCTGCTCGGGTAAGGGCTGGTCGAGCTCGTACATGCCGTTGTCGAGTATCGCTCCACGAATAAGGTCACGGCCGTAAAGGTCGGGGTACTTAGAAGCGTGCTGCGCGAGGAGGAATGGGAAGTCCTCGAGGTGTTTGAAGGTATTGATTTCCGGGAACGGGATCTCAAAGCTCAGTTCCACTTTTGCCTTCCTGCTCTTTGGAGTATCGAACCTCGGCCTCATCGATCAGCTTCATTTGCGTATCGATGAGCGCGTTCAGCTGAGTTCGGAACTCAGCCATCCGAGCTCTCTCCGCAGCCAAGAACTTGACAAAAGGTCTCCGTCCGTTAACTTCCGCCATGTGTACCTCCTTAATCGCATTCTCCCCAATTCTTACCGACGCCAATCTTAATCGGCACCTTGTAGTTGTTCAGTTGAGGAACGGGTGCCTCCATAACGTCGTGCAAGAGTTGAGTAACCACTTGTTGTTGATCCTCTCGGCACTCGACCAGAATGGAGTCATGTACCGTGAGGACCATCCTAGCTCCCTCAGGCAACTCGTCATGCACATTGATCAGGGATACTAATAGGATATCTGCCCCGATCGACTGTGGCAAGAAGTTGTACGCCTTTGGGACCCAGTCGGTACCGAAGAAGTACCGACGCCTTCCGAACACATTCTTTAAGTACCCATTGGTCTCTGCCTCCTTAATGATCTCGGTCCGCCAGACCTTATAGTACGGGAATCGGGAGAAGTATCGCTCCATAAACTTCTCAGCCTCTCGGATAGGCCTCTTGAGAGCACGCGCAATAGAAGCCGCTCCTCGACCGTAGTTGAGGCCGTAAACGTAGAACTTCGCTTGATCACGTTGGTCTTTCGTAACTTGATCATATGGTACTCCATACACCTCAGCTGCGACAACCTTATGAATATCCTCCCCTTTCTCGAACGCTTCTAGGAGGATCTTCTCCTCTGCCAGGAGGGCCGCGATCCTCATCTCAATCTGACTGTAGTCTGCTTGGATGAAGACGTTCCCTGGCTCTGGGATATAAATGCTACGGGCAGGTCCCTTAGGGACGTTTTGTAGGTTAGGGTCCCTAGAGGCTAGCCTGCCCGTAGCGGTGCCGTGTAGGAGGTACTCTGAGTGGACACGGCCGTCCACTGTATCTGGCGTTTGGAAATAGGTAGAAGCGAGCTTGTTCAGCTTGCGGAGTTCTAAAAGCTTAGCCAGAACTGGATGACCCGACATATCAAATAGCTCCTTTAGAGCTTCTTCATTGGTCGTCGGGCTGCTGGAGAACTTAGTGAACATAGGAGGCAGCTTGAGTCTGTTGTAGAGATAGTCAGCTAGCTGCTTTGGAGACTTCCAGTTGAGTCCTGGCTCGTTTGTTAACTGACCGAGCTCTGCTTCTAGCTTCTCGACCTTCCTCTCTAAGGCGATCCTCCATCTTATCTGCCCCTTCAAGTCCACCTTCACACCCACCCGCTTCATCTCCATTAGGGGGACTAGGACCTCCATCGAGGTCTTGAATACCTTAGTGAGGTCGTAGGTCTTGAGAGCGTGGCTGAGGATCTTGTACAGTCGAAAGGTCACATCCGTATCTGTTGCATTATACCACTCGAGGTCTTTCGACATGAGGTCCTTCCAGTAGGGAACCTTGGTGTACAAGGAGCTCACGAACCCCAAGTCGTTCGGCACGTCTGAGAGTACTATATGATGGGCTATCATCGTGTCGAACCACGGAGGGCTGACTGGAATACCATTCGCTTCTAGGTGAGAGACATCGAAGGCCAGGTTATGACCAGCTTTGACTTGGCGCGAAGCGAACAAGGGCTTGAACAGCTCGGGGTCCAGGTTATGGTACACATTGGCTGTCCCTTCCTCGTCAGACAAGCCAAGGACGGTAAGAGAACCCTGTTTGGCGGCAAGGCAGTTGGTCTCCACGTCGAATGAAAAGTCTTTTCCTTCATGTCGGTCTGGTCCTGTTGCCCACAGGTTGTACTCCTGTTTAGGCGGTACGTAGTCCTTAAACTGACACTCCGTTGGGATCTTGGAGAGGTCTGACACGACAGCTGGGAACATATCTTGCTGTCTCATAATGGCTGCTGGATGCATAGTAGGCAGGATCTTGACGCCGTCTTGAGTTGTGAAAACAGATCCTCGCCACTTGGTGATTTGAGCCTTACCTGTTAGTGCCCATAGGGCTACATTACCGAGTGGCACCACCAAATTGAACTTCTTCACGAAGTCCCTTAAGTTGTGCTGTTTAGTGCAGTATAGGATCTCAGTCTCAGCTGGAGTTCTGTTACCAGGTGGTCGACACCTAACTACATTCGTAACATAGCACTCCGACCTTTTGACTCCCGCCTTGAAGAGCAAGTTGTTAAGAGTTCGACCAGCGCCTCCAACAAAGGGTCTATTCCTCAGTGCTTCTTCAGCCCCAAGGGCTTCACCGAGGAATAAGACCTGAGCATCCTCAGGCCCCTCACCAAACACATAGCCCTCTCCCTTGAGAGGACAAGCTTCACAGAAGTCAGGTTTCATGGAGCCTCTGCAATGTAGGGGAGATGTCTCTTCCACCTCATGCCATACCCCTCGAGGAACTTCTGACTCTTGACCTCGAAGCCTACGAAGTCCGGCTGGTACTGACCTCTCTTCAAAAGAACGCAGGTCTTGAGGTGTCGAGTGGTACTAGCGAACTCCTTGACGAACTCCAAGGTCTGGCCGGTCTCCGAGATAACGTCTACTAGGACGTGAGTTCTGTGAATGGGGAAGATGGGATAAGATCCTACGAGAAGAGGAGCTCGCGGGTTGGGATAGTTTCTCTTGACGGACAGGAAGTGGATGGACTCAGGCTCGAGGTCCATTTTCCTAATCAAGTCGGCTCCGAACATGAAGCCCCCGTCCATAAGGATCCACACGTGTAGGTTGTAGATAGGCTTCAGCGCGTGGGCCAGTCGGACAACCTGCTTGTGGATTTGCGTAGCTGAGTAGAGAGGAACTTGTTTCATGGCTTCACCAGAGATAGAAACTCTTCCTTTGCGGACGGGTCATCCTTGAAGACTCCTCTGACAGCTGATGTGATGATGTGCCCACTCGACTTTACCCCTCGGATCTTCATGCAGTCATGCTCGGCCTTAATCAGGACTGCTGACCCGAGACAGTTCTTACCCGTGTCGGCGACATCATACAGGATATCGGCCAGCTCATCCGTCAGAGTCTCTTGCATGCTCGGCTTACCGATCTTCATGTGGATCATCCGAGCTAGTTTGCTGATACCGAGAACGAAGCCCTTCGGGATGTAAGCTAGAGAGATATCCATCTCGATAGGCAAGAGGTGATGGGGACACAAGGAGTAAGCCTTGTGGTGAGCCAAGATGATCATCTGGTTGTGCGTCTCGGGAAAGACAGTGAGTACTGGAGCCTCTGTCGAGAAGAGCTCCTCATACATCTTAGTAACTCGCCTTGGCGTGTCACGAAAGTTGGGATCCTCCTGCCAGCCGGGTACCAGGCCGTCAAGGATTAACTCGACGCCTTGATAGATTTTGGTATTCATCGTACTCCTATCAGCTTATGCAGCTGAACGCTAAGCTTGAAGGTGGGGAAGGTTGTTCTGAGCAGACCGAGACAGAGTCGCAAGTTGGACTCGTTGATCGTCTTGAAGTCGTTCACGGGTTGAAGATACTTGTGCCGACCTAAACTCGGTCGAATACCATCTATGGACCAGGATGGAATCAGCCACTTGACCTCGTCGACTCTACCGACCTTGAGAGGCCAGTCGGGTTTAGGACTGACAGCTACCCAGTCGACAGTTGCTGTATCAAGAGGCTCAATCCCAGAGGTCTCGATATGGACGAGATGACCTCTCTTACGAAGAAGCTTGCACAAGGGATCGAGTCTCTGGACAGCCGGCTCTCCTCCCGTAATCACGACGACGTCGACTCTCGGATCGATCTGCTCGTAGATTTGGAACTCGTCCAACTGCGCCTTCTCGTCCTTGTCTGTATCGCAGAAGGAGCAGTGGACGGGACAGCCGGCCAACCGTACGAAGTTAGCCGGCGTCCCTACGAAAAACCCTTCCCCTTGGATAGAGGAAAAGATTTCCGCCACTGAGTAGATCACGCTACACCTTGAAGAAGTCGTCCACCCGGACGCGTTCCTTTCCCTCGTAGGTCTCGTGCGTGATCACGATCCCCACCTCCTGGTTGACGAGTTCGTCGGCATCCAGGTCGTCTCTGCCGGTCAGGTCGATCCCGATTGACTCGGCCAGCATCCGCAGTTTCCACAAGGCCCTGGGTTCGAGCGAGCAGTTGCCCCACACCTGCCGTCCGGTGTACGGCTCGTCCTGGAGCGTGTACGTGACCGCCCAGTACGACTTGCCGCTCTTCTCCGACACCTTCTCTTCGACCTTGTCGATCCGAGCCAGGTGTCTGCCTTCCGGAATCAGGTCGCCCTTCGCGACATCATCCCACTTCGTCCTGAGAACTGGTGACATTGAGTCTACCTCCTTTTAGTAGATTTGTATTTACGGTCAAGGTACGAGCTCGTGCCGTACACTATCACGTACAAGATAACCACAATACCCACGAAGAGAGTCACGCTCGCAGCTTTGTCCACAGGGTCTCGTAATCGGGCTTCTCGAGCTTCTCGAAGCACCCGGTTCGATCCTTCGCAGGATACAAGCCGTCTGGCTCCGTGAGAAGCCATCGACCCTTCGTCTTGGTGACAGGATTGAACGAGTTCCGGAGATGGAAGACGCAATCGAATAGGGCTCCCGCCTCGTGGAACAGCTGCCCAGGAAGGGCTGGACCCAAGATAACCTTACCTGAGTCCTCATCCCGGACCGTTCTCTCCTCACAGGTCACAATGACGTTCATTGGCAGCTCGACAGCTGCCCTGAGGTATCTCCTCAGCCTCTCGATAACCAGACCCCAGTCCTGTTGCTGAGGTAGGAACCGACCAGAGAGCTCGAGAGAGGACTCCATTGTGATCCTTGCGGCTTCGGTTCCTGTATCGAGTACCCATGTCTGATAGTCCGAAACCGCCTCCTGGTTCACGCACTGAAGGAGCTCCTCGTAACTGCTTGGCTGTACGTAAGCGATCTCCTTCCGCCTGACCGTCATGATGCCCCCTTGGCAGTCGACGAACAGGGGCTTGGGGAACGTGCCCGCGAAGTACGTCTTCCCCCCACCGGGTGCCGAGTAGACTAAGATGTTTAGCTTACTAGGCACGCCTCCAGCTGTCTGCTGAACCTGTAGTTTCTGTGCCTTGAGGGCTCTCACTGGGTCCTTGAGAGCCTCAATCTTAGTTGTCATACCTCTAGTACCTCCTCTGTGTAGTCTTGTTCCCTTGTGACGTAGCCCTCTCTCGTAGCCTCATTATCCTTGAGGCACAAGGGAAGGTAGTCACAGGTCCGATTGAACCTGACGCACTCTTGCGTGTTCATGATCCAAGCAACCTTTTGGTCTCCTGCTGACTGGATCTGGTCCTCGATCTGCCCGGCTAGTAGCTCTCTCTGCGTCATGTACTCCTGGACTTGAGCCTCCGGCCGGAAGACAACATCTCTAGCGAACTCAACCTTCAAGAGGTTCTTGGACTTGACAATAGCGTTGATCACAGCTCCCTTTGGTTGCTGACCAAGTTGCTTGCCGACAGCCCAGATGTAAGAGGTGATCTGACCATCGTTCGCGAACTTCTTAAAGTAGTTGGCTCCGAGTTGCGAGGTAGTTTTGTGCTCCAAGAGGTATAAGGAACCTCTCCACGCAATAACAGCGTCCGTTCTGTAGTAGAACTCGTGCGGACCAAGAGCTGTGTGGCCTTGAACTTCTGGAGCTAAGACTTGCCAGGGCTCTTGCTGATAGTACTCCTGGTATCTCTCTACGACGAATTTGGTGTACTCCTCTTGCTGCCGTAGCTCTTCTAACTCTCGCTCCAGGAAAGCCGCTCGGCTTCTCACCTCTTCGAACTCTGCGTGGATAGCTGCCTCGACCTGGGCCTTTGTGGTGCCTGGGGTGTAGTGAGTAGCTAGTCCTTGATGAGTAGCTGCTCCAACAAGTAGGGGAAGGGCTACTCGCTTCGGGATAAGATTCTGAACGAACTCCCACCAGAAGTAGCGCTCGCAGGTTAGGTAAGCATTTAGTCTCGAGTGGTTGCACTTCATTTTGCAAGCGCCGGATCGTCGAGTAGGTTCAGCTCGAAGGCATCCTTCCTACGAACGCACGCATCGCAGATGCCACAGGGGACGCTGTCGCCTTTGTAACAGCTCCACGTGAGTCGAAAGGGCGTGTCGATCTCATGGCCCAGTTTGACTATCTGCCTCTTGGTCGAGTGTAGGAGTGGCGCCCAGAGGTTAACAGGATACGCCATTCCTTCCTGGACAGCCCTTTCAGCGCACTCGAGGAACCACACCCTGCAGTCCGGATAGCCTGGATAGTCGGATGCGTGCCAACCTCCGACTATCAGGTGTTCCTGATTAGCGTAGGCGAGAGCTGCTGCCTGAGCGATCATGATAAGGTTGCGACCTGGCACCCACGTCTTGGGGAGCAAGTTGACTTGAGTCAAGTCCGGCTCCTTGATGGGCTTGGACTCTTTAGCTAGTCCTCGCAAGAGGACACGGTCCAGTTTGACGATCTCGTGCTCGACTTGGTAGTGGCCTTCCAACATACCTGCGTAGGCCAGCTCCTTGGAGTGCGCCTGGCCGTAGTCAAAACTTACGGCTGTGATCGCTCCCGGATGGCCGACGTTCTTAACTACGAGACCTAAGCACACTCCTGAGTCGAGTCCGCCTGACAAGATCACAGTTGTTGGAACGCCTGGGGCTGAGCACTGCTCACCTGTGTACACGGTTCTTCATCTCCTCGAGAACCATCTCGTGCACTTCCGGAGCGTGTACTCGAGCTGTCTCCTCCAGTAGGGCTGCTTCCTCTGCGAGTCCCGGGATGTCGACGCTCCTGGCCTCGATCCGTCTCTTGTCCGAGAGGAACAGATTGTAGATGCCAATGGCTGTCAGGACCGGTTTGGCATCTGGCCCTTCAGGCTTGCTCGGCAGTGGCTGCTTGAGTATCCTGAGGACGAGAGCCATGCCCACGACCATGCCTCTGTTGAAGAATCCGAACTCCGAGTCGGCTGAGGCCAAGACTTCACCCACCCAGTAGGAGTTGGTGAGTGCAGTCTCTCCCTCCTCATCAGTCCACTTCATTTGGTACCTCCTTCCTTCTTTAGGACTACTCGACCTAGGGAAGGATCATATACGAGGCCTAGGTCAGCAGCCTTCTTGAGGATAGACCTTTGCTGCTGTCGCTTGTAGGCTTCTCTGTCCTTCTTGTCCGGGCCGAGATAGACCTTCGAGGCCTTAGGTTTAGTGAGTTCCTGTCTGGCGAGTTCCTCGAGTTGCTCGTCAGTTAGGTCCGCTACCTCTTCCAAGATATCGGAGAGGTCATCAGTACCTTTCGACATGTCTTATTCTCCTCCACTCCTGCTTTTGATTGCGTCTGAATCGGATGAGCTCGAAACTGGCTGACACATCTCCTGAGTCTTGATGGCGGATGAGGACCCCTTCCAACAGGGTTAGGGTCCCCTCGCTCTTGGAGATGAACCATCGTTTCCTGACTCGTAGACCTGGCGTGGCCTCGAGATTTCTCAACATCCGCTTCTCGAGGTTTTTCAGGATTACGGGCGGCTCCAGAGGTTCGCGGAACTGGTCGACCGGAGCTAGCCGATAGGAGTAGCTAGCCGTGAGGTCGGCTTTCCTTGTGGGATGGACGTAGCCCAAGAGGTTCTAGTCCCCGAAGGCTTGATCGGGCCAGGTCTTGCCCAGGAACCGCGCGTAGTTATCCTGTCGGTCCCTTTCCTTCCGAGCCATCCGGGCGATCTGGGACTCCGCCTTGACCGCCTTCAGGTGCTGCTTGAGTCTCTTGACTCTCTCCTGTTCCCTTCTTCGGAACGACATTTGTAGTACCTCCTAGTAGTTTATTTAGTTGCTCGTTCGGGGTGGGTTTCTCCTCTGAGCCGAAGAGATACCTCCTCTCCAGAGCCTCTAGTTCAGCCAGGTTAGCTCCTTCAGGATCGGGATAGTAGTACCAAGGGGACCTTCCAACCACCTTCATTCCTAGGACCTTCTCCTCTACCAGGCTTTGGAGCGTTTCGAGGAGTTCCAAGTTGTGCCTGAAGAGATAGTGCCTGCGGGACTGGATTGTCTGCTTGGTAGCATATCCCCACTCCTTGACGAAGCTGAGTAGCTTGTCTCGTGGGTTTGCTGTCATGTGAGGAGCCGTGAGGGGCTCATACCCCTTAGCTTAGTAGCTTCGAGATATGAGCCCCTCATGCTGGTCAAGGCTAGACGGCGTCCTTGAACTGCTCGGGGTGCTCCTTGGCGTACCGGATGATCGCGCGCTGCTTGACGTTGGCCTCCCGCATTTTCATGCGGCCCTTCTCGTACCGGACCAGGATCCCGACGACCTCTTCGATCTCCATGAGCTCGGCCAGGTCCTCGAAGGAGTCCACGTTCTGCAGCTGTTCGAGAGAGAGTTTGGGCATTCTAGCCCTCCTGTTGACTAAGGTTAGCAGCTCCACTGGAATTGAGTTCCGTGTGCTGCGCCTTGTCGTTTCTTGTGATGCGTGTTCTCATTATGTTTTAATTATATAGCACCTTAATCCAAAAGTCAAGGATTTGGGTCCGAATTTTTACGTTACTTCGGACCCAAATCCCAACAACCTTACTACCTCGGTTGCGCCATAGCCAAGATGGCCTTCTCCTCCAGCTTCTTGTACTTCTCGTACCACCTGTCCTGGCGAGCCTGGAGTTTGGCTACCCTCTTCGGAAACGGCTTGCGACTCGCGTACAGTAGCCCCTCGTCATCCATCCACAAGTACAAGGGATGGACTCCATCCAGCCTGAACTCGTCAGCCAGTAGGCTGATCGGGTCCTCCATACTGTCCATCGAAATGGTCCTCAAATAAGTACCTCCTAGTTAGATTAGTAGTCTAGGCAGAAGATGAGCCTCCACAGGCTCAAATAGACCTGCCTCTCTACTCGATCCCTTCCTGCGTACACATGGTTGTACGAGTCGGGTGGGAGCCAAGTGACGTGAAAGCTCCAGGTCAGATACCTTCTCAAGTCTTACCTCCTTATAAGATATTTAGTCCCTATAGGCGACTACGGACTCGATGACCTCCTCATGGCTCGTTTCGACATCCGCCTCCATGTGGAGTTGGAGCTCGAAGAGCTGTTCCTTGGTGAGCTCCTCTCCCTCCTTCATCTCGATCACGACCTTGATGGTGTAGCTCGTCATATGAGCCCTCCTAGTTAGATTAGTAGCCCAAGATTTCCTTGAGCGCCTCCAGGACCTTCTCGGCCTGGTCCACGGTTAAGGAGATGCCCTTGTGCGTGGGCTTCATCTCCTCCTGCGGATCGTCTGTCAGGTAGTACTTCCTGATGTCGATCCTCTCCACTCCCTTCCACTCCGATCGCGTCACACGGATCTCGGACGCTTTCCCAGTTGGAATGATGGCCATTTGGCCCTCCTATTTATACCCTGCCACAAGGTCCTAGGTCCATATGGCTTTGAGGAAGGTGTTCCATATGACCTAAGGGCCGAGTGGCCTCCAGGTATCATATTAATCATCCTAATCCTAATCCTCATTATTATTATACCTTGAAATATAGAAATAGGAGCTATCAGGAATTCTAGATGTGGTAGCAGCTGAAAGGTTGCCTAGAGATCGCGAGGTTTTATTTACCTTATAGTACATATATCCATCTTTATATATATATATATTCTACTATTCTCCTCTTTTCCTAGTTTAAGGTTTTGCCTTCCCAAACTGTCGTCCTCTTCTCCAATTTTTTAATTTCCCAGTATAATAATAATGAGGATCAGGATTATGAGGATTAAAAATGGGACCTTAGTCACCTCGGTCCCATTTCCTCCTACTGGAGCTCTTCCGGCAGCTCGTCCTTGTGGTCCTTGGCCCACGCGAGGATCGCTCTCCGAGTTTCGTTCCTCCGCTTGTCGCCGATCCTCTGGCGCTCCTTCTGCTCCAGCAGGCTCGTGATCCGCTCCAAGGCCTGGTCCTCGCCGCCCAACAGCTCCGCGAGCTCCGACCAGCTGTTGGCCTCCCACGCGTCCTTCTTTTTCATCTTATTCTCCTGCGGCAACTGGCTCCGTGCTCTCGTGCCGCTTGTTCTCATTTTCATAATCTAATTATATAGGACCTAAAACCAAAAGTCAAGCATTTTGTTGCGCGTGCTCCTTGGCTCCTCCACCCCCACCCCCGCGCTACCGCGCAGTACCGTAGTCGAGGGTTCTGGCACCGCCGCGCGCCCCGCGTGCTCACTCAGATAAGTGAGTCGCCTGTTTCATGACGCGCGGTTAGTTAAGTAATATGCATTTCAGGTTGGCGGAGGAGACTTATTCCTTGTCATGTCAAGCATTCTGACTGCCTGGTGCATGTTTACCTCCTTCAAAGGTTAGTACTTGTGGTACTTGATGACCTTACCCGAGTAGCTATGAATCGCCTTCCATACGTAAGACATCGCAGCCCGAGAGTTGGGCATGTGAGTCTTAGGGAAGGGAGTCTCGGAATTGCACATCCAGCACTGAATGACTGCGTCGATGAGTTCATCGATCGCGATGTTCAGCGCTTGGATGTGCTTTCCTCTAGCTCTCGGGTAGGTCAAGCCGACTTGCGTCTTGGCCATGACCTACCTCCTAGATTAGAAGTGCTTCATATCTTCCGCTTCTGTTACGAAGAACTTGCCCAGGAACCATCTACCCTCGAACTCCTCTACGTACACGTACCGATCGATGTTGAACGCTACTTTCTGCTTGTGCGTCGGCAGAACTGAGAGGAGATCGGGGATGAACCAGTCCCGCTCCAAGAACAACAAGTTCTCTGTTGACTCGAGTCCGTACTCGAGCAGATGCATGTTGTCCTGACGAGCTTGTGGGGACAAGTCCCACCAGAAGCGGTACTCACTTACGCTAACGTTTCTCATGAGTACCTCCTAAGGTAAACGAAGGCAGTTGTTCGTCGGCACAACTGCCAAAGCCGTTTACTCAAGCCGCTTACTTCTGCAGCTTGGCGGGAAGGATCTCGGGATGTTCCTTCGCGAACGCGAGGATTGCTCTCCTGCGCTCGTTCCGGCCTTTGTCCCCAATCCGCTGACGCTCTTTCTGAGCGAGCATCTTTACGATCTCGTCCAGAGAGATCAGAGACTGGAGTTCATCCCAAGAGGTGGCTTCCCATGCTTGTTTGATCTTGGGCATGGTACCTCCTACCAGCTTGGACCCTGAGGTTCGTAGGTACTCAGGTCTTACCTAGAGCTCATCATGATGGATCGACACTGGCGTGATGTGTCTCACCACCATGACGAACAACCTGCTTTCCGGCTTTTGGACCATGAGCTCATAGCCGAACTTACCAGCGTAG
>Ga0113563_10001747_pt1 | contig 12608 bp, 11 predicted proteins | sample Mud3Dept3metaG_FD_80117 | JGI IMG/M metagenome (GOLD analysis project Ga0113563, IMG submission 80117) | Freshwater wetland microbial communities from Ohio, USA, analyzing the effect of biotic and abiotic controls - Mud 3 Core 4 Depth 3... | ecosystem: Environmental > Aquatic > Freshwater >...
GCTTCCAAGGCCCGCTTTACATTCCTGATGGTGCTTTTCAGCCTGGTGGAGACAGGTGGAGGGGCGCAGGCGCCGCTGGTGACGATCCCGATAAACTAGGAGCAGCCAGGCCCCACTTCAATCCAGGAAATGTGCCATGTCCGCCTTGAAGTACCGGCGGACCAGAGCGGCAAGGTCTTCGCGCGGCTTCGCGTCGTCCCTGTTGGAGTAAGTATCGTAAAGTGGCCTTGAGATTCTCGTGAAGGCGTCAATAAGACCAGGATCGAAATGGCGGCCGCGCCCCTCCATCAGGATATCCATCGTTTCCTCGTAACCGAGAGGTTCCTTGTACGGCCGTCGTGAAGTGAGGGCGTCAAACACGTCGGCGATGGCAAAGAGGCGCGCGATGACGGGTATGCCGGACCCTTGAAGCCTGTTTCCGTAGCCGGTGCCGTCATACTTTTCGTGGTGACCGCCCACGACAGGCTTTGCATCCTGCAACCATGGCGAGCCGCTGATGATATCCTGCCCGTGACTCACGTGCTTCTTCATCTCCGCAAACTCAGCCTCGGTGAGTCGTCCTGGTTTAAGTAGGATAGCGTCGGTGATGCCGATCTTCCCCACATCGTGCAGGAACGCTCCTTTCATGAGTGACCGGATTGTCGCTTCATCGAGGCCTACCGCTTCGGCCAGGCGCACGGAATAGATTGTGACACGGTAGTTGTGGACGTCGGTGTCGCTGTCCCGCTTGGCGATGGCACTTCCCAGGACGCCGAGCATCTGCAGGTTGGCGTCGAGCAGGTTCTCGGAAAGTCCCGCCAGCCGTCGCACCAGGCGTATGATCGTTGGGTAGAGCAGGAGCGTCGTGACGATCACAATGATCACTGCCACTCCCGTGGTGCGGGCCACCCGCCACCACGCGTCATGCAGCGCCTCCTTCGAGACGGCAAAGAGCGTATCACCGTGCGCTACAATCGCCTGCGAGCTATTTGCGATAGGGAATATCACACGGACCACTGTGGCGCCATCGACACGATTCATGTGGCTTGAAATCGCACCGCCGCGAAGCGTGCTCCGATCAACCTGGCTCGCCATGAAAGCTGTCACCGCCTTGAGGTGCGGATAGGTCGTATCGGTAACTTCGGCCACCACCCTGAACTCATCGTCGAGTATACGGGCAACGACGAAATGGCCGAGGCCCAGGTGAGCACGGGGTGTCGAAGCCGTTCTATCCAGTATTGCCTGGATCTTCTTGTGGTCGCCCAGGCCGGGCGCGTCGAGCTGGTCGATGATGTACCATCTGAACTGGCCGGCTGCGGCGATGGCCCGCTCAGTCACAAGCCCATCGATATCCCGCCGTACGGCGAAGACCACGGCGAGGGCGACCAGTATCGCGATCACGAAGGTGGCGAACGCGAGCCGCACGATCAACATTCTGTGAATCGACTTCTTGCTTGTCATCAGGTCATTCACGTGCTTTCATCAACACATTCACAGGCTATTTTCGTGCAAACAGTCTGTTCTGTCAATGCCTGGGGCATCTTCCGAAATAACTACTTGTCATAGTCATGCGAAATGACTATACTCATCAGTCGTGAGGTGATCGGCGGCCAGTCTTCAGTGATCAGTAATCAGTGATCGTTGATAAAGAAAATAGTTACGTGTTCCGGGTTGCGCGTTGCGAGTTGAAAGATAAGGGTTTGAAGTCTTTGACCCGTAACTCGTAACTCGAAACCCGTAACAAGGTCTGTTTGATCAACAAAACTTAGGAGGAGACGAATCATGCGTAAGACAGTACATCTCGTAGCATTGGTTGTTCTGGTTGCTTTTGTTGTGACGGCAGGCCAGGTGTTTGCTGCTGCCAAGCCTGCGGCGACTGCGCCTACCGCGGGCGCGACAGTCTCGCCCGTGATCGACCGGATCGTGGCGAAAAAAGAACTGGTAGTCGGTACCGCCGCCAGCATGCCCCCCCTGAACATGACAACGAAAGATGGTCAGATTATCGGTTTTGAGGCAGACCTTGCCAAGATATTCGCCGCCGGTATGGAGGTGAAGCTCACTCTGAAGTCAATGCACTTTGACGAGCTTCTCCCTGCGCTGGAGTCGGGAAAGGTGGACATGGTGCTCTCGAACATGACCATGACCCCGCAGCGAAACTTGAAGGTTGCCTTTGCCGGCCCCTATTTCGAGTCGGGCAAATCAATCCTCACAAAGAAGGCGAATACCGGCAAATTAGGCAGCATTGCGGACATGAACGCTCCGGACAAGACACTGGTGGCGCTGAAGGGGTCGACCAGTCAGCGCTTCGTTGAGAAGCTGATCCCGAATGCGAAGCTTATACTTGCAGAGGACTATCCTCAGGCAGTCTCCATGGTGCGTGACGACAAGGCGATGGCCATGGTGGCCGATGGCCCGATCTGTCTTGTCTCTGTTTACCGGTACCCGGATGCGGGCTTCATCACACTCGACAAGCCCCTTTCGTACGAACCCATCGGCGTGGCCCTCCCCGCAAACGATCCGCTCCTCGTCAACTGGGTCCAGAACACGATCCTTACCGTCCAGAGGACCGGGGAGATGGATATACTGCTGCAGAAATGGTTCAAGAGCGCGGACTGGGTGAAGCTGCTGCCGTAGTGGTGCAGGGTCCAGTAGCCAGGGGCCAGTTACCAGTGATCAGTGATCGGTTATCGGTGACCAAGTGATCAGTAATCAGTGATCGGTGATCAGTGGAGACAAAGCGACACGGGGACACGGAGACGCGGAGTCGAAAGACAGTGATCAGTAATCAGTCATCAGTAATCAGTACTACGAAGGGGGGATCGTGTATGAAGAAAATGAGCGCAGTCGGTGTGGTACTGGTTCTTTTCATGGTCGCATCCTGTGCCAGCACAGGCAACTTTGCAGTGTACAGGTCGAACCTGCAGGATGGGTACACGGACCTTGTGGGCCGGCAGTATCAGGCTGCCATCCAGAAACTGGTGGTGGCGGGTCAGATGGATACAACCAAGGCTATGCCGCTGGCGCTCGCGGGTCAGGCCGCCTACCAGATGGGTAACTATGCGCAGGCGACGCAGTATCTGGCTCAGGCGGAAACGCGCGTCAAGGGGCCGGATGCCGCGTACGTGATAATAAAAGGGTACCAGTCCCTCATCGCCTTCAGGGAAAACAAACGCGAGGAAGGCATGACAGCCCTGGGCGAATATGTGCGGGTCTACGGGCAAAGCAAGCTTGCGGACAAGTCTCTAATCCCTGTTCAGGCCATGTATAAGTCAGGGAATATTGTGGTCCCGCAACTGGAGCGAGAGATCAACGAGGGCATGGCCTTTTACGAGATGAAGTTGCAGCAGTGGGGATGGGACGTGGCTACAGGCTGACCGCGTTTCCCTCACCGGGAAGTAGAGCAGTGCAACTAACCCTCTGGCGGAAATCCAATCCAGATATCGTTGCAGGGAAGGGCCCGGCCAATCGACCGGGCCCTCGCTTCACGCATGATGGATGCAATACATGATGGATGCGATATATCGTGGATGGGATAGATGGGATAAAGGGGCCGTTAGTGATAAGATAGTAAATAGTCATCAGCTACCAGTGATTAGTGAAGTGATCAGTAAGCACTTAAGAGTTATTGCTCAATCCATCCTGCGAGCCTGTCGGAGTGTGGTCAAATGGTCGACTGCGGCGCTGGCGGTGATGGTGTTCCAGTTCATGGTTTGTCAAGCGCACTCCGCAGACATCGAGCCAAGGGCCTATGTCAACACGCCGATCGGCGTCAATTTCCTGCTCGGGGGCTGGGCCTACACGAGCGGTGGTTTGTCAACCGCGGGTTCGTCGCCGATCAAGGATGCCGAGCTCAACATTAACACTGAAGTTCTGGCTTATGCACGGTCAATGGACGTCTGGGGCGCGTCAGGGAAGTTCGATGTCATACTGCCGTATTCCCAACTGTCAGGAAGCGCCAAGGTCAATGGTCAACCCCGGGAGCGTAAAGTTTCCGGCTTCCATGATCCTCTGTTCCGTTTCTCGGTCAACTTCTATGGCGCACCCGCGCTGTCACTGGAAAAATTTGCCGACTACAAACAGGATCTGATCATAGGCGCGAGCGTCCAGGTATCCGCCCCCCTCGGACAATACGACAATGAGAAGCTGGTGAACCTCGGCAACAACCGCTGGTTTATCAAGCCGGACATCGGGATCTCCAAGGCCTGGGGTCCATTTACACTCGAGATTTCCACAGGGGCATTTCTCTTCACCGACAATAATGACTACTTCGGCGGTAAGAGACTCGAGCAGGATCCCCTCTTGAACACGCAGGTACACGCCACATACAGCCTTGGCCGCGGCATTTGGGCTGCATTGAGCTGGATGTACGATTACGGCGGACGTACGACAGTGGACGGCGTGCGGAATAATGATTCCAGCAGCAATTCGCGCCTGGGTGCAACACTTGCGGTGCCGGTGAACCGGAACAACTCGATCAAGCTGTTCGCCAACACGAGCATACATACGAGTGCAGGAACCAACTACAACCTCGGCGGGATTCTCTGGCAGTACCGCTGGGGCGGCGGGCTCTGACGAGTGTCGAGGGTCGAGTGTCCTGTGACGAAGAAGAGACGCAGACGAGGGGCACGGAGGTGGGGACCTGGAGAATTGTACCAAAGTACAATTGACCGCCCTTTCCCTCAGGACTCCAAATGCTCAGAGTGAGAACATTGAAAAGAAGGAAAAGAAGGGTCAAGTCTGCTCTTGACTCTTTACGCGTTCGTTCCTTCTTTTTGCTTTTAGCTGATCCGATTGACAACCACCCTGCTTTCGTTTGAAACTGTTCTTCGTGTTCAGGTACTTGCCTCGCCAGCACAACCCCTTCACAGTCAGACTCCTGCGCCTTGTCCTGCTGATGGTTCTGCTGTGGCAGATCAGTATACCTATGTGTGCTTCCGCCGCGACCCAAGCCTCGCAGGAGCCAACGAATGTCATCGTCCGAGACACGGCGGCGAGCGCTGCCCGGGCCTGGGAGGGACACAAACTGGCTATCCTGGGCGTCCTCGTCTTGTGCCTGGCCGAAACCGCACTGCTCATCATATTGTTTCTCCAGAGACGCCGTAGAAGAAGCGCCGAGGAATCACTTCGCCACAAGACGGAAGAATTGGATCAGTTCTTCGACGTCTCGCTCGACCTCTTGTGCATCGCCAACGCCGACGGCTATTTCGAGCGCCTTAATCCCGCCTTTGAACGGACCCTCGGGTACAGTCGCGAGGAACTCACGACAAGAAGCTTCCTTGATTTTGTCCATCCCGACGATAGAGAAGCTACTCGGGAGGCTATGGCCACGCTCGCCTCACAGAAGAGCTTGACCACTTTTTCCAACCGCTACCTCAGCAAAGACGGGACGGTTCGGTGGGTGGAGTGGAATGCAGCCCCGGTCGGAAACCGTATCTACGCCGCCGCCCGGGACGTCACCGAGCGCAAGCGGGCAGAAAAGGTGCTCGATGAGCGCCTCAAGTTCGAGCGATTGTTGTCTGACCTCTCGGCAAGGTTCGTGAACGTAGCTCCTGATCGGGTTGATTCTGAGACAGAGCAAGGACTGAGGCAGGTTATTGAATTCTTCGAGGTCGAGCGCTGCGGACTGCTTGAGACACTGGGTGATAAGAACTCGTGGCAGGTCACACACGCGGCTGTTATGGAGGGTGTGCCGCCGGTTCCCCTGAGAACGGAACTTCCCGTGTCGATCTATCCGTGGACGTACGACAAACTGACCCGTAAAGGTGAAGTGGTTACCTTTTCGAGGCTCAACGACGTACCGGCCGAGGCAGACGTAGACAGGCAAACGTGGACAGAATGGGGCATTCGATCTGCCCTGTACATACCAATAGCGATCAAGGACCCAGTTGCTCATACTATCGCCATTGATTCCATCAGAAGCGAACGCGTCTGGCCTGAAGAATTTATCCCGCGGCTGCGCCTCTTGGGAGAGATCCTTGTCAATGCACTGGAGCGCAAGCGAATACGGCTCGAGCTCGAGGAGCGTCTGCGATTTGAACAGTTGACTTCCGATCTTTCTGGTCGGTTCGTGAACCTTCCATCCGACGAGGTGGATAGTGAAATCAATAAGTGGCTACGCTCCATCACCGAGTTCTTTGAGGCGGACCGGTGCAGCCTGGGATTATTTTCCGAGGATGCTACTCGTCTCGTACGCTTTCTTGAGTACCATTTCCCTGGTGCCCAACCGGCCGCTGAATATGTGTCAAAGGAACAGATGCCGTGGTACTTTGAACAACTGCTTCAGGGAAACCCCGTGGTGATGAACGGGATAAAGGACCTGCCGCCGGAGGCGGAAAAGGAGCGCGGCTTTTGTGTGGTGAGAGGAATGAAATCGGTTCTTTCCGTTCCCATGGCGAGCGGGGGAAAGATCCTGGGATCGTGCGCCCTTGTGTTGACCCGCGCGGAGCGAATCTGGCCGGAAGAACTGGTGCAGCGGTTTCGATTCGTCAGCGAGGTGTTCGCGAATGCCCTTGCCCGGAAACGCGCTGACCAGGCGTTGCGCGAGAGCGAGGAGCGCCTGAGCCTGGCTGCCGAGGAATGGCAGACCACATTTGATTCGATTGCGGACGTCATAATGATCCTGGACAGGGAACACAGGGTGGTCCGGGTCAATGTCCCGGCCGGTTCCTTCTTCGGGGAGCCGCTGGAGCGGCTAGTGGGTAAGTCTTGCTATGCGTTGATGCACGGGACGAATGAACCTCTCGAGATGTGCCCTTTGACTAAAGCGAAGGTGACGAAACGACACGAGGAAGCTGAGCTATACGACGAACAGCGACAAGCCTGGTTTCAAGTCTCGGTGGACCCGATTCTTGACGACAGTGGCCAGATCATTAGAGCCGTTCACACGATCAAAGATATCACGGCGCGCAAGAAGGCTGAATCTGAGGCGTTCGCCGCACGCAGAGAATTGCTCCGAACAGAGCGGCTATTGCGCATGGGCGAACTGACCGCGTCTCTGGCTCACGAACTGAACCAGCCCCTCACATCGATCCTGAGCAATGCGCGGGCTGCGCTCCGGTTCATCCAATCGGGCAACCTCGATATGGACGAGTTCAAGGAAATACTGGAGGATATCGCTCAGGACGATAAAAGGGCCAGCGATATCATACGCAGCCTGAGATCCATGGTAAAGCAGGAGGCGGGGGAAAGAAAATGGGTCTCTATGGGTGATGTTCTGCGCGAGTCGGTCTCCCTCTTTCACAGCGAATCCGTTATTCGAAACATCAGGGTTGAAATCAACGTCACCGAACCATTAGCACCGGTCATGATCGACAAGGTGCTTATACTGCAGGTGCTCGTCAACCTCTTGATGAACGCTGCGGAATCAATGGACCTTAGCGCATCAGCCGACAGAGAGATCGGGTTGGCCACGTGGGCGACTGATGACCGCACAGTGATCGTGGCCGTGCGCGACGCCGGTCCCGGCATCGAAGCGGAGGAACTCAGCAAGATCTTTGATCCATTCTTCACCACGAAGCGCTCGGGCCTCGGCATGGGGCTTTCCCTGAGCCGTTCCATCATCGAAGGGCACGGCGGCCGCATATGGGCAGAGAACAACCCGGACAGAGGGGTGACCTTTTATTTTGAGCTGCCCACCGCGCGGCAGTGACGAGTGTCGAGAGGACGAAGAACAGTGATCAGTAATCAGTTATCAGTGATCAGTGAGAAAAACAGTGATCAGTAATCAGTTATCAGTAATCGGTGATGAGCCGCAGAGATAGTAATCGGTAAATTGGTATCAGGAATGGTAATATGATGACGGGTGTCGCTAGTAACCTACGTATTCTTGATCTATGGTCCTGGCTCTGCGTAATAACTGATAACTGTTGACTGATGACCGATAACTGATCTTTTGGAGCGGGTGACGAATGGCGGAACTGAATCACGCAACTTCTTTTCGCGAGCTGGCGGTCTATCAGAAGGCGATAAAGGTGTCACGCGCAATTTTCGCGATCTCTGGCAGATTCCCAAAGGAAGAGGCTTACTCACTTACTGATCAGATGCGACGCGCATCTCGGTCCATTGGCGCGCAGATTGCCGAAGCATGGGCCAAGAGGCGTTACGAGAAGCACTTCATTAGCAAGCTGAGCGATGCGGATGCCGAACAGATGGAGACGCAACACTGGGTTGACGAAGCGTGTGCCTGCCGTTACCTGGACCCCGTGCAGGCCAAGGAGTTGAACGAGGAACTAACGCAGATCGGCCGGATGCTCAATTCCATGATAGATAAAGCGAAACTCTTCTGTGGGCAGAATAGTTACCGTGTGCGCGATAAGATGGCGGAATACATCACTGACTACTGATGGTTGTTTACTGTTTACTGATAACTGATAACTGATAACTTATGTCTGGTCCGACCGTTTTCATCATCGACGATGACCCCTCTGTGCGCAAGAGCCTTTCCAGACTCGTGCGCTCACTTGGGTTTGGGTCGGAGTCCTTTGCCTCGGCCGAGGAGTTCCTGGGACGGGAGCGTTATGACGGCGTAGGATGCATCGTTCTCGACGTGCGGATGCCGGGGTTGAGCGGCATGGAACTGCAGGATGAGCTGGTCAAAGGCGAATTTTCCATGCCGATAATTTTTATCACCGGCCATGGAGACATCCCCATGAGCGTTCAAGCCATGAAAAAGGGTGCTGTAGACTTCCTCCCCAAACCATTTGACGACGATGAGCTCTTGGAAGCTGTGCAAAAAGCCATCGAAAAAGATCGGGAGGCAAAGGCAGAACGCTCGGCGACACGAGATATCCTTACGCGCATAGAGCGGCTCACCACTCGGGAATGTGAAATCCTCCGTTACGTCATCACGGGCATGCTGAACAAGCAGATCGCCTTTAAACTGGACATCGCCGAGAAGACAGTAAAAGTCCACCGGGGACGCATCATGGAGAAGCTCGGCGCGCACTCTGTCGCCGAACTGGTCCGCCTCGCCGAAAAGGCAGGCATCGAGAGTGTCGAGTGACCAAGCAGACACGGAGATGGGGAGACACGGAGACGCGGAGATAGGGCGATAAGGAGGCTTGTCAGCTGACCAGTGGGTTGCGGACAACCAGTCCGGGAAAGCGGCCGAAGTCTCTGTCGACTGTCCATAACTCGTTGACCCCGTGCTGCTGGCAGATGGTTGCTATGCGTGCATCGTGCACCTGGGGACCTGACACCCGACTGCCCTGGAGAATGGACCGTAACAAGGGCCAGTAGTCGGTCGATTCCGAGAGCATAACCAGCGTGGGTGACTCAAGCCACGCTTCCACCTGGTCGATGGCGTTCTTCAGAGGGGTAGGGGGGCTGTAGATTCGAGGATGGGTCACTATAGCGAGGAATTCGTGAATGCACGGCCAGGGTATTGCCCATGGCGCGCGCCCCTCAGCGAGTTCAGCGATGCGAGCGTAAGCGGTCTCATGCCAGGGGGAGTCTTCCCGATGTGCGTAAACCAGCAGGTTGCTATCGACGGCAATCATGCGCCTCGTCCCTCATAGGTGAGTTGAAGGATCTGGTCCCAGGCCGCACCGGCGAGGTGAGGTTGAAGCCCGGTTCCCCGGAAGGTGGCCTTCCGGAGCCGGAACCGACTCCGGCGCTTCCGTTCAGACACAATCCTGCGGAGACCCATTTCAACTAGTTCCTTCATCGTTGTGTGCTCCTGCCGGGCCAGCTTTCGCACTTCTTCAAAGAGACTATCCGGTATCTGTATGGTCGTCTTCATATGGCTAACCATATCATAAAGTATGGTAATATGTCAAGTGATTTGTTGAAAACGACGATTTCCGATCACCCGTCTATCTTATCTCTTCGGTTTGTCTCGTCCATCTGATCCATCTGGTCTGTTTAGTCAACCAATGAAACCAATTCAACCAATTAAACGTATCGAAACAGCCTCAACCGATCACTGATGACCGATCACTGATCACTGTTTCAGCTTCGTGTCTCCCCCTCTCCGCGTCGCCTCATCTGACTCATTACCGAGCACTTGTCTTGCTACTGATCACCGATAACTGTCCTTTTGCGCGTAGGACTAAGGTCCAATAGACGCGGCGCTCTTACTTTCATACTGTTACATCAGGGGCTGGCGGGCTCTGTAAGGGGTGAGGAGAGTCCGTTAGTGGGGTGGTAAATTTATGAACAAGAGACAGTGTCTGGTATACGTGATCGATGATGATGCAGCCGTGCGCAAGGCGCTGGCGAGGCTCCTGCGAGCCGGGAACTGCGACGCGGAAACCTTTGCCTCCCCGGAAGAGTTCCTGTCGGAGCTGCGCCAGGAGGAGAACGCCTGCATCATCACTGATCTTAGGATGCCAGGGTACACCGGCTTTGACTTACAAAAACAGATTGTACTATGCGGGCTACGGCTCCCGATTATAGTGCTCTCCGCGAGCGACGACGTACAGACCCGGGAGCGCGCCCGCGAACTGGGGGCCGTGGCCTTCTTCAGAAAACCGGTAGATGACCAGGCGCTCCTGGATGCCATCTGGTGGGCGATCTCTGGTGCACGAGCGGGCGAGTGAGTAACAGAAGTAAACAGCAGTAAGCAGCAGAGAAGCACAGGAAGCACAAGGGTTGGCCCGGGATTGACCCCAAGAAATCGATGCACTACATTCCGGTGCGGATTGTCGGACCGATCGTCCAATGGCGGTAGCGTCTTCAAAGACCGTGAACGGTAACCGGTGATCAGTGATCGGTGAACGGCAGACAGACGATAAAGGTCCAGCGGATAGGCGGATAGATGGGTCAAGTTTGGTTTTCACTGATAACCGATGACTGATTACTGATAACTGGTCGTAAAAAAACGGAGGTGTGATATGAAAAAGATTTTTTGTGCAGTAACGGTTCTAAGCTTGATTCTGGTGTTTGCCGCGTTCGCGTTGGCGCAGGCAGCTGATACCAAGGCGCAGCCCGCAAAGAAAACGGGCGAGAAACCCGGCGGCGTGGTGGTGGAAGCTGTTTCCGTGACCGCCACAGTTGACGCGATCGACAAGGAAAAGCGCATGGTCACTCTCAAGTTTGCGGACGGGAGAACGCGGTCCTTGAAACTCGGGCCCGAGGCGCGGAACTTTGATCAGATAGCGGTTGGCGATCAGGTCAAAGCGACATATGCCGAGTCGGTGGCGATCGGCGTCAGAAAGTCGGACGAAAAACCTGCTGCGAGCCAGACGCGGACCGTCAAGGTGGCGCCCAAGGGGGCAAAGCCCGGCGTTATCGTGGCTGATACCACTGAAATAACCGCTAAGGTCGAGGCGATTGACTACGCGAAGTGGACGGTTGACCTGAAAGGGCCTGAAGGAAACGTACGGACCTTTGCAGTGGACAAGAGCGTCAAGAAATTCAAGAACGTCAAGAAGGGCGACGAGGTGGTTGTAAGGGTTACCGAGGCCCTGGCGATCGTCGTGGAGAAAGCAAACTAGTGATCGGTGATCGGTTGCAAAAGAAGTGATCGGTAAACAGTGTTCGGTAAAGGGTGGATAGCAAGAAAACAGTGAGCATTAAGCAGTGACCGATTACCGATTACGGATTACAGATAACCGGTTTTTCGTCTGCATGATGGCGGTTTGTCTTCTGGTGCTTGGGTGTCAGACGACGCCCTTGTCCCGCTTTACCGACGACATGTACCAGGGCAGGCAGCAGTTGAGACAGAGACAGTATACGAGCGCCCTCGCGTTCTTCCAGGAAGCAAACAGGCTCGCTCCGAGCGCCGGCGCCCTTGCCTTCGCAGCCGTGGCCGCGTACAAGATGAACGATATTCCTCTTGCAGACAGCTACCTGGTGCAGGCTCAGGGGCAGAACCCAGATCAGATCGTAACCTGTATTATCCTGGGTTACCGGTCACTCGTGCGTTTCAGCCAGAGAGATGAGCCCGGTGGTCGCCGGGAGCTCGCTGCCTACATCACTGCCTATAAGAAACTTCAGCCGGGCTCCGTCAGCATTCGTGACGCCGAGCTGATGGCAGCGTCTGCCAGCATTGACATTTATCGGCTGCAGCAGTCGATTGACAGGCAGATAGAGGAGCTTCCAATCGACTTTGACAGGATGGGAGAAGAGGCGGGCATTCGCGGCGGCGGGAAGTGGTAAGAGTGAGGAGTGTCCAAGAACAGTGTTCAGTGATCAGTTATCAGTGAACAGTAGAAAAAGCAGTGAGTAGTAAGCGGTGACTGATTACTGATAACCGATAACTGATAACTTTATTTGAGGAGGGAGGACTTATGAAACGCAATCGTACAGGCACCACCGCAACTGCTTTACTGACGGCAGCGGCTGCGTGCGCGACAACGGGTATGGCCCAGGCCCAGCAGATTTACGGCACACCCGGTGCGCCCAGTGCCACTACCACGATACAGGGCGACCAGATCCCGGCGCCGCCGCAGAAGTTCAAGGGCAAGATCGGGCGCACGGCGCAGGAGTCAAAGTCCTACTGGCCGGCGCGCATCGTACCCCCAAAAGGGGCACCCAACGTGCTGCTGATCATGACCGACGATGCAGGCTACGGTGTAGCGAGCACCTTCGGCGGCGTGATCCCAACGCCCGCGCTCGACCGCATCGCAAACAACGGCCTGCGCTACACGAATTTCCATTCGACGGCGCTCAGCTCACCGACCCGCGCC
>Ga0113563_10001748_pt1 | contig 12603 bp, 9 predicted proteins | sample Mud3Dept3metaG_FD_80117 | JGI IMG/M metagenome (GOLD analysis project Ga0113563, IMG submission 80117) | Freshwater wetland microbial communities from Ohio, USA, analyzing the effect of biotic and abiotic controls - Mud 3 Core 4 Depth 3... | ecosystem: Environmental > Aquatic > Freshwater >...
ATCGGCGAGATGTTGGCCAGCCGGCATGATGTCCATGACGGGATTGCAACTCCATGGTGGGGATTCGGCCGCTGGGCCTGGGGGGGTGAAAAGCTGAAGATCGCTACCTTCAATGTACCGGATCGTTTTCTGGAACAAGAGTTCACGCTGATCGCTCTGGAAGCAGGCCGCTTTATCTTGCTCGGTCCTAAAGATGAGGAACTGATCAATGGGCAGATAGGCGAAACCCTCACAGCCGACATGGGCGAGGCTAAGCCTGTCGTTATAAAGCTCGAAGAATTTGCGGCACATCCGGGTACCCATTTTAAGTTGACCAGAAAAACCTCGTTGACAGCCATCGAAACCTTGCAAAAGGCTTTTTCCGTCAAGGAGGTTTCCAAGGACACGGATATACTTAGCGTCGAACTTAAAGGCCGCGATCCGGAGCAACTCGCTAAATCAGTCAACGACATCTCCACCATTTATGTCAACGCGACAGTCAATTGGGAATCTGCGGAAGCTTCTCAAAAGCTGAGTTTCCTGGAAAGCCAGTTGCCTATTGTTAAGGAGGGTCTGGAAAAGGCGGAGCAGAGTTTGAGCGTTTACCGGCAAAAGCATGGCGCGGTCGATATACCCGCCGAGGCCGAAATACTGCTCAAGCAGGCTTCCGAAATGGAGACAATGAGGATTCAACTCAAACAAAAGTACGAAGAGCAGAATCAACGTTTGGAGGGTGCTCACCCAGATATGGTCGCCACCAAGTCACAAATAAAGCAGATCGACAGCAAGCTGGGGGGGCTAGAGAAGCGTATTAAAAACTTGCCAGGCACTCAACAGCGCATGGTGAGCCTATCGCGGGATGTACAGGTCAACACCGAACTTTACACCTCACTGCTGAACAGCGCACAGGAACAACGCATTGCCGCCGCAGGTTCCTTGGGCAACTCGCGCATCATCGATTTTGCGGTAACCCCGGAAAAGCCGTATTGGCCAAAACCCGGGCTGTTGTTGGCCATCGCCACCTTGTTGGGTCTGAGTATGGGATCGGCGTTGGTGTTCCTCAGGCATTCCTTGCAACGCCACGACAATTATCCGGCCTTGCTGGAATATCAGGTGGGCTTGCCGCTGTTTGCCGCCATTCCGCATAGCAAGAAGCAGCGCCGACTGGCACGTCTGATCGATCAGGGCAGGGACCGTCAGCCGGGCATTTTGGTCAGTCAGGAGCCGCTGGATATCTCCGTGGAGTCACTGCGCGGCCTGCGTACTACCCTGGAAGCCACCCTGGCTAATCACGAAAGCAAGGTCATCATGGTAAGCAGTCCGGCACCCGGTATGGGTAAATCCTTTGTCAGCACCAATCTTTCCGCATTACTGGCGAGTATCAAGAAGCGGGTGTTGATCATCGACGCCGACATGCGCAACGGGCGGCTACACGAAACGTTTTCCGTCGAGAAGGAACCGGGGCTTTCCGACTTTCTGGCCGGCAGGGTCTCGCTAGGCGAGGTTATCGTCAGCCTGCCCGATGTCGGAGTGGACTTTATACCGCGCGGAAGCATGGCGCTGAATCCAGCGGAATTGCTGGTGCTCGGCGATCTGGCGGAGACGCTTGAGCAGTTGAAGAGTTTTTACAACCATATCGTGATCGATTCACCGCCGATTTTGGGCGCCACCGACGCCGCCATTATTGGCAAGCACGCCGACGCCACGTTTCTGGTGGTTAAGGAAGGCCGCTACACGGCGCAGGAATTGGAGGTCAGTTTCAGGCGTTTCCAACAGGTCGGAGTGAAACCGAATGGCTTCATTATCAACGATATGAAAGAAGGCTCGTCTTATTATCCTTATTATGGCTATGCCTACAACCGTTCTGACATGGAGTCCAAAAACTCGTCTGCATTTATGGCCGGCTATCAGGCGGTGGGAGACTGGTTCGGAAAACGCCAGGATCGTGACTATCTGCCAGCTGCAGAAGCAATGGAAGAGATAGACGACAAGGTACAGGCGTAAGATGGAAATACGCTTGGAAAAAGATTTGCCGGTTCTGCTGTTCGCGCTGGTCAGCGCGTCGACGCTGGCTTCTCTGCCTCAGGTCGAGTCGGCCTGGTCAGGGGTGAAGGAAGTTTATGGCGAGCAGGATTTCGGTTTGCGTATCCTTCGCGAGGTCATGTTGCTGGTGCTCGTCGCCTATATGTTTTTTGAACCACGTTTGCGGAGCGGCGCCATGACAAGCTCTGTGCTGGCATTTTTGGCTGTTGTCGCCACTTATGTGCTGTTTGAGGTTGGCTACGCGTTGTATCTGGACTTGCCTTTAGTGGTGCCGATGGCGGGGCTGCGCGTTTTCGAATATATGCCGCTGGCTTTGATTGGATTCGTGACCAGCCGATTGGGCGCGGGTGAATATGTTATCTATCGATTCGCCCATTATCTGCGTTATTACATTGCTCTGCAGGCCGTGTTGGCGATAGCCCAGGCCTTGTGGGCGCCGCCTTTGTTTGGCGTGTCGTTCCTGGGCGGCGGAAGACCGTTCGGAACCTTTGTCAGTCCCAACCTGTTTGGCGCAACCATGGCGACTTGCGCACTGCTCTTCGCACTGGTGCCCGGCATGCGCAAGTGGCTGGCTATCAGCGTATTTCTGGCCTTGCTGAGCGGTTCACGAACTGCATTCATCAGTTCGCTGCTGGTGGTGTTTTTCCAGATTTATGCCGTCCTACGCCCCCGCGATCGCTGGGCTATGATCATGCCGGCACCGCTACTTGCCGTTGGTGCGCTGTTGTTGGCTTCCAGCCCTTTGCTCAGCGGACGTGATGACGCTGACCCAACCGAAGACGGTCGCATAAACCTATGGCAACATGTGTTTTCCGAGTACATGCATGGACCTGCGGATTTGCTGTTCGGCTGGGGCCTGGGACTGAGTTCCAATACTATCAATATTCTCTATGGCGCCGAACATTTTCAGGGGCAATTTGATTCCGACAGCCTTTATTTATTCCTGCTGAACGGTTATGGCCTGATCGGTTTGCTGGCGTATGTTTTTTTTCTATGGACAACGACAAGGATGTCTATCCACCCCAATAAAGGATTGGTGGTGATGTTCATCTTCGTTGCCGGGCTGACATTCAACATGTGGGAGTATTTTCCGCAAAACGCGATACTGATGTTCCTGTGGGGAACGGTATTAGGCACCGGATCCCAGTCGAGTTTGATCCCATTGCAGGCTCATCCGTTAGCATCGGGTTCGTATTACCAGCCCCCATCCTGATTACGAAGCTTTAAAGGAAAAGAACTATGTTCGGACTATTGAAAGAAAGACGATTATTCGGGGATGCGTTTTGGGCGCTGTTTGGACAACTGGCATCCGCCATTGCGTTGTTGGCGGGCACTCGAGTCCTCACCGAACTGGTCACTCCCGACATATACGGACAGGTCGCTTTATTGAGCGGTTTTGTCTCCCTTGGTGTTGCCGTTTTTTCTTATCCCTTCATCTGCGCGGGAATGAGATTATTGCCGGAATGCCATAACGACCGGGAACGTGCCGATTTACATAGCATTGTGTCTAACCTGACCGCTAGATCGACAGTTCTGGCGATAGGTCTGCTAGTGCTGGGAGGTTCTGCATATAGCCATATCGCCCAGAGTGATGTCCTGCTGTTTGTGCTTACAGGCGTCCTGCTGATCGTAACCGTCCGGCGCGAACTGGGCATACAGTTATTGATTGGCGAGCGTAAACAGCGCGGCGCAAGTTTGTGGCAGACCAGTGATAGCATCCTGCGGCCCTTGTTGGCGATCTCGTTGGTCTGGTGGGGAGGCCAAAAGCCTGAGTGGGTGATGCTGGGTTATATTGTGGCAAGCATGGTCTCGAATATGGCTTGGTCGTTAGTGCTGGGCACTAAGCCCGGCAAAAACAAGCGCCCCATCATCGCCCGTAATTTCAGAGCCGATGTGTGGACCTATGCCTTGCCGCTAATCCCGATGGAATTGATATTTTGGGTTAATGGCTTAGGTGACCGGTATGTCATTGGCTATTTGATGACGGCTGCGGAGGTGGGTTTATATGCGGCCACTTATATGATAATCAACGAGGCGTTTAACCGCAGCGCAATGGTTTTGTTGCGTATTTTTCAGCCGGTTTATTTTCAGTCATGTTCCCTAAACCAGACTAAGGAAGGATTCAGGATCTTATGGATATGGATAGCTTGTGTTTTTGCTTTAGGGATCATCGGTGTGTCGTTACTGCTTATTACCAAGGATTGGGTGGCATCGATGGTGCTGGCAAAATCTTATCATCCGGCGGTTGAGTTGATGCCTGCCATAGCAATTGGATGCGCGCTGCATGCCTTGGGAACCGTGGCGGCTCAACCGCTACTGGCAAATAAACGGACGCGGCTGTTTTTGTTGGGGCGCGTATGCGGGGCGGTGACGGCGGCTATCAGCATTCCGCTGATGGTGAAAAATTTCGGTTTGCCCGGGGCTGCCATGGCCAATCCAATCTATTTCGGCGTTGAGGCGTTGGTTTTGGCAATGCTGGCCAAACCGTGGCGGAATATCAGCTCCGGGAAAAAGGGTGCAATAGACCAGGTCGAAGAGGAAACATCAAGCTGCAGGGTTACGGCCTGACAGTTGTATTAGTTATTGATAGATAAAATATTTTTAAACCAACTTCTTAGTCAACAGGTTATCAAAGGGGGAATACTATGACGTATGCATCAGCAGTTTCAGAAATTTATGGAGATGCCTTACACGAATGTGTGGCTTGCAGGGCTGAGAAAATAAGATATTGGCGCCAGAAAAACTTCCAATATACCGAAAATGCTCACCACAAGACGTTCCATATATACCGCTGCGAAAGCTGTGGAACCGGATTCCTGAATCGGCCGCCGCATATGCAATGGTTGCAATCCATTTATCAATACTCAGGCCAGGCGCTGACTCAAGCGATAACACTGGAGGATGTGTTGGCTAGAGAAGCCGAATTTCCCAACTGCAAGGTGGATGCCGGACGGATGAGTCATCAAGCCAACCGGTTCAACAGCTCTGGTAATGCTCAGGCGCTTGATATTGGTTCAGGCTTTGGTTTTTACACGCAGGCGCTCAGAAAATTGGGCTATCGGACAGTCAGCATCAATCCGGGCAAATACGAAAACGAAGTGTTCAGAAATTTGAATGGCGATGAGCCGCTTGCCGTGATGTTCGAAGATTACGAACCATCCGGGCAGTTTGGAATAGTGATGATGTCGCAGGTATTGGAGCATCTTCTTGAGCCGGATCAGGCAATAAGCAAGGTTTCCGGTCTGCTGGCGCCGGGTGGTGTTTTGGCTTGCGCCGTACCTAATTACGCTTCGTTTTTAGTCAAGCTGCTGGGCACGAAGGATAATGCTTGTTTATGGATACCGGAGCATGTCAATTATTTTACCGAGAATGGATTAAGAGCCTTGGTAGAGCGAAATGGCTTCCATGTCGTTCAGGTGGAGCAAATAACCCGGATCCCATTCAATGCGTTATCCAAAAGGCTACGGCTGAAAGGAAGGCCGGCTGCTGTAGTTGACGGGTTGGCAACGTTTTTGCAGATCCCGTTTGCCAGTTTGATGCATTTCTTCGGACTGGGCATCTATATCAATTTATATGCAGTCAAGCAGTAAAAATGCGTTTTGCACCACGAAGACACGAAGAGCACGAAGAAAAGAACATAAACATTGTGTTATTCGTGTCTTCGGGGTGAATTAGTTACCAATAAATTTTAAACAAGTCATTATGTTAACCGTTGTTATTTTGACCAAAAACGAGCAAGCCAATTTGCCGAGTTGTCTGGCGGCTATCCCTGAGCGCTATCCCATTGTGATTGTGGACTCGGGAAGTACCGATGATACTGTTGCCATTGCCAATAGCCGGGCTTGCAGAATTTATACGAATCCATGGCCCGGCTTTGCCGAGCAACGCAACTTTGCCATTAATCAATGCGATATAAGCACGCCATGGATATTGTTCGTCGATGCTGACGAAATCTATCCCCAGACGTTTTACGACTGGTTTGAATCCGGCATGGCGGACACCGATTCGATTGATGTGCTGATGGTGCCATCGATACTTTATCTTCGCGGCAAACGACTAAATCACGCCCCCGGCTATCCCATTTATCATCCAAGGCTGGTGCGCAGAGAAACGACCAGGTTTGTCCGCAACCACACCGGGCACGGTGAAGCCGTGATCAATACATGCCGGATCGGATATTCCGGCATCCCCTATGAACATTATTTTTATCATGGCGAGATCATCGAATGGATGCATAAACATGTCGATAAAGCGGCGCAAGAGGTGCAGCTTCAGCCTACGACGGATGCGGTAATGACGACGCGCGGGCGCTTAAGCGTTTTATTGGGGCGGTCCTGGCTCAGGATTCTTGCCCGTTTTTTATACCACTTCGTATTTCGAGGCGGGTTTTTGGACGGCGTTGCCGGATTAGAGTTTGCTCTCATGTTTACCTGGTATGAGGCAACGATCTATGTACAAGCAAAAGCCGGTATTCAGGCAAGGTGATTAATATGAAAGTTTCGCTCGTTTTAGCAACTTTGGGAAGAGACAAGGAATTGGTGGATTTTTTACAGTCGCTATTGAACCAGACCTATAAGAACTTTGAGTTGATCATCATTGATCAAAACAAGGACGGTAAAATCGATGCCATTGTCAAGCCGTTCATGAGCTGCTTTGAGGTGCTCCATGTAAAAGTGGATTTTACGGGTAATGCCCGGGCCAGAGACTACGGCATAGGCTTTGTCCAGGGCAGGATCATCGCATTTCCCGATGACGATTGCGCCTATGACAAGGATGTCCTGAAAAAAGTAGTCGCTGAGTTTAAAAGGCGCCCAAACCTCTCCATCCTGGTAGCGGGTTCGTATGATTTTTCAACCAGCCAATTCAGCATCGGTGTCAATAGTGGCAAAGCCCGGTATTTCTCACGCTTCCGCATGATGGGGGTCGAGTTCACGCAGTTTTTCGATCTGACCAGAATAGATCAAAAGCAATTCCACCTGGATCACGACTTCGGGATCGGTTCCAAATATTCCGGAGGCGAGGGTTTTGAACTTTTATATCGTTTGCTTCGGGCCGGCAGTACTGCATTTTACACCCCGGGAATAAAGATTTATCACCCGGATAAAGATCACTACAAGCTGGGAACCGGAAGAATGCTGATGTATTCCACGGGGGTTGGCGCTTACATCAGAAAATTCGCCAATCAGCACGATGTGTTCATGCTGTATTACATCACTCGCAAGATGTTTGTCGCCCCGATCCTGAAAATGATGCTGGCCTTGGTTTTATTGAACCCGAAAAAGCTGGCTTATTCTTTTTACAACCTCGTCGGCATCTGGCGCGGGTTTCTGGAGTATGGAAGGTAACTTTATTGAGCCCATGTGGGTGTGTTTTACGCAGCATTTATGCTGATTCCCCGTAGGTTCGAATAAGACCGGCCAAGCTTGTCCCTGAGCCTGTCGAAGGACATAGCGCAGGATGGTCGTTTCCGGCACGTCGCGCGGGTTTGCCGGAAACGCCAGTTCTCGTTATTGCTTGAACCGTCTTATTCCGACCTACGGGTCTTTATTTATTCACAGAATGATTCAGGAGAAATATTATGGATGTAGGTATTGTTACCACGCATATACCACCGGCTAAAGGTTACGGTGGGGTGTCCGTCACGGCTAGTGTGTTGACCAAGGCCTGGGCGGAACGGGATCATAAAATGGTATTGGTTGCGTCCGACGAATCGATTGCCGGTCGACTGCGGCCAGAGCAGGTGTTCCTCGGCGAACAGGTGGATGTCAGGCTCTATCGTTGCTATGGATTCAGGCGCTGGGGATTTGGGCTAGGTGCTATCCCAATGCTATTCAAATTATGTCTGCAAGCACCGGTGGTCTATATCCACGGCATTGCCACCTGGCCGTCCACGCTGGCGGCTATTTTTTGCACCCTGTTGCGCCGGCCGTTTATGGTGGCCGTGCATGGCGGACTGATGCCTGAGCATGTCGAGCTGATACGGAGGCAAAAACCTCACAAATGGCTGTACTATCGATGGCTGACCTTTCCGACCCTACGCCGCGCTATCGCCGTGCATTGCACCAGTGAAACCGAGTCAGAAGGGGTACGCAACGTGCTCGGAGAAGACGCCCGCATTCTTCTGGTTCCCAACGGTATCGACAGCCGAGATATTCAAGTAGCCGAATATCCTGGCGGGGCAGGCATGAAGCTTTGCTTTCTGGGCCACATTCAGCAAGAAAAAGGCATCAACGCCTTTATCAGGGCATGGTTGAAAGTTCGGCAGCCGGCTGATCGACTGGTAATTGCCGGTAGAAGCGTGGACGGCGCCTATTTCGAAGAGTTTCTGGCGCTGGTCGAACAGGCCCAAGGGGCCATCAGTTATCGCGGTTACCTGGAGCGCGACGAAGTCATGGCATTGTTAGCATCCAGCCATTTCCTGGTGCTGCCTTCGGGGTTGGAAGAGGCCGGCGGCATGCGCGAGAACTTTGGCAATGTGGTGGCCGAAGCCATGGCAGTGGGGCGTCCTGTTTTGGTAGCCAGAGGCTTGGCATGGGACCATCTGGAATCGTTTGGGGCTGGCTTCGTGTTCGATAGAACCGAGGCCTCCGTGTGCGAAGTGCTGCGTAAAGCGCAAGCAGTGGGCGATGGTTTGAAGTGGGAGCAAATGTCGTGGAGTGGCAGGCAGTATGTCGAACAACAGCTTGACCCCATCAAACTTGGCGAACGGGTCTGGCAGGTACTAAAGAATGGTAATCAAGCTAATCTGCTGCAACAACCAGCCGAGGAGTCTTCGTATGAGTAAGGTCGGCCTTATCGTACCCACTCTAAACGCAGGTAGCCTGTGGGAATCCTGGCTCAAAGCCTTCGAACAACAAACCCGGTTACCGGATTGCCTTTTGCTGATCGACTCTTCTTCCAGTGATGACACCGTAGCCTTGGCGCGAGCCCAAGGCTTTGATGTGCAGGTGATTCCCAAGTCGGAATTTAATCACGGCGGCACTCGCCAGTCCGGCGTGAATGTGCTGTCTGCGGTGGATATTATAGTCTTCCTGACGCAGGATGCTTTATTAGCGGGTCCCGACGCCATCGAACGGCTGTTGTCTGCGTTCAACGATGAACGAGTAGGTGCGGCCTACGGACGCCAGCTTCCGCACCGGAACGCCGGACCGATTGCCGCCCATGCCCGGCTTTTCAATTACCCAGATGAAAGCCAGTTGCGTGGTCTGGAAGATCGCACGCGTTTCGGCATCAAAACGGTGTTTATATCCAATTCTTTTGCCGCCTATCGGCGCAGCGCACTGATGCAGGTAAGCGGCTTCCCCGTCGACACCATCATGAACGAAGATACCTATGTGGCCGGAAAGATGCTGGTCTCCGGCTGGAAAATCGCTTATTGCAATGATGCGCAAGTATTCCACTCTCATGACTACAGTTTCCTGGACGAATTTAAGCGTTACTTCGATATCGGCGTGTTTCACACTCATACCGCATGGCTGCAACAGACATTTGGCGGAACGTCCGGCGAGGGCTTGCGCTTTGTGATCTCGGAAATGCGCTACTTGATGAAACACGCCCCCTGGCTGATTCCCTCCGCAGTGCTGCGGACCGGGTTGAAATGGCTCGGATTCAAGCTGGGCGCACTACATCAGGGATTGCCGAGGGCTATTCGTAGATGCTTTAGCCTACATAAAACTTACTGGCTTCGCACCTTGCCATAAAGGGGTTAATTAACCAAAAGAACGGTTTGTCTCGGGGTTCTCCTGATGCCCTTATCATTAGCGGTCTGTAGCTGAAATATCGATTTCAAAATTACCCGTAATATTTTTATAACCTAATTGAATATTAAAGATAGCCACTGTTATCTGAAATTCATAATTTCTTATTGACGATAGTTGGCTTTATATTTCAATGGGTTATAATTTTTATCCGTCTTCGAAGATCTTATATGCCGCTCATTAATATAAGTATTCAAAGCGATATGATCGCTGTATTCAAGTATTTTGGCTACGTTCCGCATAGCGTTTCCGGGCCTTAGGCGTGCGTATATCGCATCCAGCGCACTCCCCCAGTGCGTCATCGTTGAGATGCTCGACCGGTTTGTCCCTGAAAAAGTGCAGTATCAAGTACAAGACCTGATTGACAAAGCCGAAGCCGATTAAGAGAATGGCTTTGACACAGAGTCCCACCGGAAATTGCCGTTGTTCATGGTCTTGTTCGACCACAGTGTCAATGAGTTCAGGCAGATCCGGTTCGTCAACCTTGCCCGCAATGCGGCCTAAGTGATCCAAATTGTAACTGGTGTAATGTGATTCCGTGTTCAATGTCCGTGTTCAGATTGAATAATTCATTATGCGAAGTTTAAATCATTTTTACGGAAGGTGCGGAATGTCAGCACATGAATTGTAAATAATACTTTTTATTTAAGTGACACCCCCATATGGTACGCAGTTCTTCTCTTTCCTCAGCAGAGAGCAATACCTTAATAGCTTAAATTCAGGCCTTTGCGCTCAATGCAAAAATGTTTATATTTCAAATTCTGTGTCAATCCTCTATTGACGAAAAACGCAGGGATACTCTACCGCTGAAACTATATGTTATTATCCCATCCATATTTTAAGCGAATGACTTTTTAGGGTGTGGATATGCGTGGTTTATTTGTACTTGTGGTTTTCTCTGTCCTATTCCTCGGTGGTTGTTTGCCATTCTCGCAAAAAGCCGAGTCAACATCCAACGCTGCCGAAAGCGTGGAGCAGCAGATACGCGCAAAAGCTGAACAGGGCTTGGCAGAGGCGCAATTCAATCTCGGCGTGATGTATTACGAAGGCAAGGGTGTGGCACAGGACTACAACCAAGCCGCCGCGTGGTGTCGCAAAGCCGCTGAACAGGGTTTGGCAAAGGCGCAAACCAATCTCGGCGTGATGTATGACGAAGGCCAAGGCGTCCAGCAAGACTACAACCAAGCGGTCGCGTGGTATCGCAAGGCCGCCGAACAGGGCTCTGCAGAGGCGCAATTCAATCTCGGCGTGATGTATGAAAAAGGCCGAGGTGTCTCGCAAGACGACAGCCAAGCCGTCGCGTGGTATCGCAAGGCCGCCGAACAGGGCGATGCAGTGGCGCAATTCACTCTCGGCGTGATGTATTACGAAGGCCAAGGCGTCCAGCAAGACTACAGCCAAGCGGCCGCGTGGTATCACAAGGCTGCTGAACAGGGCCATGCAAAGGCGCAATTCAATCTCGGCGTGATGTATGACGAAGGCCAAGGCGTCCAGCAAGACTATAGCCAAGCGGTCGAATGGTATCGCAAGGCCGCTGAACAGGGTCATGCAAAGGCGCAATTCAATCTCGGCGTGATGTATAAAAAAGGCCAAGGCGTCCCGCAAGACTATAGCCAAGCCTATATGTGGACAAACCTTGCGGCTGCTCAAGGATTAGAGCAATCGATAAAGATGCGAGATAGCCTCGTTAAGAAGCTGACACCCTCACAAATCGAAGAAGGTCAACGGCTCGCCCGTGAATGGATCGCTACGCACCCGCACAATAATCCCAAATAAACCCAAAAAACTACAATATTGTGTTCCTTAGGTTACAAGCATTCATTCGAACCTAAAATTTGTTTCCCCCTACTAATGACATTCCGACTGTTTTTGGGGAATAAAAGTGGACAAATTATCGCTGCTGTTAAAGAAAGCAACTGGAAACCAATGTCTGTCTTCGACCCAAGCGGACAACCAAAGTTGTATTTTGAAACAAGACAATGAAAGTTAACCGTGCACGACCCACGAAAGCTTAAAAATGAGAAATGGTTTCATGACCGAGCTCCGGTTGAGTGCAACTTCAGACCATTGGTGTTTACGCCAACTTCCATTATTCAAAATCCGTCGCCTGGATATCTTCAATACCTACGGTTTTTCATGCTTATCCTTGGATTGGCTTGCCTTGTCCAATGGGCCCTGTTCAGTAAAGTCCCGGCACAATCCGCCATGGCACTCGTGCCCGGTAGCGTAGCCAATCCTTCCCGTACTTCGCCAGGCACATGGCATCATCCCGCCGCTCCCGGTGGAGGAGCAGAATGGTGAAGTAGACAATATGGAAATAAGGAAGAGGACTGCCGAAAGCAGCTGGCAAGCACCACGAGAGGGCGATCATCAGATCACCGAAGTAGTTCATGTGGCGTGAAAAGCCCCACCAACCAGAGGTCAATAGCAGCGAACCCCTAGCGGTCTTGATGTATTCAGCCGGTCGGCCCCACACGGCCCGGTTTGGATTGCGCCGGAAATAGTGCTTCTGGATATTGGCTCCCCGGAAGATCGCATAACCGGTCAGGTTCAATACCACAATGGCTGCAATCCCCCAGGCAGGGAGATCGTGGGTATGGTTGACCAGATACTGGGCCTGTAGCGTGTAGGTGAAGGGGAGCCACACCAGATCGCCCCAACACAGCATCCAGCCAAATTTCTCGTGCTTGATGTCCCAGGTCGTGAGTACGGCCTCTTCGTGGATGAAATAGTCGATGAGGTAAATGCTCTGAAACCCCACCACCAGCAGCATTGGCACTGTCACCGTACCATGTAGCTCATATTGTTTGGCTGCCATGGAAAG
>Ga0113563_10001749_pt1 | contig 12602 bp, 9 predicted proteins | sample Mud3Dept3metaG_FD_80117 | JGI IMG/M metagenome (GOLD analysis project Ga0113563, IMG submission 80117) | Freshwater wetland microbial communities from Ohio, USA, analyzing the effect of biotic and abiotic controls - Mud 3 Core 4 Depth 3... | ecosystem: Environmental > Aquatic > Freshwater >...
CGCCCTGCGGCGTTCACCCCCCCCGTGCAGATTCCCCCTGAGTCAGGCGAGTGCCTGATCGACTTCGGCGAGCACCCGCTCCGGGGTCAGGTCGTTCATGCACCGAAAATGCTTCAGCGGGCACTCGCGCTTGAAGCAGGGGCTGCATCCGATCTGGATGCGCGCGATGCGAGCCGGGCCGAGCGGCGGCGTGTGCGCGGGGCTCGAGGAGCCGTAGAGGGCGACGAGCGGTCGCCCGAGCGCGGCGGCTACGTGCATCGTGCCCGAGTCGTTCGAGACGACCACCCTCGCGGCCGACATCACGTCGATAGCGCTCGCGAGGTCCATGGCGCCACACAGGTTCTTCGCGGCCTCGTTCGCGGCTGCCGCGATCTCGTCACCAAGCGCGCGCTCCTTCGGCGAGCCGATCAGCCACACAGCGAACCCGCGTGCGGCGAGCAGCTCGGCGAGCGCGGCGAAATGGCGCGCCGGCCAGCGCTTGGCCGGCCCGTATTCGGCGCCGGGCGCGAACACGGCAACCGGGCGCGAGCGATCGAGCCCGAAGTGCTTCATGGCAGCGTCGCGATTCGTCTCGTTGACAGCGAGGCGCGCTGCCGACAGGGGCCGATGGACCGGTTCGCCGGGCGCCTCGGCGAGCTGCGCGTAGCGCTCGGCCATGAGCGGCAGCGTCTTGCGGTCGAGCCGGTGGATGCGGTTGAGCAGTCCGCGCCTCCCCTCGCCGAGGAAGCCGGTCCGCACCGGAATGCTCGCGAAAAACGGCACGAGCGCGGATTTCAGCGTGTTTGGCAGGACGATCGCCTCGTCGTAGCGGTGCTGGCGCAGCGATTTCCCGAGGCGGTATCGCTCACCGAGCCGCAGCTCGCCATGGGCGAACGGCGAGACGAGGGTCTCGGCAATCTCGGGCATGCGCTCCAGCACCGGCTTCGTCCACGCCGGGGCGAGCGCGTCGAGCACGAGGCCCGGATGCTTCTCGTGGAGCCGCGCGAAGAGCGGCTGGGCGAGCAGCGTGTCGCCGATCCAGCTCGGCGCAACGATCAGGATGCGGGGCATGCCGCGAATGCAGGACGGCGGGGGTTGGACTCTGCGGCTGTGAGCGCAGCGAGCGTTGCGCGTGGACGAGGGCGGATCACCTGCAGGTTTGCCTTCCCATCGATCGTCGCGTCGTGCCAGGCAGAAAGCCGGCAGTGCGGCGCCTGCGCGCTGCCCGCGTTACGAATCCGTCGAGACCCGCGCCTGTCTTCCGGCTAATGGCCGGCAGGCGCTTCGCCCTTGTAGACGTAGCGGGCACCGCAGTACGGGCAGATGAGCTCGCGCGCCTTCGCGACGTCGAGGAACACCCGCGGATGCATGCTCCACACCGGCGTACCCGGCATCGGGCAGTGCACCGGCAGGTCGCGCGCCGTGACCTCGATGACCCGACTCTCCTCTCCGGCCTGGGCCGACATCACTTCCTGCCTTTTCTCGGCTTGGCTTTCTTCGGAGCCGCCTTCGCATCGTGCACCGGGGTGAGCCACGCACGGTACTTCGCGTTCTTTCCGTTCACGACCTCGAAGAAGGCCTTCTGGATCCTGGTCGTCACCGGGCCGCGCTTGCCGATGCCGATCTGACGCCCGTCGAGCTCGCGGATCGGCGTGACCTCGGCCGCCGTGCCGGTGAAAAAAAGCTCGTCCGCGATGTAGAGGTCGTCTCGGGTGAGCCGCTTGGCGACCACCGGCATGCCGAACAGATCCTCGACGAGGGTGTGCACCGTGGACCGCGTGATGCCGGTGAGGGCGGAGGCGATCTCGGGCTCGTACACCTTCCCGTTCTTGATCATGAAGAGGTTCTCACCGGCGCCTTCGGCGACGAAGCCGTCCACGTCGAGGAGGAGCCCCTCGTCGTAGCCGTGGTCGACCGCCTCGGCATTCGCGAGGATCGAATTGGCGTAGGTGCCCGAGTACTTCGCGCGGCACATCGAGACGTTCACGTGATGGCGCGCGTAGGAGGAGGTCTTCACGCGGATGCCCTTTTCGAGCCCCTCGGCGCCGAGGTAGGCGCCCCACGGCCAGGCCGCGATCGCGACGTGCACCTTCGCACCCTTGGGCGAAACCCCCATCTTCTCCGATCCGTAGAACGCGATGGGCCGCAGGTAGCAGCTGTCGAGCTTGTTCGCGCGCACGACCTCGCGCTGTGCCTCGTTCAGCTGCTCGCGCGTGTACGGAATCTTCATCATGTAGATGTGCGCGGAGTTGAAGAGGCGATCCGTGTGCTCGCGCAGACGGAAGATCGCCGTGCCGTTCACCGTGTCGTAGGCGCGCACGCCCTCGAAAACCGCGAGGCCGTAATGAAGCGAGTGGGTAAGGACGTGGGTGGTCGCGTCGCGCCAGGGCACGAGCTTCCCGTCGTACCAGATCCAGCCGTCGCGGTCGGCCATCGACATCGGTCGTTCTCCGTCTGCAGGGGTGAGTCTGCAATTCTAGCGGAACCCGCGTCCGCCGCGCCGGGCGTGCTTTGCGTTTACCCTTGCGCGCCTGCCACAGGAGCCCCTCCGCATGACCATCGCCTACTGGTGCGTGCTCGTCGCTGCGCTGCTTCCCCACCTCACCGTCGGCCCCGCGAAGGCGGTCAAGAGCTTCGACAATCACGCCCCGCGCGAGTGGGAGGCGCGGCTCACCGGGTGGCGGGCCAGAGCGTACTGGGCCCATTTGAACGGGTTCGAGGCCTTCCCGCCCTTCGCGGCCGGCGTGATCGTCGCGCACCTCGCTGGCGCGCCGCAGGGCCGCGTCGATGTCCTCGCAGTCGCTTTCGTGGCCTCGCGCATCGTGTACGGGGCCCTCTACTACGCCGACCGGGCCACCGCGCGCTCGATCGTCTGGACCGCAGGGATGGCGTGTGTGGTGGCCCTCTTCTTCGCTGGCGCGTAAGCCTCAGGCGTCCCGCGCGATGCGACGGCTGAGCCGCTCGAGGACGTTCGGCGTGCGCGGCGGCGCGGCGACCCAGCCGAGCGCGACGCCCGCGGTGTTCGCGAGCATGTCGACCGGATCCATCATGCGGTAAGGCGTCAGGTCCTGCAGGAACTCGATGCCGACGCCGAGCGCGACGAGTGCGAGGGCCGTAACCGTCTGGCGGCGCATCGGACCGCCGAGCTGCATGAACCAGAGCATCAGCACGCCGTACGTCGCGAGATGCTCGACCTTGTCCCCGTGCACGATCGGCGGTGCGGGCAGCGGCACGAGCGACAGCCAGATCACCGCGGCAACGAGCGCAATGCCGGCGATGAACCAGCCGCGTCGCAGGCGCAGGGCGGCGTGCGACGTGGCGCCCGCCTCAGGTCTGGCCAAACACCGCCTCCCAGAGCGCGCGCGTCGCGGCGACGCGCGGCTCGACTTCGGCGAGCGGCACCCGCGCGTACTCGGCGCCGCGCAGACGCAGCACGTGCTGGCGCTTCCGATAGTCCCGGTATGCCTCGGCGACCTGGAGCGCGATGTCGTGCGGCACGAGCCCCACGGCGCCGGCGATGCGCAGGAGCGTGATGTTGCCGAGGTTGCCGGTGAGCTCCCAGTGGTCGCGCGAGTGGGCGAGCACCAGATACTGGACGATGAACTCGATGTCCACCATGCCGCCGCGATCGTGCTTGACGTCGAAAAGCGGCGTCGGGTTCGGATGCCCGTCTGCCATGCGCTGGCGCATCGCGAGCACGTCTTCACGGAGCTTCGCGAGGTCGCGCTTGGCGGTGAGGATGTCGCGCCGGAGCGCTTCGAACAGCCCGCCGATGGCGGCATCCCCGGCGACGAAGCGGGCACGCGTGAGCGCCTGGTGTTCCCAGGCCCAGGCCGCCTCGAGCTGGTAGCGCCGGAAGCCCTCGAGCGAGGAAACGATGAGGCCGCCTTCGCCGCTCGGGCGCAGCCGGAAGTCGGTCTCGAACAGCACGCCGGCCGCGGTGCGGCTCGAAAGCCACGTCGTCATCCGGTGCACGAGGCGCGCATAGTTCTCGGTCGCCGATTCGTGCGGGTCGTCGTACAGGAACACGAGGTCGAGGTCGGACACATAGCCGAGCTCCTTGCCGCCGAGCTTGCCGTAGGCGATCACCGCGAAGCGCGGCGTCTCGACATGACGCGTGCGCACCTGCTTCCACGCGAGCCCGACGGTTTCCGCGAGCACCAGGTCCGCGGCGAGCGAAAGGTGATCGGCCAGGCGCTCGACGGTGAGCACGCCGGACAGGTCCTGCGCGAGCAGCCGGAACACGGCGGCGTGATGCAGCTCGCGCATCAGGTCCATCTGGCGTTCGGTGTCGCCCTCGTGCTCGCGCATCGCGGCAGTGAGCGCGTGCGAGAACTCGATCCAGTCCGGCGCGGCGTGCAGGATCCGCTCGTCGAGCAGCTCGTCGAGCAGGATCGGATGCCGGGTGAGATAGTCCGCGGCCCACGGCGAGATGCCGGCAAGCGTCGTCACCCGCTCGAGCGCATGCGGGTTTTCGTTCAGCAGCGCGAGGTACGCGGCGCGCCGGCTCACCGTCTCGACGAGATCGAGCGTGCGCGTGAGCGTGACATCGGGCGACGGCGTTTTCGCCGAGTGATCGATGACGCGCGGCACGAGCGCGTCGACGCGCTCCTGGCTCGTCGGGGAGAGCTGCCGGTAGCGCGTGGAGCCGCGGAGCGCCTTCAGCCGCGCGAGCGTGTCGGCTGCAGCCTTGTAGCCCTTCGCCGTGAGGAGATCCGCCGCGGCTTCGTCCTCCATCGTGCCGAGCCACACTGCCGCCGAATCGCTCTCGCCGCGGGCCTGCTCGGCGAATATCGACTCGAAGTGGCGCGACACCCGTGCGCGGTGCCCCGCAAGCGCCGGGACGAAGGCCTCCCAGTCGCGGAAGCCCATCGCCTCGGCGACCAGCGCGCGATCCTCGGCGGACGCCGGCAGAGCGTGCGTCTGCGCGTCCTCGAGGTACTGCAGGCGATGCTCCAGCCGCCGCAGGAACACGTACGCCGAGGAGAGCTCTGCCACGGCCTCCTGGGCGAGCAGGCCCTTCCTGGCGAGCGCCGCAAGCACCGCGAGCGTCGGCTGCACCTGGAGTTGCGCGTCCCGGCCGCCGCGGATGAGCTGGAACGCCTGCGCGATGAACTCGATTTCACGGATGCCGCCGGGTCCGAGCTTGATGTGATCGGCGAGGTCGCGCCGCGCCACCTCCTGGCGGATCTGGGCGTGCAGCGAGCGGATCGCGCCGATGGTGCCGAAGTCGAGATACTTTCGAAACACGAAGGGCCGGGCAAGCGAGCGCAGCTCGTCGGCGCGCGTGCCGCGCGGACCTTTCGCCTCGCCCCCAGCCACCGTGCGCGCCTTAATCCATGCGTAGCGCTCCCACTCGCGGCCCTGGGTCAGGAAGTACTGCTCCAGCGCCTCGAAGCTCGATACGAGCGCGCCCGAATCGCCCCACGGCCGCAGGCGCATGTCGACCCGAAACACTTGCCCCTCGTGGCTTCGGTCGGCGAGCGTCGCGATCAGCTTCCGTCCGACCCGGGTGAAGAACTCCTGGTTGGACACGCTACGTTCGCCTCGCGTGTCGCCGTCCTCGGGGAAGGCGAAGATGAGATCGATGTCCGACGAGACGTTGAGCTCGCGGCCGCCGAGCTTGCCCATGCCGATCACGAGCAGCGGCTGCCGCCCGCTCGGACCGGTCGGCACGCCGATCTCCGATTCGAACCGGGCGGTCCAGAAATCGAGCGCCGTTCCGATCGCGACTTCGGCAAGGTCGCTCATGGTGGCGACCACTTCAGCGAGCTCTGCGCGACCCGAAAGATCGCGGACCGCCGTTCGCAGGAGCACGCGCGCGCGCAACTCGCGCAGGCGCGAGGCGAGCGCGTGCTCGTCCGGGAGCGACGAGGCGCCGAGGAACGCGCGCATTCCCGCCGCGTTCCAGGGCGCGTCGACCGCGCGATCGAGCTCGTCCGCAAGCTCCGGCCTCGCGGCCACCAGCCGGGTCGCGAAGCGTGAGTACTTCAATGCGTCTCGCGGCGCGGCGAGGGCGGCGGAATCGGTCATGGGCGGGGCGCGGAGGGCTTGGGGTGAGGGGGTAGAATCACGGGTGGTGCGGGTCATCGCCCGTAAAGCGATCCCGCCGCGTTTCGATCTTGTCGACCTTGATTTTAGTCCTCTGCCCAGGGCCTAGCTTGCCAAACGCCCGCTTCCGGAACCGCCGGAGTACCTCGCGGGACGGTTCCGGCGCATGCCTCGGATCAGACCGCCGATGACCGAAGGCATCTCCGCGACCGCGCCGCTGCCGGAAGAGCGCACGCTGCGCGCGATCCACGTGCTGCGCCTCGCCGCGTGGGGGCTCGTCGGGGTCTGGTTCCTGCTTGCCGCGGCGATTCTCGCGCTGCGCTACTTCGTGCTGCCGAACATCGACGCCTACCGGGACGACATCGCGGCGATGATGTCGAAGGGAATCGGCGAGAAGGTGTCCATCGGCCGGATCGACGCCACGTGGCACGGGTTGCACCCTTATCTTTCTCTCGGCGACGTGCGCATCCACGATCGGGCGGGCGATGTAGCGCTGCACCTGCCTGCAATCGAAGCGTCGGTCGGCTGGCGCTCGCTGCTCGCGTGGGAACTGCGCTTCCACTCGCTCGCTTTCGATGCTCCCGAGCTCAAGATCCGCCGCGACAGCGAGGGACGCATCTTCATCGCGGGCATCGAAGTGCCGCAGTCGGTCCCGTCCGAGCGCGGCCTGGGCGACTGGGTGCTCCGGCAGGGCGAAGTCGTCCTGCGCGATGGGCGCGTCGAATGGCTCGACGAGAAGCGCGGCGCGCCGCTCCTGGTCCTCACCGGCGTGGGGTTTCACCTGACGAATCGGTTCAGCGACCACAGCTTCGCGATCGCCGCGACACCGCCGAGCGAGCTCGGCTCAAAGCTCGATCTCCGCGGACAGCTCGAGGGCGCCTCGTTCGAGGCGTTGCAGTCGTGGACGGGGAAGCTCTTCGCCGACGTGGACGCCGTCGACCTCGCCGCGTGGACGGCGTGGGTCGACTACCCGTTCCAGGTCAACCGCGGTCGCGGAGCGCTCCGCGCGTGGCTGTCGTTCGCCGATGGCCGGCTGATCGAGGCGGTCGCCGATGTCGCGCTGACCGACGTGCAGACGCGTCTCGCCGCAGACCTGCCCATGCTCGATGTCGCTTCCCTCTCCGGCCGCTTCGGTGCGCGCGAGACGCAGAAGGGCTCGGGCTTCTTCGCGTTCATCGGCAAGACGCAGCCGGGCTACGAGGTGTTCGGCGAAAAGCTCGCGTTCGGCCTGCGCGGCGAGCCGGCCCTCAAGCCCACCGACTTCAGGCTGCGCTGGCAGCCGAAAGCAGGCGGCAAGGAAGGCACGGGCGAGTTCCGCGCCGATGCCGTCGAGCTGGAGCCGCTCGCCGCGCTGGTCGAGCGGCTGCCGTTCCCGGGCAACGTGCGCCGAACGCTGTCGGAGTCGGAGCCAAAAGGCACGCTGCGCGAGGTCCATTTCACCTGGGAGGGGCCGGCCGAGGAACCGACCCGGTTTTCAGCGCGCGGGCAGTTCGAGGGGTTCGCGCTGCGGCCATACGGTGGACTGCCCGGCTTTTCGGGGCTCGCCGGCATGTTCGGTGTGAACGAGTCGAGCGGGAGCGTGACGCTGCAGGCGAAGCAGTCGAGCCTCGACTTCCCGGGCGTACTCTCGGGCGGCCCGATCGGCTTCGATTCGCTGACCGGTCGGGCCACGTGGAGCCGGCCGGGTGGCGTGATCGAGGCGAAGCTCGACAACATCGCGGTGTCGAGTCCCGAGATCGCAGCGACCGTTTCCGGCGTCTATCGCCAGCCCGTCGGCGGGCATGGCGACATCGACCTCACGCTGCGCGGCACCCGCGCTACCGGGCGTGCCGCCTACAAGTTCATCCCGCATCTGAGCCCGCTCGCGCTCGAGTGGCTGAGCACGAACATCACTGCGGGCACGGCGTCCGACATCCGCATGCGGCTGAAGGGCGACATGGCGAACTTCCCCTTCGACGACCCGAAGACCGGAGCATTCGAGCTGTCGATGAAGATCGCCGACGCGGCGCTCGACATCGGGTACGGCTGGCCGAAATTCGAGCGCGTGTCCGGTGACCTGTCGTTCGAGGGACGCCGCATGATCATCGCGGCCGGGAAGGGCACGACCACCGGCGTTCCCGTCACCAACGTCAAGGGACGCATCCCCGATCTCTTCGCGCCGATCACCATCCTCGAGATCGAGGGGCAGGCCGAAGGGCAGACCGAGGCGTTCCTGCGCTACATCGACGCGAGCCCGGTGGCGGACCTCACCAACCGGTTCACGGCAGGCATGCGAGCGGAAGGCCGCGGCAAGCTCGCCCTGAAGCTCGATCTCCCGCTGGAAGAGCTCGCGAAGACCAAGGTCGCGGGGAGCTACCAGTTCGCGGCGAACACCCTCTATTTCGAGCCCGACGAGCCGCCGGCGACGCAAGTCAACGGCACCCTGTCCTTCACGGAACAGGGGATGACGGCCCGCGGCGTCACCGGTCAAGCGTTCGGGGGTCCGTTCACCGTTTCGGCGACAACCCGCGAGGGCATCGTCCAGGCCACGGCCGAGGGGACCGCAGGTGTCGCGGCGCTCGCGGCGTTCCTCGATGCGCCGTCGGGGCTCGCAAGCCGTGTGCAAGGCAACCTCGGCTACAACGCGACCGTCCGGCTGCGCGGGCGGCTTGCCGATGTCGTCGTCGAATCGAACCTCCAGGGGGTCGCAGTCGACCTTCCGCCGCCGTTCGCGAAGAGCGCCCAGGAGTCCTGGCCGACGCGGGTCGAGCGGACCATCGTGCCGGGCGCGGACGCGGCGCAGCGCCGCGACAACCTGACGGCGCAGGTGGGGCAACTGCTCGCGGTGAACGCGCAGTTTCGGCAGGAGGGCGGGCGTGCGGCGCTCGACCGCGCCGTGTTCGCCGTCGGCGCCAGCGCGCTGCCACCGCTGCCGGGCGAGCGGACCGTCTCCGTGAGCGTGACCCTCGCCGAGCTCGATTACGACCGCCTGCGCGACCTGTTGCCCACGGGCAAGGAAACGGAGAGCGTTCGGCTGGATACGATGAACTTGAAGGTCGGGATGCTGACGGCGGGCGGCAAACGGTTTCACGACGTGGACGCGCGGGTGCGCTTCGCCGGCCAACGGATGCAGATCGGCGTCGCGGCGCGCGAGGCCACCGGGGACGTCACCTATGACGCGGCGCGCGGCGGTTCCGTGCTCGCGCGGCTGAAGCATCTGACCTACCCGGAGCCCGCGCCGGGCGCCGCGACGACCGGAGCCCTGAGTGAGCTGCCCGGCCTGGATATCGTCGCCGACAGCTTCACCTTCCACGATCACCCTCTCGGCAGGCTGGAGCTCGACGCCGTGAACGAGGGCGCCGATTGGCGGATCCGACGCCTCGCCTTGATCGCGCCCGAGGGCTCCGCGACGCTGCAGGGACTCGCCCGCCCGGGTGGCGCCGGGACGCCGCCGCGCACCGACGTGTCGTTCGCGATCGAAGTGAAGGACATCGGCGCCTACCTCGATCGCATCGGGCTTTCCGGCGTGATCGCGCGCGGCGACGCCTCCCTCACCGGCAAGGCCGTGTGGAACGGCCCCGTGTACGAGATCGACTATCCGACCCTTACGGGCACGCTCGCGCTTCGGGCGGAAAACGGCCAGTTCATGAAAGTGAAGCCGGGCATCGGCAAGCTGCTCGGCGTGCTGTCGCTGCAGTCGCTCGGCCGGAGGCTGACCTTCGATTTCCGCGATGTGTTCGGCGAGGGGTTCGCGTTCGACACCATCACGGCGAACGCCACGATCGCGAAGGGCGTGGCGTCGACGAAGGACTTTGCGATGACCGGCCCGTCGGCGAGCGTATCGATCAGCGGCACGGCGAACCTCGCGCAAGAGACCCAGGACCTGCGCGTGAGAGTGGTGCCTTCGATCGGCGACAGCGCGGCGGTCGCAGCGGGCATCGCGCTGGTGAACCCGGTGATCGGACTCGGCGCGCTCGTCGCGCAGCGCGTGCTCAAGGATCCGATCGGGCAGATGCTCGCGTTCGAGTACCAGGTCACGGGCAGCTGGGAAGACCCGAAGGTCGAGCGGCTGCGCCTGCCGCAGGTTGCCGGCGAGACGCCGATTCCGCGGGAGCCGGCGGTGCCCGGCCTGACGAACTAAGGCGGGCGCAGAACCGCAAAAGCGCCGAGGACGCCATGTTGCGCAAAGGGATCATGGCTGGGGCCTCGGCATCCGACGTGCGTTTCGCGAGAGCGCGCTTTCCGGGCGCCCTCCGCATCGGAGTCTCCTGGATGGCAGTCCTCTTGCGGCCCTCTGCGCCCTTCGCGCTTTTGCGGTGAATCCTGAGTGAACGAGATGCAACCCTTCCGCGCCGCCGCCATCCAGATGGTCTCCGCAGCCTCCGTCGAGGCGAACATCGCCGCCGCTGATGCGCTCGTTGCCGAGGCGGCGAGCGCGGGCGCGCGCCTCGTGGCGTTGCCCGAGAACTGGAGCTTCATGGGACGCGGCGAGCGCGACAAGCTATCGGTTCGCGAGCGGGACGGCAGCGGCGCGGCGCAGGACTTTCTTTCGTGCGCGGCGAAGCGGCACGGCGTCTGGATCGTCGGCGGCTCGATCCCGATGGAATGCGGCGAGCCCGACAAGGTCGCGAACGTCTGCCTCGTTTATGACGAGGCCGGGCGACGCGCCGCGCGCTACGACAAGATCCATCTATTCGGCTTCCAGCGCGACGAGGAGCGCTACGACGAAGCGGCGAGCGTCGCGCCCGGGCGCGATCCGGTCGCCGTGGATGCGCCGGTCGGGCGCATCGGACTCTCCATCTGCTACGACCTGCGCTTTCCCGAGCTCTACCGCTCGTTCGGGGCAGTCGATCTCATCACGGTGCCTTCTGCATTCACCTACACCACGGGCGCCGCGCACTGGGAGACGCTGCTGCGCGCGCGCGCGATCGAGAACCTCGCCTGGGTGATCGCCCCGGCGCAGGGCGGCACGCATGCGAGCGGGCGGCGCACGTGGGGCCACACGATGATCGTCGACCCGTGGGGCACGGTGCGGGCCGAGCTGGCGGAAGGGCCCGGCGTGATCGTGGCCGACATCGACCCTGCGTTCCAAGCCGAGGCCAGAGCGAGCCTCCCCGCCCTTCGTCATCGCGTTCTCTGAGCGAACGCGGGATTCGTCCGCCGGGCGGGCCGGGCGCGCCCGCCTCTTGCCGTTTCACGCCGCGCCCTCATGTTTGCAGTCTGGCGGCAACAGACTGATCTGAAAAAGGTTCCCCTCGTGCGGCCGACCCCAGCCCAAAGCCCCCTGCCGACCCCGTAGAATCGACTGATCCGCCGGCCCAGACCCGGCCGCCCACAGCGAGAGCGACTCCATGATGAAGCCCATCGAAACCGCGACCCTTGGCGTGCAGGAAGGCCTCTTCCAGACTGCGAACTCGGTGCTCCTCGCGCCCAACGACCTCGGCACCGGCAAGCTCGAGCGCGTTTTCGGCACGATCATGGACCGGGGCGTGGACTACGCCGACCTCTACTTCCAGTACCTGCGCACCGAGGGCTGGAGCCTCGAGGAAGGCATCGTCAAGTCCGGCAGCTTCAACATCGATCAGGGCGTCGGCGTGCGCGCCATCTCCGGTGAGCGCACGGCGTTCGCCTACTCGGACGACATCAGCCTGCCGGCGCTGCAGGATGCGGCGAAGGCGACGCGCGCGATCGCGCGCCACGGCGGCAAGAACAATGTTCCGGCGGTGCGCCTCGGCGACGAGCGCCGCTTGTATCCGCCGATCGATCCGCTCGGCTCGCTCGCCGACACGGCGAAGGTCGCGCTGCTCGAAAAGCTCGAGCGTCTTTGCCGTGCGAAGGACCCGCGCGTCTCGCAGGTGATGGCGAGCCTCGGTGGCGTTTATGAGGTGATGCTCGTGGCGCGCTCCGACGGCGTCGTCGCGGCCGACGTTCGGCCCCTCGTGCGCCTGTCGGTCACCGTGATCGCCGAGCAGAACGGCCGGCGCGAGCAGGGGTCCGCAGGCGGCGGCGGGCGCACCGACTACGCGCACTTCACCGACGAGGTGCTTGGAGAATACGCGGAGCGTGCCGTGTCGCAGGCGCTCGTGAACCTCGAGGCAAGGCCGGCGCCCGCCGGCACGATGACCGTCGTCCTCGGCCCGGGCTGGCCGGGCATCCTGCTGCACGAAGCCGTCGGCCACGGCCTCGAGGGCGACTTCAACCGCAAGGGCAGCTCGACCTTCGCCGGCCGCATCGGGCAGCGCGTCGCTGCGAAAGGGGTGACGGTCGGCGACGACGGCACCATTCCGGGCCGGCGCGGCCCGCTCTCCGTGGACGACGAGGGCAACCCGACGACGCGCACCGTGCTCATCGAGGACGGCATCCTGCGAGGCTACATCCAGGACAGCCTCAACGCGCGGCTGATGAAAATGCCGCTTACCGGTAACGGCCGACGCGAGAGCTATCAGCACATCGTGATGCCGCGCATGACCAACACCTACATGCTCGGCGGCGACCGCGATCCCCAGGAGATCATCGCGTCGGTGCAGAAGGGTCTCTACGCCGTCAATTTCGGCGGCGGTCAGGTGGACATCACGAACGGCAAATTCGTGTTC
>Ga0113563_10001750_pt1 | contig 12601 bp, 13 predicted proteins | sample Mud3Dept3metaG_FD_80117 | JGI IMG/M metagenome (GOLD analysis project Ga0113563, IMG submission 80117) | Freshwater wetland microbial communities from Ohio, USA, analyzing the effect of biotic and abiotic controls - Mud 3 Core 4 Depth 3... | ecosystem: Environmental > Aquatic > Freshwater >...
AGATTGGACTTGACAGAATTTTCTTTTTTCTTTAGGGTTGAAATGTCTGTTCTTCCTGCCAGTCATCGGAAATTGTGAACATCCCAGCCTTCTGGAGGTTTTCCATGGAAAAAGGAATTCGGAAGGTGATTTCTTCAGGCCTCCGGGGAGAGATTTTCTCCCTGAGGGGGCTTTGCGGTCCGCGCCCGTCGTTTGAGTTTCTTGCCTGAAGGTTTTCCTTTAACCATCCAAATCGGGTCTTTGGGAAAGGAGCAAGGCTATGGAAAAGCTTTGGTTCAAATCCTACGCCCCCGGTGTGCCCCGGGAAATCGAATTCGAAAAAATCACTATGCCGGAGGTGCTCAGCCGAAACGCCGGGCAGTTCCCCGGCCGGCCCGCCCTCCTTTACATGGGCAGGAAAATCTCCTTCTCGGAACTGGATGGCCTGGTGAACCGCTTTGCCCGGGCGCTCTTGAATCTGGGGATCAGAAAAGGCGACAAGGTGGCCATGCTCCTTCCCAACATTCCCCAGATCGTGATCGCCAATTACGCCGCTTTCCGGATCGGGGCGGTGGCGGTCATGAATAATCCCCTTTACACCGAGCGGGAGCTGGAATACCAGCTCAACGACTCCGACTCCAGGGTCCTGGTGACCCTGGATCTTCTTCTGCCCCGGGCCCTGAAGCTCAAGGGAAAAACAAAAGTGGAGGGCATCATCGCCTGCCATATCAACGATTATCTTCCCTTCCCGAAGAAACAGCTCTTCCCTATAGTCAAGAAAGACATGTACCGGAAAGTCGAGCCCCAAAAGGACGTCTACCCGTTCTGCGATCTCGCCGCCAAATCTTCTCCCGCCCCCCTCGAAAACGCCGCCGCCTGGGATGACCCGGGAGCCTTTATTTACACCGGGGGGACGACCGGAGTCAGCAAGGGGGTTATGCTCAGCCACGCCAATATCTCCTGCAATGTCCAGCAGTTTGCGTGCTGGTTCCCCGACCTGAAAAAGGGGGAAGACAGTGTTCTGGCGGTTTTCCCATTTTTTCACTCCGCCGGGTTCACCGCCATTCAGAATTACTGCATCTGGTTGGCCACCTGCGACGTGCTTGTTCCCCGCCCCTCTCCTGAAACGGTTCTGGAGATGCTTAAAAAATATAAGCCCCGATATCTCCCGGCCGTGCCGACGATTTTCGTCGGCCTGCTCAACAGCCCTGAATTTCGGAAACTGGATCTGTCCTTCATCAAGGGGTTTTTCTCCGGGGCGGCGCCTCTGGCCGCCGAAACGCTTCAGCAGCTCAAGGACCTGACGGGAGCGACCCTGCTCGAGGTCTATGGCCTGACCGAGACAACCCCGGTTGCCACGGCGACTCCCTGGGGCGGAAAAATCAAACCGGGAACCGTCGGCACCCCCGTTCCAAGCACGGATATGAAAATCGTCGACGTAGATACGGGAAAAGAGGAAATGCCGACCGGGTCGCCGGGAGAGATTATGATCAAAGGGCCGCAGGTCATGATGGGCTATTATAAGAAGCCTGAAGAAACGGCCGCTGTATTGAAAGACGGGTGGCTCTACACCGGCGATATCGGGTTTTTCGACGAGGACGGGTATCTGACCATCGTGGACCGCAAGAAGGACATGATCATCGCCGGCGGCTACAATATCTTCCCCCGGGAGGTGGATGAGATCCTGTTCGAACACCCCAAGATCCTCGAGGCCTGCACCATCGGAGTGCCCGACCCTTACCGGGGAGAAACGGTGAAATCCTTCGTGGTCGTCAAACCGGGTGAAAGCCTGACCGAAGAAGAAATCGTGAATTATTGCCGGGACCGCTTGGCGGCGTACAAGGTCCCTAAAAAGATCGAATTCCTGGAAAGCCTCCCCAAAAGCGCCATCGGCAAGATCCTGCGGCGAGAGATCAAGGAGATGGACAGGAAAAAGCAGGCGGCGAAGGCCTGAAGCATGATAAAATGTATCCGAAGAGTCGCAGGGCGCATAGATCATGGTCTAAGGCGGAGGATGCAGCTTATGAAAATCGGCTCGCTTATCGCATTTTTCGGCATCGTCAATTTGTTATTGGTCCTTTTTCAGGTGAGTTCAGGGCTGCGGATATTCAAGGTCTCCTTTGCCGTCCACAAAAAGACCGGGCTTCTCCTGCTCTTCACCGCTCTCATCCATGGAAGTCTGGCAATCTTTCTTGATTAGCCCCCCACCCAGTCTAAGCTTTCGTTTCAAAACAAATGCCGAAAGGGAAGGCCATTTCCCCTTAGCTTGCCTCCCTTCACTTTTTGAAAAATAGAAAGGGTTCAAGCAGTTCTAAGCGCCCGCCGGGGCGCGGGGGCAGCGCCGCGCTTCGCGAAACCACAAGGCACTGGTGTTTCCACAGGACCAGGCGGAGGCCGCAGGCCTTCCGCCTCTCTTTGCGGAAAGCTTTTTTGGGATCGCTGAGAAAAGTTAAGGTCCCAACCGGTGCTTTCGCGAATCGCGCCGCCACCCCCACGCCCAGTCCAAGCTTTTGCCTCAAAAACAAATGCCAAGAGTTAAGGAAGGCAAGTTCCCCTTATTCGTTGACGGCCTTTTTCCCCTCTGCTAAGCTTCTACCTGACGGGGAAAGAACGTCCACCGGAGCGACGGACTTATATGAAACAGGCGGTCTATCACGGGATAAGAGATGTCCGCGTGGAGGAGGTCCCCGAGCCGAAGCCCGGCCGGGGAGAAGCGAAGGTGAAGGTCAAATACTGCGGGATTTGCGGGTCGGACCTGCACGAGTATCTCCATGGCCCTTTCCCGCAAACGGTCTTCGGCCATGAAGCCTGCGGGGAGATCGTGGAAAAGGGACCGGCGGTCCAGGGGTTCGAGGTCGGCGATCGGGTCATTGCCTTCGCCAAAGACGCTTATGCGGAGTTTCTCGCCTGCCTGCCGGAGAGGCTCCTGAAAATTCCTCCCGAAATGGACTGGAAACGGGCAGCGGTTGTCGAACCGCTGGCCGGGGCCGCCTACGCGCTCGAGCAAGGGGGCGTCCGGTCTCAGGACTCCGTCCTGATCGCCGGGGCAGGCCCGGTGGGTCTTATGATTCTGCTGGGTCTGAAAGCGCTGGGGGTTGAAAAGACTTACGTGACGGATATCTCCGCCAGCCGCAGGGAAAAGGCCGGCGAGCTGGGGGCAACGGGCGTGGCCGATCCCCGGGAGACGAAAATCCCGGTCTGGATCAGAGAGGCGACCGGCGGGCGCGGGGTGGATGTCGCGGTCGAGGCGGTCGGCCTCGAAGCCACCCTGAAGGATTGTCTGGCCTCGGTCCGGTTCAAAGGGAAGGTCATTGTCCAGGGGATCTTTACCGACCGCGTGCCCGTTCACATGCTCGGGTTCGTAACCCGCGAAACCACCATGATCGGGACCAATTCCATCAACCCTTCTTTGGCCTTAAAATGGATCAGGGACAAGCTGGTTCAACCGGAGGCCATCGTCACCCGCATTATTCCCCTGGACCAAATCGTCGCCGCCGGGTTCGAGCCGCTGACCGCAAAGACGAAAACGGAGATCAAGATTCTCGTTGAACCCTGAAGAGGACAGGATCAGAGGATCTCCCTCCGCTCAACTTCCCACCCCTCCCTGAATTTGAACGCAGCAAACGGACTTTTTACAATCTTATCAAGGAACGCAATTCAATGGAGGAAACGCCATGGCAAAAGAAACGAAAATCAACTCTCTCGATGTCGCTTTGAGGCAGGTGGATAAGGCTGTCGCCCACCTGAATCTCGACCCCGGAATCATCGCCAAGATCAAAAGCACCCGGCGGGAGCTTACGGTCAATTTTCCGGTCAAGATGGACGACGGAACGATCAAGATCTTCACCGGCTACCGGATCCAGCACAATACGACCCGCGGCCCGGCAAAGGGCGGGATCCGGTACCATCCCGACGTCGACCTGGACGAGGTGAAGGCGTTGGCGATGTGGATGACCTGGAAATGCGCGGTGGTCAACATTCCCTTCGGCGGCGCCAAGGGGGGCGTCACCTGCGACCCTAAGAGCATGTCTCCCCGCGAACTGGAAAATATGACCCGCCGGTACATTTATGAAATCTCCCTGATGATCGGGCCGGACCGGGACATTCCCGCCCCGGACGTCAATACCAATCCCCAGGTCATGGCCTGGATCCTGGACACGTACAGCACGTTGAAAGGCTATTCCGTGCCCGGGGTCGTCACCGGCAAACCCCTGGAGCTGGGAGGATCTCTCGGAAGACTGGAGGCGACGGGAAAAGGGGTCTTTACCATCGCCCAGGAAGCCGCCCGGCATTTGAAGGTTCCCATCGAAGGGGCCCGGGTTGCGATTCAGGGGTGCGGAAACGTGGGCGGAACCGCGGCTCACTATTTCGACCGGGCGGGGGCCAAAGTCATCGCCATCAGCGATTACCTCGGGGGAATTTACAATCCCAAAGGATTGAATGTCCCCGAAGCCTTGAGCTGCCGGAACCAGTACTCGTGCTTTATCACCCACAAAGGTCCCGGGTGGGAAGAGATCACGAACCAGGAGCTTCTGGAGCTGGATTGCGACATCCTGATCCCGGCGGCCATCGAAAACCAGCTCACCCAGGCGAACGCCTCCAAAATCCGGGCAAAGATGATCGTCGAAGGCGCTAACGGCCCGACGACGCCCGAGGCGGATGAGATTTTTAGTGACCGGGGGATTTTCATTGCCCCCGACATCCTGGCGAACGCGGGCGGAGTCACGGTTTCGTATTTCGAATGGGTCCAGAACCTTCAGGAGCTCATCTGGAGCGAAGAGGAAATCTCCGAACGCCTGATTCGTATTTTGAAAAAAAGCTTCGGCGAGGTCCTGGCCATTTCCGAGAAAGAAAAAGTAGATATGCGCACGGCGGCCCTGATGTTAGGCATCGGCCGCGTGGCCCAGGCCACGAAGCTCCTGGGAATTTATCCCTGAGATGAAAGGGAGAGGGCGTGGGGGCAGCGCCGCCCCCACGCCCAGTCCAAGATCTTGCCTCAAAAACAAATGCGAATCATCTCCAAATTAGTTGGTCGTTCAGACCCGTTTTCTTGTTGCCCGGGCAAGAAAGCAGGCGCCGAAGCCAAAAAGGGCCGGGAGAACCCTTCTAATTTCTCCCCTCTTCGTTTCCGCAAAGAGACGCGGGCGCCAAGGAATGGCCGGACAAGGTTCGGATCGAACCCCGGGAACCCTTCCATATTCATCCCGGCGATCCCAGCGGGTTTAAGGCCACCCTGCTTTATTCCGCGGACCGGTACCTGGGCTTCGAGCTGATGAGCGTGATGGGTGATCTGGGGCGCCCGCATTTCTCTGCAGGTCGGCTTATGGCGCAGGCCGAATTTCCCCGGATCGAAGCTTCCCTTCACGAACTGCAAAGCGCCTTTCAAAGAGCCCGGAAAGGATAAAAGTCCTTCTTTCCGCAGATCATCTATTCCCCGGCAAGAGGGCGGAGCGCAGAAGCCGGCCGGCCTCGGGGCCTTATTGCAGGGGGCCTACCTTCTTTTCCACGCGCTGAACGAGCTCTCCCGATTCGATCTGCGAAAAAATTCGGCGGATATCCTCGCTGAACCGCCGGTCTCCCTTGATGGGCGGCACCTTTTCCCGGACGAGCTGATAGGCCGCGTGAATTCCTCTTCCGGGTCTAAGGGGAAGCAGGAATTCCAGCCCTTGTGTGGCGCACAGTAGCTCCATGGCCAGGATGTTTTCCACGTTGCGGACGATATCCCGGGCCTTGCGGGCGGCGATGGTGCCCATGGAAACGTGGTCTTCCTTGTCCGCCGAGGTCGGGATGGAATCGACGCTGGCCGGATGAGCCAGGGCTTTGTTCTCCGAAGCCAGGGCCGCCGCGCTGACCTGGACGATCATCAATCCCGAATGGAGCCCCCCTTCGGCGGTGAGGAACGCCGGAAGACCCGAAAGCGCCGGATTGATCAGTTTTTCAATGCGCCGTTCGGAAATGCCCCCCAGTTCGGAGACGACCATCCCCAAGAGATCCATGGCAAAGGCGATCGGCTCCCCGTGAAAGTTCCCGCCGTTGAGGATTTTCTTCCGGTCCGCAAAGATGAGCGGGTTGTCCGTGGCCGAATTAACTTCGATCTCTAGCGTGCGGCGGACGTACTGGAGCGCGTCCCGGACGGCGCCGTGCACCTGCGGAATGCAGCGCAGGGAGTAGGCGTCCTGGACTTTCGTGCAGGATTTGTGCGATTCGGCGATCGGGTCGTATTTCCCGAGCTTCTGAAAATTTTTCGCCACGGCCAGCTGCCCCGGGAGAGGACGCACCCTTTGAATGTCCGGGTCGAATGCGGAAAACGTCCCCTTCAGCGCATCCAGGGTGCAGGCCCCGATGATATCGGCGGCCTTGCAGAGCCGCTCGGCACGAAGAAGGGTCAGAAGGCCGACGCCGGTCATGACCTGGGTGCCGTTGATCAACGACAGCCCCTCTTTGGCCTTCAGGGTTAGGGGGGGGACGCCGGCCTGACGCATGGCCCGGCGGCCGGTCATTTTCTTCCCCTTGTAGACCGCTTCTCCTTCACCGATGAGAACCGAGGTCAGGTGCGCCAGCGGCGCCAGGTCGCCACTGGCTCCGACAGACCCCTGCTCGGGGATGAGCGGGTGAACGCCTTTGTTGATCATGTCCCCGAGGCCCTTGAGGACCTCGTACCTCGCCCCGGAATACCCCTTGGCCAAAACATTGGCGCGGAGGACCATGATGGCCCGGGTCGTCTCCTCATCGAAAGTCGGGCCGACCCCCACGGAGTGGCTGCGGATGAGGTTTCGCTGCAAGTCCTCGACCTGCGACGGGTTTATTATCTGGTCGCTGAGAAGCCCGAAACCGGTGGTGACCCCATAGATCTTTTCGCCCCGGCAGAGGGCATTCTCTACAAACTCCCGGGATTTCTTCATTTTCCCCTGCACGGAGGGATGGATCGTCACTCGGGCCTTTCCCTTGGCAATCTCCTGCACTTCTTCCAACGTTAAATGGTCACCATCCAAGGCGATTTTTTTCATGGTCATCTATTTCCCGAATTTTTTTTAGGCATTCAAAAAATCTTGTATCCGCATTGGGGGCAATATTTGAAGTCCGAAGAGAGCTGCTCCCCGCACCGCGGACACTGCCGGGCGGGCTCGGGGTGCAAGAGATCGGTCTGCGCCCGGCCCTTTTCGTCGAATACCCCGCCGCACCGGCTGCATTCCAGAAAGGGCTCTCCGCGCTTAACGGGAATCAGGGGGATGAAGAAGAGGCTGATATAGTGGTCCAGCCTTTTGCGCCGGGCCGAAGGCAGGCCGCAGTTCGGGCAAGGCCAGGGCTGGTCATCGATCTGGACTTTCTTCGGCTGCATTCCGCCAATGAAGATGAAGGCGCACCTCCCTGAAATGCCAAAGACTCAAAAAGATGGTCTCGTAAAAAGTCCATCTGTCCCGCTCGGAGCGGGATTGCGCTGCACCTTCGTCGCTGTGGCGCACCCGTAAGTGCGCCTCGCTCCTCAGTTTTTGCGCGCCTTGCATCTGGAGCTTTTTACGAAACCATCGGTTTGCCGACTCTTTACGAGTTCATCAAAAGGAATCATTCTCAACTCTGCCTTTATTTTAGCACAAAAAGAAATGCCCCCTTTGCGGGAATTTTCCCTGGAGCCGATTTTATGGTATAACCGCATTTTCTGGCTTTTTTTGAAATCCGGAAAGGATTGCTTTTCCCTGAATCGAATGAACCTCTCGCTCAGATTTGAGGGGAACACCCTTGCGGGGTTTGCGGCGATTCTCCTCTGGAGCACCACGATCGCGGTCGTCCGCAGCCTTTCGGAACAGGTCGGGGGCCTGACGGCCGCGGTCTCGGTTTATCTGATCGGCGGGCTTTTTTGCCTGCTCCGCCTAAGATGGCGGGGCAAAGCGGCCGGAACCTTGCGGCTCCTCCCCTTCCGCTATCTCTGCGGATGCGGCGCGCTCTTCGTCTTCTACATGCTGGTCCTCTACCTGGCGGTCGGCACGGCAAAAAGCCGGCAGCAGGTCCTCGAAGTGGGCTTGCTGAATTACCTCTGGCCGGCCCTGACCATCGTTTTTTCCCTTTTTCTGCTGAACAAAAAATCCGGCCCCCTGCTTTTTCCCGGGGCTATTTTGGCGGTGGCCGGAATCGTCTTCGTCCTCGGCCAGGAAGTCTCCATCTCCTGGAGATCCATGACGGAAAATTTTGCCGGCAATCCTGTTGCTTACTCCTTCGGCCTCCTGGCGGCAATTTCTTGGGCCCTCTACTCCAACCTGACCCGCCGCTGGGCCGGAGGGAGCGGCGGAGCAGTCGAGATTTTTATTCCCGCCACCGGGGTCATTCTTCTGGGCCTGCGATTTTTCAGCCCCGAAACCGGCTCCTGGACACTGCGGGCGGGGCTGGAGGCAATTTTTTTGGGAATCGTCACCGTTGTCGCCTATATTCTCTGGGACCGGGCGATGCGGAAAGGGGATGTGGTCCTGGTCGCAGCATTCTCCTACTTGACCCCTCTTTTTTCAACGATCGTCAGCTGCCTGTACCTCGGCCTTATCCCCGGGGCTTCTCTCTGGTTCGGGTGCGCCATGATCATCGCCGGCTCGGTCTTGAGCTGGAGGTCCATTTCTGAAGTGGACACCTCCAAAGCCTCTAAGCCCTAAATTTCACGGACCCCCAAACCCTCTCTTTTCTCCTATCTTCATGCCTGTTCTTTGATGAGATCCCACATGAATTTTCTCCAGAATTTTCCTATCATTCTGAAAAACTTTACGGGTTCTCCTCGCCGGCGAATCCGATCGCCGGGTTGAATTTCAGGCAGCCATACTTAGCATTTATTCCGAATAACTGGCAGGTCTGGGTACGCGACAAATTGAGTTTTTGGGCCAACCAAACTTTTGGGGAGTGCTTTTCACCGGAAGTTTTCTATTCATAATGCGTCCACATCCGGATGATTTTTACGGTCATAAGATCTTCGAGCACTTGATAAATGAGGCGGTGTTGAATATTAATCCGCCGGGAGTAGGACCCCGAGAGATCTCCCATGAGCTTCTCATAAGGCGGCGGACTCTTGAAAGGGTTTTCGGAAAGAAGAGCAAGCAGCTTTTCGGTCTTTTCGCGAAGGCCTGAAGCGGCTATTTTGCGCGCATCCTTCCGGGCCTGTCGCGTAAAAACGACTCTCCACTTCACCATCCCGGTTTCTCACTGCACCTTTCCACCGGAGCCTTGAGCCCCTTGCGGATGGATTCCCGCATGCCCGGAATAGAGAGAAGATATAGGGTCTCCTGGATGGCCCGCCAGTCCCCCTCTGAGATCAAGACCGCGTTTCCCCTCTTCCCTGTTATCTGGATCGGCTCATGAGATTCCGCCGCCTGATCGAGCAGTTGAAACAGCTTGGCCCTGGCTTCGGTGGCTTTAATCGTGGTCACGAGATTTACCTCCTGATCAAAATGTACACAATAACGTACACTTTGTCAAGAGGCTATTAGGAGGATAGGTGCCGCTTTCTGATTCATTCTCGCTTCCCCGCCATTCTGTAACTTTTCCCTCATCTTCACTTTTAAGGATATTCCGGATAAGTTTCGTATCTCCAAACTACCCTCCCTTCCTATCCATCAAGAGGGGAGATTTCTTCTATTCAAAATGTTTGCCTTTTTATTTCATTTTGTGTTTGATGAAAGTCCCGCGTTCGTATTCCTCGAAGGCGATCCGTAATTCCTCCCGCGTATTCATCACAATCGGGCCATACCAGGCAACCGGTTCCCGAATCGGCTTTCCGGAAATCAGAAGGAAGCGGACCGATTCGCCGTGGGTGGAAATATCCACCTCTTCTCCATCTTCGAAAAGGATCAGGTTTTCCGGGCCGAAGAGGCACTCGCGGTTGAAATCAAAATAATTCGCTCCCTCCACTTCATGGGCGTATCCGTCCCGTTCCCGGTCGAAATAGCCCTTGCCCCCGATCACATAGGCAAAGGCGGTCTTCCCCTTGCCGATGGGATGGGAAAAGTTTTTCCCGGGAGGTACGGTCACATCCAGGTATTCCGGATTTATGACGATATTCCGGACCGGCCCCGTAACCCCCTGCACTTCGCCGCAGACGATCCTGATCTTCACGCCGCCGTTGAGGCTGACTTCCGGGATCTGCCGATTCTTGATCTCCTGGTAGCGGGGGTCCATCATTTTGTCCCCGGCCGGGAGATTGGCCCAGAGTTGGAAACCCCACATCAACCCATCTTTTTCCCCTTTCGGCATCTCCTGGTGAATGATCCCGCTCCCCGCGGTCATCCACTGAACATCCCCCGGTTCAATCGTCCCTTTGTTTCCCATGCTGTCCCCATGCTCCACTTTCCCATGCAGAACATAGGTGATTGTCTCGATCCCCCGGTGGGGATGCCAGGGGAACCCTTTCAGGTAGTAGGCCGGGTTATCTGAATGGAAGTCATCCAGAAGAAGGAACGGGTCCAGCATGGGAACCTGCTGGTTGCCGAAGGCCCTTTTCAAATGAACCCCGGCCCCCTCGATGGTCGGCTTGCTTCTGAAAACCTTTTTGATCTTTCGGGATTTTTCCATGGCTCCTCCCCCCTAAAATACAGTTTCGGTGTTTAGGGTGCCTCCTCGCAAATACAGTTCATTCTATTTTCCTCCATATCCCTCTGATCATAAATAAGGTTTTTCCTGTATTTTGGGGTTCAAAATCCTTTATTTTCGAATGACTGGTATGCAATAATTTGGGTCATAATGAAATCCGAACAGGGGCGTCCGTCTGGACGCCCCTGCAATCCGGCAACTTTTTATGAGGTCATCAAGATAAAATCCGAAAGGGGAAAGGCATGCAGTACAAAAATAAATATCGATTGAGGCTGGAAGACGGGCGGAGCGAGCCGATTCCCGGACTCGAAGGGGCCTCCCGGATCATTATGATCGACGAGGAGCAGGTGGGCGCGCAGGACCTAACCTTCGGGTACAGCCAATACAAGCCCAAAGGCTCCCTTCACAAGAAACACACCCATCCTCATGCGGAAGAAATCATGTACCTTCTTGCGGGAAGAGGAATGGGAGGAGTGAACGACGAGGAAATGGAACTAAAGGCCGGGGACACCCTCTGGGTCCCGCGGGGGGCGGTTCACTGGTTCTATAACCCTTTTGAGGAAACCTGTGAGTTTCTTTTCCTCTATACCCGGCCCACCCTGAAGGCGGCCGGGCTTCAGAGCGCAGAATCGAAACAATAGGGACCAGCGATCCGAAAAAATTCGGGCGGGATTTCTCCCGCCCCGCAGCTCATTTCTATCCTTTTTTGACGCCCCACTGGCGCGGCCACTTGTATCCCTTCTGGGTCGTAATTTCCTGGAACCGTTTGACGATCTCCCAGCCGGGAAGCCCCATGGCCCCAACCTCAGCAGCCCACTCCGCGGGAATATCTTCGATCAGGCTCGCCCACTTTGCCCGTTCAGCCTCGGGGAGAGCGGAGAATTTCACGCCCTGGGCCCTCCATTCGCCCCACAGCTTCTCCCGCCATTTGGGCAGAAGATTCTTGGTGTGATGAATCTCCACTTCCTTGCCCGTTTCGATCAGGATTTTTTGAATATCCGGCGAGAGGCTGTTGAAGGTCTTCAGGCTCATCATCAGATCCCAGGGAGCGCCGATCATGGCGTTGATCTGCACGAAATTGGGAGCCACCTCCTGGACTTTGAATGCATTCATATGGGTTATAGGGTGAAAGTCCATATCCGTAACTTTGGTCTGCAGCAGGGTATAGCGCTCATGCATAGGAGCCACCACCGGCACGGCCCCTGTGGGCTTTGCCCATCTCGCAAAATACCGCCCGATGAGCCCGATCCGTTTCCCTTTGAAGTCATCCAGGGTCTGGATGGGAGTCTTGGAGCAAATGTCATAGGGCATCGTGGAGAAATTGGAAATCAGGAGGGCGTTGGCCTTCGCCAGTTCGTCCCGGAACCCGGGGATTTCTTCATACAGCTGCCTCTTGGCCTGAAGGACCATGTGGCTGTCCAGGGGGCCGAAGGGGAAGATGTATTCAAACGCGCCCAGAGGAAATTTCCCGGGGGTATAGATGCGGCAGCCGAGAATGATTTCCACCATTCCCTTCTCCAAGAGATCGATATGCCCGGCGGGCGGAGCGAGGGAGGCCCCCCAGTGGGCCTGGAAAGTGACCTGGCCCTTGGTTCTTTCCGTGACTTTGTCCATCCACCACTTCACGGAGTCGCTGTTGGGAAACTGCCCCGGTCCGGCGGCAACCGAGGAAAGCCGCAGCTTGATGTTTTTCTCGGCCGCGCCCGCGGTCAACGCCAGAGCCGCCGTTAGAGCCAGAATCAAGGCAAAGGTCCACGCCGAGAAAAAAGCTTTCTTTTTCATTATTCTTTCTCCTTATTTTGAATACTTGCTGACCAGCTTCTTAAGGGGGTCGCTCCAAAACTTCTTGAAAAGTAACATTCGGCTTTGAGGTGTGTCAATTAAAAAATCTCCCCTCAAGTAACCATTCAGTCACGGGTGCCAGTTGCTATGAATGGAGGACCGGCGCAAAGGCTAAGAGGTGCCCCGGCCTGGGGGCCCGGCCGGTCCGCTTGGAATCATAAGGCGCTGGGATCTTCGTGGAGAGGGCGGGGGCCAAGGCCTCCCGCCCCCCATTTCGGAG
>Ga0113563_10001752_pt1 | contig 12598 bp, 6 predicted proteins | sample Mud3Dept3metaG_FD_80117 | JGI IMG/M metagenome (GOLD analysis project Ga0113563, IMG submission 80117) | Freshwater wetland microbial communities from Ohio, USA, analyzing the effect of biotic and abiotic controls - Mud 3 Core 4 Depth 3... | ecosystem: Environmental > Aquatic > Freshwater >...
CCTGGAGTGCCTAAAGTGATTTGAGTACTTAGAGTTATCTCAATCAATGATTTATGCTTTCAGGCAGGCACGATTTTCAATCCGTGCCACAACAAGTTAATTCTTTTTAGGCACCGGTTGCAAATCGGCGCCATCGGGGGTACGAACTCGGCAACGCCAAATCGGCGCCATCGGGGGTTGAACGGACTAATTACCTGAAGGAAGGTTGTCTAAAATTTGTATCGCAGATTTAACCGAACTGATTTCTCTGATGGTAAGACTCAACTTTGATTCCCTCTGTTTAACCAGCATCTGTTTTGGAAAACGGTTGACGTAATTCATAATTGAAACAAATAACGGGCTCCGGTAAAACCCTGAACCGGGATCGGAAATAAAATTTGCTATCAGGAGATTGTTCCTGAGGAGGATCTTCTCCATTCCCAGCTTCATGGCAATCCACTTTATTCTGACAATATCCAGGAGAGCTGCTGCCGGTTCAGGCAGAGGACCGAAACGGTCAACAAGTTTTTTTGAATACAATTGCAGGGCTTTTTCGTTTTCAATCTCATTCAGTTCCTTATAGAGCCTGATCCTCTCTGAGATATTTGATATATACTCATCGGGGAACATGATCTCAAGATCTGTATCGATCTGAAAATCAGATACGTATGATACTGTTTTTTCTTCCCGGATCTGAACTTCATCGAGTTTACCTTCAGCAATTTCTTCTTTTACCAAGCTTTCGCGTAACTCTGCCATTGCCTCATTCAGAATACGCTGGTAAGTCTCAAATCCCACATCGGCAATAAAACCACTCTGCTCCCCGCCAAGCAGATTTCCTGAACCCCTGATGTCAAGGTCCTGCATGGCTATATTGAATCCGCTTCCGAGCTCCGAAAACTCCTCTATTGCTTTAAGCCGCCGTCGTGCTTCATGGGTCAGGGTATTCAGGGGGGGAGCGAGCAGGTAGCAAAATGCTTTCCTGTTCGACCGGCCTACACGTCCCCTGAGCTGGTGAAGTTCCGACAGACCGAAATGTTGTGCCTCGTTAATAAAAATGGTATTGGCATTTGGAATATCAAGTCCCGATTCGATGATAGTTGTTGCTATCAGTACATCGTAATCGCCCTGGATAAAGTCGAACATAACATTCTCTATTGACTTTCCATCCATCTTGCCATGAACGATTGCCGTTTTAACATTGGGACAGATCCGGTGAATAGAGGCCTGTACCTCTTTTATATTCTCAACCCTGTTGTGAATCACGAAAACCTGTCCACCCCGGGCGACTTCATACTCAATGCCCTCCTTTATTATTTCTTCATTGAAGCCGTGAAGTTCGGTCACAATGGGCATCCTGTTTGGAGGGGGGGTATTGATAATTGAAAGATCACGGGCTCCCATCAGGGAGAATTGCAATGTCCGTGGTATGGGAGTGGCAGTCAGCGTCAGTGTATCGACATTTGTTTTGAGCTTTTTAAGTTTTTCCTTAACCGATACACCGAATCTCTGTTCTTCATCGATTATCAGTAGTCCCAGATCCCTGAATTTGACCTCCTTCCCCACAAGCTTGTGCGTCCCGATTATGATATCGATCTTTCCTTCAGCCAGTTGTGATACTATTTTTTTCTGGTCGGCAGGCTTTTTATGACGGGTAAGGTATTCCACAGTGCAGGGGAAATCCTTCAGCCGCGATGTGAATGTTTTATAGTGCTGGAAAGCCAGGATCGTCGTCGGCACAAGGATAGCAGTCTGTTTGCTGTCGGCGGCAGATTTGAATGCGGCTCTTATTGCAACCTCGGTCTTACCAAAGCCGACATCGCCGCAAACCAGGCGGTCCATGGGATGAGGAGCCTCCATATCCTCTTTGATCGCAACAGTTGCAGTCAGCTGGTCAGGGGTGTCTTCATAGATGAACGATGCTTCAAGCTCACGCTGAAGATATGAGTCAGGCGAGAAGGAGTATCCGTCTGATGCCATCCTTTTGGCATAGAGCTGTATGAGGTCCTTTGCGATATCCTTTACCCTGCTCTTTGTACTCTGCTTCAGCTTCTGCCAGGCACCTGAACCAAGCTTGTAAATCTTAGGCTCTGAACCGTCCTTCCCTTTATACTTGGATATCCGGTGCAAAGAATGAATGCCCACATAAAGGATATCATTATCCCTGTAAACCAGCTTAATTGCCTCCTGAATCTTCCCGTTCACTTCTATCTTTTCCAGTCCTCCGAACTTACCGATACCATGATCGATATGAACAACATAGTCCCCTGGATTGAGTCCTGTTAATTCTTTAACAGATAAGCTTTCCTTCCTGGTGAACCAGCCTTTTATCCTGAATTTGTGATACCGGTCAAAAATCTGGTGATCAGTATAGACAGATATCTTAAGGTCATGGTCGGTGAAACCGCCATGAAGATTATGCAGCAAGGGAGTGAAATGAACTTCAGGATTTATTTCTGCAAATATATCTCGCAACCTGTCAATCTGGGACTGACTCTCAGAGATTATAAAAGTCTGGTACCCGTCAATGTTGTTAGATACCAGTTTTTCGGTAAGAAGTTCAAAATTCTTATTGAAGACAGGCTGAGCCTCGGTATGAAACTCAAACTTTAAATCAGATTTAAACATCACGGCCTTCCCGAATTCAGCGATCCTGAACTTTTCGCACTCCTGAATAAGGCGGCTTCCGGTCATTACCATCTCTTTTTTACCGGTAATCTGGCCCGAATCCTCCCTGGCGACAACCTGTGAGTAAATATTGCTGATCTTCTCTTTTATATAGGCAGCATCCTCTATCCAGATAACTGATGATGGCGGCAGAAAATCAGTAAATGAATCACTTACTTCTTCTATGGAAATATCCTGAATGTTAGGGATCACTGAAATCTGCTTGCAAATGCTCACAGACAGCTGATCGTCGGTATTGAAGGTTCTGATGGAATCGACTTCTTCGCCAAAAAAGTCGATACGGTAAGGCAGGTCGGCAGAATAGGAAAAAACATCGGCAATACTTCCCCTTATTGCAAACTGTCCGGGTTCGTAAACAAAATCAACCCTTTCAAAATTATACTCATGCAGAACCTCCTCCAGGAACTCCAGCGATATTTTATCACCGGTTGAAATATTAAAAGTGTTCTTTTTCAGATTTTTCCTGTTTATCACCTTTTCCATCACCGATTCGGGATAGGTGACAATTATTCCCTTTCGCTTTCCGGAAGCCAGGTGATTCAGGACCTCGGTCCGGAGTACGATATTTGCCGGTTCGGTTGGTTCATACTGAACGGAACGCTTATATGTTGAAGGGAAGAAAAAGACGAAATCTTCCCCGGTGAGGGCAACAAGATCGTTGTAAAGATAGGCGGCATCTTCTTTTTCAGGTGAAATGACTACGTGAGTGAGCTGTGTATCCAGAAAGACCTTCGAAATGGCGATTGCATTTGCAGATCCTGATAATCCCGATACACCAATTCTGCCTGCCACGTTATTGCCAATTGCTTCTGTCAGCCCGGAAAGAACCTGGTGGTTATTAAAAAGAACTGTTATTTCATTTTTTTTCATCTGCCGGAATATATCTCTACAAAATTCAGATAACACCTGTCTTTAGTTCTTGCCCCAAATTTAGCTTCTCCTTATTTAATTTACCCCCTTCCCTCCCGATAGCTATCGGGACTTCCCCCACTGGGGGAAGGAGCAGTAAACCTTTCCCCCCTGGGGGAAACGGGAAAGGGGGTAAAAATAATGAAGAATTCCTGAAACTGGTATCATAATTCTTCAGTGACACCCGGAATTCGGCAACAAAATTAATATCAATTTCCCGGAAATCCTTTCAGTTTTGAAAGCTCATTCGGAATACTGTCTCTTTATTAGGGACTGAACGGACTTTGAGACTTCCACCGTGAGCTCCCATTATCTGCTTTGAAATACTCAGTCCTATTCCGGATCCGTTCTCTCTTGTTGTAAAGAAGGGAATGAATATTTCTTCAAGGTTCTCTGCGCTTATTCCGGGTCCGTTATCAGTTACACAGATCTCCGGTTGATTGTTAAAATCCAAACCCGACAGAACTTCAATCTTACAATCCGTATTATTCTCATTGGCTTCAACCGCATTCTTAATGAGGTTTATCAGTACAAGCGAGATCAGGTTCTCGTCAGCAAAGATCTCGAGGTCAGGATCATTCAGTTGAAATGAAATTTCTGTGTCATCCCCTTTATCAAGTGAATCTGCAAGAATCCTCACTCTCGAAAAGAGCTCCGAGACTTTAAAAGGTTTTAAATCAGGTTTGGGGATGCGTGTGAGTTTGCGGTACGATTCGACAAATGCCATCAAACTTTTACCCTGCTCTTTTATAACATTTAACCCCTGAACCGTAGTCGTAATGGTCTTTTCTGTAACCTTTTCCGGCACTAATGGCTTCTTCCCATGATGATAAATATTTGACAGAGATTCTGATAAGGATGTTATCGGTGTGATGGAATTCATTATTTCGTGCATCAATACCCTTATGAGCCTCATCCACGAGTCAACCTCTTTCTCATCAAGCTCATGTTTGATATCCTGGACAGAAAGAATGATAAGTTCATTTTCATCCCTGCCAAAGGATGTTGATTTCAGAAGCAACTGGATCTCTCCCTGGTTCGTGTTGACCGCAACCAGCCTTCGTTCAAAAGGTTTTATATTGCTGATTGTGCTGTACAGTTTCCTGTCGATCCGTTCTAATTGTTGAAGGTGAGTAAGAACTTCCGTTGAAAGAAGTCTTTTTGCTGCTGAATTCGCATGATGTATGAATCCCTTATTGTCGTAAGTAATGATCCCTGTTGCCAGGAGTTCCAGGATCTTCTGAAAATATTGTTCCTGTTGCCTGTTCTCAATTTTTAACTGTTGAATCTGATGATTGACACTGTTCATGCTCAGGTGCAATTCCTTCAGGCTTCCGCTCTTGTTATCAACGGGAAATGTGAGGTTCGAATCGTCGTTCCTCACCGAATCAAAAAAGAACCTTATATTCCTGTTTGTCCGGTTCAGATATGATATAAGGCTTGTTGTCAGAATTATGATTGTTGCTAAACATATAATGGAAAAGCGTAAAGACTGATCCTTAAAGATCAGATAACCAAGCAGAATTGAGAGTATGACAATAAAAGATACTCTAATTATAATATTAATATATAGCTTCTTACTGAACATTTTTCCTGGTTTTTTTAAGTCTGTTATATAAGGTTTGTCTTGTTATTCCAAGCTGTTCAGCTGCAGCTGTCAGATTGCCATTGTTTTTGTCAAGCGCTATCTGAATCATCTTTTGCTCCATCTCTTCAATTGTGGCAATTGAATCAATACTCTTTATCCCTGAGACAGGCCTCAGATACAGGTCTTCAGGTTTTATTACATTTGTTTCGCTCAGGATAACTGCCTTTTCAATGGTATTCTGCAGTTCCCGGATATTTCCTGGCCAGGAATAACTTAAAAGCTTCTCAAGGGCTTTCTGATTTATTTTGAGGTCCTGTTTATTGTACTTCTGCATATATTTTCTGAGAAAGAATTCCGCAAGAGTAATAATGTCGTTTCCCCTTTCCCTGAGTGGCGGCAATTCTATATGAATTGTGTTAATACGGTAAAGAAGGTCCTCCCTGAAGAGCCCCTCCTTTACCATAATTTCAATGTTCTTGTTTGTAGCGCAGATCAGCCTGATATCTACCGGAATGAGGTCATTGGATCCTATCCTGGTGATCTGCCTGTTTTCTATTGCAGCCAGTAATTTTGCCTGAAGATGAAAGGAGAGGTTTCCTATCTCGTCAAGGAAAAGAGTCCCTTTATGGGCGATCTCAAACTTCCCCTGCCTGGTTTCGCGGGCATCTGTAAATGCTCCTTTGACATGCCCGAATAGTTCGCTTTCGAAGAGTGTTTCAGTCAATGAGCCCATATCCACGCTTACCAGCAATTCATCAGCCCTGTCCGACAAACGATGTATTTCCTGTGCTATTAATTCCTTGCCGGTGCCGTTTTCACCCGTGATCAGCACGTTCGCATCGGTCTTTGCCACCTTCCTGGCAAGTCTGAGAACATTCATGATCTGTGGGGATGATCCGATTATTTTCGGCTGTTCACGATTCATCTCTTTCTTGAGTTCAGACTCTCTCTCCTTCAGGTGTTTGATCTCTTTTTTCGAAAGATTAAGCTGAATCGCCAGCCTGAGTGTTGCCAGAAGTTTCTCGTTATCCCAGGGTTTAAGGACAAAATCCGAAGCCCCTGCTTTAAGTGCTCTGACAGCCAGATCAATATCACCAAAAGCCGTGATCATGACAACTGAAACATCAGGCTTTGTCTCTTTGATTTTTCCCAGCCAATAAATACCCTCGTTTCCGGTTTTGACTCCGGCGTTAAAATTCATGTCAAGTATGACCAGGTTATAGTCCTTCTTCCTGAGTTCAGAAAGTAACTGGTTAGGATTGGAAATCAGAGTCACATCACCGAACTCGGGAATGAGAAGGATCTCCAGGGCACTGAGGATGCTTTTATTATCGTCGACTACAAGAATGGTTCCTTTCTGCAGAGGCATTTTTTTAAAATATATTTATATAACGTCTTATGAGGTTGAAATCTTAATATATTTGAAATTCAATTATTTATCCCAATAAAACTTTCATGAACTCACTCCCTTATTTCCCCCTTTCAATCACATGTACTCACCCCCTTTTATTCCCCCTCTCTGCTCACGCAAAGAGGGGGTACCTACCCCCCAATCCCCCCTAAAGGGGGGCTAAATCTCTGGATTTAAGGCTATCTGTCATATATCCAGAGTATTAGGCCCCCTTCAGGGGGCAATCCCGCGGAGCGGGATGGGGGTAAAACTCCGTGAAACTCCATTGTTAATATAAGTCAGTCATATTAATAAACCAAACAAATGTAAAAATATTTTACGTAGAAGTGTAAAAAATATTTACTTTCCCGTGTGCAGTAAATACTTATGTGGCTTTATATCAGACACATAAAACTATGGCATCATTATAGCAATGGATTTTCTTAAAGCAAAGAATTATTAAAAACGGACTATAATAAAACTCTGTTATTGATGCAGGATCGAAATAAAACAAAAGATTGTGAATTATCTATAAGGATTGCATTTACTTTCTGGCCGTTTTTATACAAACGATTTTTCTGCCGATAAAGAAAAAATTTTAGTCAATGAAACATTCCTTCGTGAGCACAATATCACTAATCCATTGGGAAGAAGTTTTATAATGGGCAACCGTACTTTTGAGATTATCGGAGTGGTAAAAGATTTTCATTTCCGGCCTGTCAGCCAGCCAATAGAATCCCTTGCAATAAGGAATGAGTCATATGACTCACATTGTCTGGTTAAGCTCCTGACAGCCAGTTTTAAATCCCTGAACAGTGTGATTCAGGATATAATAACAACAGCTTCAGAACTATCGCCATCTTTTCCTGTTGAGGCTCTCCGATACGAACAGTAAGAAAGCAGCTAAAATCTACGAATTTAAAAGACTGCTTATGAGAAATAATTTAAAAATAATAATCAGGAACCTTATAAGGAATCCGGTATGCGGATTTGTTGTAATTGCAGGATTTGCTTTCAGCCAGGCTCTTGCATTAATTCTTGCATCATATGTTTTCAGTGAATCAGATTATGACAAATCATTTCCTGAAATCAACCGGATCTATCGTTTATGTGTCGAAAAGGGAATTACAACATTCAGAGGCGATATGGCCGGTGAATTGAAAGAAAGATATCCTGAAATAGAAGGGATATGCCGGTATGACAACGGTTCTACGGAAATTGTTTTTGAAAAGTCTCCCTTTGCGGTCACTAATCTTGTTAAGACAGATAATGATTTTTTTAAGATATTCTCAGTTAATATCAGAAGCGGAATAACTGATAATCCTTTACCCGACAATAAAAGTGTTGCAATCAGCTCATCTCTGGCCCGGACTATTTTCGGGAATTCTTATCCTGTGGGACAGACAATAAACATCCAGCACAGAAAGGACTATACAATCAATGCTGTATTTGATGACTTACCTGAAAAATCAAGTATTCAGGCACAGGTTATCATCAGCTGGGAAAATGTGAATGATTTAGGTGGGGAGTGGAGAAATGGCATTTTCTATTCCCGTTTTTTCTTCCTTCTAAACGAAAAAAGTGATCCTGGCAAGCTTGAGGAGAAGATTACACAGGACTATATGCAGGATCATTATATGAAGCAACCCTTTAAACTGTTACCATTTAAAAAATCCTATCTGAGCTCATTAACCACGGATAGTACAAGTGCCACTCTTCACGCCAACATGCAGTCAATTTTTCTTTTCAGTATTGTAGCATTTTTAATACTGATCATTTCAATTCTGAATTTTGTGATCCTGTTTACTTCCAACCACCTGGGCCGCATAAAAGAGATTGGTATTAAAAAGGTAACCGGCGCCGGAAGTAAAGAAATATTTAAGCAGTTTATTTTCGAAGCTGTCATTATCAGTTTTATTGCTTTTATACTTGGAATATATTTATCAGTTCTTTTAGAAGTACCGTTCACTTCATTAGTTCAAAAGGATTTTCCCGTATTGATTGCACTTCATTTCCCGAATGTTTTGCTGGTGATAGCAGGTGTGATAATTGTAGGTATCCTGGCAGGATTTTATCCGGCTGTCATCATATCAGGATATAAACCAGTTTCAATGTTCGGTTATTCTGCAGTAAAAGGGAAACTGAAGATGAAAAGTGGTTTATCCGTGGTGCAATATTTAATTTCAATCGTAATGATTGTTGCCATGGTTGTAATGACCCGCCAGAACAACCTTTTAACTAATAAAGATCTGGGATTTACAAAAGAACAGCTTGTCAATGTTAAAGTTCCGTGGGAAGTAAAAGATAAACTTCCGGTAGTGAAAGAAAAACTACTTGACAATCCTTATATAAAATCATGCGCTGTTTCGCATGGTATACCGGGAAGAGTAAATCTGTGGAGTATGTGGAGTGAAGCCAGGGAAAAATATGGGTATAACGGTAACCTTCCATGTTTTACTGTCGATCCGGACTTTTTCAAGGTTTATGATGCGGAATTCCTTCAGGGCAGAGGCTTCGAAGAGAGAGATTGGAAGAAGTCAGTGATAATAAATGAGTCAGCGTTCAAACTCACAGGGTGGGAGACAATTGAGGGAAAAGTACTGAAAGGTATCCCGACACCCGAGCAGGCATTCGGCCAGGCAGATCCAACTGAAATAGAAAATAATTCTCTTGATGTCGTTGGTGTAATCAAGGATATAAACGTTGAAAAGCTGAACCAGCCAGTTTCTCCAACCGTTTTTGAATGTTCCGATCATTTTGGTGTAAGTTTTTTAACCTGCAGGATTCTCCCGGGTGATTACCCGGTTTTGATTGACGACATTAAGAAAATATGGAATGAAGTTTGCCCTGAGTCTGTTTTTGAATATCAGTTTTACGATGAATGGCTTGACTCGCTATATAAATCTGAAATGCATTCGGCATATATTATTCGTGTATTTGCCTTTCTCTCAATAATCCTTTCCTGCCTCGGGACATTTGGAATTATACATTTTATTTCGCGGCAGAAAACAAAGGAAATCGGTATACGAAAAGTGCACGGAGCAAAAATCACAGATATTTTAAGGATTCTTTATTGGAATATTATTAAGTGGATAATCATAACTTTCATTATAGCAGTCCCGCTATCATATTTTTTAATGAAAATGTATCTGCGCAGTTTTGCTTTCAAAACCACGCTAAACTGGTGGATTTTTGCACTAGCCGGATTAATGGCACTGGGAATAGCTATTGCTACAGTGAGCTGGCAGAGTTGGCGGGCGGCAACAAGGAATCCCATCGAAGCTTTGAGATATGAATGAACATTTTGAAAATGTAATAATTTTAAAATTTGAAAATGGAAAAATCATTGTGAATGAATAAAGCAGGCTCTTAAAGCATTAAATATTTACAAAAGCAGAATATGATTTATAAAAACATAAAGCTGGCATTCAGAAGTATCCTGAATAACAAGGGAATCAGCAGTATAAATATTCTGGGGCTTGCTATCGGAATGATGGCTGTTTTACTGATCTTCCAGTACATAAGCTTCGAAAAAAACTATGACAAATTTTTTGATAATACAGATCGTCTTCACCGGCTCGTATTTTACAGGTATTATAAAACCGGACTCGATAAAAGTGTAGGTAACAATTTCTATGTGGGACAGATGGCTTTTGAAAGAATACCTGAAATTGAAAACTTTTGCCGTTGTAAAAAAGAGACTCAGTTTGTGGAGGCCGGTGATCAGATTTATAAAGAGGAAAGAACGCTTTTTGCCGACAGTTCTTTCTTTGACCTTTTTTCACATACTGTTATCTCAGGTGATAAAAGAGACTTTCTCAGGCAACCCGGTATGGTAATACTTACCGAATCGACCGCAAGAAAATACTTCGGCAATTCAGATCCCATAGGGAAAACAATTTACGGAGTCAATCCCGGAAAGAAACCGGTTACTGTTCAGGGTGTCGTTAAAGATGTACCGATTAACTCACATCTTAAATTTGATCTGGTCATTTCATTATCAACATTAACCAATAAGTCATATTGTTATACCTGTAACAACACTAATACATATTTTCTCCTTCGCGAAGGAGCGGATCCCGAAAAAATTGGAAGTGAGATTGCTTCTCTTGCGGATGAATACTTCACATTGGCGAAGGTTGAGATAGATTTTCCCATCGAATTTCACCTGCAGCCGGTTACAAGTATTCATTTGCATTCCAATTACCGTTTTGAACATGAACCGAATGGAAACAACAAATATGTGACCATATTGCTGATTATTGCCATATTAATTCTCATAAGCGCAAGCCTGAATTACTTTAACCTGTACTCCTCAATTACCAGGAGGCGGATCAATGGGATCGGGATCCGGATTGTCAATGGTGCATTATCCGGGAATATAATCTCAGAATTTATTACTGAGTCTATTTTAACCGGAACAATAAGTCTTGTTCTGGCATTTATTTTATTGGATCTGTTTTTTCCTGTTTTTAAGAGTTTTCTTGACCTCGATTTCACATCCGGCTCACTATTCAATATCCGTACCTGGATTCTACCTGCGGCTATTCTTGTTTTAATAAGTTTATTTGCAGGCCTGGTTTTGGGGATAAGAATTTATGGGGTGGCACCGGTTTCCTTCATGAGAAAAGAAGTGCAAAAAATTAACAGGAAGTTCACAGGGAAATTTTACAGCATCGGGCAGTTTACTGTTGCTATAATTCTCATTGCCGGGACACTGGGTGCTCTCAAACAGATCAGGTATATGCAGCAGGATGCTTTTACAATGAATATAGATCATACACTGGTAGTTAAGAGACCTGTGGCAAGAGAATTCAATACCTCCCAGAAGTCATTCCAGGAGAGTATTTTAAAATTTCCTGAAGTGTCAGAAATCACATTTTCAACAATTACGCCAGGAGAGAAAAACACATGGGTAAAAGGAGGTATTTCCCTGAAAGGAAAAGAGAGTCTCGGTTATCAATTTTTTCAGTCTGACGTGGCTCCAAATTTCTTCAGCTTTTTCAATGTCAGACTCCTGGCAGGAAGAAATTTTTTCCCCGATGAAACCAACTGGCAGGGAGGTCCGCGTCATCTTATACTTAACAAGGAGGCGGCATTGGCTTTAGGGGAGGATAGCTATAAGGATTTAATCGGCAAAACAATGTATGACTCTGATAATAAAGAAGATATTGGAGAGATTGTCGGTGTGATAGATGGCTATTTTCAAAACTCACTTGATCAGGAAATAAAACCGACAATTTTTAATTGCGACCAGGGAGGTTATTTTATTTTCATAAGGATCCAAAATGCAAACACACAGGATATTGTTGGTAACGTTAAAAGTGAATTTCAGAAATATTTTAAAAATCAGTATTTTGAATATTTTTTCCTTGATGATTATTTTAATATGCAGTACAGATCACATATCCAGTTATTCAGGTGTTTCATCCTCTTCAGTCTCATGGCAATTATCATTACTTCGCTCTCACTCTTCGGACTTGTTTTACAGGTATCTCTTTCCCGGACCAAAGAGATCGGCATACGTAAGATTAACGGTGCAAGGGTGTCTGAAATCCTTTATTTGCTGAACAAGGATTTTATTTTCCTTGTCTTATTTGCCTGTCTGATAGCTATACCTGTTGCCTGGTATGCTCTTTATAAGTGGTTACAGTCTTTTGCCTACAGGACTGAAATTGGCTGGTGGATATTTGGTCTGGCAGGAATTTTTGCTTTTGGTATTGCCTTGCTGACAGTCAGCTGGCAGAGCTGGAGGGCGGCAACGAGGAATCCTGTTGAGACACTCAGGTATGAGTAGAGATTACCCCCCAACCGCCGCAGGGGAGAGATTACCCCCCAACCCCCCCAGGGGGGGGCTTGTAACCTTCAACCACCCAGGGGGGACTTTAAAAAGTATGATATGAAAGAAATTATCTTATGATGAAAAAGTTAAAAGTCCCCCTTGGGGGATTTATGGGTGGATTATTACCTGGACAGAGCTGGAGGGCGGCAACGAGGAATCCTGTTGAGACACTCAGGTATGAGTAGAGAATACCCCCCAATCG
>Ga0113563_10001753_pt1 | contig 12595 bp, 15 predicted proteins | sample Mud3Dept3metaG_FD_80117 | JGI IMG/M metagenome (GOLD analysis project Ga0113563, IMG submission 80117) | Freshwater wetland microbial communities from Ohio, USA, analyzing the effect of biotic and abiotic controls - Mud 3 Core 4 Depth 3... | ecosystem: Environmental > Aquatic > Freshwater >...
AGGGCTGTGGATGAATTTTTGATTCCGTTCATGGTTTCCTCCTTTATTTCTTTCCCCGGAACTCTTTTTCCAGATTCAACAAGAACTTTAGAATTTCCTTGTTATCCGGCGAGCCGTCCTTGATATAGCGAACGATCCCTTTTTTGTCGACGACCACCGTGCGGCGGCCGAAGGTGTTGATCGATCCATCCTGCCCAAAGGGCGGTTTTTCGGAGTAGGCTCCGTAGGATTTCGCCATCCAGCCAAGGACATTCGAAATGATCGGAAATTCCAGCTGCAGACTTTCGGCAAAGAATTTGTTGGTAATCGGATCATCCATGCTGACGCCCAGGACCCGGGCGTTCAGGCGCTGATAGAGATACAGGTCTCTATTGTGCGCCTCCATCTCCCCCGTTCAGACCGGGGTGAAGGCCGCCGGGAAGAAGGTCATGACTAGGTGATGCTTCCCGTAATAATCCTTGTAGTAGTCGACCAGTTTCCCCTGCGAGGAGGGAAGGGTGAAGGAAGGGGCCTCGTCCCCAACCTTTAATTGCGCCCACCCGTATCCCATACCCAAAACCAGAAATATGGGTAGAGCAATCAGGGCCACAACCAAAAGCTTCTTTCTTGGCATAATACCTCCTTTTTCTTATTTAGAGAAAATCCATTAATCGAGGATTATAAGGGTACCGACCGTAAGGAGTCTCGGTAACATGGGATTATTCCAGAGTTAAACTCTACAAGGAGTCAAGGATGAAAACAATAGGGGGAATTAGGTATTTTTCGCCGAAAAATACCTGATTTTAGGAGGAATCCCCAGTGCCGGCAGTCCCCCAGGGGTTTCGGGATCAGTTTTCAGGGAGTGAGGGCCGGACTCCTCAGATCAGAATTTGAACATCCCGCTCCTCAAACTCCATTTTGGTCCCCAGGGAATTGGAGCAGTGGGCGCAGAGGTACTCGTACTTGTCTCCCTCCGGCAGAATCAAGAGGAGACGTTTACGGACCGGAACCGCCCTGCGGCAGCGCGAGCAAAAGAGCTCGCTGGCTTCAAACTGCCCGAAGGACGACTCGGGCTTTCCGGGCGGATTCGGTCGTCTTGAATAAGGGACTCTTTTCGGGCTCACTTGGCTCCGACGATGTCGACATCCATGTCCATGTAAAAAGCCTGGGGATAGGTCCCCATCTCAGGCTTGATGACCTGGACCGGGGAGGTGGAAACCAGCCGGGTGATCTCGGCATCGGGGTCATTCAGGTCGCCGAAAACCAGGGCGTGGGTCGGACAGGCCTCGACACAGGCCGGAATCCTCCCCTGGTCGACGCGCTTCTGGCAGAAATCGCACTTCTCCACGATGTTGTACCGCGGGCTCATGAACCGCACATTGTAAGGGCAGGCCGCCATGCAGTACCGGCACCCGATGCACCGGTGGGGGTTGATCATGACAATCCCGTCTTCCGGTCGCTTGTAGGTGGCCTTGACCGGACAAACGGTGGTGCAGATGGCGCGTTCGCAGTGGTTGCAGATGATGGGCAGAAAGGCTTTTCGCACATAAGGGTAGCGGCCTTTCTCGATCTGTTTGACCCAGGTCCTCCAGCATCCCAGGGGTACTTCATATTCAGCCTTGCAGGCGATCGAGCAGGTTTGACAGCCGATGCAGCGCCGAAGGTCAATCATCATTGCGTATCGTTTCTTTTGCATGGAGTTCCCCCTTCAAAAAATTCATAGCATACATGGACAAAAAAAGACAACTCCTTTTTTCATTTTTTTCGTCCCGGACTATCCGAAATACCTGCATGATTTTAGACACTTATATTCGTACAAACAAATTCACGGCAGGGACCGAATAGGGCTTATCTCTCATTTCTTTTTTAAGGGCAGCAAAAAAAGAAGCGCCAGGCATCCGCAGATGGCTCCAGCCAGAAAAGAGTAATTGAACGTCCCGGTTACGTCGGCGAGGTATCCCCCCCCTACCGGGGCCAACGCCAGAGAACACCCGTAGAAGATGGTCCAGAACCCGAGTACCGATCCGGTCGCCTCCCGAGGAAAAAAATCCGCCGCCGCAGCCGCATACATGGGCCAGACCGCAGCATAGAAGACTCCGTAAATGCAAACCGCGGCGATTAAAGCCGGCCAGGTGCTTCCTGCCCAAATGATCAGGAGGATACTGACGGGCATACCGGCGTTGATGAAAACCAAACACCTCTTGCGCCCGATGAAATCCGAAAGAAGGGGAAGAAGAAGGGCGCCAAGGATCCCGGAGAATGCGATGGCGGTGGCCAGTCGGGCAGCCTGGGCGAAGGGATACTTCAGTTCCAAATTTCCATACGTCACGATGAACAGATTGACCACGTAAGCCGTGAAGCTGATAAAGAAATAGGAGATGCCGGTCAACCAGAGAGTGGGCCATCGCAAAAGCACGCGGAAGGATACTTTGCCTGGGGGTTGCTCGGCGGAGGTCTGGGGGTCCGTTTCCCTTTCCTCTCCCCAGGGCTTAAGGTGAAAATCCTGGGGTCTGTTGCGGATGAAAATCCCGTTTAAGGGCACCAGTAAGAAGGCCACGGCCCCCAGGAGGAACCAACAGGCCCGCCAACCGGAATGGGCAACCAGAAGCGGCAGAACGATTCCCATGATTCCGTATCCGACCGCATAGCTGAGGGACAGGATTCCCAAGGCCATGCCCCGGCGACGGGACCCGAACCAACGTTGGACCAGGGTGACCACGGGTGTCCACATGACCGAAGCTCCCACCCCTACTACGAAGAAAGAAAGGCAGGCCTGGAAGAGCGTCTGGGGAGTTCCCATAGAGAAGGTTCCCAGGGCAAAGACGACGGGAAAGACAACCAGCAGGATGCGGGCGTTCGCCCGGTCGACCAGGAATCCCATGATAGGAGCAAAGATGCTGTAAGCAAGGAAGAAAGAACTGGCGATGGTCCCCGCCTGGGCTTTCGTAATCTTAAGGGACAGAATCATCTCCGGCATGAGGATCCCGTAACCCAGCCGAATGCTGTAATGGATCAAAACCGTGGAGAAGGAAGCGGTGAGAACGAACCAGGCCCAGTGGATGCGGGAGGTCATGGCTCGGGGTCTCCCGGGGGAGGTTCGCCGGCGGCCGGGGCGTCCCCGGTTTGTCTTCTGGTTTTCCTGCGGAATCGGCGCTTTCGTTTCCGCCGGTGGAACTTTTTTCCTTCCAGAGGCCCGGAAAATGTAATGGGTTCTTCCCCCCGAGCCTTGCCGGCCAATTGGAACAAAAGGAGGACTTGGGAAAATTCCGGCCTGCGGACCAGGCGCAGGGGGAGCCTTCCCAGGGGCTCAAATTCCCGGAGGGTGCGCTGATGCGCGAGGAGCTGGGCCGCCGCTTCCCGGGAATAGCGGGTGAATGAAAAGGGCCCCAGGATTTGCATCAGCCATTCCCGGACCTTGAGAAGGAATTCAGGTTGCCCTTTGCGCCCCGCGGGGAATTCCTCCATGGGGCAATAGAATTCCAGGAAAGGATGGAGCAGGAGGGTCAGGGAGAGCTCGTCGGAAACTTTTTCCTCCAGGAGATGAAGTTGATCCAGAGTCTTCATGGAGTTCAGGAAATAGACTTTGCGCTTTTCATCCTCAAAAGGGACGAGAAAGGAAGGAAATAGAACGAAGAGCATCCCGGTCTCGATCATCAGGCGCATGGATTCCTTCGCCGATCCTTCCCGCAATTCCCGGAGAAATTCGTCACGGACCCGGGCCGGGGAGCACAAGCGCAGGCTTTCCACGTGGGTGATCAGGGCCCGGTATGTTTTTTCCTCGATGCGGAATCCGGTCCGGGCCGCGTGGCGGATGACCCGAATCATCCGCACCGGGTCCTGGACGAACTTTTCATCCGGGTCGCCGATGGAGCGGACGACCCCGTTGCTGAGGTCTTCCAGCCCCCCCACGTAATCCACCAGGGAAAAATCGGCGATATCGTAGAAAATTCCGTTGATGGTTATATCCCGCCGCATCGCGTCTTCGGCGGGGGTTCCGAACGTGTTGTCGGAGTGCGGATGGGCTTCCGGGTCCTCTTCCTCGAATTCCGAATGGCGGCGGAAGGTCGAAACCTCGATGTATTTTCCCGCGGAGAAGTAAACATGGGCCAGGCGAAACCGGCGCCCGATCAAGCGGGAATTCCGAAAAATCTCCCGAATCTGCCGGGGATGGGCGTCGGTGGCTACATCAAAATCCTTGGGTGTCTTCCCCAGAAGCAGATCGCGGACGCATCCTCCCACGAGATATGCGATGAACCCGTGCTGGTGGAGCCGGTAGAGGACCTTCAGAGCGTCCGGATCGATGGTTTTGCGGGAAATGGGATGCTCCTGGCGGGAAAGAATCCGGGGAATGGCTGGCTGGTCCATACTCCCTATCTTCTAACGATTCTGGAAGGCTTTGTCAAGGAAACAATCGAACGGGGAGATAGAAGATCGGGGAAGAGTGCAAAGTGGGGGGGAGGGGCATGGGGCTGCATGCCCCTCGGTGCTGCGGCGTAAAGGGGATTCAAAGAAGGGATCGATTCTGGTATATTGGAAAAAACGAAAAGAGCAGAGAGCATGGAGATGAGTGTAAAGAAAAAGGTGCGGACCGTTGCCGGGCAAAGCCCGAAGGAGAGAAAAGGGAAGTTCGCGCTATGCGCCATGCGCTATGCGTTATGCTCTTTTCTTTTGGCCGGCTGCGCCACGGAGAAGCCCAGTCTGGTCGTTTACTCTTTTCCCTTAGACCCTGCGGGCAAGGCGATTCTCGTCCAGCATTTTGATTTCAACCCGGAAATCTCTACCCAGGTGAAAAAGGAAGCCGTGCAGAAATTCGGAGAATTGATTGCCCTGGACATCCAAAGAGGGCTTAAAGCCGCGGGATTCCAACACCCCCTGGTCGTTGCCCCGGGGGAGCAGTCCAGGGGGGATTTGCTGATCAAGGGAACCATCACCCGGGTGCATGGCGGCGATTCCCGGGAGAGAAAATGGTTTGAGGTTTTCGGGTACGGGGCCACCGAGCTTAGAGTCTCGGGAGAAATCGTCGATCTGGCCGGCGCCCGATCGGCGGCCGCTTTTTCCCTGGTCAAGCAATCTTCCTACACGTGGATGGACAACGAGGCGGCCGTCCGGGAGAACCTGAGGGAGATCGCCCAGGAGATCGCCGCCATTCTCATTCAGGCAAAGTAGGGGCGATTCATGAATCGCCCCCTATGATGGTTTGAAAATCCTCAATCTGCAATCTGAAATCGCCTTTATTTTCCTTCCTCCCTTTTTATCACTCCCATGGAAATGGTGGAATGGGCGAAGGCGCCGCCGGCTCTTAAAGCGGCGGTGACGAAGATGGCCTCGGCGATCTCCTGATCCGTGGCCCCCTCTTTCCTGGCCGCCTTGACATGGGCCTCGATGCAATAGGGGCATTGGGTCGTGTGAGCGACGCCGATGGCGATCAGCTCTTTGATCTTCCGGGGCAGGGCGCTCTTCTTTTCGAAGATCTCATTGTTGAAATTGATGAAAGCCTGGAACATCTCCTTCTGGGCTTCCATCAGGTCCTTGTAGTGCTTGCGCGCGTCGAGAGAATAGAAATATTCGCTCATCCTTTTCTCCTTTCCGAGTGCTGGGGTTTTAGACGAAGGGAATATACCCTAAAAAACTGGCCGAAACAACCCGTATTCCCCGACCCGGTCGGGCATGGACCCCCCCAAAAGATCGTAGGGGCGGTTCGCGAACCGCCCCTACGCACCTCCCGATTTGATTCATCTGTTTGATTCATCTTGACAGGGGACCGCATAAAGGCTACTGATAATTCATCAAAGGCTGCTATCGCGCCTAAGGAGAAAAGATCACCATGAGAGAAAAGGTCCTTTCTTTGAACGAAGCGGCAGGGTGGGTCCAGAACGGAACGCTCCTCGGGTTTACCTGCCAGTTTCTGGAAAACGCCCCCATGGCCTTTCTCCGGGAAGTGGTGCGCCGGAAAACCCGGGATTTGCGGGTGGCCACGCTGCCCGGGGGTGGCCTGCACATCGATTTTCTGATCGGGGCGGGAGCAGTGAGGGAATATGAGACCTGCCATTGTTCCCTGGGCGATTACGGGGCGGCCCCCAATTTCCAAAGGGCCTTGCGCCTGCGCTCGATCCAGATGAAAGACACCACCTGAGGGGTGATGTTTTCCATGGTCCAGGCTGGATCCATGGGGCTGCCTTACATCGCCGTTCGGGGCCTTCTGGGAAGCGATCTCCTGAAACATCGCTCCGACCTCAAAGTCCAAGAGAATCCTTTCAACCGGGGGGAGGAAATCGTCGTGGCCCAGCCCATCCGGCCGGATGTGGCGGTATTCCACGCCCTGAAAGCCGATCGCTGGGGAAACGCCGTCACTACCGGATTGCGCGACGATCCGATGATGGCCCGGGCTTCCCGGCGGGTCATCGTGACCGCGGAGGAGATTGTGGACCACGAGCTGACCCTCGAGGATGCTCTCCACAACACCTTCCTGCCGGCCATCGACGTGGATGGGGTGGTCCATGCGCTTTTCGGCGCCCACCCCTGCAGTTGCGGGCCTTCCTATCCGGTCGATGAGCCGCGGGTGAAGGAATACCTGAATGCGGCGAAAGACGATACCGCCTTCCGGGCTTACCTGGAAAAATATGTTTTCACCTTGAGCAGCCACCAGGAGTACCTGCGGCGGGCAGGATTAACGGCGATCGCTTAGGAAGGAATGAGTCATGGCCGATATCCGATTGGAGTACACCCCCGAGGAATTGATGGCTGTAGTCATCTCCCGAGAAGTCCGGGACTTTGAAACCGTGGGGGTGGGAGCGACTTCTCCCATCCCGGCCTCGGGATGCATCCTTGCTGAACACCTCCAGGCTCCCCACATCAACCTGATCATCCTGGGAAGCAGCGAGTATTACCCTTTCCCCGCAGGGGGGAGCGAGCTGCATTTCCTGGCCCAAAGGGGCGACCTGGACCTGTTCTTTTTAAGCGGGATCCAGATCGACAGCCGGGGAAACATCAACCTCCATGTCATCGGGGATTATGAATCCCCCCAGATGCGGCTTCCCGGCGCCTACGGTTCGGCCATGCTGTATTACATGGCCCATCGGGTCATTCTCTTCCGCACTGAACACACCAAACGGACCTTCGTGGAAAAGGTGGATTTCGTCACCGCTCCAGGGATTACGTCGGCCAAGGTGCACCGGGAGGGAGGCCCCACCAAAGTTGTGACCCCGAAAGCCCTTTTGGCCTGGGATCGGCAGGCGGGAAGATGGCTGTTGGAATCGGTTCACCCCGGTTCGTCTGCGGAGGAAGTAAAAGAGAACACGGGTTTTGACCTGCGGATGGCAAGTTCTTTCCGGCTTACGCCACCCCCCACGGAAAAGGAACTTACCATCCTGCGGACGGCAGTGCGGGAGAAGCTGATGCGGATCTATCCGGAGTTCGCGGAAAAAAATATACGAAAGCAGCGATAGCCGCCCAAGGCCAGCTAAAGATATTAGAAATTTTCCATCTTCCCTTCTCTGCTTTAGAGGCGACCGGCTGGTCGCCCCTACCCGGCCTGCTTTTTAAACCTGACCGGCCGCCTGCCGTGCGGCGATCTGGACCGGGTCCCAGACCGCGGAGAAAGGCGGTGAGTACCCCAGATCCAGGTTAATCAAATCCTCCACGGTGAAGCCTGCATGCAGGGCGGCGGCTAGCGTGTCGATTCGCTTCCCGGCTCCTTCCTTCCCCACGATTTGTCCTCCGAGAAGACGCCCGGTCCCTTTTTCGGCCAGGATCTTCACGGTCATCGGCCCGGTTCCGGGATAGTAACGGGCCCGGGTCTGGGCGTCAATTTTTGCCGATCCGTAGGAAAGCCCCAGCTCTTGGATTTCCTTTTCCTGCAATCCCGTTCGGGCCACCTCCAGGGAGAGGACCTTGACCATGGCCGTTCCCACGACTCCGGGAAAAGCCGCCCGGCCCCCGACGATGTTGATTCCCGCCACCCGGCCCTGTTTGTTGGCCACCGTTCCAAGGGCCACGTAAAAAGGGCGGCGGCTGACCAGGTGGAACGATTCGGCGCAGTTTCCTGCGGCCCAGACATCCTTCACTTCGGTCTCCATGCGGTCGTTCACCCGGATGCCCCCGGTCTTCCCAAGGGGAACCCCTGCCTTCTGGGCAAGAGTTGAATTCGGTCGTACTCCCAATCCCAGGAGGACCAAATCGGCAGGGAGACGACGCTGGTCGGTGACCACCTCCCGGACCTCCCCGGCGGTGATTTCGAAAGCCTTGAGGGATTCGTTCAAGTAAAGCTTCACCCCGGCTTCCTCCAGGGGTTTGATTAATAAGGCAGCCATGTCTGGGTCCAGAGTGTTCATGACCTGGGGGGTCTTCTCAACGATGGTTACGCCGATCCCCCGGTGGATGAAGTTTTCGGCCATCTCCAGTCCGATGTAGCCGCCCCCGACGATCACGACATGGCGGGGGTTCTTTTCATCCACCGCGCGACGAACCTCGATCCCGCTCTGGAGAGTGTTCAGCTCATAAACTCCCTTGGCGTCGATGCCGGGAATCGGCGGTCGAATCGAAGCCGCACCCGTGGCGATGAGCAGTTGATCGAAGGGCTCCTTCCAGGTTTTTCCAGACTTCAAGTCTTCCCCCTGCACCTGCTTTTGGTGGAGGTCGATTTCCGAGACCTTCTGAAAAACGCGGGCGTCGATCCCCTGCTTTTCCCGGAAAGCTTCCGGTGATCGGACCACCAGGCGCCTTACGTCATCGACAATCCTGCCGATGTAGTAAGGAACCGCTCAGGCCGAGTAGGACATATGCGGGCTCTGTTCAAAGGCAAGGATCTCCAGGGCGGGTTTCTGACGGCCGGCCTGCGAGGCAGCGCTCATCCCGGCGGCGTTGCCGCCGATTACGATCAGTCGTTCTTTGGACATGAGTAAGCACCTCCATTCAAAAAAAATCCCTTAAGATAAACCCCCGGCGCTGCGGGTGTCTGCGCCTTTGGCGGTGACATTTGCAGAATGCTTGGGTCGTGGCCCGGGGGCAAGGAGTTTGGGTGCAAAAAGCATCGGCCGGGCTGGCTCTCTTCTCGGAGGCTTCGACCGGCTTCCACAAAGTGCGGCGGGCCGATCGGGCGACCGGCCGGTCGCCCCTACTGGGAAAGGACACCTTCATCGGCGGATCGGACGGTTTGCCCGCCCGGTCCATGAAATGGAAGCCGCCTCATGATTTTTGCACCCGAGCTCCTTGCCCCCGGGCCTGGCACCGCCCAGCGGATCGCCCCGTTTAGCCAATGTCCATTTTCACCCGCTTTGAGCGGCTCACGGTCTTCCAAGCCTCCGATTGCGCCGAATGTCATACCTCTCCTGGTTCTTGAGCAAAGGAGGCAACGGTCGCTCGAATCCCAAGAAACTGCCGCAAATCGGAGGGCCGGAGGACAGCCTGGCAGCCCCATTGCCCGGCGCTGACGGCGATCTCGGGCATGCCCAAAATGGACGGGTCCATCACCACCGGGAGGGGGCGGTGGGTTCCGATGGGGCTGACCCCTCCGATAAAGTATCCGGTGATCTTCGGCACCTCTTCCCGCCTGGCCATATCCGCCTTCTTTTCGTTTACGGCCTTGGCCAGGGCTTTCAGGTTGACCTGGCGGTCACCCGGGCAGAGGGCGAGGTAGTATTTTTGGGAAGCCCCCTGAACCAGGAGGGTCTTTACCACTTGAGCCAGGGGGAATCCAGTCTCCCGGGTGACTTCCTCCGCCGATTTTTCCTCCGCTTTGAAAGTCATCACCCGGTAAGGGACCTTCGCTTCGGAAAGTTCCCTCAGGGCCCGGGTGAAAGCCTCGCCTTTGATCTTTGAAGATTTGGGCATTGAACTTGAAACCTGCAACTCAAAACTCAGAGGCGGCGGAAAGGGTCCTGGAAACCCAAGAGGGTTACATCTCCCACTCCTTTGCCCAGGCACAAAACCTTGAAAAGGGTTCCCATTCCCCCTGGAATTAAAAAATTTCTCATGGCCAGTTTGTTCTTCAGAAAACCCGGATCGGATTCACTCGGCGAATCCCTCTCCAGGTTTTCCAGGTCCTGGAGCAATCCCAGGGACACCAGGAATTTATATTGTTCCGCATAGCCGGCTTTTTTTAAACCCAGGGTTTCCCCTTTCTTCATCAGAGCGGTGAAATTCACGTGGGCGGTGATATCTTGGACCCCGATTCGTTCATAGGGATTGGAGGAGGCGTTATGGCGAAAATAGCAGAGCAATGTCCCGTCCCTCCGGGCCGGTTCGTAAAGCTCAGCGGCTTCAAACCCATAGTCAATAGTGAGGATGAATCCCCTTTGGAGAACCTGACTGACCTTCTCGATCCAGTCCAAAGCCTTCAAATTCACCTCCGCGCGCTGGCCTTCTTCCAGGGGGGACCCGTAGAGAAGGAAATATTCTTCCAGACCCGGATGGGAAGGGGGACCCAGGACCTCTTGGAAAGACTCCTCTCCGCAGGCTACATAAACTTCCCATAATTTTCCACCCGTTCGCTCCACGAGGTGGACGGGAAAGGCGTCGATCAATTCGTTGGAGAGGAGGCACCCGACAAAATTCTGCGTTCCGTTCAATAGCCTTTCCGGGTCCAGCCATTCGACCTTTCTTTCGCGTCGGAAGGGAACAAGAAGGGACCTTTGCTTTTCGATCAACGGCCCGCTGACCTCCGCCAGAACATAATCCAGGCATCGGTAGAAATCATCAAACTGGGCGCGGCAGTAATGTAGAATGTCCGAGCAGAGAAAACCCCTCCCTCCGCCCATTTCCACAAGGGTAAAGGGGTCGGGATGACCCAGGATTTGCCACATCTGGCGGACCTGGCGTGCAATGAGATGTCCGAAGATCGGATGGACATGGGGGCTGGTATAGTAGTCCCCCCCCGGCCCGGTCTTTTCCCGGGAGGAGTGATAATAACCTCCGCCCGGATGGTAAAGAACCAGGTCCATAAACTCGGCAAAGGTGATCCGGCCCCGGGCCCGGATGCGTTCCCGGAGGGCCCTCACCAATTCCTTGTTTTCCGGCTCTTCCATGTGTGGTATTATAACCCACTTTCAGACAAAACAGTTTCGAGTTCGTAGGGGCAAGCTGAAGCGCGCCCCTACTCCGAACTTTTCCGGGAGGAGCCGTGAGGAGAAAAGAATTCGAGGTCCTGGACCGGGGGCGGATGGAAGAAGTCCTGAAGGAGGCGGATGTGGGCTACCTGGCTTTCAACGGGCCGGACGGTTGGCCAAGGATCACTGCGCTGAATTTTTTCTATGACCGCCGGATTCTATGGCACGGGGCCGTAGCCGGGGAGCGTTTCGAATGTCTGAAAAAGGACCCGCGGGGGACTTTCTCCGCAGCCTGCCTGCAGCTTTACCTTCCGTCCCATCTCCTTTCCCAAGAAAACGCCACCTCCGCCACCGCAGCTTTCAAATCGGTGGCGGTGCGCGGGAAATGCATGACCATCGATGACCCGGAGGAAAAATGCAGCCTCCTTAACCGGCTCATGGAAAAGTACCAGCCGGAAGGAAGGTTCAAAAAGATTACTCCCGAAGACCCCCTCTATTCCAAGGTCCTCAAGGCCACCGGGGTTTATGCGTTGACCGTGGAAGAGATGTCCGGGAAATTCAAGTTCGCCCAGAACAAATCGAGCGAAGACCGGCGGAGGCTCGCGGGTATCTTAAAGAAACGCGGGTCGGCCCTGGATTCGCAGCTGGCGGAAGAGATTCTGAAGACGCTCTAGCCAATGCGGAGTGCGGAATTCCGAATGCGGAATTGGTTAAAACAGTTCGGGGTGAACGATGGAGAATGCAGGGGCGCGCGGCGCGCGCCCTTTGAGGAATAAAAAAGGCTGGAATTGAATCTTGGATTTGTAAGGGTTAAAATGATAAAGGACTTCGAATGATTTGCCGGGCTTCCTCCGGCAAGGGAGACCTGTATGGCTGAAGATGACGAGAAGAACCCGAACGAGCTCTTCAAGAAAAAAATCAAATCTTTTTTCTCTCCGCCCGATCCCCAGAAAAAGAAGGGAGCCCTGCCCCCGAAGGCCCACTTCAGCATCTGGTATTTTCTGATCATTTTCCTGCTGATCAGCGTGGTCCAGAATTATTTTCTGGCCCCCCGGGTGGAAAATATCCCTTACAGCAAGTTTAAACAGGCTCTGGTCGAGGGACAGGTGAACAACCTGGTCATCGGGCCGGACAAGATCAACGGGAAGCTGAAGGGCAAGGGGGACCAGGGGGAGCAGGACTTCGTCACCATCCGGGTGGAAGACCCCAACCTGATCAAGGAACTGGATGAGCGCAAGGTGAGCTACAGCGGGCTTTATGAGAGCAAGCTTCTGGCCAACATCCTCTCCTGGGTGATCCCCCTGGCCATCTTCTTCTTCATATGGCGTTACGCCATGAAGAGGATGGGGCCGGGGTACGGGGTGATGTCCTTCAGCAAGAGCAAGGCCAAGGTTTTTGCCGAGAGCGAAACCAAAGTGACCTTTGCCGATGTCGCCGGAATCGATGAGGCCAAAGAAGAGCTCCTGGAGGTGGTGGAGTTCTTGAAAAACCCGGGGAAGTTTCAAAAACTGGGGGGAAGAATTCCCAAAGGGGTGCTTCTCCTGGGGCCCCCGGGCACGGGAAAGACGCTCCTG
>Ga0113563_10001754_pt1 | contig 12594 bp, 15 predicted proteins | sample Mud3Dept3metaG_FD_80117 | JGI IMG/M metagenome (GOLD analysis project Ga0113563, IMG submission 80117) | Freshwater wetland microbial communities from Ohio, USA, analyzing the effect of biotic and abiotic controls - Mud 3 Core 4 Depth 3... | ecosystem: Environmental > Aquatic > Freshwater >...
CGGTGGAGGACGTAAGAACAAAAAAAAAGTCGTTCTGGGCCAGGCCGATGGTGGCGGCCACGATCGCGGTGGCGGCGCCGATGACCGCCACCAGGGTCGAGATCTCGGGCGCCATCTGGTAGAGGACGTTGGTGCGCACCACCATGTAGACGCCGGCCGTGACCATGGTGGCGGCGTGGATGAGGGCGAAGACCGGCGTCGGACCGGCCATCGCGTCGGGCAGCCAGACGAAGAGCGGGATCTGGGCGCTCTTGCCCGTGGCGCCGATGAAGAAGCAGAGCGCGGTGAAGCCGGCGAGCGAGAGTCCCAGCAGGAAGGGCCGCTGCGCGGCCCCGGGATCCGCGAGGATGCGCTCGGTGAGCTGGCCGAAGTGGAGCGTCCCGTACTCCGAGAAGAGGGTGAAGATCCCGAGCAGGAAGGCGAAGTCTCCGATGCGGTTGACGACGAATGCCTTCTTGCCGGCGAAGGGCGGGAACGCCTCCTCGAAGTAGTAGCCGATCAGAAGGTACGAGCAGAGCCCCACGCCCTCCCAGCCCACGAACATGACCAGGAGGTTGTTGCCCAGGACGAGCAGCAACATGGCCCCCATGAACAGGTTCATGTAGGCGAAGAAGCGCCGGTAGCCCGGGTCGTGGCCCATGTAGCCCACGGAGTAGACGTGGATCCAGAAGCCGACGAAGGTCACCACGAACAGCATCACCGCGGAGAGCGGGTCGACCCGGAACGCGACGTCGATCGCGAGGCTGCCGGTCGTCCAGGCGTAGAGGAACTGCTCGAACGGCTGGGGGCGGAGGTTGGCGACGTAGTCCCAGAGCGCGGCGAGCGCGAGGACCAGCGAGAGGCCGGGGGCGCCGACGCCGATCGCCGTGACCAGGGGCTTGTGCCGGTTGCGCAGCAGGAGCCCGTTGACGGCCGCCCCCGCGAACGGGAGGGCCGGGATCAGCCAGAGCAGGTCGAGGGGGCGCATCGGGCTACCAGCGCATCAGGTTGAGGCGGTTGACGTCGATGGTCCGGCGCAGCCGGAAGATGTTGATGAAGAGAGCCAGCCCGACCGCGGCCTCGGCCGCCGCGACGGCGAGCGCGAAGAACACCACCATCTGGCCGGCCCGGTCGCCGAGCAGCCGGGAGTAGGCGGCGAGCGTGAGATTGGCGGCGTTGAGCATCAGCTCGATCGACAGGAAGATCGCGATCCCGGAGCGGCGGGTCAGGGCGCCGATCACGCCGATCGCGAACAGCGCGGCGGCGAGCAGGAGGTACCAGGAGACCGGCACGGTCATGGCCGGTCCTCGGGAGACGGCGCCGCGACCTCGGGCTCGTCCTCCTCGTGGCGCCGGGCGAGCCAGCTCGCCGCCACCACCGCCACCAGGAGCAGGAGTCCGATCAGCTCGAAGGGGAGCAGGTAGGAGGAGAAGAGCTGTTCCGAGAGGCCGCGCAGCGAGACGAAAGTGGCGTCGAGCGGGGGCGCCTCGGAGTCTTTGTGCGCATCCCACACGAGGCGGCCGAGCGAGCCGGCGAGGAGCAGCGCGAGGATCACGGCCGACCAGGTCTGGGCCGGCGACCGAGCGCCCGAGGACCGCTCGCGCCCGATGTTGAGCAGCATGATGACGAACAGGAAGAGCACCAGGATCGCCCCGGTGTAGAGCAGGATCTGGAGCGCGGCGAGGAAGGGCGAGCCGAGCAGCACGAACAGGACGGCGGTCGAGACCAGGGTCACGACCAGGCTCATGGTGGCATAGACCGGGTTGCGGTGGGCCACGACCAGGGCGGCGGAGACCAGCGCGGCGAGGCCGAAGAGCACGAAGACCGCGAGCTCCATCAGAGGACCCCTCCGACGGTGAGCGCCGCGGTGGCGACGAGCTGGAGCACCGCGAGGGGCAGGAGCGCCTTCCAGCCCAGGCGCATGAGCTGGTCGTAGCGGAAGCGCGGGAAGGTCCAGCGCACCCAGACGAACAGGAACAGCATGGCGGCGATCTTGGCCGCGAGGACCGTGAATCCGATCAGCGCCTGGACGAGCCCGGAGAGCCCGGAGAAGTCTACGAAGGGCAGCGACCAGCCACCGAAGTAGAGCGTGACGAAGAGCGCGGAGAGGGTGGTCATGGACATGTACTCGCCCATGAAGAACATCGCCCAGCGCAGGCCGCCGTACTCGGTCAGGTAGCCCGCGACCAGCTCCGACTCGGCCTCGGGGAGGTCGAAGGGGAGGCGGTTGGTCTCCGCGAAGGCCGCGACCAGGAAGACCAGCATCCCGATCGGCTGCGAGATCGCCTGCCACAGGTGCGCGCGCTGGTAGTCGACGACTTCGGCCAGGTTCAGGGTGCCCGCCGGGATCAGGGCGCACACCACGGCGGTGGTGAGCGCGAGCTCGTAGCTGACCATCTGCGCCGAGGCCCGGATGGAGCCCATCAGCGAATACTTGTTGTTCGAGCTGTAGCCGGCGAGCACCAGCGAGTAGACGCCGAGGCTGGCGAGGGCCAGGAAGAGCAGCACGCCCGAGTCGGAGTCGATGACCACGAGCTTCGTGCTGTGCCCACCGATCACCACCTCGGGGCCGAAGGGGATCACCAGGTAGGTGGTCAGGGCGGGAATCAGCGCGAGGACGGGAGCGAGCAGGAAGAGCGGCCGGTCGGCGTTGGCCGGCGTGAACTCCTCCTTGAAGATGAACTTGACCGCGTCCGCGATCCCCTGCAGGAGACCGAGCGGGCCGACCCGGTTGGGGCCGAGCCGGTCCTGCATGAAGGCCGGGATCCTGCGCTCGAACCAGAGCATGGCCGGAGCGACGCTCAGGAGCGCGGTCAGCCACACACCGATCTTGGCCAGGGTGGCGACCGTCTCCGGGCTCACGGCGCGGCCCCCGCGGAGGCATGGACGATCGGCACGCCGGTGGCGGGGATCTCCGCCCAGCGCAGGCCGGCCAGAGCGGGCAGCTCCTCGGCGAGCAGGTCGAAGACCACGGCGGTGGAGACCGAAGCCCACTTCGGGTCGAAGCGCGAGAGCAGGTCGGCGAGCACCTCGATCGCGGGCCGCACGTGCGAAGGCGGCGGGAAGGCGCGCTCGAATCGCTGCAGGCGCCCGTTGACGTTGACGAAGGTGCCGTCCCGCTCGGCATGGGTCGCGACCGGCAGCACGAGATCCGCCGCGCGAGCCAGGGGCGTGTCGGCCCAGCCCATCACGGCGAGGAAGTGCGCCGCGCGCAGCCGCTCGACGATCTTGGGGTCGTGCGCCGCCTTGCCGAAGTCGGAATCGGCGACCAGGAGCGTCGCGCAGCGCGAAGCGCCGTCCCCGAGCAGGAGCGCCTCGGCGTCGAGACCCCCTTCCTCCGCCACCAGTCCCGCCAGCTCGGCGCCGCGGCGGTTCGGCGCGGCCTCGCGCCCGACGATACCGCCGGCCGGGTTGGGGATGGCGCGCGCCGGGCCGCTGTCGGTCCAGATCGAGAAGTGGGGCGTTTCGACGAAGCCCGCGAGCCGGCGCAGGAGCCAGGCCTCCTCGGTGCTCAGGAAGCCCGAGCCGAGGAGCGCGGTGGCGCCGTCGGCGCGCTTGGCGCGCAGGGCGTGGAAGAGGGCATCGAGGGCCTCGCGCCAGCCCACGGCCACGACCTCGCCGTCCTTGCGCAGCCGCGGCACCGCCAGGCGCGGCAGCTCCTGGTAGCGCTCGTGGGTGGCGCGGCCGAAGTCGCACATCCAGTAGTCGTTGACCTCGGGATTGAAGCGCGGCTTGTAGCGCCGGATCGCGCCGCGCCGGTGCTCCAGCGTGATGTTGCAGCCGGCGTCGCAGCCGGTGCAGATCGAGGGCTTCTTGTCCAGGTACCAGACGCGCTCGGCGAAGCGGAAGCGGGTCGAGGTCAGGGCGCCCACCGGGCAGATGTCGACCACGCAGGTCGAGAGCGGGTTGTCGAGCGGCTTGTCCGGGAAGGTGCCGATCTCGGCGTGCGAACCGCGCTCGAAGAACGAGAGCTCGCCGGTCTTCGTCACCTCGTGGGTGAACCGGATGCAGCGCGTGCACTGGATGCACCGGTTCATGTTCAGCATCACGTGCGGACCGAGCGGGATGCGCTCCTTCTCGGGGTAGGTGCGCTTCTCCTCGAAGCGGAAGCGCGAGAAGGCCTGCCCGTGCTTGAAGGAATAGTCCTGCAGTCCGCATTCCCCGGCCTGGTCGCAGATGGGGCAGTCCAGGGGATGGTTGATGAGCAGGAACTCCATGATCGCGCGCTGCGCCTCGGCAGCGGTTTCGGAGCTGGTGCGCACCACCATGCCGTCGCGCACGACCTGGGTCGAGCAGGCCGCCTGGAGCTTGGGCATGCCCTGGATCTCGACCATGCACATCCGGCACTGGCCGACCACCGACAGTCGCGGGTGATAGCAGTAGTGAGGGATCTGCACTCCGACCCGGGAGGCGGCCTCGACCAGATTGGTCCCGGTCGGGACTTCGAGGGTGCGATCGTCGATCGTGACGATGGGCATTACGCGACGGCTCCGAGGTCGAAGAACGGCACGCGCGGGAGGGGGTAGCGCCGGTTTCGCAGGTTGTCGCGGATCTCGTCGCCGAACTTCTCGATCAGGGATTTCACCGGGCCCTGGGCGGCGTCGCCGAGGGCGCAGAGCGAGATGCCGCCGACGTTGGGGACCACGCGCGCCAGGAGGTCGAGGTCGGCTTCGCTGCCGTGTCCGCTTTCGATTCGTTCCAGCATCAGCCGCATCCAGTTGGTGCCCTCCCGGCACGGCGTGCACTGGCCACACGACTCGTGAGCGAAGAAGCGCGCCAGGCGCAGCGCCGCTCGCACCACGCAGGTGGTCTCGTCCATCACGATCACCGCGGCCGAACCGAGCATGCTGCCCGCCTTGGCCAGGTTGTCGAAGTCCATGCGAATGCCGCTCTCCGCCGCAGTGAGCATGGGCGCGGACGCGCCCCCCGGGATGAACGCCTTGAGCGCCCGGCCCCGGTACATGCCGCCGCAGCCGTCGAGGAGCTCCTGGAAGGTGACGCCGATCGGGTACTCGTACGTGCCGGGCCGCTCGACGTGGCCCGAGATCGCGTAGAGCTTCGGGCCGGTGTTGCGCTCGTCGGTGCCGATCGACTTGAACCACTCGGAGCCGCGTTGCAGGATGTGCGTCACGCAGCACAGGGTCTCGACGTTGTTGATCACGGTCGGCGCGCCGAAGGCGCCGACCACGGCCGGGAACGGCGGCTTGACGCGCGGCTGTCCGCGCTTGCCCTCGAGGGACTCGAGCATGCCGGTCTCCTCGCCGCAGATGTACGCGCCGGCGCCCCGGTGCACGTACACGTCGTGGCGGAAGCCGGAGCCGAGCACGCTCGCCCCCAGAACCCCCTGGTCGTAGGCGTCGCGGATCGCTTCCTCGAGGACCCGGGCCGCGTGGGTGTACTCGCCGCGGATGTAGATGTAGGTCGTGTTCGCCGCCACCGCTCGTCCCGCGATCACGCAGCCCTCGATCAGCTGGTGCGGGTCGTGCTCCATGAGCAGGCGGTCCTTGAAGGTCCCGGGCTCCGATTCGTCGGCGTTGCAGACGATGTACTTGGTCCGATCGGTTCCGCGCGGCACGAAGCCCCACTTGGCGCCGCACGGGAACCCCGCGCCGCCGCGGCCCCTGAGGCCCGAGCGCTTGACCTCCTCGACGATCTCGCCGGGGTCCAGCTTGAGCGCCCGGCCGAGCGCCTCGTAGCCGCCGCTCTCCCGGTAGCCGCGCACGGTCCGTGCGGCCGCGCGCCCGACGTTGCGGGTCAGCACCCGTTCGAAGGCCATGTCAGTCCAGTCCCTTGAGCGCGGCGCGCAGCCGGTCGGGAGTGAGATTCTCGTGGTAGTCGTCGTCGATCATCGCCATCGGCGCCGTGTCGCACGAGCCGAGACATTCGAACTCGACCCACGAGCAGCGGCCGTCGCCGGTGACCTCGCCGGGACCGACCCCGAGCTCGGCGCGCAGGACGTCCATGAGCTGATCGGAGCCGCGCAGCTGGCAAGAGAGGTTCGTACAGAGCCGGACGCGGTGGCGCCCGACCGGATGCTCGTGGAACATGTCGTAGAAAGAAACCACGCCCGCGACCTTGGAGGGGGGCAGGCCGAGGTGCTCGGCCACCGCCGCGATCGACGCTTGCGAGAGCCAGCCACCGGCCGCCTTCTGCATCAGGTGCAGGGCCGGGAGCAGGAGCGCCTCCTCGGTGGGGTAGCGTGGGCGCAGCGCCTCGATCTCGGCTGCGACCTCGGCCGGAAGGGAGTTGCGCCCACCATCGCTCACCGGGGCGTTCCTCCGATTCCGCGCGCGACCCGCGTGGCGACCTCGAGGCCGCCCTTGCGCCAGACGTACGCGTATCCGGCGACGATGAGCAGCACGAAGACCATCACGGCCCAGAACAGCGGCCAACCGCCCTCGCGCACGTGCAGCGTCCACGGGTAGAGGAAGGCGGCCTCGACGTCGAAGACCACGAAGTCGATGGCGATCAGGAAGAAGGCGATCGAGAGCCGCTTGCGCGAGCGGTCTAGGAGCGGCACTCCGGATTCGTAGGTCGAGTACTTGACCCGCCCGCCGGTCTTGAGCCCGGACGCCCACGAGAACCAGATCAGGCCGGCGCCGAGCGCGATCGCGATGCCGAGCGAGAGCAGGATCGGGAGGTAGTCTCCTGGCACTCGTGAAGACTGTCACAAGCCGCTTCGTGCTGACAAGAGGGACGGCCCTTCCGAGCGCTTCGCGAGCGTGTGCTATAAGACCGCATTCCGTGCCGCGAGCAGACGTCTGCGCCGTGATTCCGGCCTACCAGTGCGAAGCCACGGTGGGTGCGGTCGTAGCCGGGGTGAGGCGTCACCTCGAACGCGTCGTGGTCGTCGACGACGGCAGCCGGGACGCGACGGCCGAGCTCGCGCGCGCGGCGGGCGCCGAGGTCCTCTCGCTGCCGGGCAACCGGGGCAAAGGACACGCGCTGCGCGTCGGCATCGAGCGGGCGCTCGGCGGCGCGGAATCGGCCCTGGCCCTGCTCGACGCCGACGGGCAGCACGATCCGGCCGACCTGCCCCGGCTGCTCGCGGTGTGGGACGCGCGGCACGCGGATCTGGTGATCGGGTCGCGGCTCGCCGACCGCGAGCGGATCCCCTCCTCCCGCTTCTGGACCAACTACATCGGCTCCCGGGTCCTGACCTGGATGACGGGCAGGGAGCTCGAGGACTCGCAGTCGGGTTACCGGCTGCTCTCCTCCTCCCTGGCTCGACGGCTCTGCCTCCGCTCCGACGGCTACGCGGTCGAGTCGGAGATGCTGATCAAGGCGGCACGCATGGGCGCGCGCTTCGAGCACGTGCGGGTGAGCACCATCTATAATGACGGCGGCAGCCACTTCCGCCCGGTTCTCGACACCGTCCGGATTTCCTGTGCGGCGATCTACTTCAAGGTCTTCGACGACCCCGGACCGGCCTGAGATCCGGCTCCTGCCCGGCGCGGCCGGCCGTGCGCTCTCGGTCGACGTCGAGGAGTGGTACCACTCCTGCTGGGTGCCCGAGTACGTCGACCCGGAGCGGCGGCCGCCGCTCGTCGAAGAGCTCGATCGGCTCCTGCCCGAGACGCTCGCTCGCTTCTCGACGCTCGGCCTGCGCGCCACCTTCTTCGTGCTCGGGGAGGTCGCAGAGCGCCTGCCGGGGCGGGTGCGGGAGGTCGCCGAGGCCGGCCACGAGGTCGCCTGCCACGGACGCCTCCATCTGCGCGCCGACGATCGCCCCGTCGCGCGCTTCCGCGCCGACGTCGAGCGCGCCCGGGCGACCCTGGAGCAGATCATCGGCCGCGCGGTGGTCGGATTCCGCGCCCCCGAGTGGTCGCTGCGCAACCTCGCCAATCCCCGTCTGCGCGTGATCGCCGAGCTCGGCTTCGCCTACGACAGCTCGCTGATGGCGTCGCCCGGCGCCGGCTCGCGCGCCAATCCCCGCCAGCCGGCCGCCCTGACCTGGCAGCACGGCGCGCGGATCCTGGAGCTCCCGCCGCTGGTCTGGGGTGGGCGGCTCGGGCTGCCGGCGGGAGGCTGGTGCGCGCGCTGCGCGCCGCCGTCGTGGCTTCGCCGCGCGGCGCAGGGCTCGTCGTTCGCGCTGCTCGTGGTGCACCCCTGGGAGCTCGTGGACCGGCCGCTGCCCGGGCTCTACACGGGCTTCGCCCGCTTCTTCCACGAGGCGGGCCGGCGCGGCTGGGGTGCCCGCCTCGAAGGCGTCCTCGCCGACCTTGAGCTGCGGCCGCTGGCCGAGATCGCGGCCGAGGCGCGCGCGGGCGGGTCGGCGCTGCCCGAGACCGAACCTGCGTCGGCGGCGCCGGGAACACCCCTGGCGGCGTCCCTGGTGCGGCACGGATGAGCCCGCTGGCCGAGCTCCGCGTCGCTCTGGTCACCGGCGCCAGCGCAGGCATCGGGGCCGCCACCGCCCGTGTGCTGGCCGCGCAGGGCTGCCGCGTCGCGATCACCTATCTTCGTCAGCGCGAGGCCGCCGAGACGCTCGCTGCCGAGATCGGCGGCGCTGCCTACGCTCTCGATCTCCGGGACCGCTCCGCCACCGCGGCCGTGCTGGCGCGGGTCGGTGAGGAGCTCGGCGCGATCCAGGTCCTGGTGCTCAATGCCGGCACGATCCGGGACGCTCTGCTGCCGTTCCTGCGCGAGGAGGACTGGGACGCCATCCTCGACGTCAACCTGAGCGCCGCGTACCGCGTCGCGCGCGCCGTGGCACGCGGCATGTACGCACGCCGCTGGGGCCGGGTCGTGGCGGTGTCGAGCGCGAGCGCCCTGGTGGGTCAGGTGGGCCAGACGCACTACAGCGCGGCGAAGGCGGGGCTGCTCGGCTTCGTCAAGGCGTTCGCCCGCGAGGCGGCGCCCTTCGGCGTGACCGTCAACGCGGTCGCTCCCGGCTTCGTCGACACCGAGCTGCTCGCCCAGCTCCCCGCCAGGAAGCTCGAGGACTACCTCAAGGGAGTCCCGCTCGGCCGCATCGGCCGCCCCGAGGAGATCGCCTCGGCGATCGGATTCCTCGCCTCCGACGCCGCGTCGTACGTCACCGGTCAGACGCTCGCGGTCGACGGCGGACTGGTCATGCTCTGAGCGCCGCGCGCGCCGCGCCGCGGTGATACGATTCCAGAGCGATGAGCGTCGAAGCCCCTGCAGATCTCAAGCGCCGCATCAAGGAGCTCCTGGTCGAGCGGCTGAAGCTCGATCGCGCGCCCGAGTCGATCGGCGACGACGAACCGCTGTTCGGGCCCGACGGGCTCGGTCTCGACTCGATCGACGCGCTCGAGCTCGTGCTCGGCGTCGAGCAGGAGTTCGGGGTCAAGATCGAGAACGAGGAGGTCGGCGGCGAGGCACTCGGCTCGGTCGACAGGCTCGCCGACTTCGTGGTCGCGCGCGGCGGGAGCCCGGTCGCGCGTCCGACTTGAAGCTCCCGCACCGCTATCCCTTCCGCTTCATCGACCGCACGGCCGACGGCCGGGCGCTCCTGCGCCTGACCGCCAACGGCACCTGGTCGCGGGACGGCGGCGGAGCACCCGCCGGGTGGCTGATCGAGGCGATCGCGCAGGGCGCGGCGTTGCTGCTCGCGCCGAACGGCGGTGGGGAGGAGAAGCGGCTGGCGTTGGCGGCGATCGAGGACGCGGAGGTCGTGCGCGCGCCCGAGCCCGGAGAGACCGTCGAGGTCGCGGTCTCTCTCGAGGCGCGCTGGGGCGCCCTGGTGCGGGTCAGGGGACGGCTCACCCTCGACGGCGCGCCGCTGGGCGGCGCGACCGTGGTGCTCGCCGAGATCTGAGGCCGGAGCTCGGGATGGCTTGGTGCGAAAGGGGGGACTCGAACCCCCACGGCCTTGCGACCACAAGATCCTGAATCTTGCGCGTCTACCAATTCCGCCACTTTCGCGCGAACGGGGATCCTAAGCCCCGCTCCCGCGCCTGTCAACCGAAACCGCCCCCTGATTCGTTAGACTGCCGGGCGTGAAGACCTCCGCCCGCGCCGTTCTCGGCCTCCTCCTGGCGTTGCTCGCCGGCTGCGGACCTTCGCCGGAACGGGCCGCCGCGGACCGTGCCGAGGTCGAGAAGCTCCTCGCCGACTATGCCGAGCGCCTGACTCTCTGCTACCAGACCGGCGACGCGGCGCCGCTCGCCGAGATCGCGACCGGCCGGGAGACCACGCGCGTGACGGTGCGCATCCGCGAGCTGTCCGAACAGGGGCGAGCGCTCCGGCCGAAGCTGGTGCGCATGGTGGTCGAGAGCGTCGAGGCGCACAGCGGCACCGGCGCCACCGCGACCACGATCGAGACCTGGGATCTGACCATGGTGGCGGTCGGCTCCGAGCAGACGGTCGCGGAGTCGAAGGGCCAGGAGAACCGGGTCGTCTACTCCCTGATGCGCGAGCGGGGGCGGTGGTGGGTGCTCTCGCGCCTGCTCAAGTCCTCGACCGAAGGGCCGTGACCGCGCTCACTCCTTCGGTGGCCATCGTGGGCCGGCCGAACGTGGGCAAGTCGACGCTGTTCAACCGCCTGGTGGGGCGGCGGCAGGCCATCGTGCACGACCGGCCCGGGGTCACGCGTGACCGCATCGTCGCGCGCGGCGAGGTCGAGGCGGGGCGGCCGGTCGAGTGGATCGACACCGGCGGACTGGTGCCGGGCGACGACCCGCTCGGCCTCGGTGAGCAGGTGATGATCGCGGTCGGAGCCTGCGACCTGGTGCTGCTGGTGGTGGACGGAGTCGAGGGCCTGACCACCGCCGACGAGCGCGTGCTCGCGGCACTGCGGCCGCAGGGCAAGCCGCTGATCCTGGTGGTGAACAAGGCCGACGTGCGGCGCGCCGCCGAGGCGGCGAGCGAATTCTGGGCGCTCGGGCTGGGCGAGCCGGTGGCGGTGTCCGCGGAGCACGGCGTGGGGATCGGCGCGCTCGTCGAGCGGGTGAGCGCAGCGCTGCCGCCGCTCGAGGCCCCGGCGGAGCCCGAGCCGGGCGGCGTCGCGGTCGCCATCGTGGGCCGACCCAACGTCGGCAAGTCCTCGCTCCTGAATCGCCTGGTCGGAGAGGAGCGCACGCTCGTGTCGCCGACGGCGGGCACGACCCGCGATCCGATCGACACCCTGGTGATTCGCGACGATCGCCGCTACCTGCTGATCGATACCGCCGGCATCCGCAGGCGCAGCAAGGCCGCGGACGCACCGGAGGAGCTCGCGGTCATGCTCGCCCGCCGGCAGATCGAGCGCGCCGAAGTCGCGGTGCTGGTGGTCGAGGCCCCGGCCGGGATCACCTCGGGCGACCTCGCGGTGGCGGGCGCCATCTGGGAGGCCGGCAGGGCGGCCGTGGTGGCGATCAACAAGTGGGATCTGCTCGACGATGAGGGCCGCGAGCGCCTCGAGCTCGCCTGGCCCCGCCTCGAGGGCCTGCTCGCGGGCCCGCCGCGCGTCAACCTCTCGGCGCTCAGCGGCCGCGGCGTGGAGCGCATCTTCGCGGCGGTGGACGAAGCCCGGCGGGGCTTCCGGCTGGAGATCTCGACCGGCGAGCTCAACCGGGCATTCGAGTCCTGGATCCGGCAGCACCAGCCGCCCAGGATCGAGGAGCGGGAGTGGAAGCTCTTCTACGCCGCGCAGGTCGCGACCGGCCCACCGACCTTCATGCTGTTCGCCAATCGCGCCCTCCCGCTGACCCACTCGTACCGGAGATACCTCGAGAACCGGCTGCGCGAGAGCTTCGGGCTGGGGGGCGTGCCGGTGCGACTCGTCATCCGGCGTCGCTCGACTTGACCCGTCCCGCGTTCTAGGATCGGCCCGCCGCGCGGTCGCCACCGATGAAGCGCTCCTTCAAGCTCGCCGAAGTCTGCAAGCAGCTGGATCTGCCGCCCTACGTGTTGCGCTACTGGGAGACCGAGTTCCCCGCTCTCCAGTCGTCCGGGAACCGGGCCAACGGACCGGGGCGCGCCTACTCGGTGGAGGAGGTCGCGGTCCTGAGGCGGATCAAGCAGTTGCTCTACGAAGAGGGCTACACGATCGCCGGCGCCAAGAAGAAGCTCGAGTCCGAGCCGCCGCCGCGCGCGGACCAGCCGGGCGCGGACGCGCTCCCCGCCAACCACGAGACGGAGGGGGCCGCGCCGGAAGCGGGCGAAGGCGAGGGCGCCACGGACACCGCTTCGGGCACGCCGCACGCCGCCGCGAAGCTTGACTCGTCGTCCGGCGAGCGGATAGAAACCCTCGAACGAGGGGTCGCGGACGCCCTCAAGGAGGCGCGGGCGATCCTCTCGCTCCTCGACAAGCAGAACCGTTGAGATTTTCCGGTCGGGACGTGGCGCAGCCTGGTAGCGTACCTGAATGGGGTTCAGGGGGTCGCGGGTTCGAATCCCGCCGTCCCGACCAATTTCACCTCCGCGCACTCCGCATCCAGTTCCATTCCTTCCGCTGAGACGGACGCGATGAACCAGCCGCCCGTCGGAGTCGCCGTGGTCAGCGGCGCCGGATCGGGTATCGGACGGGAGATCGCCCTCGCCCTCGCGCGCCGCGGCCGGTGCCTCGCTCTGGTCGGACGCCGCGCCGAGCCGCTCTCGCGGGTGCTCGCAGAATCGGGCGCCCGGGGCCTCGTGCTCGACCAGGACGTGCGCGACGCCGGCGGGCTGGCC
>Ga0113563_10001755_pt1 | contig 12583 bp, 8 predicted proteins | sample Mud3Dept3metaG_FD_80117 | JGI IMG/M metagenome (GOLD analysis project Ga0113563, IMG submission 80117) | Freshwater wetland microbial communities from Ohio, USA, analyzing the effect of biotic and abiotic controls - Mud 3 Core 4 Depth 3... | ecosystem: Environmental > Aquatic > Freshwater >...
CTCGGCTTCCGCTGCGCCCAGGAGGCACGAGAGTAGGACAACGCAGGTCCGAGGGTGCGACACGGCATGAGGGAGGCGCGGGCATGACGAAGCCGGCTCGGGCACTGCATGGTTTCCCTGGACCCCGGGGCGGATTCGAGATCGCTCGACGGTCGAGGGGCGTGGCATCCCGGGAATACGGTGCTTATCACACCGTGTAAGGAATCGTCGGTGGTGGGCTTCTTTATTGTGAGATGAGGATAGGTCCGATATGTGCCGAGAGCGCCTCGGGGCATGGCGAGTGCGATAGTGCGATCTGGTCGTCGGACGGAGGTTATATGAGACAGCTCTTGGCGTTCCTACTGAGCGCCTGCACTTTGTGGACGGTTCTCCCTGACCACCTCTGGGCGCAACAAGAGCAGTCTATCCAAACAGAGGGGTGCGGGACGGTTATTGGCGCGGACGTGGCCCAGGCCAGAGACGAGGCACTCATCGCCGCACGGGTCAAGGCGGTGGAAAGCGTGGCCACCGTCCACGTGGACGCCGACACGCTAGTCCAGAACGAAATGCTCCTCGATGCCGTGGTGCGGACCCGAGCGACGGGACTCATCAAGGCGGATCGGGTCCTTTCGGAAGACCGGCGGTCCAACGGAACGTTGTGCGTCCGGATCGAGGCGTGGGTGGTGCCCGGGGCCGTGCAAGAGAAGCTCCCGGAACTGATATCAGAGCTCAGCGTCGTGGTGCTCTTGGCCGAAACGAATATGAGCGCTTCGAATGCGACCGGTATCGTAGAGGGCGAAGTGGTCCAGCGTCTTGTGGAGGCAGGGTACCGTGTGTTCGATCCCCAACGCGTGCAGCAGCTTCGCCGACGCGAAATAGGCGAAGCTGCGCGACGGGGTGACCAGGAGGAGGTACGGCGGATCGGGCTTCGCTTCCTAGCAAATATCATCGTTGCTGGGGAGGTACGTGCCGAGTTCAGCCAGAACAATGCGGGCATCGTGTCGGCTCACGCGCGGGGGGAACTCCGGGTCATCGAGACGGACACCGGACGAATCATCGGAAGCGTCGCCCGACAGGGGGTCCGGGGCTTCGCGCTGTCCGACGACCAGGCAGGGAGGAAGGCGCTGGCCGAATTCGGAAGCCAGGCGGTGCGCGGCGTCTTGGGGCAGCTCGATGAACACTTCAGGCGCAAGGATCGCACCATAGAGGTTGCGATTCGCGGTCTGGCCGACGAAGCAGCGCTGGCGCGCTTCAAGGGATTCCTCCAGGCGCTCCGCTGGGTCCAGGACGTCCAGGAGCAACGCTTTGCGCCGGGTGAGTCAATCCTCCGGCTGACCTATCCAGAGAAGACGGTGTACCTGGCCTCGCGGATCGCACGGGAGCCGGGGTTTCAGGTCGCCCACTTCGACAGGAATCGTGTTGTCGTTGACGTGCGCAGATGAGCCGAGCCGCGAAGGCCGGGCGATGGAGCAGGGGTGGGAAGATGAACACGGTACCACGATGGTGGGTAGCAGCGGTGGTGATCGTGGCGATTGCGGCTGCAGGGACGGCGGGCGCCGAGACATTGGACCAGGTTGTCCCCACTCTGGCGCAGCGTCTGGCGGATGCGGCGGCCTTGCGAGGTCACGAAATCGCCATGGGCGACTTCGAACAGGGGCGCGGGCAATATAGCGAACTGTCCAGCCACCTCAGCGATCTGCTTGAAGCCGCGTTGGCGCCCCAGCAGACTCCTCAGGGCTTCATATTGATCCGCCGCGACATGCGGACGGATGCCGTGAAGGAGATGCGCTTTGGGTTGTCCGATGTGGCGAGTCAGCAGCAAGCCCAGCAGTATGCGGAATTGCTCAGAGCAACGGCTCTGGTCACGGGAAGTATCACGGATCGTCTCACGCATGTCGTGGTTATCGCACGGGTGATCGATCTGGCGACGACGCGGGTCGTCGCCGCTCACAGTGTAAGCGTCCAAAAGGATCTCGGGATCCGCACCCTCATGGGAAAGATGCTCGGATCATCCCAAACGTCGTCCCCCCCATTGGGTCCCGGACCCCAGGCGTCGAGCGTGGTGTTCGCGGGAGCGCCTCCGGGGGACCCGCGTCTTCTGGTGCGGGTGTGGACCGATCGTTCATCCTACCGGATCGGCGAGACCCTGCGGTTTCACTTCATGACGAGCCGCAACGCCTACGTGACGCTGGTGAATCACGGAACCAGCGGACGATCGACGATCCTCTTCCCGAATGCTTTCTCAAAAGGAAACGCCGTGCAGGGTGGGACGACCTACTCGCTCCCCGGCCCCGGCGATGGATATGAATTTAGAATCCAACCGCCGGCAGGCCAGGACCTCGTCCGCATCATTGCGACAGACACTCCATGGTCTCCGTCGGTGCTCAACCAGGCGGTAGGTGGTGTTACCTTTCGGTCGTTGGACGTCGTCGAAGGCCGCACCGTGACCCGGGACATCTCGGTCATGCAGAATACGACGCCGCCAACCCAACGTGCCGAGGAAATCGTGAGGATAATGGTCGGGGAATGACGACGATCGCCGCCGAACACGCGGTGCAGGAAACACGATGGGTGACTGTAAGGAATGCCCGCGAGGCCGGTTTCTTCAGGTGAGGGGAACACAAGGGTACCTGGAGATTCGAGGACAAGGAGGGCACACGATGAAACGGAATTGGACGGTATGGGGGAAGGCGGGGATGGTGGCGGTCGCGATGGCGTTGCTTCCCGCGGTGGTTGGCGTGGCGTTGGCGACCCCCAACGCCGTCGATTACATCCAGGCGGGTGAGGAGCTGGGCCAGGTCAACTGGATGACCGGCCTGATCACGGCGAAAGGCATTGGGGTCGCGTCTCCTGCAGCGGTGAACGAGGGGCAGCGCCGCGCCCAGGCGAGACACGCAGCTGAAGTGCTCGCTCGGCGGAACTTGCTTTCGATCATCAAGGGGGTCCATTTGGATTCGCAGAGCACCATCGAGAACGCCATGCTTTTGAGCGATCTGGTCACGCAGCGCGTGGTGGGCTTTGTTCAGGGGGCGCAAGTCGTCCAGACGGAGGACATGCCGGACGGTTCGGCCGAGGTGACGGTGGCGATCCGCGCGGTGGGTCCGCTCGCCGATCTCCTCTTGCTACAGCCGCGGCCGCCTCGTCCGACGCCCCCCCTGCCTGCGCCCCAGTCGGCGGTTCCAGCGCCTCCGGTGAGCGCGCCTCTGACAGCCAAGCCGGAGGTGTTCACGGGTTTGGTCGTGGATGCGCGAGGTCTCAATATCCGCCCAGCACTGGCCCCGCGACTTGTGAGCGACGCCGGGCAGGAAGTGTACGGAAGTGCGCTGGTGGACCGCGACTGGGTGGTCCGGGAAGGAATGGCGGGCTACTCGAAGGATCTCGTGGCTGCGCAGTCCAATGCCCGCGTGGGGAGCAAGCCGCTCGTGGTCAAGGCGCGCCAGGCGGCAGGCGCCAATCGCAGCGATGTGATCATCAGCGCCAGCGATGCGGCGAAGCTGATGGCAGCGGCCGAGAACCTCAGCTTTCTTGAGAAGACGCGAGTTATGATCGTGGTGGACTGAGTGTTTGGGGATGTCAGGACTAGGAATGACTCGCACCACGAGCGGGAGGGACCGGCAATGTGGTCACGATGGTTAAAGAGGTCAGGACTGGCCCTGGCAATCGTATGCCTCGTCGGGTGCGCTACGGTCGGCGAGCGGTCGAAAGGGCCCACAGACACACCGGACCACCACTATGCGGCCGGCCAGATCTTCCTTGGGCAGGAGAAATACAACAGTGCCCTGGCGGAATTCGAGCGGGCGGAGGCCCTCCATCCCAACTATGCACCGGCTTTCGAGGGGCTTGCCCTGGCGCAACTTGGCCTGCGAAATCAGAGTCGGGCGGAGGAGGCCGCGGACACCGCCAAGGAGATCGACAGCGCATATGCGCCGGGCTATGTGGCCAGCGGCCGGGTACAGGCTGCCAAAGGGAACCTGAGAGAGGCGATTCGAGATTTCACGCACGCTTTGGACATCAACCCTCGGTACGTCCAAGCCTATTACTATCGGGGCAAAACGCTGATGCGCTGCCTCGATTTCGACCGGGCCGAGCGCGATTTTGACTCCGCGCTGCAGATTCAGCCGACCCATAAGGCGGCACGGTCGGCGTGGGAGCGATCCATGAAGATCCGCTTGGCGACGCCGGGGACGCACATCGGCAAGAAGATCGTCTTGGCCGATCCCATCACCCGGGCGGATCTGGCCGCCTTGATTGCCACGGAGCTGGGTTTGGAGCGAGCGCTCCGGAAGCATCGTCCGGAGCTCTTCGATCCAGGTTTCCGACGTGCGGTGGGTCTGCGCTCGACCGAGCCAGACCTGCCACGCATCACGGATGTGGAAAGCCACTGGGCAAAAGGCTTCATCGAGCTGGTAACGGAGCTTTCCCTCATGGAGGCGTTTCCGGATCGAACCTTCCGGCCGGACGCCATGGTGGACCGAGCGTCATACGCGATGACCATACAGCAGGTCCTCGCTATCGTTGACAATGACCAAGGACTGCGCAGTCGATTCATCGGGTCGGTGAGTCCGTTCCCGGACGTGCGCAACGACCACTTTGCGTACAACGCGATCATGGTGGCGACCACGCGAGGCATGCTGGAGGCTCAGACAGGCACGGGAGCCTTCAATCTGACGGGATCCATGTCCGGAGCAGACGCGTTGCTGGGTCTACGGAAGCTGGCCGAGTTGTTCTGATCCACGACGACGGAGATTGCGCAGAGCAGAGGCGGAGCGGGACTGACGAGGGACGTGCCGAACCGCGGCGGTTGCAAGGAGTAGGCGCCCATGACAAAGAGGATCTGCAGGCGTGCATTGAATCCGCTCGCGGCGGGAACGCACGAGCCGACCAATGCTGTCGTTCCGTGCCGCCCGCACGTCGCCTTCTGGCTTTTTCAGATTGCTGCTGTTCTCCTCGCCATGTTTTTTTGGGATGCGAGGTCCGTGAGGGCGGAAACGGTCATCCTGTCCGGCTCTATGCACGCGGAAACGCAGATGGAGCTAAAGCAAACATTCGACACGACGCCAGGCACGACTCGTCTCAGGCTCACGGTTCCAAAGGTTCTCAGCACGATGAGTCGAAGCACCACGCAGGAGGTGCGTCAGTACGAAACGACCTATTCGGTGCCACCGACCACAAAGGAGTGGAAGCGCGACGATTCTGGGAATGAAGTCGAGGATTTCATATGGGAGCACCCAGCTGGTACCGTCGTGGTCACCAGCCGTTTCGTGAGCCGGAACAATATCCGTTTGCGGACGTGGGAGAGCGCAGCTCCGTACCCAGTTGAGAACGTTCCACAAATCGTGCGGCGCTACCTGGAGGCAACGCCCTACGTCCAAAAGGACGAGCCGGCGATCGTCGAGAAGGCGCGCGCACTCGTCCAGGGTGTTCGGACGCAGCGCGAGGCTGTCGGCCGCATCTTGAATTATGTGGCGGATCGTCTCACATATAAACTCGAGCCCGAACGCTACGATGCGTCGTGGGCCCTACAAACGGGACAGGCGAATTGCACCGGATACAGCCACGTGTCGATGGCGTTGCTCCGTGCCGCTGGCATTCCAGCTCGCGGCGTGATCGGGCTAACGATCGGAAAACCATGGCCGGTAACAACCAAGACCGGCAATCTCATCATGAACTCCGGACGAGGACCGCACGCCTGGTTCGAGGTGTGGTTCCCCGACTTGGGATGGCTTCCGTTTGACGCCCAGTCGACGCATCTCTTCGTGCCGGCCTATCACATCCGTCAGTTGGTGGGGCGTGATCTTTTCGAGACGAACAAATGGTTCAGTTATGTTGGCGCGATGCCCAAAGTGGACGTTGAGTTCTCGAGCAATCTCGTTGACGAGGGCCTCGCGCTGCAGGCATCCGAGACCTATCCGGATCCCCGACGTTATATCCTCGCGGGCGATGTTCGGCTCGTCTTAGCGGCGCATGACACAGCAGCAGCGCCGCGTCCGACTCCTGTCCAGGCTCCGGCGCCACCGCCCAAGCCTGCCGAACCGGCTCCCGCGCTGCCGAGCTCGCCCAAACCATCCGAGGGGAAGCCAGCATCAGTTCCTCCGGTTGAGCCACCGTCGGCGATCCCTCCGGTTGCAGCGATTCCCCCGCAACCCGACCTCACTCCTGCGACACCACCCCAACCACCGGTCGCGGAGCCGCCCGTGGTCCCACTCCCGGAACCGGGCCCGCCCATTTCGTCCCTGGGCGCTGATCCAAGCGCGGCACCGTCTCCCGTGGGACAACCGAGACCTGATGCGCCCCCTGTCACACTGCCGGCCATCCCTCCGCCGGTTGCCCCTGTTCCGCCACCTCCGGGACCCCGCTCCGAAGCGCCCGTGCCGCTGACCGCCCCCCCTCCGCCGTCGACCGCCGAGCCGCCGAGTTCCTTGCCAACAGCCCCTGAACCGCCGTCGGAACTGCCACCGGTGGAAACGGCGCCCACCTCGCCGCCGATTGATCCGGGTGCGGGGGCGTCCCCGGCTGCACAGCGTGCACCAGAAAAAACGGAGTCCGAGACGCCGGCCGGGTCGCCACCGGACGCGGTCGTCCCGGCATCGCCGGAGCCTGTACCGGAACCGATTGCGCCGCCTCCGCCGCCCATTCTTGCGGAGCCACCCGCCCCATCTCCGGCGGCGCCTCTGCCACCTTCGGACCTGCCGCCACGCGAGACGATGGCGTCATCGCCGTCACCGGCCAAACCCGACACGGCTGATCTGCCGCCGGTCGTCGCACAGTTACCCCCCGCCCCGGTTGCACCGCCGTCTGTGACGAATCCCGACGTGGAATCTTCGCCATCGCCGCCCGTGCAGCCGCCCTCGGATCTGCCACCAGGGCCTTCGCCACAATCAAGGCCGGAAACCGCCGAGTCGCCCGTTGGCACTCCAGCACCGCTACCGACTCCTGCAGTGCTGCCGGTGCCGGAATCTACGGACCAGCCTTTGACGGTGCCCACGCCCGCAACGCCACCCGCGACCGTACCTCCGACGCCACCACCTCCTGTTTTGGCGAGCCCCGCGCTGCTTCCGAGTCGCACGGAGTTGACGGAGCCATTCGAGTGCGGAAACCTCGAGTTCCCTGCGGCCCTGAAGATTTTCGCGCCGATCTCCGCTGCCCTGCCCGGTCGCCCGAACGAGGTGCGATGGGCGTTGGTTGCCGAGACGGCTGAGTACGCGACCGGGCCCACAGAGTTTGCGCAAGCCTTCAGGGTGAACCGCCCCATGGCCCTCGAGGACGTGTCTCTTGCGATGCAGAAGTTCGGTGGCACTGCGGGCGAACTGTGGCTCGAGCTGCGGACGGATAGCGGCGGAAACCCAGGGCCAATCGTCCTCGATGAAAGTCGGCGCCTGGCGACCCCGCATCTCTTGCCGTTTCGCGGCTACCGTTGGATTGTCTTTGACTTCAATCGCGGTACCGGCGGTCCGGTTATTGCCCCCGGCCGGTATTGGCTCATTCTGCGACACACCGGCGACGCGATCTTCAATTGGTACTTCACGCCTGGAACCGCATACGGCGATCCCGACGATAGCCGAGCCCGTCCCCACGGCCAAACCGGATGGAACGACATTCTCACGTACCGGTTCAATTTCAGGGTGTCAGGTTTGGTGAAGCCGTGATGGTTAATAGCGTTCGCGCGTGTCAAATCACGACCACAGGACGCCGATAATCAAGAGGGACGAAATGGGCGGCGTTATTATCCGGCACGTTGACCGTCGCACGATTGAATAGCGAGCGCAACGCCACGGAATTGACGTCCGAGTTTTCGAGGTGCGACGAAAACGCGTGGCGAATAACTACGGGGAGGCCCTCTGCTAGCAGCACATTGCGGCGACGCCCGTGGCGCTGCCTGGAGTAAGGCTCCGCTGAATTTTAGCAGAAAAGGTATGATGTTCGGCCTGTCGGCGATCAAGTGATTCGGGATCTCATCACCCCAGGAAGCGAGGGCTCCGATGAAAAGGCTCTCTGTGTTCCTTTGCGGCGTTGCCTTGTTGCTTGCGATGGCAGGAACGGCGCGCGCGGATCTGAACGCCGGATTGATCGCCCATTATCCGTTTGACGGGAATGCCAATGACGCCAGCGGGAACGGGAACAATGGGACCGTGTATGGTGCAACGCTCACAGTGGACAGACTCGGAAATGCGAATCGCGCGTATAGTTTTGATGGCGTAAATGATTATATCGACTTCGGAAACAGCCCGGTTTTCAGTCCCTCTACGGCAATCACCCTATCTGCGTGGATAAAGCGAAGCGGCAATATCGGACAGTGGGGTAGCTCTGATTTCATTATCGGAAAGTTAGATGACTACGCAACGCGTGCTTACTATTTGGCTTTCTGGAACGACATGCTACAAGGGGAAGTCTCGGAAGATGGTGGCATCACCGATAGATTGAATGTTAATTCCATCAAACAAATAACGGATACGGAGTGGCATCACGTTGCCGCTGTGTTTGATGGAAGTCGAATGGACCTGTATATAGATGGCGTTCTCAATAGTGGTGACAGTAATGGCAATGTGACCTCTATCCATCAGAATGCGTCACGCCTCGTGGTTGGCTATTGCCTCGCTGCTGGTGGACACTATTTTTCTGGCTCCATCGACGACGTGCGGGTATATAACCGCGCACTTTCCGCCGCCGAGATCGACGAGCTCGCCGGGAGCGCGCCACCCCCTAGCGGCTGGTTTGACGACTTCGAGAGCTATGCCGCAGGAAGCTTCCCGTCGGCCGCGTGGACGAATAGTGGCAATACCGCGGTGGCGGTGGAAGCGGGGACGGGAGTTGGGAGCAGCCAGTCCCTGAAAACGTACGGGATCGTAGGCGGCTGCTGGGGCGCGCTCGCCCATCGGCCCCTCGCGGTGCCCATCCAGTCCGGCTTCGTGGCGGAATGGTATGCCCGGACCGGGGCGGAGGCCTTGTCGGGGTGTCATTCAGAGTACGCCGATGTGCAGCTGTTCACCGGGCCGAGTTGGACGTACCCTGGGCGCCTGCTGGCGTCCTTCGACGTGGATGATAGCATGGGAGCCCGCACCATCCGCGGCCATTGGACCACCACGCCCACGGAGGGTCCCAACCTGGGCGCGTTCACCACGGGGACGTGGTACAAAGTGAAGGTCCAGTACGAGCGGATCGATGCGGCCACCGTGCGGCTCAGCTACTGGATCAACGACGTCTTCCGCGGAAGCTATGAGTCGCCAGCTTTCGCCCACGAGAATGACCTGGCGTACTTCTCGATCGGCACGGGGGAAGGCACCGCCTGGTTTGATAACGTCAGGGTCTCGACGTTGCCCGCCCCGTACAACCTCACCATCGCGCCCACCCCCACCAACGGCCGGATCACCGGCCCGGGCATCGACTGCGGGACCGGCGGGACGAACTGCACGGAGTCCTACCCGGGCGGGACGCCGGTCACCCTCACAGCGCACCCGGCGAGCAGTTACACGGTGAACAGTTGGTCCGGGGCCTGCGCCAGTGCGGGCAGCGCCAGCACCTGCACGGTCACCATGGACGCCGCGAAGACCGTGAGTGTGAGCTTCAGGAGCGGCGGCCCTGGCCCGTACACCCTCACCATCAGCCCCACCCCCACCAACGGCCGGATCACCGCCTCGGGGGTCAGCTGCGGGACCGGCGGGACGGGCGATTGCACCGAGACCTACACGAGCGTGACCACGGTTACCCTCACGGCCACCCCGAGCAGCGGCTACACGGTGAGCAGTTGGTCCGGGGCCTGTAGCGGTACCACCACCACCTGCACGGTCACTATGGACGCCGCGAAAACCGCGAGCGTGAGCTTCAGTCGCGGCATCACCATCAGCCCCGTCCCCATCAACGGCCGGGTCACCGGCCCAGGCATCAACTGCGGGACCGGCGGGACGGATTGCAGCGAGGCGAGCGGCACCACGATCACCCTCACGGCGGTCCCGGACCCCGGCTACGCGGTGGGTAACTGGTCCGGGCTCTGTGGCACCGCCGGCACGGCCCGCACCTGCACGCTCCCCACGGGTGTGACGGGGACGCTGAGCGTGACCTTCATCCGAGTCCAGTACCCCCTCACCATCGCGCCCGTTCCCACCAACTGCCGGGTCACCGCTACCGGGATCAACTGCGGGAGCGGCGGGACGGACTGCACGGAGTTTTACGCGAGCGGGACCTCGGTCAGCCTGACGATGGCCCCGAGCAGTGACTACCACTGCAGCTGGTCCGGCGATTGCGCCGCCTGCGGCGGCGCCGGTGCCTGCCCGGTTACCATGAACGCCGCGAAGACCTGCAGCGTGATCTGCACCCCCGCAAAGTACACCCTCACCATCAACCCCGTCCCGACCAACGGCCGGATCATCGGCCCAGGTATCAATTGCGGGACCGGCGGGACGGGCGACTGCAGCGAGTTGTACCCGAGCGGGCCGCCGGTCACCCTCACGGCGAAGGGGAGTTCCGGCTACCGGGTGAACACATGGTCCGGCGCCTGTAGCAGTGCGGGCACGGCCGGCACCTGTACACTCACCATGGACGCCGCGAAGACCGTGAGCGTGACCTTCAGGCCCGTGAGCACCCGCGACACGGTCGGCGTCTTCCGCCCAAGCGGCGGGGCCTTCTACCTCGACGTCAACGGCAACGGCCTCTGGGACGGCTGTGCCACCGACTGGTGCGTCGGGTGGGGCGGGGACCCCGCGGACAAAGTCGTCCTCGGCGATGGGGACAACACCGGGGCCAGGAAGATCGGCATCTACCGCGACGGCATGTGGTACCTGGACACGAACGGGAACGGTTACTGGGACGGCTGCGGCACCGATGCGTGCATCGCCTGGGGCGGGATGCCGGAGGACATCCCCGTGGTCGGTGACTGGAATAACACCGGGGCCACCAAGGTCGGCGTCTACCGGAACGGCACCTGGTACCTCGACAAGAACGGCAACGGCGTCTGGGACGGCGTCCCGACGGATAGCTCCATCACCTGGGGCGGGAGGCCCGAGGACATCCCGGTGGTCGGCGACTGGAACAACAGCGGGTCGACCAAGATCGGCATCTACCGGAATGGCACCTGGTACCTCGACAGGAACGGCAACGGGGTCTTGGATGGCGCGGCCGAGACCCTCACGTGGGGCGGGATGCCGGAGGACATCCCCGTGGTCGGTGACTGGAATAACACCGGCGCCACGAAGATCGGTATCTACCGGAACGGCACCTGGTACCTCGACAGGAACGGGAACGGCCTCTGGGATGCCGCGACGGAAGGGCCCATCGCCTGGGGCGGGTTCCCGGACGACACACCCGTCCTTGGCGATTGGAATGGCACCGGATCCACGAAGATCGGCATCTACCGCGACGGCGTGTGGTACCTCGACACCAACGGCAACGGGGTCTGGGATGCCGCGACGGATAGCGCCATCCCCTGGGGCGGCGTGCCGGGGGACACGCCCGTCGTGGGCAGGTGGTGAGCATGGGAACCTGATGCGCTGTGCCACCACCTGGCGCGCCGGGTGGACGACCACGAGCATCGCGGGGGCCTCCTCGGCGCTCCGTGGGTAGCCACAAGGCACGGGGGACTTTCATGAGAATCCGGTGGAATGTCGACTTGCAGAGACCACGGGCGTCCTCGCCCTTGTCAGCGAGCCGCTGGATCAGATAGGACCGCGTTGAACGATGGAATTGCAGCGGCGCGATCCATGTGGGGGCCCCATGATTCCGCCCCGGCCGCTGGCAACACTCTCAACGCCCTCTCGGGCGGTGACTGGCGAGGGCGTTCGCCGCGTGGCGCGCCGATGCTGCCCCCGAAGGCGCCTCGCTCGACGCGCGGCGGCGGGTCGTTCTCGGCATCGTACGAGGGGCTGACCGTCGACAACGAAACATAGACCGCGGGAGCGCAAGGCGCCACAGCGAAGGATCCGACAACCAGAAAGGAGGCGGACATGAGACGCACGTGGGTGACTGGGATCGTCCTCGGATGCGCCCTGGGGCTGGCGGGGTGCGCCGGCTCCAGCCAGTACATGGTCAAGGCCGATCCGCCGACCGCGGGGCCGCCGCCGGACAAGGCCCTGGTGTACGTCATGCGGCCGTCCGGGATCGGGTTCGCCATCAATTTCCAAATCTGGGACCGCGACCACTTCATCGGCCTGAGCCAGGCGAAGTCGTATTTCACCCACCTCTGCGCGCCGGGGAAGCACCTGTTCATCGGCATCGCCGAGAACAAGGTGGCAGTGGAAGCGGACCTCGCGCCCGGGAAGAGCTACTACATCCTCACCGGTCCGCGGATGGGGGGGTGGAAAGCGCGCCTGGCCATGAACCCGGTGACCCCGGGATCCGAGTACTGGGACAAGGTCGAGACCTTGAAGAAAGAACTCGAATTCACCGTGCCCGTGGCGGAGCAAGTCCAGTCCTGGGATGCGGCGAAGAAAGCCGAGGTGGCCGGCCTGGTGGACTTCTTCGAGAAGGACCCCGAGCGGGCGAAGTACATGACCCGCTTGACGCCCGCGGATGGGCGGTAGTTCGCCGGCCCGAATCTCCAGGGACGGCAGGGCCGACCTCACGGACGGCGCAGGTTCGGGGTCCTTGCTACTGACCGATACCGTCCGGTAATCTC
>Ga0113563_10001756_pt1 | contig 12582 bp, 8 predicted proteins | sample Mud3Dept3metaG_FD_80117 | JGI IMG/M metagenome (GOLD analysis project Ga0113563, IMG submission 80117) | Freshwater wetland microbial communities from Ohio, USA, analyzing the effect of biotic and abiotic controls - Mud 3 Core 4 Depth 3... | ecosystem: Environmental > Aquatic > Freshwater >...
GACAGGGCTTTTATAAGGATGGCGGCTGAAAAGGATATAGATTTTATTGCACATTCTTTCGTCAGGTCAAGGCAGGATGCTCTGGATGTTCAGGCGGAAATTGATAAATACTCAAGCGGAATCAAGATCATAGCCAAGATTGAAAACCAGGAAGGTGTTGAAAATATTGCTGATATCCTTGAAGTGGTATATGGTGTAATGGTGGCGAGAGGTGACCTGGCAATCGAGATACCATATGAAAAGATCCCTTCTATACAGAGGATGATAATTTCAAGGTGTATTTACTGCAGGAAACCTGTCATAGTTGCGACGCAGATGCTTCACTCCATGATCACAAATCCAAGGCCGACAAGAGCCGAAGTGAGTGATATAGCCAGCGCAATATATTCTCAGACTGATGCAATTATGCTCAGCGGCGAAACAGCCAATGGGAAATATCCCGTTGAAGCTGTAAGCACGATGACAAAAGTTGCGCTGGAAGTCGAAAGCAACAAGGAGAAATTCCTTGATACCCCATACCTGAATGTTACCGGGGAAGTTTCTTCCTACCTGGCCAAGGTAGCAGTCGAAACATCTTTAAGGATAGCGGCAAAAGGCATTATTGCCGATACGGTAGGAGGCAGGACGATCAGGGATATGGCATCCTACAGGGGATTCAACCTTATACTTGCACAATGCTATTCAACAAGGACAATGAGGGAACTGGCTCTTTCATATGGTGTTTATACCAGTTACCAGGAGAAACGGAAATCGGTTGATGAGTTTATCAATATCGCTCTGAGGAATCTCGTGAAAATCCACGGGCTTAAGGGAAATGACATAGTTGTAGTGCTTGCCGGTAACTTTTCGGGGGGGGCCGGATTTTCATTCATTGAAGTCGGCTCGGTTGATTACCTGACCGACAGGGAAGGAACACGTGAAGGTAATTTATTGGTCTGATTTTTGCGGATAAATTAAAGCCTGAAGCTGAAGAAAAATGTTTAATATCCTGACAATCTCGATATGGTTTCTTTTTCATCCGGTTCATGTTACCATAACAAGCATTGACCATGTTCCCGGTACCGATTCGCTGAAAGTATTTTGCAGGATGTATTTCGATGATTTTCTGCATGACTACCAGACATACGACGATGACAGGGACCTGACCAAAATATTCGGTAATCAGCCAGCTCTTCCTGCAGACCTGGTAAACAATTACTTTAATTCAAAGGTCTTTATTTATGTAAACAATAAACTTCTGATCGGGAAGTTATTAACTGTGAACCTGGTTGACGATGAAATCAGCATGAACCTGCATTATAAGGCGGTTAAAAAGCCAAAAAAAATAACTGTCAGGAATATGATGCTGGCAGGATGGTTCAGCGATCAGGTAAATATGATCATTGTCCGGACTGATAAATTTGAGAAGGGTATCAAACTGACACCCGGACAGAATGAGGAGACTTTCATTATTAAATAAACTCAGATACGGAAGGTAACAAAATGAAGAGATTGTCAGCACTATTGCTTTTACTTCTGAATGGCTTATTTCTTTCCGCTACCCATAACAGGGCAGGTGAAATAACCTATGTACAGCTGTCGGATCTTACCTATGAAATAACCCTTACCACTTTCACCTATACGAAGAGTCTTGCCGACAGGCCTCAACTGGATGTCAACTGGGGCGATAACTCCATTTCAATGGCATCAAGATCAAACGGTCCAAACAATTTTGGGGAAATACTTCCGAATGATTACAAAAAGAATATTTATATAATAAAACATACCTTCCCGGGGCCCGGTGTATACAGAATTGTTGTCCAGGATCCGAACAGGAATTATGGTGTAAGAAATATCCCAAATTCCGTAAATGTAGTTTTCTCAATTTCAACAACATTAATAGTCAACCCTGCAATGGGGCGCAACAGTACACCTGTCCTTCTGAATCCTCCGTACGACAAGGCGGCATTGGGGTATGTGTTCATTCATAATCCTGCTGCATATGATCCTGACGGTGATAGTCTTTCCTACAAGATCACGGTTTGCACACGGGAGGATGGGAAACCGATAGAAAACTATACCCTGCCTCCCGCAACCCATTCCCTGCGTGTTGATTCCATTTCGGGTGATCTTATATGGGATACCCCTGCAGATACCGGTATATATAATGTTGCCATGGAAATTCAGGAATGGAGAGGAGGCAGGAAAATAGGCGTTGTAGTCCGCGATATGCAGATTGAGGTTTTCCGGACGCGGAATAAACCTCCTGTGAACAGCCCTCTTAAAAACCTTTGCGTGGAGGTTGGGGATGAAATTGATTTTATTGTGACAGCGACAGATCCGAACAACGACAAAATTTCACAGAAAGCGACATCCGGTATTTTTAGCCTTAATCCCTGTCCTGCACAGTTTATAAAGATCGATTCTGTACCGGGCAGGGCTTCGTCACGATTCAGATGGATACCGTGCCATGAAGCTGTCAGGAATCAGCCGTATAATATCATCTTTAAGGCTGATGATAATAATTCTGAGCTTATGCTCTCAGATATTGACAATATGAATATCAAAGTCCTCGGACCTTCCCCGACTCTTATCAATGCTATACCCGAAGGTAAATTTATAAGGTTACTTTGGTCCGGTTACGGGACTAGTGCAATTGCAGGTTTTTCTATTTACAGAAGGGAGGGGGCAACGACATTTACCCCCGATTCATGCACCTCGGGATTACCGTCCTCCACGGGGTTTGTGAAGGCAGGATATATCGCGGGCAGTTCCACCGTATCATTCACCGACACGGATAACGGGCAGGGCTTACAATTCGGGAAAGAATATACCTACAGGATTGTAGCAGTTTATGGCAACGGAACCGAAAGCAAAGCATCAAATGAGATTACTTCGACCCTTGTATCAGGTGTACCTGTGATAAGAAACGTCAGCGTAACCAGCACAAATGCAGTGAACGGATCAATTTATCTGGCATGGAAGAAACCCGACAAGCTCGACACGATCCCCTCAACAGGTCCGTGGGAATACCTCATTTACAGGGCTGAAGGCATCACAGGAACCGCCTATACCCTTATTAAGTCAATTCCAACCTCCACTCTTAATGAAACCACATTCACTGACACCCCTGTGAATACACAGACGACCGGGTATATATACAGGATCGAGCTGTGGAACAGGACAACGGGTAATGAATTCCTGGTTGGGGAACCGGGATTTGCATCATCCATCTTCCTTGGAATAAGCCCGGGAGACAGGAAAGCAAGGTTCGTAATAAGCAGGAACGTACCATGGATAAATACAAGGTATGACTTTTTCAGGCTGAATAATGTGACAATGGCATATGACTCAATCGGAACGACCAACCAGCTGGAGTTTATTGATCCGGATCTCGTAAACGGCCAGAATTATTGCTATTATGTAAGGTCAACCGGAGGCTATCTCGCCGATGATATGCCAAAAAACCTTATTAATCTCTCGCAGATCGCCTGCGTTACTCCGATAGACAATGAACCGCCATGCCCGCCTGATCTCAGCGTAACAAGTCAGTGCGACAGCCTTTACAATGATGTACAGTGGAACATTGCCGATCCTGTATGTTTTGAAGATGTTGCAGGATATAAGGTCTATTACAAAATGACCTTCGACGAGGATCTGACACTTCTGACCACTATCGACAATAAGAACATTCAGACATACAGGCATTATCCCGGAGAGTTTGTTTCCGGTTGCTATGCCGTTTCAGCATTCGACAGCAACAATAATGAAGGTGAGCTGTCAATGATGGTCTGCATTGATTCATGCAATTTCTATGAAATACCGAATGTATTCACTCCCAATGGGGATAATTTTAATGACAGGCTGCAGGCAAAGACTTCCGGACTTGTTGAAAAAATTGATTTCAAATTATATAACAGGAACGGGCTGCTGATATTCAGCACCGACAATCCCAAAATCGACTGGGATGGCACCTATAACGGGAGAATTGTATCTCCGGGTGTCTATTTTTATCAATGCGATGTTTTTGAACGGAGGATTTCCGGGCTTGAACAATTCCATCTTTCAGGATTTGTTCATGTCATAACCGAACAGGGAGCCGAGGTCAAAAAAATGGAGACAAAGTGATATTGAGCTTTTAAAACAATGAAAAAGACAGGGCTAATAGTTTCAGTTTTCTTATTATCAGGGATTATTTCCGGACAGCCGGTATGGGATCATTTGCTTAAAGCAAAAGCGTTGACGGGAGAGGGAAAGACAACCCAGTCCATTCAGATCCTGTCGGAAGCAATTAATAGTCAGAAGGATAGCAGGCTATTCCTGGAAAGGGCAGAGGCTTATATTGTTAAAGGAGATTATTCGGGGGCTATCTCCGACTTTAATTCTGCCAATATTATCTCGGGGCAATCAGGTGAATACGGCCTTGCAAGAGTCTACGCCCTGAAGGGTGATGCTGCGACTTCCATATATCATCTTGAAATAAGCATGAGATCGCCGTACAAGAGGAGCGAAAAAGAGATAATGCTTGATCCGTCATTCAGAAAGATCGAAAACAGACCCGAATGGCGTCAGTTCTGGAAAGAAGAATGGTATTCGCTGCCGGAAAAGAGCAGTTCAGAAATTGAATATTATGCTTCCTCAGGGAATATCGAAAATGCCACAACGGTACTCGATGAACTAAGAAAGACTTATCCTGATGATGTTGCAGTACAGTATGCAGGATCCCTGATAAGTATATCAGCCGGCAGGTATGCCGATGCAATAAAAATACTAACGGGGCTGTTGACATCTGATCCGGATAATGAAAGATATTTAAGAGCGCTAGCCAGGGCGCAAACTGCTTCCCTGAATCCGGCAGGTGCATCCATGACCTGGTCAAAACTGATAAGTCTGGATGTGCCTGATGCCAGTCTTCTGATTCAACGGGCTGAGTGTTTCAGTAAAACCGGTGAAACAGACAAAGCGCTGGAAGATATTGATAAATACCTGACACTCTATCCTGAAGATAAAGCTGCCCTGAGCATGGCGGGAAAGATAAAGACCTTATCGGGTGACAATATTGAAGCACTCAGGTATTTCTCAGAAAACCTGAGAATTCATCCGAATGATCCGCAATGTTACCTGGACCGGGCAAATTCATATTTTACGGCAAAATCTTGGGACTGGGCAATAAAAGATTACAGCATGGCGCTGGATCTTGATCCGGGTAACTCTGATACCTGGCTGAATAAAGGCATTTCACTTCTGAACTCCGGAAAAAAGGAGGACGCCTGTCACGATTTCAGGCAATCTTTCAGTTTAGGAAATAAACGGGCTACAGACTATATAAGCCGGAACTGTATTAAGTAACGGTTCAACGGTGCAACGATGCACCCTCCTCTGGCGCCGATTTGAAATCGGTGCCAAAACAGGGAATTCCGTTGAGCCGTTGTGCCATTGAGCCGTTGCGCCATTACCTTATATGTTTCCTGATCCTCTCGAACAGGTCATGCGGCTTGAAAGGCTTCAGCACATAATCGTTTATATTCAGCTTGTCGATCTTATCATGATTCTCAGACATTATTGCCGCGGTCAGGGCTACGATAGGTATATTGTTGATCCTTGGATTATCTGAGCTCCTGATAATTCTCGTGGCCTCAATCCCATCCATGACAGGCATGTGCAGGTCCATCAGCACAAGGTCAAAATCTTCAGTTTCAAGTTTGTCAAGTGCCAGTTGTCCGTCCTCAGCATGAGTAACGATCACTCCCCAGCCGGTGAGAAATTTATTAGCCACAAAGAAGTTAATCTTGTTGTCCTCAGCGACAAGTATCCGTTTTCCTTCAAGACCTGTAAATGTTTCTGCCGCCTCGACGTCCTCAGGCCGGGTACCGTCTCCGGTGATTTCAAATGTCAGCGTGAACCGGAAGGTTGAACCCTGTCCCGGCTCACTCTCAAGGAATATTGAACCTCCCTGCAATTCAATCAGTTTCTTGCATATTGCCAAACCCAGTCCGGTCCCGCCGAAACGTCGTGTTGTATCGGATGCAGCCTGTGTATAGCTTTCAAAGATTACGGACTGTTTCTCCTTAGGAATACCTATACCTGTATCGTGAACCGAGAATTCCAGTTTGGAATGGCTGTCTTTTCTTTCCAGCTCCCTGATAGTGACTGTTATACCTCCTTTGTTTGTGAATTTAAGGGCGTTTGAAAGGAGATTTGAAAGGATCTGGTTAAGCCTGATCTGGTCGCCGGTCACATTCACCGGCAGATTACCCTCTTTCCTGATCTCAAATTCAAGCTGTTTGGCTTTGGATCTGAATGAATATGATCTCATGATCTCATCCAGGAAATCGTTCAGATTGAATTGCATCTGCTCGAACACTATCTTCCCCGATTCCATCTTGTTATAATCGAGCACATCGTTCACCAGGGTCAGGAGATGATTGCCGGAAAATCGCAGTGTCTTGATAAAGTCCATCTGATCCTCGCGGGGATTGCCCTGCATGAGAAGGTTGGTGATCCCAATAACTTCGTTCAGCGGGGTTCTGATCTCATGGCTCATTGTCGACATGAAGATCTGTTTTGCCTGTGCTGCCTCTTCAGCCTTCTGCCGTGCAGTGATAAGATTATCAAGCATGATCCTCCGCTGAAGGGCTATGGCTACCTGGTTAGCTATAAAATCAAGAATATAAAGATCATCCTGTGAAAACTTCTCTTCATCATTATAATCCTGAAGACACATTACGCCTATCACCTCGTCGTCGGTCTTTAGCGGAACCCCCATCCAGACTTTGCATGGCGTTCCAACGAGAATAATGTCGCCTGATTCTTCAAGCTGGTTAATATCATTCTCCTTAAGCAGCACCGATTTTCTGTTATTGATTACCCATCCGGTAATGGTTTTTTTTGCAGGGATCTCATAGAAATTATCCTTCTCATCGGCAAAGAATGGCATGGAAAGAGTCTCGGTTTTTTTATCGTAGAGAGCTATAAAGAAATTGCTTGTATCCCATATCCTGCTCAGCTCGCGGACTATTAACGGATAGATTTCCTTAAGATCCATCTGCTGCAGTGCAGCTGAAGAGATATTATAAAGCACTTCCTGAAGAAGCGCATTTTTCTTTTCAGTGGTAATATCCCTGTAAATGCCGACAAATGCGACCGGTTCATTGTTTACCATAATGGCAGTAACAATGATTGAGACCTGTATTTTATTACCGGATTTATCTTTTCTTATTGTTTCCCTTATAACTTTATGACGCTCGGCAGCAAGCTTGTTATTGGATACAGCTTCCTCAATCAGTTCGTCCGGAACCACAAGATCGTCGATCAGTCTGTTTACTGCTTCATCTGATGAATAGCCAAAAAGGTTTGTAAACTCCCTGTTGACCATGGTAATTTTCCCGGTAAAATCGCATATGGCGATAGCTTCCGGAGTGGAGTCGATAAGATGTTCAAGAAATGCTTTTTCCCTGATTATTTGATTTTCATAGGCTTTCTGCTTGCTGATATCTGTAATTGTGCCTCTGTAACCTATAATCTTTCCCTCGTGAAATATTGCAAATGAATGAGTTACAATTGGCACAATAGTCCCATCCGTCTTTTTTGCGATGTATTCATTGCTGGAGTAATCATCAGGTGTTTTCAGCCTTGACAGGTTTTCGATCATCGTTTTGTAACTATCCGGGAAAACATTGGAGATATACATTCCTTTTTTCAGATCCTCTCTTGTATAGCCGAAAAAATCAAGTACCTGGGTATTTCCAAATAATACTTTTCCGTTCAGGTCAACTTCATATATCATCTCAGGAAGCATATCGGCTAAATTTTCGAATTCGATTGTCTTCCTGCTTATGTCAGCTTTCTTCTTCTGCTGATATCCGGGTTCCCAGGTTATAACAATATTTCCTGAAGAAAGGGGGAAACCCATATAGAATCCCTCAGAATCATCACCGGCAGTGGACGCCGATAATTTATGGGCTTCACCTGTAATACGCAGGTGATTAAGCAGTTCAACAAGCTTTGCCCTGTTGTAAAGGGGAGTATCGTTTATAGCTTTACCGATAACCTCGTCTTTATCGATGAATTCCACCTCCTCTACCTTGCTGTTCAGGTCGGTGATATAGAACCTTTCATCCTCCCCGGTGCTGAACAGGGCAAGGTAACTGCCCACAGTGTGGAAGATCTCTTTCAGAACCAGGCTTTCACTCTCCTTTTTAGCATCTCTTTTTCCAGCCGAGCGCAATATTTCGAGTTCCCTCTCCAGTTCCCTGTTTTTCGCCTCTAATTCCTCAAATTTCGAGTCGCTATCCATCAGAACATTGTTTAAAATTGAGGTTTAAAAATAACAAATATAGCTCTATCCTGAATATTCCATCATGCAAAATCGGAATTCAGGAGGGAATTAATTTTTTTCTTTCAAGTATTTTGTAGTACCTGCAAAACCCTGTAAGCCCGCACTTGCTGCAAAGAGGTTTCCTTGACTTGCATATATATCTTCCGTGCAGAATAAGCCAGTGGTGAGCTTTGCGGACAAGTTCCTGAGGAATGTTTTTTGTCAGCTGGACCTCCGCCTGCACAGGATTCTTTGCATTGACCGTCAGGCCTATTCTTGCAGAGACCCTGAATACATGGGTATCGACGGCTATTACAGGTTTCCTGAAAATGACTGATGCGATCACATTTGCCGTTTTTCTTCCGACACCCGGCAGTTTCTGCAACAGGTTGAGATCGGATGGGACTTTACCTGCAAATTCACGGGTCAGCATTTTGGCCATGCCCGAAAGATGCCTGGCTTTGTTGTTTGGGTAAGAACATGACTTTATGAATTCAAATATCTCCGACTGATCTGCCTGAGCCATCGATTCTGCATCAGGGAACCTTTTCAGAAGGGTGGGAGTTATCATATTTACCCTTATATCGGTGCACTGGGCAGATAAAATTGTTGCGACGACAAGTTCAAACGGATCGTTGTAAACAAGCTCAGTTTCCGGTACCGGCCGGATTTTTGCGAAATATTCAAAAGTAAGCCTGTATCGTTCCTTTAATGTCATTGTTCTGAACATGTCATGAGGCCGTTAAATTAATGATTTTTATCTTTGTATATTAGCCGGGTCTTATGAAGAAGCGGTTTTTACCCTTGTTCATTTCTGTACAGACTCAGATTGAATAAGGTATTGAATAATTTTAACGTGATACAGATATTATTTTGGAAAAGATAATCATAACAACACCGGATTCAGTCTCCGGGATACTTGTCGGAGGCAGGTGGGAAGCTGTCGTTAAGCTGTTGCCCGACCGGGGCGTGGCAATCATCACTGATGATAACATCTTTGATCTCTATGGTGACAGGTTCCCTCATTTCCCGGTACTGAGGATCAGACCCGGTGAAGGAAGCAAACAACTGAAAGTTATTGAAGCTCTTGCAAAGAGACTTCTTAAATCAGGGATCGACCGGTCAGGATTCATCCTGGCTATTGGCGGAGGAGTAGTGTGTGATGTCACGGGTTTCCTGGCATCGGTATATATGAGAGGAATACGATTTGGTTTTGTTTCAACAAGCCTGTTATCTCAGGTCGATGCAAGCACAGGTGGGAAAAATGCAGTAAATCTTGGAGTTATTAAGAATGTGATAGGAAATTTCAGGCAACCTGAATTTGTGATATGTGACACGACCATGCTCCGGACACTGCCAGGAGATGAATACCTCTCTGGTCTGTCCGAGCTTATCAAAACTGGAATTATCGGTGATAAATCCATTATTGAGACACTCGAGAATAATTATACCGGTATAATCCGAAGAGAAAGAGAGCTGCTCTCTGGTCTGGTCGGGAAAGCAGTAAGGTTTAAGGCATCGGTGGTATCAGAGGATGAAAAGGAGACGGGTCTGAGAAGAGTGCTTAATTTCGGACATACTTTCGGGCATGCCATCGAGCTTCATGAGGGTGTAAAACACGGTTTTGCAGTGGCGGCAGGCATGGAGCTTGCTGCCTCTTTTTCGTGTGAGAAGGGTTATTTGAATAAAAAGGAGTGCAGCAGGATTATCAATCTCCTGAAACAATATAAACTGAACTTCAGGTACAATATATCTGCTGAAAAAATTGAGGAGCTGATAATTCACGACAAGAAGAAATCCGGGGCTGATATATATTTCGTTTTCATAAAAGGAATCGGCAAACCTGTTGTCACAAAAGTTCCGGTAAAAGAGGTTGTGGATTTCTTCAGGCAAGTTAAAAAAAGATAAAAAAGATACATATGAATTCATTTGGAACACTGTTCAGGATATCATTATTCGGAGAATCTCATGGTCCGGCTGTGGGAGTGGTAGTTGACGGCTGTCCTTCCGGTATACATGTTGATCCTGATGATTTCATGCAGGATCTCTCAAGAAGGCAAAGCGGGGCTGCAGGCACAACTAAACGCCAGGAAGCTGATATCCCTGAGATTATGAGTGGAGTATACCAGGGTTATACGACAGGTACTCCGATCATGCTCCTTACCAGGAATAAGGATAAAATATCCTCCGACTATGACGAATTCAGGAATATCCCGCGTCCCGGGCATGCTGATTTTGTTGCAAGGAACAAGTATTCAGGTTTCGCCGACCTTAGGGGAAGCGGGCATTTTTCGGGAAGGATAACTTGGGGACTTGTTGCTGCAGGGGTCATTGCAAAGAAATTATTGGCTGATTCTGAGATCTCTGCAAAGCTTATTTCAGCAGGAGGTTCTGCAAATGTTGAAGATGCAGTTAATAAGGCAGTTGCAGAAAACGACACAATAGGAGGTATAATAGAATGCATAGTAAAAAAGCCTCCCCGCGGGATCGGAGAGCCGTTCTTCAACTCCTTCGAATCAGTTCTCAGTCATCTTATATTTTCAATCCCTGCAATCAAGGGGATTGAGATCGGATCGGGGTTCGCTTCTGCATCAATGAAAGGATCAGAACATAACGATCCTTTTATTGATGAGACAGGGAGGACGGCAACAAACAATGCGGGAGGAATTAATGGCGGAATAACCAATGGCAACGAAATCATTTTCAGGGTTGTTGTAAAACCTACTTCTTCTACAGGCGTTGAACAGAGAACATATAATTTTCAGACAAGAAAAATGGAGACCTTTAAAATACGAGGTCGCCATGATACGTGTATCGCCCTGAGAATGCCTGTAATTGTTGAGGCAGCCACAGCTATTGCAATAGCAGATCTGATACTTACAGACAGGGGTATTTACGGAAGCAGAGGAACAAAGTAAGCTCACGGCTCAGGGCTCAGGGCTCAGGGCTCAGAGTGAAGAGCTTAGTGTATAATTCCATAAATCTACGTATTATAATGGCGCTGATATGATATATAAAACATATTTTGTATATTTGTAAAAAAATCAAGATATGGATTTAGATGAATTAAAAGCAGCGATATCCCAACTTTCTGTGGATGAGAGAAAACTGTTGTTAAGCGACCTTAAGCTTGAGAGATATGAAAAGGGCAGCTACCTGCACGCGGCTCTGAAAAGACAGGAACAGGATGTTCCCCATGCATGTCCAAAATGTGGAAGCATGAATGTGTGGTCCAGAGGTTCGTATAAAGAAGTTAAGAGGCTTCAATGCAATGATTGTAAGAAATATTTTTCTAATACCTCAGGAACTGCGCTATATTATATTCATAAGAAAGATAAATGGCAGGCCTATTTGCAATGTATGGAGGAAGGGCTTACTTTACGGGAGTCAGCAAAGCGAGTTGGTATATGTTTTCAAACAGCATTTAATTGGAGGCACAAGATTCTAAGCAGTCTCTCAGATGTAGAATCTGAGAGGTTTACAGGGGTAGTTGAGGCTGATGAGTTCTATTTACGGTATTCTGAGAAAGGAGAAAAGAATCTGCTCAGGCCTCCACGTAAGAGAGGCAATGATACCAACATGACTGAGGGAGAGAATAAGGTTGGAGTATTGGTTACAACTGACAGATCCGGGAATAAGCTGGCCAGGGTTGTTGGTAAAAGCATAATGAATAAAAAGGCACTTGCTGATGCATTAGGAGGTAAGATCGATAAATCAGCTATACTTTGTACTGACAGTTATAAGGTATACCAGGGTCTTGCTAAACGGGAAGGATTAAATCATAAGGCTGTCTCTTATCTTGGAAAACCAACTCAGAAGAACAAAGTATATCACATTCAAACAGTTAATAACTTACATAAAGCCATTAAGGACCATCTAAGGCGGTTCAATGGGGTATCTTCCAAGTACTTACAAAACTATCTTTACTGGTTTATTGCTGCAAGCGAAAAGATAAAAGATAATGAAAAAGTAAAGCTATGGTTTTGGTTATCAATAACAATGGATGCTCTTCATATACTTGAAAAACTAAAAGCCAATGCTTTATAATTCAGATCAGAGCCATTTTAATACGTAGAATAATACGTAGAAAGACATAAAGAAAATAGTAATAAGTATCAAATGGGACCTATGAGAATAATAGTTTTATTTTTTCTGATCTCAACATGCCTTCTGTTCTTCCGTTGCGGCTCCCAGAAGGAATATGTTCTTTCCGATAAGAACTTGTATTGGGGCGACCTGCATAATCACTGTAATGTAGGGTATGCAAAGGGATCTCTGGAAAGAGC
>Ga0113563_10001757_pt1 | contig 12582 bp, 7 predicted proteins | sample Mud3Dept3metaG_FD_80117 | JGI IMG/M metagenome (GOLD analysis project Ga0113563, IMG submission 80117) | Freshwater wetland microbial communities from Ohio, USA, analyzing the effect of biotic and abiotic controls - Mud 3 Core 4 Depth 3... | ecosystem: Environmental > Aquatic > Freshwater >...
GGATCGAACCGTCGACCTCCTGCATGCCATGCAGGCGCTCTCCCAGCTGAGCTATGGCCCCACTCGCGAAGGGCGCGAATTCTGGGGGACGCGGTGTACGAAGTCAAACGAGCTGCCGGCCGTGCCCCGGGGTCCGCCTCCAACCCTGCGGCAGCATCAGAAGTTGTCCTTACGGCGACGCCCGATGGGGTCCCAGGACGTCGCCGAAAGTGTCGGAAATTTTTACATTTAACAATGATAAGGAAACCCTATCTCCATGAATTTACTGCCCTTGTATCCGTTGGCCTTGTTCTTGCAGGAGGTTTGCTGTGTACTTGCCAAAAGCGTCGCGATGATTGACGGGGAAGGGATCGTCGCGGCCGAACATGAATCAGGTGATTATTGATGAAACGCTTTCTGACTGCATCCGCCGCCCTCGCGCTCCTTGCGCTTCCCCCGGTATTTCAAGCGGCCGGCGCGGTGACCACGAATCCGTACGTGGACCGCTATAGCCTCGATTACTACAAGAACGATCCGGTGCCTTTGACCGCGATCGAGATTCGCCGCATTGAAAAGGCGGCGGCGTTGTACCAGCGAACCGGCAAGATCACGATTCTGCAGCCGCGGGTCATGCCCCAGTCGCCGGCGCCAGTGGTGTCGGGCTCGGCGGGCAGCGCCAATTGCGTTCCGGCCGGCGCGGGTTCGGCAGTTGCGCCGCCTGTCGTGCAGGCGCCGGCCGTCGTCGTCGGCCCCACAGATCTGGAACGCCGACGCCAGGCGAAGGCGGACGCGCTCTACAAGCGAACGGGCATCAGGACCGTGTTCCGCGCGAGCACACCCACGGTGGCAGCGCCGGTCGTCGCGCCGGTTGCAGCCGCGACTGGCGTGCCGTGCACCCAACCGCCGGTTCTCGCCGCGCTGTCGCCCACCCCGACGAATCCACTGACCGACACGATCCAGTCCGGGTCGCTGCTCGGGACACCTGGGTCCGCTGGTTTTGTCACACCAGCGGTCGTGCCTGAGCCCGGCACGCTCGGCCTGCTCGGTCTTGGCCTGCTCGGCCTCGGCCTCTCGCGCAGGAAGGCCGCCAGGATCAGTCGCTGATCTTCCGCGTTACGAACACGCCGCCTGTCTGAAGCCACTGTTGGCTGAAGCAGGCGGCGTTTCTGCGTCTGCGCGCCGCGAATCGCTTCCCCGCCAAACTGCGACTGTGTTCGCAGGTACCCGGCGCCCGCCGGCGTAGAGTGCGTCTGTCCAGTCGAGGGACTTTGCGCAGCAATGTTGATTTCCCTCGCAGATGCAGGGTTTTCCTGAAAAAATGCAGAACAGAATGGGGACACGCCGCGTGAAACCGAGCTTCGATCCGCTGGCGACGGGCGCGTCGAGGTAACAGCTTGTCGATCAGGCTGTTCCGGCTCTATGTGAAGGTCCCGGTCGTGCTGCTGGCACTGATCGAGGGATCGCTGCTGCTTTTCGCACCGTACCTCGCCGCCGCCATCCGCTTCGACGGCAATCTGCCGGACTGGGCGTCGCCGCCCAGCGGCCTGCTGGTCCCGGCGGCGCTGTTCGCATTCTTCGGCCTCGTATCGCTGTTCGCCGTCGGCCTCTACTCGACCCGCCAGCGGACGAGCGTGGCCGGCCTCAGCGTCCGGGTCGTCGCCGCCGTCAGCAGCGCGGTGATGCTCTCTGCGCTCGTCTACTTCTTCTTCCCGGTCATCGGCATGGGCCGCGGGCTGCTCGCGCTGACCGCCGGGATCGCAGTCGTCCAGAGCGTCATCATCCGTGTGCTGTTCGAGCGGATCGTGGACGAGAATGTCTTCAAGCGGCGCGTACTCGTCTACGGCGCCGGTCGCCGCGCGGCGAGCCTGCTCGAGCTGCGGCGCCGCTCCGACACCCGCGGGTTCCGGCTCGTGGCGTTCATTGCGGCCGAGGGCGATCATGTGACCGCGGCCGCCGAACGGCTGACCACGCGTCCGGACGACCTGTTCCGCTGGTCGGTCGAGCACGAGATCGACGAGATCGTCGTCGCGATGGACGACCGGCGACGATCGTTCCCGATGCACGAGTTTCTCGAATGCCGCCTTGCCGGCATCGACATCCTCGAGTTGCCGAGCTTCCTCGAGCGCGAGACCGGCAAGGTGCGTCTCGACGTGCTGAACCCGAGCTGGATCATCTTCGGCGAAGGATTCCGGGCGTCGCCGCTGCAGCGCGCCGTCGAGCGCGGCTTCGACATCGCCGCCAGCCTCGGGCTGCTGCTGATCGCCACGCCCGTCATGCTGCTGGCGGTGCTGGCCATTCGGCTGGAAGACGGCTGGAAAGCGCCGGTGCTCTACCGTCAGCGCCGCGTCGGCCGCTACAGCGTACCGTTCGACGTGCTCAAGTTCCGCAGCATGTCCGTGGACGCGGAGCAGGGCGAGGCGATCTGGGCGGTCAAGAACGATCCGCGTGTGACCAGGGTCGGCGCCGTGATGCGCAAGACGCGCGTCGACGAGTTGCCGCAGCTCGTCAACGTGCTGCGCGGCGACATGAGTTTCGTCGGCCCGAGGCCCGAGCGTCCCGAGTTCGTCGAGCGGCTCGAGCAGAAGATCCCGTACTACCGCGAGCGCCACACGGTGAAGCCCGGCATCACCGGCTGGGCGCAGCTGTGCTACCCGTACGGCTCGTCCGAGAAGGACGCGCTCGAGAAGCTGCAGTACGATCTGTACTACGTGAAGAATCGCAGCCTGATCTTCGACCTCGCGATCCTCGTCCAGACGGTCGAGGTGGTGCTGTGGGGGAAGGGCGCGCGGTGACGCTCAGTGTCGGTTTCCTCTCCTACGGTCTCGCCGCCGCCGGCTTCCTGCTCCTCACGCTGCTGCTGCTGACGAGCTGGGAGGGCCGCGCACTCGGCGTGCGCCTCGTGATCGCCTGCGCCGTCACCACGCTGTGGGCGGCGCTGCTGGCGCTCGGCTCGCAGGTGGCGCTCGTCTCCGTGCCGCTGCTGTTGCTGGCCGAGTTCCTGCGTTTTGGCGCGTGGTTCGTCGTGCTGACGGGGCTCACGAAGTCGGCGGACATTGCGTCCGGACTGTCCCGCTTCGTGCACGTCGTGTGGATCGGCGCAGCGGTGCTGCTGTTCGCGACGCCGATGCTGGTCGCGGCGGGGTTGCCCGCGCCGCAGCCGACCTCGGTGCTGGCGAACGGCGGGCTGCTGATGGCGCTGCTGGGCCTGGTGCTGCTCGAGCAGATCTTCCGCAATGCGCGCGAGGGCGGGCGCTACGCGCTGAAGTTCTTCGTCATCGCCGTAGGGCTGATGTTCGCCTACGACCTGTTCCTGTACTCGCAGGCGCAGCTGCTCAAGGGCATCGAGCCCGCCTCGTGGGACGCCCGCGGCTTCGTCGTGCTGCTGATGGTGCCGCTGCTTGCGATCGCGGCGCGCCGCAATCCGCAATGGTCGCTGAACGTGTTCGTCTCGCGGCACGTGGTCTTCTACACGACCTCGTTCATGGTGGTCGGCGCGTACCTGCTTCTGATGGCGGGCGGCGGCTACCTGATCCGGATCTACGGCGGCACCTGGGGTCGCGCGGCGCAGCTCGTGTTCTTCGCCGGCGCCGGCGTCGTGCTGCTGGCTCTGCTCGCGTCCAGCAGCCTGCGCCGCCGGCTGCGCGTGTTCCTCAACAAGCACTTCTACCGCAACAAGTACGACTACCGCATCGAGTGGCTGCGTTTCATCCAGACGCTGTCGCGGCCGGAGGAGGGCATAGAGACTCGCGACAACGCCGTGCGAGCGATCGCGCAGATCATCGGCAGCCCCGGCGGCGTGCTGTTCCTGCGCAGCGAGGACGGCGCGGAGTTCAGGCCGGTCGCATCCTGGCCGTCGCAGGAATTCGACACGCGCCGTCATGCGCCGCTGCTGCCGGACGACGAGATGGTTGCGTTCCTGGCGCAGCACCAGTGGGTGATCGACCTCGCCGAGCTGCGTGAGTCGCCGGACACCTACCAGAACATTTCCCTGCCGGACACGATCGGTGGACAGCGGCAGTTGCGGCTCCTGGTGCCGCTGACGCATGGCGAAGAGCTGATCGGATTCGCGGTGCTGGCGGACCCGCCGCCGCCGTTCAAGCCGAATTACGAGGACCGCGACCTGCTGAAGACCGTCGGGCGGCACGTGGCGGTGCATCTCGCGCAGTACGAGGCGGATCGCCGCCTGTCGGAGAGCCGGCAGTTCGAGGCATACCACCGGCTCACGGCGTTCGTGATGCACGACCTCAAGAACCTCGCGGCGCAGCTGGCGCTGATCGTCTCCAATGCCGAGAAGCACAAGCGCAACCCCGAGTTCGTCGACGATTCGATCGCCACCATCGCGAACTCGACGGAGCGGATGCAGCGGCTGATCGCGCAGCTGCAGCGTCGTGAGGTCCAGAGCCTCGCGCGCCGGGTGTCGCTGGTCGAGATTGCGCAGGTGGCTGCGGAGCGCTGCGCGGTTCGCAAGCCGGTGCCGGTGTGCCGCGCGATGGTCGGCGACGTCTGGGTCGAGGCCGATCCGGAGCGGCTGACCATGGTCGTCGAGCACGTGATCCGCAACGCGCAGGACGCGTCGAGCGAGTCGGGGACGGTGAGCGTGGGCGTGACGGTGGACGGCGGGGCCGGTGACGATGAAGTTGTGCCCATCGGCGACACGAGCCGGCTGCGTGTGCCGATGGCGACGCTGACGGTGACCGACCGTGGTGCCGGCATGACCCGCGAGTTCGTGCAGGAGCGGCTGTTCAAGCCGTTCGACAGCACCAAGGGCAGCAAGGGCATGGGTATCGGCGCGTACCAGGTGCGCGAGTACGTGCAGTCGCTCGGCGGACGTGTGGATGTTGCGAGCGATCTTGGGACCGGCACGCGGTTCACCATTCGGATGCCACTCTCCACCGGACCAGAATCGCCGGAATAGGGGACATTCACTGTTTTCGGAAATAGGGGACATTCACTGTTTTCGGCGGCGCTTGCTCGAAAACAGTGAATGTCCCCTATTTCTGAAAACAGTGAATGTCCCCTATTTTGAGAATGTCTCCTGTTTGGTCCTTCGTCACACTTTGGGCGACTGCTCATTGTGCCTGCGGCGCAAGAGTCGATACTTCCGCTCGTCTGTTTAAGGGCAAACCTGTCGTAAGGCAGGGACGCAAAGCCTCCGGTCCTCGGGCGTGAGTCGCGCCACGGATAGCGGGGTTGCCAGCAAGAACGCCGTAGCCTAATGAGGCGCCGGCGCAGCCTGCCGCAACCGTAGCCGCAATCCAAAGCACTCCTCCCGATCGTCCGCGAAGGCGACACATGGGAGCGACAGGAAATGACGGCTCAGGCGACGGGACTCGACAAGGCACTCAGGCTCGCAACGCTGATCCTCGCGGGAATTGCCAGCACCTCGGTCCATGCGCAAAGCATGGTGGGCACAGTCCCCGTCAAGTCCGCCGCGCCCACCGGTGTGCCGACGATCGCCGGCAACCCCACCCGCATGCTCGTCGCCGGAACCTTCTACGACTTCCGGCCGTCCGCCGCCGACCCGAACGGCGATCCGCTGACTTTCAGCATCAACAGGCTTCCGCGCTGGGCAACGTTCGACGCGAAGACCGGTCGCCTGCACGGCACGCCGGTCGTCAGCGACGTTGGTCGAATCAAGGGCATCAAGATCTCGGTGAGCGACGGTACCAGCAGTAAGTCGCTCGGCAAGTTCAGCATCAAGGTCGTCAAGGGCCAGCCACCGACAATCTCAGGCGTCCCGACCACTGCAGTCAGCGAAGGCCAGGCCTACGCGTTCCAGCCGTCCGCCGCGGACGGCGACCTGCAGACGCTGCGCTACGCCATCATCAACAAGCCGACCTGGGCGACGTTCGACGCTGCGACCGGCCGTCTGTCCGGCACCCCGCCGAAGGGCAGCGCTGGCACGTACGCGAACGTCGGCGTCTCGGTCACGGATGGCGCGAGCACCGCCAGCCTCGCACCGTTCACGATCACCGTTGCTGCGGCCACCAACGCCGCCCCGCAGATCCTGGGCACGCCACCGGGCTCGGTCCAGGTCGGTCAGATCTACGACTTCGTTCCGGCCGCCGCCGACGCCGATGGCGACACGCTGCGCTTTGCAATTGTCAACACGCCGTCGTGGGCGAACTTCGATGCCAACAGCGGCCGCCTGACCGGCAAGCCACCGGCGGGCAGCGAAGGTTCGTATGCCGACATCGTGATCTCGGTCAGCGACGGCAAGGTGTTCGGCTTCCTGCCGCCGTTCACGATTACCGTGGCCGCTGCGTCGCCGAACAAGACTGGGACGTCGAACAGTCCGCCGACGATCAGCGGCTCGGCCCCGCTTGGCGCCGTCGAAGGCGTCGCGTATGCATTCCAGCCGGGCGCGTCCGACGCCGATGGCGACACGCTGACGTACTCCGCATCCAACCTGCCGGCATGGCTCGCCGTCGACGCCGGCACCGGTCGCCTCGGCGGCACGCCGCCCGCGGGCTCGGCCGGTACGTACTCCGGCATCGTCGTCACTGTCTCGGACGGCAAGGCGTCTGCCTCGCTGCCGGCGTTCTCGATCACCGTCACGAAAGTCGCGCAGGCCAACACGCCGCCGACGATCACCGGCTCGCCTGCAACCGGCGTCACGGCCGGGCAGGAATACTCTTTCCGTGCAACGGTGTCGGACGCCGACGGCGACGCGCTCAGCTACACGATCAGCAACAAGCCGGCGTGGCTCTCGTTCAACTTCACGACCGGACAGTTGCAGGGCAGGCCCTCCGACCTGCAGGTCGGCACGTACGGCAATATCCGCATCACCGTTTCGGACGGGAAGTCGTCCGCGACGCTGCCGACATTCTCGATCACGGTTGTCGCCTCCTCGAGCGTGAACTCGCCGCCGAGGATCTCGGGTTCGCCGGCCGCGTCGGTGAAGGAGGGCATCGCCTACAGCTTCACGCCGTCCGCCTCGGACCCCGACGGCCAGGCGCTGCGCTTCGGCATCGCGAACATGCCGTCCTGGGCCGTGTTCGACAACGTGACTGGCCGGATGAGCGGCACCCCCGCAGTTGGCTCCGCTGGCGTGTATTCCAACATCGTGGTCTCAGTGTCGGACGGGCAGGTGTCGGCTACGCTGCCGGCGTTCAGCGTCACAGTCATCCCGGGCACTCAGCCCAACCAGGCGCCGACGATCTCCGGCACGCCAGCCACCAGCGTGTCGGTAGGGCAGGCGTATTCGTTCCAGCCGGGCGCCTCGGATCCGGACGGTCAGTCGCTGGCCTTCGGCATCGCCAACAGGCCGGCCTGGGCGACCTTCGACATCGCGACCGGCATGCTGACTGGCACACCGGCCGCCGCCGACGTGGCCACCTACGCGAACGTCGTGATCTCGGTGTCGGATGGCACCGCGTCGGCGACGCTTCCCGCGTTCAGCATCGTCGTCAAGACGCCGGTCATCGGCTCGGCCGAACTGATCTGGACCGCCCCGACCCTGAACGAGGACGGCACTCCGCTGACCAACCTGGCCGGCTACAAGATCCGCTATGGCTCGTCCTACGCGGCGCTGAACCAGGTGGTGGACGTCCCCAACCCGGCCCGTACCAGCGCCACCATCGAGGGGCTGGCCGCCGGTATCTGGTACTTCGCTATCTCCTCGTACACCAACACGGGTGTCGAGAGCGCCTCGACCGGCGCCGTCTCCAAGACCATCAATTAGCGAATAGGGGACATTCACCGTTTCCGGGAAATAGGGGACATTCACCGTTTCCGGCCCTCCAGGGCCGGAAACGGTGAATGTCCCCTATTTCCCGGAAACGGTGAATGTCCCCTATTTCCCCGGTTCCTTGAACCTATTTCACAAATTTCGGCTATATCTCCTTGTATCATCCACGGTTAATGAACCGTACCAGCGGCGTCCGCCCACCGGCGACGCCCCGGAGACCGTGTGGCCGAGGACAAGCCCAAGTTGTTGATTGTCGAGGACGACCCGGGGCTGCAGAAGCAGCTCAAGTGGTGTTTCGACGACTATGAGGTCATCGCGGCGACGGACCGCCCGGCCGCGCTGGTCGCGCTGCGCCGCCACGAGCCTGCCGTCGTGCTGCAGGACCTCGGCCTGCCCCCGGACGCCGAAGGGGTCTCCGAGGGCTTCGCGACCCTGCTCGAGACCCTGAGGGTCGCCCCACACACCAAGGTGATCGTGGTCACCGGCCAGCTCGACAGGCAGAACGCCGTCAAGGCGGTCGGCATGGGCGCCTACGATTTCTACCAGAAGCCGGTCGACAACGACGTGCTGCGCCTGCTGGTCCAGCGCGCCTTCCACATCCGCGCGCTCGAGGACCAGAACCGGGCGCTGATTCAGAGCCAGGGTGTCATGCCGCTCGCGGGGCTCATCGCGATCAGCGAGCCGATGATGAAGGTCTGCCGCACCATCGAGAAGGTCGCCCCGACCAACGCGACGGTGCTGCTGCTCGGCGAGAGCGGCACCGGCAAGGAAGTGCTCGCCCGCGCGGTGCACACGCAGAGCCCGCGCGCCGAGAAGCCGTTCGTCGCGATCAACTGTGCTGCGATCCCGGACACGCTGCTCGAAAGCGAACTCTTCGGCTACGAGAAGGGCGCATTCACCGGCGCCGTCAAGCAGACCCAGGGCAAGTTCGAGCACGCCAACGGCGGCACGCTGTTCCTCGACGAGATCGGCGACATGCCGCTCTCGCTGCAGGCCAAGCTGCTCAGGTTCCTGCAGGACCGGGTCGTCGAGCGCATCGGCGGCCGCGAACGCTATCCGGTGGACGTGCGCGTCGTCTGCGCAACCAACAAGGACCTGCCGAACCTGATCAAGGACGGCGGCTTCCGCGAAGACCTGTATTATCGCATCAGCGAAGTCACGGTGCGCATCCCGCCGCTGCGGGACCGCTCGGGGGACGCGGTCGTGATTGCGCAGGCGATCCTCGAGCGCCGCGCCCAGGAGCACAACCGGCAGATCAAGGGTTTCACGCCCGAGGCGCTCAAAGCCATTGAAGCGTACCCGTGGCCGGGTAATATCCGCGAGCTCGAAAACCGGGTAAACGGCGCCGTGATCATGTCCGAGGGCAAGTACGTCGGTGTCGAGGACCTCGGCCTGCCCGGAGACGGCACCACGGACCTCTCGTGGCTGAACCTGCGCGTGGCCCGCCAGCGCGGCGAGCGGGAGGCGATCCGCCAGGCGCTGGCCATCGCAGGCTCGAACCTGTCGCGCGCCGCGGATCTGCTGGGTATCACGCGTCCGACGCTTTACGACCTCATGGAAAAGAATGGCATCGCGGCACCTGAAAGAGCCGCAGAAGGGTGAGCAACATGTCGAAGGAAATGCGCCGCTATCCGCCGTCCACGATCCGTTATCCGATGCTCATCGCGTTTGCGATCACGGCGGCGGCTTGCTCCCCGAAGGGCGAAGCGCTGTACAACCGCGCGAGCGAGGCCCTGGCCAGGGGCGACAACCGTGCCGCAGTCATCGACCTCAGGAACCTGGCGGACTCCGAGCCCCAGAACGCCAGGGCACGCGCCCTTCTCGGTCAGGCGCTCGTCCAGTCCGGCGACCTGCAGGGCGGCGCCATCGAAATCCAGAAAGCGAAGGACCTCGGTGCCAAGGCCGACGTCCTCATGGTGCCGGAGTGCCAGTTGCTCTCGGCCAAGGGCGAGTCGGACAAGGTCCTTGCGCAGTGCGACCCGGAAAAGGCGCCGGCGTCCGCCAAGGCGGCGATGCAGATCGCACGGGGCCAGGCCTTGATCGCGCTGGCGCGTCCGGCCGACGCCAAGGCCCAGTTCGAGGCGGCGCTTGCCGCGAGGCCGGACAGCGTCGAAGCGTTGATCGGACTCGCCGCGTCCGCGTACCAGACCGGAGGCCTGGCCGCGGCGAAGTCGGTGATCGACAAGGCTCCTGAGTCGGTCAGGAAGCAGACACGTTATTGGATGGCGTCGGGTGGCATCAATCTCGAAGGCAACGATTTCCCGGCCGCCGAGAAGGACTACCAGAAGGCCCTGGATCTCGCCGGCAAGGGCCCGGAAAGCGTGGAGAGACTGGCCGCGCTCGGTGCGCTGGCCGAGGTGCAGATGCGCCAGGGCAAGATCAAGGAAGCGGAAGCGACCACCGCCCTGCTGATCAAGGCGGCGCCCGACAACCCGATCGTCAAGCAGATGCGGGGGCAGGTGGCCGCGGCCGGCGGCAAGCTCGACGAGGCGCGCACGCTGCTCGAAGAGGCCGTCGCCGAGATGCCCGAGAACCACCAGGCGCGCACGCTGCTCGGCATCGTGAACCTGCAGCAGGGCAACCTCGGCCAGGCCGAGATGCATTTCTCGAGCGTCGTGGCCAACAATCCGAACGACGTGCGCGCACAGCGGCTGCTCGCCGAGACTCGCATGAAATCCCAGACTCCGCAGGAGACGCTGGCCTCGATGCAGTCCGCACTCCAGCAGTCGACCGCCGACCCGTCGCTGCTCGCCATGGCGGGGCGCTTGAGCCTTGCGAGCGGCGATCGCGAGCAGGGCCTGGCGTATCTCGCCAAGGCTTCGGCCCAGACCGCCGCGACCGGTGCAAGCGCCACGTCCCCGGACGTCCAGCTCGAGGTGGCGAGCAGCTACCTGATGGCCGGCGACCTGGACCGCGCGGTGGAGTTGCTGCAGTCCATGCCCCAGGGCGGTGCGACGGACTATCAGCGCGAGTACCTGCTGATGCGAGCGCTGCTCCTCAAGGGAGAAAAAGACAAAGCCGTGACCGAAGCCAAGGCGCTGGTCGAGCGTTCGGGCAGCGATCCCGCGGTACGCAACCTCGCCGGCGGCGTGCTTGCGGCGGCCGGGCAGCCGGCTGCGGCCCGCGAGCAGTTCAACGAGGCACTCAAGCTCAAGCGTCACGATCCGGATTCTCTGCTGAACCTCGGGCGGCTCGACCTTGCGGAAGGCAAGACCGTCGATGCGGTGGCCAATTTCAGCGAGCTGCTGGAGGCAGATCCGACGAACCTGCTTGGAACCCTGGGCATGGCTGTCGCCGTCAGCGCGCAGGGCAAGCAGAAGGAAGCGGAAAAGTACCTGCAGAAGGCGGTCACGGACCATCCCGAGTCCGCCGACGCACAGCTGGCGCTGGCGCAGTTCTATCTCGGCACGCGCGACTTCGGCAAGGCGCGCGCCGTGATCGACGCGGCGGGCAAGAAATGGCCGGACAACGCGGCGATCTCGAATGCCCGTGGCTTCGCGCAGATGGGTGCCAATGACCTTCCGGGTGCGATGGCCAGCTTCAAGCAGGCGACTCAGCAGGACCCCAAGACCTACGTGTACTCGCTGAATCTCGCGCGGACACACCTCGCGAACCGTGACATCGACGCTGCGCTCGACGTGTTGAACGGTGTACTCAAGGCTGACCCGAAATTCATCCCTGCATTGGCCCTCGCCGCGGCCGCCGCGCTGCAGGCAGGGCAGGTGGAAAAGGCGGCCGGCTACGTCGAGCGCATGCGACAGGCGGCGCCGGACACCCAGGCTACGCTTGCATTGGAGGGCGATCTCGCCATGGCGCAGAAGCGCTATCGCGAGGCGCTGGAGCTGTACCGCAAGGCTGGCGCGAAGGGCCAGAGCCGCGAGATCGTCCTCGCCCAGTACCGTGCCGGTGCGCTGGCCAGGACGCCACAGCCGGAAAAGGTGCTGGAGGACTGGGTCGCCGCCAATCCAAAGGATCTCGATGCTGCTGCGGTCCTCGCGGAGGCCTATCAGACCCGAGGGGATAACGAACGGGCCATTGCACTCTACGAGCAGATTCTCGCGCAGGTGCCCGCCAATCCGTTGACGCTGAACAACCTCGCCGTGCTGTACGGGGCGAAGGGCGACCCGAAGGCCCTGGAGACCGCCGAGAAGGCGTACAACGCCGCTCCGAAGGCGCCCGCGATCCAGGACACCTACGGCTGGGCGCTGTTCCAGGCTGGCAACAACGACAAGGCATTGAGTCTGCTCGGTGAGGCCATCAAGGGCATGCCGGACAACGCCGAGGTGCAGTACCACTACGCGGCTGCGCTCGCCCGGAAGGGTGACAAGGCCGAGGCCGTGGCGCTGCTGAAGAAAGCCGTGAACGGCCAGTTGCCGGCCAACCTCAAGGCTGACGCACAGCAGCTGCTCCAGCAGCTCACAAAATAGCTCGGACGAGAGAGGCGATGATGCATCAGATGTCGATTCCCAGGCTTTTCATGGGCGGAGTTCGGTGGTTCGCGCTCGCCGCGTGCGGTGCAGTGCTCGTTGCATGCGGCAGCACGCCGGAAACGGTCACCGTACCGATGCAGACCCAGGACCAGGCCGAGCAGTCCGAATACAAGATCGGTCCGGGCGACACGCTGCAGGTGTTCGTCTGGAACCAGCCGGAGCTGACAGTCACTGTGCCGGTTCGTCCGGACGGCATGATTTCGACACCATTGATTTCGGGTGTCCCGGCGGCCGGGAAGACCCCGCCGCAGCTGGCCAAGGATCTCGAAGTGGCCCTGGCCGAGTTCGTGCGCAATCCGACGGTCAGCGTGATGGTGACCAGTTTCGTCGGCTCCTACAGCGAGCAGGTGCGCGTGGTGGGGCAGGCCGCCAAGCCGCAGTCGATGCCATTCCGCGCCAACATGACCGTGCTCGACGTGATGA
>Ga0113563_10001758_pt1 | contig 12581 bp, 12 predicted proteins | sample Mud3Dept3metaG_FD_80117 | JGI IMG/M metagenome (GOLD analysis project Ga0113563, IMG submission 80117) | Freshwater wetland microbial communities from Ohio, USA, analyzing the effect of biotic and abiotic controls - Mud 3 Core 4 Depth 3... | ecosystem: Environmental > Aquatic > Freshwater >...
CTGCCAAGGTCCCTCGGCCAGTTCGAAAATGAGGAAATTGTTGTGGGAACTGGCAGGTTCGGACCATATGTACGGTTCAAAAACAAATTTTATTCATTGAAAAAGGGACTGGATGACCCATATGTAATTACTTTCGAAAGGGCTGTTGAAATAATCAGGGAGAAGGCAGAAAGTGAAAAGAAAAAAATCATCAAAGAATTCGATGATTTCCTGGTCCTGAACGGCAGATACGGTCCCTATATTACCAGGGACAAAAAAAACTACAGGCTTCCTAAAGGTACAGATGCAGAAAAACTTACAAGGGAAGATTGTATAAAGATCATCGAAAAGAGCAGCAGTAAAAATAAATAGAGCTCCTGACCAGCAACCATGACAGACCTGAACGATTATTTTAATCCGGTAAGCATTGAGAGTCCGGTATTTGAACATCTCGCAGCCCAGGCAGGTTTCCCTCACAACATTGTCATACATACCGAAAATGCACCGCTGAAGGATCTGAACAGATTTAAAATCGCAATTCTTGGAGTTCCGGAGGGAAGAAACTCGCCCGCGAAGGGATCACAGAAAGGACCTGATGCTGTCAGGGAAGAGCTTTATAAGCTTGCAAGGATCCCGGGCAAGTCAAAAATCGTTGATCTCGGGAACATGAAACAGGGTATCTCATTTAATGATACCGTTGCCGGTCTTGCGGATATCCTGACATTTCTAATCAACCAGAGCATATTCCCTGTTATCATTGGCGGAAGCAGTGCACTGGTAGCTGCCCTCGACAGGGCATTAACGACTCTGAAAATCAGGTATGCATTACTGGCTGTCGATTCCAGGATAGATTACTCTTCAGAGAAGAAAGAACATGATTCGTTCAGTTATCTCAACAATATCATTCACAGTCATAAAAGTACCTTCGATCATTACATAAACCTGGGATACCAGACATTCCTTAACGATCAGCAGGTGGTAAACAGGTTTCTGAAACGCAAATCGGAACTTGTAAGGATCGGTGACGTCAGGAAGGCTATTTACCTCACCGAACCGCTTTTCAGGGATTCCGATGCTGCTGTATTTGATATTTCCGCAGTAAGGCAATCGGAGGCGCCGGGAACCATCTCTCCGTCTCCCAACGGATTTTATGGAGAGGAAATCTGCCTTCTGGCCCGATATGCAGGGATCTCAGACAATCTGAAGATGTTTGCACTGTTCGATGTCGATCCAGGGCTCGATATCAGGAACCAGACTGCCGGACTTGCTGCCCAGGTATTGTGGTTTTTTCTCGAAGGATTCTCCCAGAGACAATATGAGACACCGGTTCTGAGCAACAGTAACTTGGGACGATTTATCAAATATCATGTCAGGGTAACGGACCTTGAGGATGATCTGATCTTTGTAAAAAGCAATCTTACAGACAGATGGTGGATGGAACTGCCTGCAGGGAATGACAGGACCATTTATATTGCTTGTTCTCATGAAGATTACCTTAAAGCTAACAGGAATGAGGTTCCTGAAAGATGGTATATCGGATCTGAAAGATCAAAGACCTGAATTATTAAACCAAAACATTTTCTTATCTGCTTCGTATAATGTTCATATTTAAAAGAAATATGTTCATCAAAACAATTTTTTTACCTCTCAATTAAATAAAAGTATATTTGTTTACGTTTTAGATTTTTACTTATTTTACCGGTTTAATTCTAGGGCATCGCTACTGTTGGTGCAATAAAGAAATGAGAAGAGTTTACATAACGATTCTTTTTTTAGTAATAATTAGCTACAGTTCCCGTTCTCAGCAGGATCCGCTGACGAGTCAATACATGTTCAGCACGTTGACTTACAATCCGGGAATTGCGGGCACTTCGGGGATGATCTGTGCCACTGCCCTGAACAGGCAGCAATGGATCGGATTTAAAGGCGCGCCCTCAACAACAATATTCAATATCAGCGCTCCGGTTTCCCTTTTCAAGATCAGTAGCGGAGCAGGTTTGATCGTCGAAAGTGATAATGTCGGCTTTGACAGGGATATTAATCTGTCCGCTGTTTACTCCTATATCATGAATATTGGTTCAGGTAAGCTGGGCATTGGGATAAACCTGGGCATGGTGAACAAGACTCTGGATCCTTCATGGTATATACCCAACGGGGATGGTTTCACACAACCTGATCAGGATCCGCTGATACCGCCAAATAAAGAAAGCTTCGTAGCCTTTGATGCCGGTCTTGGTCTTTATCTGAATGCAGATAAATATTATGCTGCTCTCTCTGTCACTCATCTGAATCAGGCTAAAATAAAATTCACAAAGGGAGAACCCTATTTAACCAGGCATTACTATCTGTCAGGAGGTTATACTCTTCAGCTTCCTAACCCGTCGCTTGAGCTGCTCCCCTCGTTTTTCGCATTCAGCGATGGCCGCGTAGTGCAGTTTAGCGTAACTTCACTGGTCCGATACAATAAAAAAGTATGGGGAGGCGTTTCATACAGAGCCGGCGATGCACTGTCCGGGCTGATTGGTCTGGAGCTTTACAATGGGATCCGGGTAGGTTATGCTTATGATTTCCCTTTGTCGGACATAAGGAAAAACACCAGTGGGTCGCATGAGTTTATGGTGAATTATTGCTTTGATCTGAGCCTGGGCAGAAGCCGTATGAAATATAAAAGTATCAGATTTTTATGATTAATTCAAAAAAAAATACTTACTTGCGTTTTAAATCCTGAATATATGAAAAAGGTAATCCTATTTCTATTGATAACGATAATCTTTTTGAGCGGGTGCGGCACCTCCAATACCGGTGAGTTGACAGGTGTTCCGGGAAGGAAGAAATTCTTTGAACCGGAGCCTATGGAGATGGCATTTATTCCGGCCGGAAGCTTCACAATGGGCCCCAGCGACCAGGATGCATTGTTCGCAATGAACAGCCTTTCCAAAACTGTCACCGTTGATGCCTTCTGGATGGACCAGACGGAAATCACAAATAACAAGTATCGCCAGTTTGTATACTGGGTGCGTGATTCTATCCTCAGAACAAACCTTGGTAATGCAGGCATAGCTGACCGGGAATATTTTATGACCGACGAGGATGGTAATGTACTCGAGCCAAACGTAATTAACTGGGAAGAAAAAATTGACCCGAAAGAAGAGGTTACACTAAGTGTTATAGAAGAGATGTATTATCCTCCTGAAGAGAGATTTAACGGAAGAAAACAGTATGATGTCCGTAAATATAACTATTCCTATTACTGGGTTGATTATCAGTCGGCTGCCAGGGCAAGGTATGTCTATGATTATGAAAATAATACAGGACACTATGAAGGACAGGTGACAAATATTGACGGGACACATACGGATGTCAAAGACCGTTCTTCATTCATTAAACATATCATTATCAATATTTATCCTGACACCCTTTGCTGGATCAGGGATTTCACATATTCATTCAACGATCCGATGGCTGACCTCTATTTCTGGCATCCGTCTTTCGATGATTATCCTGTTGTCGGCCTTTCCTGGATTCAGGCAACTGCCTTCAGCCACTGGAGAACCGATTTCATGAACACCGCTCTTAGAAAAAATGGTGTTGCCGATGTTATGGCCTACAGGCTGCCGCTTGAAACAGAATGGGAATATGCTGCAAGAGGTGGTCTTGATCTGTCAATGTACCCATGGGGAGGTCCATATACGCGTAATTATGAAGGGTGCTTCCTTGCAAACTTCAAGCCTCTGCGCGGTAACTATATCGACGACGGGAACGTCTATGCAGGGAAAGTCGGATCATATGAACCCAATGAATACGGACTCTATGATATGTCAGGCAACGTTTCAGAATGGACCCGCGGTGCATATCATCCATCAGCATATATTTTTCAGCATGATCTCCAGCCTAACTATGAGTATAACGCCGCACCACAGGATCCTCCTGTGCTTAAACGCAAAGTAATCCGCGGCGGCTCCTGGAAAGATTTTTCATATTTCATGCAGACAAGCGCAAGGGATTACGAATACCAGGATTCCACAAAACCTTATATTGGATTCCGTAATGTAAGATCCTATATCGGAGCAGAATTATAAATCTAATATAACCCTAAAAATTATCAGGTATATGAGCCTAGCAGAATTAGTACAAAGCAGCGGGTGGAAGAATTTCATCGCAAAACTTTATGGTTTAGGTGCTTCTGTCGTTATTGTCGGTGCCCTGTTTAAAATACAACACTGGCCCCTGGCAGGAACAATGCTAACAATTGGTCTGCTGACAGAAGCAGTCATTTTCTTCTTTTCAGCTTTCGAACCATTGCACGAAGAGGTAGACTGGTCCCTGGTTTACCCTGAGCTTGCAGGAATTCCTGATGAGGGAATCGAAAGTCTTCCATCACAAGGGAGATATGCCGGAGCTGTTGGTGGAGGTGGAGGAGGTGCCGGCTCGGCTGCTCTGGCAAAATTTGACGAGATGCTCGAAAAAGCAGAAATAACCCCCGAGCTTTTCCAGAAACTTGGTGTCGGTATGAAAAAACTTGGTGATTCTACAGCCAACATAAGCGTTATGGGAGACATTTCGACTGCTTCAAACAAATATATGAACTCGATTAACAACGCAACTGAATCGCTTGGCAAACTGACCGAATCATACAAGACAACTACCAAGGTTGTTGAAGATACCAGTTCAACCTATAAAATCATTTCCGATTCGCTGGCTGTGATGGAATCAGGAGGCAAATCATACCAGCAGCAGCTGGAAACGCTTAATAAAAATCTGTCTGCCCTCAATACAGTTTATGAACTGCAGAAAAAAGGAGCAGACAGTCATCTGAAAGAATCCGAATCGCTTTATAAAGGGCTTCAGGATCTTGTGAGAGATCTTTCCGATTCTGCCGGTGATACCAAAAAGTACCGTGAACAAATAACAAAACTTAACGACAACCTGACGGCTTTGAACAACGTTTATGGAAATATGCTTGCCGCTATGAATGTTAAATAACAGAGTATGTTTTTAAATTAGCTAACTACCTAGAAAATGGCTCAGCAAAAGCTATCTCCGCGACAAAAAATGATTGGTATGATGTACCTGGTGCTAACTGCCATGCTTGCACTTAACGTATCAAAGGAGGCCGTGGAAGCATTTAAGAAAGTCGATAAGAGTCTTACACTTACCATAGCGAATTACGCACTGAAAAATGATCTCATTTACAAAGAGTTCGACAGAGCCGCAGCCGAAAATCCCGCAAAAGCAGACCAGTTTAAAACAACAGCTTATGCCGTTAAGGAACGGGCCGATGAAGTTTTCAATTACATGCAGGGACTCAAAATTGAGATTATCAAAGAAGCTGAAAGGGATGAGAATACCCCTGCTGTCAGAGGAAATGAAGTTATAATAGAGGAAGTCAAAAGGATTGATGAAAACAATGTACCCTCCCAGATCCTCATAGGCGCAAATGAAAACGGGAAAGCTTTTGCCCTGAAAACCATGCTGATCGATTTCCGTGAATTTCTGATCGAAACGCTTGAAGGCAAAAGTCCGACCGCTGAAGAAGCTCTGCTATCAAGCCTGAATACCGATGATGGAAGAGATCCCGGCGGAGACCCGGAAAGATGGGAAAACCTCACCTTCCAAAACCTGCCGCTGGTTGCAGTTATTACTGTCCTCTCTAAAATGCAGGTCGACGTCAGAAACGCTGAAACTGAAGTGCTTAATCATCTTTATTCACAGATCGATGCGGCTTCTTTCAAGTTCAATAAACTGGATGCAATAGTTATTCCCGATGCAAACTATGTAACACTCGGAAGTTCATATTCAGCCAAAGTATTTATTTCCGCAACTGATACAACCCAGAAACCTAAGATAATGGTTGGTGAAATGGTTCTTCCGATTGACGATTCAGGTAAGGGAATTTACAATGTACGTCCTTCAACTACAGGTGCAAAAACCTGGGGAGGTGTGATTTCTATTAAAGCTCCTGACGGATCAGACAGATCTTATCCTTTCAAGTCATCCTATTCAGTGGGAGTCCCGAATGTGGTTGTCTCCCCAACCGCCATGAATGTGATGTATCTTGGTATTCCAAATCCTATTGATGTATCCGTTCCCGGAGTCAGCCCCAATAACATAAGAATAAGGGTCGTAAACGGAACCTTTACCACAGAAAGGGTAAGACGGACCGGGGGCGAGTTTTTTCGCGGTAACTGGGCAGTAAAGCCCGCTGCAGCCGGCCAGAATGTTCAGATTGTTGTTTCTGCAACCGAACCAAGCGGTAAATCAACTCAATATCCTCCGTACGAATTCAGGGTTAAGCCACTCCCAAAACCAGAAGCAAGGTTTGCCGGGAAGAACGGAGGAACTATTTCCAGGAATACAGCTGTTGCACAGCAAGGAGTTTTTGCCGTACTTCCTGATTTCGATTTTGACCTCCAGTATAGAGTAACGGGATTTTCGATTCTATATACTGACAGAATGGGCGACTTTGAGGAACCCTGTACAAGCAGTTCACTGACCGCAAGACAAAAGGAACTTCTGGGCAGACTGACTAGAGGCAAATATCTGACAATCAAGGATATAAAAGCTGTCGGCCCTGATAACAGAACCGTGGATCTTTCACCAATGTTATTTCAAATTGACTAGTAAATAAAACTAATATTATGAGTAAGAAAATAATTTTTGGAATTATCGTTCTGACGTTTGCAGCAACGGCTAACGGCCAGCAATCATTCGGCGATATTTACCAGAAATCAATCCCGGATGCCAGGAAGATTAATTATCCTTTTCTCAGGGAAGCTGATGTTGTTTGGTCAAAAAGATATTATCGCCTGATAGATCTCCGGGAAAAGATCAATCAACCGTTGTATTATCCTACCGAAACAATGTTAGATGGAAGAATGAGCTTTATAAACATCCTGCTCGATGAAATTAAAAAAGGAAACCTGACAGCCTACAATGCCATTGACGTAAATGTACCAACAACATACCAGGAAATCGAGTCACAAATGGGTGCTGAAACCAGAACCCAGCAAATTCAAATCGATGCTGCCGGGAACACAAGGGATTCAACGATTACTGAACAGGCAAAACCAGAAGAAGTTAAACAGCTGCTGGTATATGAGGAGTGGTATATTGACAAGAAGCTTGGAAAGCTTGACGTAAGGATCATAGGAATCTGTCCATACTATATGGGGTATGATGCCGAGGTTGGCCGGGCCCTGAGAAAACCCTTGTTCTGGATAAGATTTGATGAAGCCAGGGATATGCTTGCGAAGAAAGAGGTATTTATATCAAACAACGATGCACAAAGAATGTCTTATGATGACCTGTTCATGCAGAGAAGGTTCGGAAGCATCATTTTTGGTGAATCAAACGTATTTAATGACAGGATGGTAAGCGACTACCTGGTTGGTAAGTCTGCCCTGTTTGAAGCCGATCGCCTTAAAAGCGAGCTGTTCCATATGGAACATGATCTCTGGGAGTTCTGAAAAATTGTCAAAAAGAAGAGGCTTTGAATGTTCAAAGCCTCTTCTTTTTGATATATATTCCGTAGTAATAGCAGAAACAGCATGCATGCTGTTTCTGCTATTACTACAAATATTTTTCTTTGGTTTCTTTCTTGACATCCTCAAGGTAATTCTTGATGTTTTGTTCCTCCTCCTTTTTGACAATCAGCAATACATCATCAGATTCGACAACAATATAATCCTTCAGACCCTGGATGATCGCTACCTTGCCGGTGGAGATATTGAAAATGTTCCCCCTGTTATCATATGAAAAAACGTTTCCGCTTATCACTGAGTTCCCTTTCTTATCGACAACGGAATGTTCATACAAAGAGCTCCAGGTTCCGAGATCTGACCAGCCTATATCTGCGCACTTTACAAAAACATTATCCGCCTTCTCCATGATACCGTAATCGATAGAGATGCTTCTGCATTCGGTGTAAGTTCTTACGATAAAGCTCTTTTCCATTCTGGTTCCGATCAGCTTTTTCCCTTCATCAAATACGGAATACATGTCAGGCAGATACTTTTCAAAGGCTGCAAGGATCGATTTGATATTCCAGATGAATACTCCGGAATTCCAGTAAAAATCACCGCTCTGAATAAACTTCCTCGCAAGGTCAATATCGGGCTTTTCCGTAAATGTCTTCACCTTCAGAAGATTTTTGTATCCATCCACAGGCTTTTTGCGGTCAGCCTGTATATAGCCATACCCCGTTTCCGGCCTGTCAGGTTTAATACCCAGTGTGACTAAAGCATCATTTTCCTGTGCAAAATCCATGCTTTCCTGTAAAACACTGCAGAATTCTTCTTCCTTCACTATCAGATGATCGGCAGGGGTAACCGCGATCACTGCATTCGGATTTTCCTTAAGTATTCTGAATGTACCGTAAGCCAGACATGGTGCAGTGTTACGGCGAAAAGGTTCTGCCAGTACATTTGACGGATTAATGCCAAGCTGCTCAATTGCAAGATCCTTATGTACGGTGCTTGTAACAATGAAAATATTCTTTTCCGGAAAGGCCGATTTGAAACGTCTGTAAGTTTGCTGAAGAAGTGTTTCGCCCGTTCCGAGAATATCCAGAAATTGTTTGGGCTTCTCATGCCTGCTCAGAGGCCAGAATCGACTGCCAACACCACCGGCCATTATTATTACAAACCTGTCATCCATACCTTCTTAATTATGTTTTTTACTGATATGCAAATATATAATTAATTATTTACCCTTTCTGTTTCAGATGCATGGCAAGGTAAATACAGTAAATATTTGTATTTTTGGGTGCAATAAGATGCAATTTATGTTAAGGTTCCTTTCCCAACTGGGTAAATATTTCATTTTACTAAAAAAGGTTTTTTCCAAACCGGAAAAAGCTTCGGTGTATTATAAGCAGACGATGTCTGAGCTTATTTATCTGGGAATCAATTCAATCGGGATCATTACAATTATTTCATTTTTTATGGGGGCGGTTATTACCCTCCAGACAGCTTATAACACTGAAAATCCTATATATCCGACATACCTCATTGGCCTCGGTTGTCGTGATTCCATAATACTTGAATTCTCTTCAACAATCTCTGCCCTTATCCTGGCCGGGAAAGTCGGTTCCAATATTGCATCGGAGATAGGGACAATGAGGGTTACAGAACAGATTGATGCACTTGAGATGATGGGGGTTAATTCAGCATCCTACCTCATCCTCCCGAAAATAATTGCCACTCTTATTTTCAATCCGATCCTTACACTTATAAGCATCATTGTAGGAATAACCGGTGGATGGATAGCCGGGGTACTTGCAGGTGTGATCACTTCACAGGATTTTATCTACGGTATCCAGTATGCATTTATACCTTATTATATAACATACTCATTAATAAAAACACTTGTCTTTGCTTTTATCATAACAAGCGTTTCTGCTTTCCAGGGTTATTTCGTAGACGGCGGTTCCCTGGAGGTTGGCCGGGCAAGCACAAAAGCCGTGGTATTCAGCAGCGTCCTTATACTGATGTCCAATGTGATACTTACTCAACTTCTCCTGTCATGATAAGGGTTAAAAATCTTGAAAAGTCATTCAACAATATTGTGGTTCTGCATGATATTACTGTCTCCTTCGAACCCGGCAAGACAAACCTTATTATAGGCAGGAGCGGATCAGGAAAAACAGTTTTGCTTAAATCGATTGCCGGACTTCATGAACCGGATAAAGGTGAGGTCTGGTTTGAAAATATCCTTTTTAACAAGCTTGATTTCAATTCAAAGAAAGAAATCCGCAAGGAGATGGGGATGCTTTTCCAGGGAAGTGCTCTTTTTGATTCTCTTACTGTTGAACAGAACGTCAGATTCCCTCTTGATATGTTCACAAATAAGAGTCCGGAGGAAAAAATTGAAAGAGTTAACTTTTGCCTTAACCGGGTCAATATCATGAATGCAAATAATTTATTCCCTTCCGAATTATCCGGAGGCATGAAGAAAAGGGTTGCCATCGCAAGAGCGATCTCTTTAAATCCCAAATATCTGTTCTGTGATGAACCTAATTCTGGACTAGACCCGATGACGGCAATACTTATCGATGATCTTATTAAGGAGCTGACAGAAGAGTTTTGTATGACCACAATTGTTAATACGCACGATATGAACTCCGTTCTTGAGATCGGGGAGAAAATTGTTTTTATACATGAAGGTTTTATCTCCTGGGAAGGCAACAAGAATGAAATACTACATTCCGATAATGAATTTCTGAACGAATTTGTTTTTGCTAACACCCTGGCCAAGCAGCTCAGATCATCCGACAAATAAGCGGATTTTATTAGTCCACTTCTTCATAATCAATATATTCGCCTGTCTCTTTGGAGACTTTTTTCTTGTCAGGAGTATTTTTGCCGTTTTGTCCGGACTCCTGTCCGGCATCCCCCGTAATCTCAAAATATCTTACAAACATCCTGACAACCAGATATATTATCAGGCCTATAAGTATGATACGTATTAAATAAACCATTTCAAATGAATTAATTATTGAACCAGCACCATTGGTTTGTCAACCTTTCTTCTGGCATTATTTCCAAATACAAGGTTCATCCCGAATCTGAGATGCATTGTATTCCAGCTTTCAGGAAGAAGGATATTAGCACCTTTGTTAATTATTTTGTTCCATGTAACCGGTATCCGGTCGGCAAGTGTATAAAACTGGAAGAATCCTGCCCTGAATGCCAGTCCGAATCCAAAATTATCATATCTGTAGTTTGCAGCAGTATAAGCAAGGCTTGTAGAAAAAGCATTCCCGAGATTCAGGTTCGCTGACAGGGTCAGCGCCTCCCTGAATTGATCCCCGATTATCTTTGTATATGACAATACTCCAACAGAAAAGCTTTTCGTCAGATTATAGCTTGCTCCCACGCTCACACCAAACGGAAGGTTCGTGGTAAAGGGAGTTTGAGTATCTGTAACAAAGAAGGAGTTTCGGAGTGAATCGAGCAACTCCTGTGCCAGAGAATCGAAAGTCATTGTCCCCTCATAAACATCCAACAGATCGACCCCGCTGAATTCAAACTGGCTCTCTGCTTTCAGGTTCTTTACATCTCTTTTCCATTTGATATATCCCAGGTCAGTGACAGAGGCAGATAATTTAAACTTTTCTGTAACAGCGATTTCCGCTCCGATATCAAGACCAAGACCAATATTGCCTGGTTTCCCGAGATAATTCCAGGTACTCCGGCCGCTATCAAATCGTGAATCGTCAAATGACACACTATCAATATTGTTTTCGTCATCTATATAAATGTCGACCGGAGCGCTGATATTGACCATCAGATCGGCATCAAAGGTATGAGTATAATCATCGCCTACTGTAATACCCAGTGATTTGTTATCGAGCGAAACAGAGGCAATTCCAAATAAAAGCTTACCTCTTATCCCAAGTCTAAGCTTATTCGTAAAGTTTTTTGAGAATCCAAGTCCTGCTTCACGGTAATACATGGCATCGCTTCTGAGAGAGCTCAGATCTATTTTATCACCGACAAATTGTTCATTCCCTTCAAAGCCGAGTCTGAGCAGGTCACCCGGAAGGACAACATTTCCATTAACCCGTTCATTGATATCGAGAGAAATATAGAGATCCCTCCCGACGCTGAATCCCAGTCCAAAGGTTTGAACAAGTACCTGAGGTTCAATTACATTTATATCCTTGATCTTGGTAATAAATTCTTCTATATTGTAGTCGGGATGGAATATCGAGATGACCGAATCTCCTGAATTTGTAAATATATCTGAAAAATTGAAGAAATTATTATTTACATTCAGATTGATTCCCGAAATTCCCGGCAGACCAATATATACAGAGTTTGAAGGACGTAATGCCGGATTAAGAAAATGATTCTGAGGCAGATTCATATAATAGAGCACCTGGCTGTTCTGAGCTTCTGTATCACAAAATATCACTGCCAGCAGCAACATCAGAATATATTTGATTTTCCTGATCATTTTTTTCTTTTTAAATGGATTCACTTTAAGTCAAACTTTATATCCGGTTTCAGTACAAGGCTTGCTTTAAAATCGATCCGGTAGTCTGAATAGATCTTAACATCCTTCGAACCATTATCGGTAGTATTCATTGTAAAATTGAAGATGATCCTGTCACATATATCAACTGAATCCCAGAATTCCCTGGTAATTTCAATGCTGGTTAAACAATCTGCAGGTTCAGTAACCCGCCCGTTGCTGTCGACAGGAGCCGGTTCGAGAATATCTTCTGCTTCAACCGTACTTCTGTTGATACCTGCATCTGAGTCATATAGTATAATGCTGAGAGATACCCCGACAGGGAAACCGTTCTCTGCGGAAATATCTATCCGGAGAAATTCAAAATCGTCAGGATCAATAGGATTGTCTCCATCAGAATCTTCGATCTGTAAGAAATTATCAACCGTGTCTGAAAACTGAAGGTTTGTCATCCTTAATTCCATCGGGATCTCCACTTCAAGCGAACCAACGAACCGGCTGTCGCCAAAAACGTAGTTATCCCGGTTGCCGGTATTACCCTGTGGATTCATCCTTGCGGAACCCGAAAAACGTATCATTTCCGGAGGCATCGATACCAGCTGGGGTAATGATGAATTGGTCTTGTC
>Ga0113563_10001760_pt1 | contig 12579 bp, 14 predicted proteins | sample Mud3Dept3metaG_FD_80117 | JGI IMG/M metagenome (GOLD analysis project Ga0113563, IMG submission 80117) | Freshwater wetland microbial communities from Ohio, USA, analyzing the effect of biotic and abiotic controls - Mud 3 Core 4 Depth 3... | ecosystem: Environmental > Aquatic > Freshwater >...
GCCCCGCGCAGGCGGCCGGCACGTGCGATCATGTAGCCCTGTGCCATGTCGATGGTCGCCCCCAGCGCCTGTAATCCCTTCAAATGCTGGTCCACCGGGCGCAATCCGATGGCGCACCCCCCGGGCAGCGACACCCGCGCCTCGCCCAACCGCGCCACCAGCGGCCCCAGCACCAGCACCGAGGCGCGCATGGTTTTCACCAGTTCGTACGGTGCGACCGGCCTGGTGATGCTCGCCGCGCGCAATTCGACGCCGCCCTTTTCGTCGAGCGAGGTCGTGACCCCCATCTGCATCAGCAGATTGAGCATCGTCGATACATCGCGCAGGTGCGGCACGTTGTCGATGAGTAGCGGCTCATCGGTGAGCAGCGCCGCGGTGAGTATCGGCAACGCCGCGTTTTTCGCGCCGGAAATGGCGACGGTGCCGGCAAGCGGCACGCCGCCCTCGATGACGAGCTTATCCATGAAGAAAACTCAGCCCGACCATTGTTCAGGGGTCAGTGTCTTCATTGACAGTGCGTGGATTTCCTCGCGCATGCGGTCGCCCAGCGCCTGGTAAACCAGCTGGTGCTGCTGCACGCGGCTCTTGCCGCGAAACGCCGGACTGACAATGACGGCCTCCCAGTGATGGCCGTCACCGGAAACCTCGACATGCTGACAATCGAGACCGGCGGTTATGGATTGCTTGATGCTGTCCGGCGTAACCATTTTTCAATTCCTCGCTTTGGGGGCCCGGCTCAGGGCCGCAATTTGTAACCCGTGCGCAACAGCCACAGGGTCAGCCATGATAAGGCGATAAAACTCGCGCCGACAATCGCAAGGCTCAGCCAGGGCGGCGCATCGGCCGCACCGAAAAAACCGTAGCGGAAACCGTCGATCATGTAGAACACCGGATTCAGGTGCGAGGCCGCCTGCCAGAACGCCGGCAGCGACTGGATCGAGTAAAACACGCCCGACAGAAAGGTCAGCGGCAGAATGATGAAATTGGTGAACGCCGCCAGCTGGTCGATCTTGTCGGAGTAGATGCCGGCAACGATGCCCAGCGCGCCCATCACCGCACTGCCGGCGATGCCGAACAACATTACCCACAGCGGATGCGCCAGCGGCAGATCGACAAACCACAGCGTCGCCAGCAGCACGCCGGATCCGACCACGATGCCGCGCGCGATGGCCGCCAGCAGATAGGCAAAATAAAACTCGCGATGCGACAGCGGCGGCAGCAGCACGAATACGATATTGCCGGTCATTTTCGACTGCATCAGGCTCGATGAGGCATTGGCGAACGAATTCTGCAGCACCGACATCATCGCCAGCCCCGGGATCAGAAAGGTCGTGTAATCCACGCCAGGAAATACTTCAACACGCCCGCGCAGCGCATGACCGAACACCAGCAGGTAGAGCAGCGCCGTCAATACCGGCGCGAGCACCGTCTGCACGCTGACTTTCCAGAAGCGCAGCCATTCCTTGTAGAACAGGGTGTAGAAGCCGGTCATCGGTTCAGGACTTCTGCATGATCTGCACAAACACTTCCTCGAGGTCGGGCTGCATGATCTCCATCTCCTGGACGGCGACGCGTGCTTCGCGCAGCGCCGCCATCACCCGCTCGACCTCGGTATATTCCGGCAGCGCCAGGCGGATTGCGCCGTCCTCGTGTCGTTCCGCCACCAGCTGCTCCAGCGACGCCGGCAGCGCGCCGCCCAGCCGCAGCCCGACGTAGCAGCCGGAATGCAGCCGCAGCAGATTCTCGGTCTTGTCGAGGGCGACGATGCGGCCCTGCTTCAGCATCGCAACCCGGCCGCACAATGCCTCGGCCTCCTCGAGGTAATGCGTCGTCAGCACGATGGTGTGGCCATCCCGGTTCAGCCGGCGGATGAAGCGCCACAAGGCCTGACGCAGTTCGACATCGACGCCGGCCGTGGGCTCATCGAGCACGATCACCGGCGGCTTGTGCACCAGCGCCTGCGCCACCAGCACGCGCCGCTTCATGCCGCCCGACAGTGCCCGCATGTTGGTGTCGGCCTTGTCGGCCAGATCAAGGTTGTCGATGATTTCGTCGATCCAGGCGCGGTTCTCGCGCAATCCGAAATAGCCGGACTGGATGGTCAGTGCCTCGCGCACGGTGAAAAACGGATCGAACACCAGTTCCTGCGGTACCACGCCGAGCGCGCGCCGCGCCGCGCGGTAATCGCTGCCGACATCATGACCCATGATCCGCGCCGTGCCGCTGCTCGCCCGCGTCAATCCCGCAAGGATGCTGATCAGCGTCGTCTTGCCCGCGCCGTTGGGACCAAGCAGGCCGAAGAACTCGCCCGGCGCAACGTGCAGGCTGACACCGGCCAGCGCCTGCAGATCGCCGTAGCACTTGGTGACATCGATGACTTCGATGGCGTATGTCATTCCCGAATCCGGGCGCGCAGCAGGCAGTACCGCTGCAGGCCGCTACTGCGCGCCCACCAGTTCGGTAACGCCGTAGAGCTGCGCCAGGCTTTTCAGATTGTCGGGAAGATTGACAAAGCGGATGCTGCGGTTGGCAGCCTGCGCAGCCCGGCGCCATTCGAACAGCAGGCTGATCGCCGCGGAATCGACTTCGGTGACGCCGGAGAGGTCCAGCGTGACTTCGCTCTGCGTGAACAGCCGCAGGCCGTCCTCGCGCAAGGCCAGCGCATTCTCCAGGTTGACGGCGCCCTTCAGCGTGCAGCGCCCCGCATTGCATTCAATCATGCGCACTCGATCATTTCTGCGCCACCAGCGCGCGGTTCTTGTCGCGCAGTGTTGCGATCAGGCCGTCGATGCCGCCCTTGCGGATCTCCGCGTTGAACGTGCTGCGGTAGTTCTCGACCAGGCTGATGCCGCCGATCTTGACGTTGTAGACCTTCAACCCGGCGTCGGTTTTTTCCATGCCGTAGTCGACCTGCACCGGCTCGCCGCCGCCGGACTGCCTGACCAGTGAACGCACCACGACGTCGGTGTCCTCCGGTGCCAGCTTCAGCGGCCGGTACTCGATTTTCTGATCCTTGTAGAGCAGCAGCGAAGCGGTATAAGTCTGCACCAGCAGCGCGCGGAATTCGGCCGTCAGCGCCTTGCGCTGCTCGGCGCTGGCGGCGCTCCAGTTCTTGCCCACGGCCAGCCGGGCCATGCTGGCGAAGCTGAAATGCGGCGCGATCTTGCTCTCGATCACCTCCCGCGCCCGTTTCTGGTCGCCGGACTGGATATCCCGGTCACTGCGCAGAGCGGCCAGGACTTCGTCGGTCACGCTGCGCGCCAGCGCATCCGGCGCGACCGCTGCCGTCGCCGGCGCAATACCGATGAATAGTAAAAATATAAATAAAAACAATGACTTAATCATAAAACACCATTGCAATGAGGAATTTCCCATGGGGCTAGTAACTACTTACTACTGTTGGCTGGCCCACCCTCGGCCGCCTTGTCGAACAAGAACTGGCTGATCAGTTTCTCCAGCACCACGGCTGACTGGGTGAGCCGCAGATTATCGCCGGGCTTCAGCATCTGCTCGTCACCGCCGCCTTCGAGGCCGATGTACTGTTCGCCGAGCAGCCCGGAGGTCAGGATCGAGGCCGTGGTGTCCTTCGGAAACTTGTAGCTGTTCTCGACCGCCATGGTCACTTTCGCCGTGAAGCGCTCGTTGTTGAAACTGATCGCGGTCACCCGGCCGACCACCACACCGGCGCTCTTGATCGGCGCGCGCGGCTTCAGCCCGCCGATATTGTCGAAATTGGCGGTGAGCACATAGGTGTCGCCGCCGCCGAAGTTCGACATGTTGCCGACCTTGAACGCGAGTATCACCAGCGCCGCAATGCCGGCGACCACGAAAAGACCCACCCATAAATCAAGCATCGAACGTTCCATTAAACACCTCTGAACATGAAGGAGGTCAGGATGAAATCCAGACCCAGTACCGCCAGCGACGAAGTTACCACGGTGCGCGTCGTCGCGCCGGAGACGCCCTCCGCGGTCGGCGGCGCGTCATAACCCTCGAACAGCGCGATCCAGGTGATGGCGATCCCGAACACAAAACTCTTGATGACGCCGTTGACGATGTCTTCCCGGAAATCGACCGCGCTCTGCATCTGCGACCAGAACGAACCCTCGTCGACGCCGATCAGCACCACGCCGATCACGTAGCCGCCGAATATGCCCATCGCGCTGAACATCGCCGCCAGCAGCGGCATCGAAATCACGCCCGCCCAGAAGCGTGGCGCGACCACCCGCGCGATCGGGTCCACCGCCATCATTTCCATCGCCGACAGCTGCTCGGTGGCCTTCATCAGCCCGATTTCCGCAGTCATTGCCGATCCCGCGCGGCTGGCGAACAGCAGCGCCGCCACGACTGGCCCCAATTCGCGCACCAGCGACAGCGCGACCAGCACGCCCAGCGCCGATTCCGAGCCGTAGGTCGTCAGCGTCTGATAGCCCTGCAGGCCGAGCACCATGCCGACGAACAGTCCGGACACCAGGATGATGATCAGCGACAGCACACCGGTGTAATACAGTTCGCGCACGATCAGCCGCGGCCGCGCAAAGCTCCTGCCGGAATGGGCGAGCGTCAGGCCGATGAAGCGCGTCGCGTAACCGAGGCGCAGCACCGCATCGATGGTATTGGCCCCGATACTGCGCACCGAGGGCAGGGCTCTATGCGGCACGGCGCGCCCCCAGCTTGAGTTCGGCGGCATAATCCTTGCCGGGATACTGGTAGGCCACCGGGCCTTCGGCCTCGCCGTAGACGAACTGGTGCACCAGCGGATCCTTGTTGGCGCGCAGCTCGTCCGGCGTACCGTGCGCCATCATCTTGCCGTCGGACAGGTAATACACATAGTCCACCACATCAAGCGCCTCCTGCACGTCGTGGGTCACCACCAGCGAGGTCGTGCCCAGCGCATCGTTCAATTCCCGCACCAGATTGGCAATCACGCCCAGGGAAATCGGATCGAGGCCGGTAAACGGTTCGTCGTACATCATGATCATCGGGTCGAGCGCGATCGCGCGCGCCAACGCGACCCGCCGCGCCATGCCGCCCGACAGCTCGGCCGGCATCAGCTTGTGTGCGCCGCGCAGGCCCACCGCGTGCAGCTTCATCATCACCAGGTCGCGGATCATGCTCTCCGGCAGCGCCGTGTGCTCGCGCATCTGAAAGGCCACGTTGTCGAACACCGACAGGTCGGTGAACAGCGCGCCGAACTGGAACAGCATGCCCATGCGGCGGCGCATCCGGTAGATACCCTGCTGATCCAGTGCGCCGGTGCATTTACCGTCGACCCACACTTCGCCGGAGGTCGGCTTCATCACGCCGCCGATCAGCCGCAATAGCGTGGTCTTGCCGGAACCGCTGATACCCATCAGCGCCACGACCTTGCGTCGCGGGATGGTCATGTTGATGCCGGTGAGTACCGGACGCCGCCCGTAGGCGAAATTGACGTCCTTGATTTCAATCAGGGTTTCGGATGCCACGGACGGGGCGCTGTCGCCGGAAATAAAGTGCGGATTCTAAACGAGATCGGCAGACCAACCAAACCGCGGATTTGGCTGTCGCCGCCCGTCACTGGCATCATAGACCGTTGATTTGATGACCCCACCCATGCGCTTCGACCTGTTTTACGAATTCGCGGCACCCCCGCACGCCGGACGCAGCGAAGCGGCCGTATACGCCGACACGCTGGCGGAGATCGCGCTCGCCGACCACCTCGGCTACGGCTGCGCCTGGCTGGTCGAACACCATTTCATGCGCGGCTATTCGCATGTCTCCAAACCCGAGATCCTGCTCGGTGCCGCCGCAGCGCGCACGACGCGCATCCGGCTCGGCCACGCCATCATTCCGCTGCCGCTGCATCACCCGGTGCACGTCGCCGAGCGCGTCGCCACGCTCGACGTGCTGTCCGCCGGGCGGCTCGAGATCGGCGTCGGCCGCGGTTTTTCGCCGCTGGAATACGCCACCTTTGGCGCCGACATGGCCGAGAGCCGCGCGCTGGCCGACGAAAGCCTCGCCGTGCTGCGGGCGTCGTTCCGGCCCGGCCCGGCCACGCACCGCGGTGCCCGTTACACGCTGCAAGACCTCGACATCGTGCCCCGTGTCGTACAGCGCCCGCATCCGCCGCTGTGGACCGCCGCGGTCAGTCCGGAAACCTTTGACTGGGCGGCGGCGCAGCAGCTGGGCGTACTCGCCGGGCCGTTCAAACCGTGGTTCATGGTCGAACAGGACTTGCAACGCTACCGCAAGGCCTGGACGCATGCGGCTGCGCCGCGCCTCGGCATGACGCTGGGGGTGCTGTGCCTCGCCGACGGCCGCCGCGCGCAATCACTGGCGCGCGACGCCTTCAACTGGTTTTACGGCGAGCTCTACAGGACCACACTGCCGGTGCTGGAACGGCTCTATCCCGGCTACGAACACATGCACGAAATGGGCAGGTTCCGCCGCCTGCTGAAACTGGGCGTCAACCTCGGGCTCACCGACTTCGCCGGCCTGACGGTGGTCGGCACCCCGCAGGAATGCATAGTCAAGCTGCGCCGATACCGGCAGGCCGGCGTCACCCACATCCTCTGCGCTTTTGGCGCCGGCGCCCTCGATACCGGCACCACGCGCGAATCGATGACACTGTTTGCGCAGGAAGTCATGCCGGCGTTTGCCGCCGCCGGCGTCCGGTGAAGGTACTCGTCACCGGTTCCAGCGCCTGCCTCGCCCGGGCGCTGCTGCCGCAGTTGTGCGCAGACGCTGCGATTGAGCGGATCACCGGCGTCGACTGCAATCCGCCGCATTTCGCCCACCCGAAGTTTCGCGCGCTGCAGGCGGATTTCCGCGATCCGCAAACTGCCGCACTGTTGCCGCGACACGATGCACTGGTGCATCTCGCCTATGTCGTGCTGCGCGGGCGCATGGCGGAATCCGCGATGCACGACATCAATGTCGGCGGCAGCCTCCGCCTGCTGCAGGCTGCGCGTGCCGCCGGGCTGCGCCGCATCGTCCATCTGTCGAGCGCCGCGATCTACGGCAGCGGCGTCGCGCTCGACGAAGGCGCGGGGTACGCACCGCTGGCGGATTTCCGCTACGGCCAGCACAAGGCCGAACTCGAACGCCTGCTGCAGGAAGCGGTGCCGGCATGCGTGCGCCTGCGGCCGCACATCATCCTCGGCCCGCATGCGCAGCCAACGCTGAGGCAGATCCTCCGCCTGCCGGTCTTCCTGCTTCTCGCCGACCCGCAGCCCGATCTGCAATGCGTGCATGAAAATGACGTTGCAGCAGCAATCCTCGCCAGCCTCGGGCGCGCAGCCTGCGGCCCCTACAACCTCGCAGCCGCCGACACCTGGACCTTGCGCGGCATCATGCGCCGTCGGCATCCGCTGAGCCTGCCGCTGCCGCCGACCGCCGCGCGCGCAGGGCTTGCGCTCGCGCATGGTGTTTTCGGCTGGGGCGGTGAACCGGGATGGCTGGACGGACTGCGCCATACGCTGACTCTGGATTGCGGCCGTGCGGCCCGTGAACTCGGCTGGCGTCCGGCGCACAGCGCAGAGCAGACACTCGCCGCAACGCGATGAACAGGCCCGTTACTGCAGTCTGAAGCCGTATCCCTCGAGCATGCGGATCGTCGGCGCCAGACGCTCCGTGATGAACGCGTGATGCACGGCGTTGCCGCGGGCCAGCCGGCGCCAGCGCTCGCCATGGGTGAGTCCTGACAACTCGTAGAACGGCGCCGGCGGCACATAAAAAACCTGCGCGTACTGGCGGAACAGCAGGCGCACCACCGGATTGATCAGGCGCACGGCCGTCCGCGGCAGTTTCAGCAGCGCAGTCTCGAGTTGCGCCCGCGCGGCGGCAATATGACGCGCCTCGTCGATACAGTGCACCGTGCAGATCTCGCGCACGGCGGGATTGATACCGAGGGCGGTGCGCAGGTAACGGTTGAACTTGTCCGGCACGTCCTCGGCAATCACCGTCGCCGCCCAGAACAGCGCACCGCGGGCGGGTGCCTTGCGCGCCAGCCAGTCGGCAACGCGCGGTGGCTGCCACGCCGCGGCGGGCACCTCCAGCCCGCCGGTTTCGATCGCGCGCAGGAACATCAGGCTGTGACCGGCTTCCTCGCGCATCTCGTGCAGAAAATACTCATAGGCTGCGCGCGGCAACGGCGACGACAGCCGCTGCGACAGCCGCCGCATGAACACCCGCTCCAGCCACAAGCCGGCGTGCATGACATTGATGAACTCGTATTGCGACAGCCGCCGGCGCACGTCCAGCGCCAGCGTGTCGAACTCGGGCAGACCGTACAGCGACAGCGCCGGTTCGGGCAGCCAGAAGCTCGCGGTGTCCAGTTGCGTCCACTCGACCGCGGCAACCGGGTCGCGGTAGCGCATGCTGTTTTCGGACAGCTGCCGCAGCAGTGCATGGTCGGCGTTTTGCATGGATTGAATTATAAGTCCCGCTGGCGACTGGCGCAGCAGCCGCGGCCGCCGGTGTTTACCCCACCGGGACTTTCAGCTAAGTTAGCCGCATGTCAGCGCCCGCACTGCGCATCAGCAGTCTGAACAAATCCTACGGCACCGCCGTCGCGCTGGCCGACTTCTCACTGGAAATCGCCGCCGGTGAATTCTTCGGACTGGTCGGTGCCAACGGTGCCGGCAAGACCACGCTGATCAAATGTGCCCTCGATTTTTGCGACATCGGATCCGGTACGATTGAAATTTTCGGCATCACCCACCGGCAGACTGCCGCGCGCAGCCGCCTGGCCTTCCTGCCGGAACGTTTCACGCCACCGCATTACCTGAACGGCCGCGACTTCCTCCGCTATCTCTGCAAACTGCACCGCCAGCCCTATGACGAAACGCGCGCCCGCACCACGCTTGAAGCACTCGAACTCGATGTCGGTGCCCTCGCCAAGCCGGCGCGTGCATACTCCAAGGGCATGACCCAGAAGCTCGGCCTCGCCGCCTGCCTGCTCTCCGCCAAGGACATGCTTATCCTCGACGAACCCACCAGCGGCCTCGATCCCAAGGCGCGCGCACTGCTCAAGCGCGAACTGAAAGCACGGCACAGCGTCGGACACACCATATTGATGACCAGCCACGCCCTGCACGATGTCGGCGAGATGTGCGACCGCATGGCGGTGATGCATCGCGGTTGCCTGCGTTACGCCGGCACACCGGCCGCATTCATTGCCCGTCACCGGGCGGCCGATCTCGAGCAGGCCTACCTCGCGTGCATTGCGGAGGGCTGACGCGCCAGCAGCCGGCTGCACTGCGCGTTCACGGACGTCGGGCAATCTGGCACAATGCCTCATAATGCCCAATAATTTCAGCATGTTAGACCAGTCAACACACTCCGGGCCCGCGCATGACTGATCCGGCAAAGCCTGAACTGCTGATTGTCGACGATGATCCCACGATCACCGACACACTGGCCTATGTCCTCAGCAACGAGTTTGCCGTGCGCACCGCGGAATCGCGCCCCCACGCCAAAGCGCTGTTGCGCCAGCTCGATGCGCCGCCACGGCTTGCACTGATCGACCTCGGACTGCCGCCGCAGCCGCACCGTCCTGACGAAGGTTTCCAGCTGATCGCCGAACTGATTGCCGCGGCACCGACGATGAAAATCATCGTCCTCTCCGGCCAGAACGACGAAGCCAATGCACGGCATGCGCGCACGCTGGGCGCGATCGATTTCGTCGCCAAGCCGGCGGACCCCGCACGGCTGCGGACCCTGCTCCGGCAGGCGCTGAGTCTCAATGCCGCCGAGACCGGCAGCGCCGCCTCCGGGCTGCTCGGCAACAGTCCGCCCATGCAAAAGCTGCGGCAACAGATCGCGCAGTTCGCCGACGCGCCGTTCCCGGTACTGATCGAAGGCGAATCCGGCAGCGGCAAGGAACTCGTGGCGCACGCCCTGCACCGGCAAAGCCGCCGCGCCGCCAAGCCGTTCCTCGCGCTGAACTGCGCCGCGATTTCGCCGACGCTGGTCGAGCCAACGCTGTTCGGCTATGCCAAGGGCGCATTCACCGGCGCCACTGCGCCCCGGGCCGGGTATTTCGAGGATGCGGTCGACTCGACGCTGTTCCTCGACGAAATCGGCGAACTGCCGCTCGAACTTCAGGCCAAGCTGCTGCGCGTGCTCGAAAATGGCGAATTCCAGCGCGTCGGCGAAACCCAGAGCCGGGTATCCAATGCGCGCGTGGTCACCGCAACAAACCGCGACATGCGCAGTGAAATCCGCCACGGTCGCTTCCGTGCGGATCTCTACCACCGGCTGTCGGTGTTCACCGTCAGCGTGCCTTCGTTGCGCGACCTCGGCGACGACAAGTTGTTGCTGCTCGACCACTTCCGCCAGTTCTATGCCGGCCAGATCGGCACGCAACCCTTCGAACTCGATACCGACGCGCTGCGCCTGTGGCGCGATTACGCCTTTCCGGGCAACGTGCGCGAGTTGCGCAATATAGTGATCCGGCTCTGCACCAAATATTCGGGCACGCGGATCACGCCGGCACTGCTGCAGGCCGAGCTCGATCGCGAAAGCCTGGCACCCGCCGGCGCCAACGGATCATCGCTGGCGGACGACAGCGTGCTGCTGGACGCGGCCCGCCGTCAGCTGGAGGCCGATCCCGACTTCAAACTCGACGAAGTGCTGAAACGCTGGGAACGCGGCTTCGTCGAGGCCGCACTGGCGCTGACCAACGGCAACCTGTCGCAGGCCGCAAAACGTCTTGGCGTACATCGCACGACGCTCTACAGCCGCATGCAGTCTCACGGTGAGCACACCGAGGAAAAATAGGCCATGTATTACGAACACTTCGGACTCACCCAGGCCCCGTTCAAGATCACGCCGAATACCGACTTCTTTTTCGGTGGCGGCAACCGCGGCCCGATACTCGAGGCGCTGATTTACGCGATTACCCAGGGCGAGGGCATCGTCAAGGTGACCGGCGAGGTCGGCAGCGGCAAAACCATGCTCTGCAGCATGCTGCAGAGCCGGCTGCCGGAGCAGGTGGAGATCGTTTATCTGGCGAACCCCAGCGTCTCCCCCGAAGAAATCCTCCATGCCATCGCCTTCGAGCTGCAGCTCGAGGTCGACCGCCACGCCAGCCGGCTCGCGGTCATGCACGCCATCCAGGACCACCTGCTGAAACGCCATGCCGAAGGGCGGCGGGTGGTGCTGTTTGTCGAGGAATCCCAGGGCATGCCGATCGCCACACTGGAGGAAATCCGGCTGCTGTCGAATCTCGAGACCAAGACCGACAAGCTGCTGCAGATCGTACTCTTCGGCCAGCCCGAACTCGACGACAACCTCCGCGAGAACCAGATCCGCCAGTTGAAGGAGCGCATCACCCACAGTTTCCGCCTGGAACCGCTGACGGCGCAGGAGACGCGCGAATACCTGATGTTCCGCCTGCGCGCTGCCGGCTACCGCGGGCCCGACCTGTTCACCGACGCCATCGTCCGCGACATCGCACGTATCAGCGGCGGGTTGACCCGCCGCATCAACCTGATCACCGACAAGGCACTGCTCGCCGCTTTCTCCGAAAACACCCACAGTATCCGGCACAAGCATATCGACGCCGCCGTCCGCGACAGCGAGTTCGCGCAGCAGACGGTGCCGCCATCATCGCGGCCGCGCCTCGCGCTGGGTGCGGCCGCCCTCGTCGTTCTGGGCATGGCCGTCGGCGCCGCCCTGTATGCGGGATTCGGCAAAATCGACCGCCCGGCGGCGACTGACGTCCGGGGCAACAGCACGGTGATCCCGCCGGCAGCCCTGCCCCAGGCGGCCCCCGCTGACGATCCCGATAAAACTTTAACAAAATCAAATACATACAACGATCCTCCAACCGCGTCCACGGCAACGCCGACCGGCATGGCAACCACTGCCGCCGAGACCGCAGCGCCACGACCTGCCACGGCAGCAGACACCCTGGCGCGAACCGCGATCACGCCGGCCAGCACGGCTTCCCTGCTGGACGAGCGGCTTGCCGCGACGAGCGCCTGGCTGGCCAGTGCCCCGCCCCAGACCCATACCATCCAGCTGCTGGGATCCAACGACGACCAACAGCTTAACCAACATCTTAAATTTCTTTCCAAGGCCATTGAAATCAATAGGCTTTTTGTGTATCGTACGGTCGCCAAGGGTGCGCCATCGCTGACCGTCGTCTGGGGCAGTTTCGACAGTCAGCGCGAAGCGAGCGAGGCAATGGCAAAATTACCGGCGTTCCTGCAGGCGTACCGGCCATTATTGCGGACAGTGCAAGGCATCAAGGCGGAAGTCCGGGACCAGAAAGCATCGTGACAGCGAGCGCATGTTGACGTCTCCGCGGCACGGATCAGCGCCCGGAGGCAAGGGGAGAATGAATACTATGTCCGATCGGTCATCCGACCTCAGGCAATCCGCCGCACCGGCTCGCACGCGGGGACCCGGGCGTTCCCCGCGCCGGGCCGCTCCGGTGGCGCTGGCCTGCATCCTCTCACTGCTGGCCGGCGGGTGCGCACAATTTCGCCCGAACATCCCGGAATCCGAGGGCCATATTGCCGCGCCGGCCGTGCGGCCGCAGGCCACGCCGACGATCCCGCCGCCGGCACGCGTAACGACGCTGGTGCCGCC
>Ga0113563_10001761_pt1 | contig 12578 bp, 10 predicted proteins | sample Mud3Dept3metaG_FD_80117 | JGI IMG/M metagenome (GOLD analysis project Ga0113563, IMG submission 80117) | Freshwater wetland microbial communities from Ohio, USA, analyzing the effect of biotic and abiotic controls - Mud 3 Core 4 Depth 3... | ecosystem: Environmental > Aquatic > Freshwater >...
AATAATAAAAACATAATCCTGGCTGGGAAAACGGCCTCTGAGCTAACGGTCAAAAAGGTCGCAGTCATTCCCAGTCGTTCCGTTCCCCAGGGCCTGGCTGCCATGATGCGCCTTGTTCCAGACGGTGATTTCGACAGCGTCGTCCATGAGATGACCGAAGCATTGGATGAAGTCGAAACTGGTGAAATTACAATTGCGACGCGCAACGTCGAAATTGATGGGGTTGAGGTTTTGGAGGGTCAAATTATTGCCCTCCTAAACGGTAAATTGATCCTATCAGCTGAAAATTTGGAAAACGCCTGTTTACGTTTGCTTGAATTTGCTCATGCCGATCATTTTGAATTAATTACCATGTTCTACGGAGAAAACGTTAATAAAACGGAGGTTTATCGTATTGTAGACAGGGTGCGGGTTGAATATCCAAAACAAGAGGTCGAAATCCAAGAAGGCTGCCAACCTCATTATCAGTTCATCATCGCGATAGAGTAATTGAACTCAAATTACCATGTTTTCGAATCCCCTTATTTCAATCGTCACGGATAGCACTGCGGATATTCCGGAACGCATCGTTAATGATTACGAAATACATGTTGTTCCAAATGTAATGATCATTGATGGAAAAAGTGTCGAAGATGGTTGCGGGTTCACTCGCGAGCAATTTTATACTTGCTTGCCCGAAATGAAACCACTTCCGACAACATCTACACCAGCAACAGGAACATTTGAACGATTGTATGCAAACTTGCTGGAGCGTGGGACGAGTCAAATCGTATCTATACATGCTGCAAGCGCTCTGAGTGGGATCTATAACTCAGCTCGTCTGGCTGCTTCCCGATTCAGAGGTCAAGTCCATGTTCTTGATAGCGAGCAGCTGACCTTAGGATTGGGGTTTCAGGTGCTAGCTGCTGCTGAAATTGCCTCGACTGGAGCGTCGCTGGAGAGGATCCTTGAAGTTATCAAGAATGCACGTCTGCACGCGCGGGTAATGGCAATGTTGGATACATTGGAATATGTTCGAAGGAGCGGGAGAGTCTCCTGGGCGCGTGCCAGGTTGGGGAATTTACTGAACATTAAACCGTTCATTGAAGTCAGGAATGGAAAAGTCATGAGCATCGGTGAAACCCGAACGCGCCGAAAGGGAATTGACCGGCTTAAAGAATTGTTACTAAACCTTGGTCCATTAGAAAAATTGGCTGTGTTACATACCAATGCTGAGACAGACGCCCGGGAATTCTTGGATGACATCAATCATTATATTCTTCTACCCACCCAACCTATGGTAGTAAATATTACTACTATCATCGGGGTATATACGGGACCGAATGGTTTAGGTTTCGCCGCCATACTCAAATAATAAATGGTTTGTGGGGATTAGACTGGTAAAATTACATTGATGAAACCATCCCTAGAAAAAATATATAAATTTTTCAAGTTAGAAATCGAACGTGGCTACGATAATCACGCCGTCATGGGTGGATTGGAACGAATGCTAAACCGCTGGGAATACGAGGCCCGCGCAGATAGTTTGCCAGAAGAATTAATCCAGTTCGTGGTCAATCGCATACAAGATTATTCTCGGCTTTCCGCAAATTCGCGGGCTGAAATCCTGGAAGGCGTGTGGAAACGCATTCAACGCAGCGAAAACCTGACTGAATCACTGCCTACAACGGAGTTGAGTAATATTTCAATTCCTGAACGAACGCCAGTCCTACAAGAAATTTCCATCACGGAAATTACACCACCTGAGAGAATATCAACTTCTACTTCTTTGGAGAACAAGCCTGGCCAGGGTGAAATTGAACCTGAGGTAGCAATAATTGAACCAGCGCGTCCCGAACCACAGCCTTCGCGTGCCGCTCGTGATAAAAATATCGAACCTGTTGCATTGAATGCACCCGTAACTATACTCTCGGGAGTCGGACCTCATAACGCCAAAAACCTGGCTCGCTTAAACCTTATAACTTTGCGCGATTTGCTTTATTACTTCCCTCGTCGGTACGATGACTATACGCAGCTTAAAGCAATCAATCGTCTCAAATATGCTGAAGAAGTAACGGTTATCGGGACGGTCCAGAATATTTTAACTCGCAACATCCGCAATGGGAAAGATCAAATCGTCGAGGTCATCATCAGCGACGGCACCGGCGCCTTACGTATCACCTGGTTTAATAATAAATGGATCGCAAGACGCCTTCACAGCGGTGCACATATTGTCATTTCAGGCAGAATCGACCAGTATCTTGGCCGGTTGGTCATGACAAACCCGGAATGGGAACCACTTGAACAACAACAATTAAGTACGAATCGGATCGTTCCAGTCTACCCGCTGACTGAAGGAGTTACTCAACATTGGCTCCGGCGGACGATGAATCAGGTCGTTCTATACTGGGCGCCACGTGTCCAGGATCCCTTGCCAGATGAAGTCCGCCAATCGGCCGGGTTGGTTGATTTATCGACTGCGTTAATTCAAGCCCATTATCCAGATACCTGGGAAGATTTAAAAGCCGCCCGTCAACGCCTCGCGTTTGACGAAATTTTCCTTCTACAAATAGGAGTCTTACAGCAGAAACGCGCCTGGCAGGAGCAGCCAGCTAATGTTTTTGAGGCCAGTCCTCGCTGGATCCAGGCACAGATTGAACGCCTGCCCTATACCCTGACAAATGCCCAACAGCGTGCTCTCCAGGATATCCAGCATGACCTTGCTTCTGGACATCCGATGAACCGATTACTTCAAGGCGATGTGGGATCGGGTAAAACCATCGTCGCTGCTCTGGCGATCGCCCAAATCACACAACACAATGCCCAGGCTGCGTTTATGGCGCCGACAGCAATTCTGGCGGATCAACATTATATAAGTATGCTCCATATATTAACCAGCCAGGATGGGGTATCACCATCGACCATCTCAGATGAAGAAACCATACCAGCACCGCCGCTACGGCCAGAAGAGATTCGTCTACTAATTGGCGCCACGGATGAAACCGAAAAACGCCAGATTCAAGCAGGATTAGCAAACGGACAAATTAAATTGGTGATCGGGACCCATGCCTTGATTGAAGATCCAGTAATATTCGAAAATCTTCAAATGGTGGTGGTCGACGAGCAGCACCGGTTTGGAGTTGACCAGCGGGCGGCTTTGCGCGCGAAGGGAAACAACCCGCACCTGTTAGTGATGACTGCTACACCAATCCCACGTTCTCTGGCTTTGACTGTATATGGTGACCTGGATTTAAGCGTTATGGATGAGATGCCGCCGGGCCGCCAACCTGTTGAAACTTATGTGCTTATACCGCGCGAACGAGAACGCGCTTATACACTCATTCGCAGTCAGATTGAAGAAGGTCATCAGGCATTCATTATTTACCCGCTCGTTGAAGAAAGTGAAAATAATGAAGCCAGAGCTGCTGTCGACGAACATACCCGGCTGCAATCAGAAGTCTTCCCAAAATTAAGTCTTGGATTGCTGCACGGCAGGATGCGGCCCGAAGAAAAAGATGAAGTCATGCGACGATTTCGCGATGGCGAGTATCAAATATTGGTGACAACTTCGGTGGTCGAGGTGGGCGTCGATGTGCCTAATGCGACTGTGATGGTAATTGAAGGCGCCAACCGCTTCGGCCTGGCGCAGTTACACCAATTCCGCGGCCGGGTCGGCCGCGCAGCTGAAAAGTCTTATTGTTTGTTGATCCCGGACCAGCCCGATGCAGCTGAAAATGAACGATTACAAGTGATGACCGAGACCAATGACGGTTTTGTGTTGGCTGAACGAGATTTAGAGCAGCGCGGTCCAGGTCAATTCCTGGGTACCCGACAGGCCGGTTTTTCTGAGTTGAAGCTGGCGAATCTGACGGATGTCCGCTTGATCGAGAAGGCGCGCCGGCATGCCCAAGCATTATTCGAGAAAGATCCTGATCTGACCCAGCCTGATAACCAGCTTATTAATACGGCTCTTCAACGGGCCTGGGGAGAATCAAGAGGAGATATCAGTTAATGGTCAAAGCTGTCTTCCCGGGTACATTTGACCCAATCCACTATGGACATATCGACCTGGTTCAACGCGCAGTGCGTCTATTCGATGAATTGGTTGTTGCAGTTTATGACAAACCTTTGAAATCACTCGTTTTTTCGCCAGAAACCCGGATTGAATTGGTGCGCCATTCATTCGATAATAATCCTAAAATTCGGGTGATCGGCTATAGTGGTTTGACTGTAACATTGTGCCAAAGCATCGATGCGAGAGTGATCGTGCGCGGTTTGCGAGTTTTTTCTGATTTCGAATATGAATTTCGAATGGCGCTGGCAAATCACCGCCTTGATCCTGACATAGACGTAATCGCTCTGATTACTGCCGAAGAACACACTTTTCTTTCATCTTCGACCGTCCGCGAGATCGCCTCTTTAGGCGGCGATGTAAGTAGTATGGTGCCTCCCCATGTCGAAAAAGCACTTAAGGTTCGCTTCCATGAACTTGGCGATGGCCAACAAATCGTCTCAACTTCCTTACGGGATTGACGAAATCAAGGTTTCCGTGTAATCTAATATTGGCTTAAAGATTGCAACGAAGTATATATCAATCATCTATTATGTTGATGAGGGAACGAATGCGATGGATATATTACAGCTTGTCGACCACTTAGAAGAAATTTTAAACCAGGCTCGCCCCTTTCCATTCACGCATAACGTGATTGTAGATGAAGATCGCATCTTGGATATTATTGACCAGATGCGTGTTGCAATCCCAGATGAGGTCAAGAAGGCACAACAGTTGTTGGCCCAACGCGATCGTCTGATGGCACAGGCACAAGAAGAAGCTAATCGTACATTAGCTATCGCCCGCGAGAAAAGTGAGCAGCTTGTGGAACGAGATGCAATTGTTCAGGCTGCCCAGGCACGTTCTGAACAGATCATCGCCCAGGCGCGTTTGGATGTTGAAGGTACAAGGCACGAAGCCGACGATTATGTCGTTGAGACTCTGACCCGCCTTGAAATGGAATTAGATCGCTATTTGACCCAGGTGCGCAACGGAATCCGGACTTTGCAGAGTGAGGGTGTATCTGCCGACAAAATGTGAGGTGGAGTCTAACACATTAAATACGGGGTATTCCTCTTTCAATCCGCACGAACTTCCTTTCAATAAACCAATCCACAAGGGCTGGAAATACTGAATTGAATGCTACCGCCAGTCGATAAAACCCTGGAATAACCACAGTACGTTTAGGATGCCTGACCGCTAGCCAGGTCGAATTGGCTACCTGTTCAGCACTTAATCTCAACCGGCTTGGGGTCGTAATACCTGTTTTACGTTTAATACCCGCGATTTCTTTGAATTCTGTCGCTACCCCCCCCGGATAAATTACTGACACGCGAATCCCAAAAACACCAACCTCCCGACGCAGCGCCTCGCTAAAACCACGCACACCAAATTTACTGGCAGCATAGACGCTGTAAGTCGGTGTCGCCAATAAACCAGATATGGAGTCCATATTGATAATATGCCCGCTTCGGCGCTCTATCATACCAGGAAGAACCAGGCGAGTTGTCAGAATTACAGCCAACAGGTTAACCCGAATCTGATCCTCAATATCTTTTACAGGATCCAGGTTTTCAAGCCAATCGATATGACCAAACCCGGCGTTGTTTATGAGCACATCGATATGATCATATTGATCTAGCGTCACTTGAACCATACGTTCCAACTGCTCCAATTTCATCACATCCGTCTCGATGGGGATGGCCTCTCCCCCAGCTGCTACGATTTTATCAGCGAGCATTTTTAATCGATCGATCCGACGAGCAGCCAACACAACTCGATAACCTTCTTGGGCAAATTTCCAGGCTGTCGCCTCCCCAATCCCAGCCGATGCTCCGGTAACTAAAACAACAGGCCGATCACCCATGTAAATTGTCTCCTATTCCTCATGATCAAAATCATTATAAGCGAAGATTGGCAGGTGTTGATTTACTCGTAGTCGTATAGTGCCGGATTAGAGTTAGGAAAGAAGATACGAATTTATTCAGAAACATGTTAAAATAAAAATACCGACCGGTCGGTATTTTTATTTGAGAGCCTATCTATGCAAAAACGAAGCATTGAAACCCGTACGCGAATCTTAGAAGCCGCATTGGAATGTTTTGCTCGTTCAGGATACGACGCGACAGGCGTCGCTGAAATCTGCGACACGGCTGGGGTAAGTAAGGGTGCTTTTTATCATCACTTTCCAACAAAACAAACTGTTTTTCTGGCATTAATGCATGATTGGCTCTTGACTATCGATACATTAATGGATGCCAGTCGCGCAGGAGCAAAATCGACTCCGCAAGCCTTTCGCCAGATGTCGGAAATGATGACGGGCGTATTTGTCCAGGCCAGCGGACGACTGCCATTATTCCTAGAATTCTGGACGCAGGCCAGCCGTGACCCCCAAGTCTGGCAGGCATTGGTGGAACCTTACCAGCGCTATGCAGATTACTTTAGCACATTTGTAAAAGAAGGTATAGATGAAGGTTCCTTGAAACCGATTGATCCCGATGTGGCTGCCAGGGCAATTGTGTCGCTGGCCTTGGGTCTCCTGTTGCAAGGGCTTCTCGATCCGCAAGGCGCGGATTGGGGAAAAGTCACCCAACAATCTATCCAAATTCTTTTAACAGGTTTAGAAAAATAAAATCACTTGATGCAAAGACAAAGGAAAAGAATATGATCTTAGTTACAGGGGCAACAGGACACATCGGCAATGTCCTGGTAAGAACCTTGCTAGATAAGGGCGAGCGAGTTCGCGCCCTAGTCCTACCGGGAGAGAACTTGAGCCCATTAGATTGCGCTTCTGTCGAAATAATCGAAGGAGATATAACACAACCCTCCACCCTGGATCGAGCGATGAATGGTATTCAATATGTTTATCACCTGGCAGGAATGATTTCTATCCTGCCGGGTAAAAACGATCATCTCCGGCGTGTGAATGTCCAAGGAACGATCAATGTTCTCCAGGCCTGTTTGCGCGCAAAGGTAAAACGAATGGTCTATACCAGCTCCATCCACGCCGTAGCGCGTGTTCCACACGGTGTCACAATCGATGAAACGATTCCATTCGACCCAAACAATCCTTATGGAGAATACGATCGTTCGAAAGCCGAGGCTTCGCTAGCGGTCATCGATGCCGCCCATCAAGGATTGGATGCCGTGCTCGTCTGTCCGACCGGGGTAATTGGACCATATGATTATCGACGCTCGGAATTGGGACAAGTGATCTTCGATTGTGTAGAAGAAAAACCCCAGCTTTATGTAGATGGGGCCTATGACTTTGTGGACGTGCGCGATATCGCTCAAGGGTTAATCCTGGCTTGTGAAAGAGGTCGCCGGGGTGAAACCTACATCCTCTCAGGAGAACGTATCACAGTCGACTCACTGATCACAACAGTTAAGAATATTGCCCATTTACGCTTCATAAAGCTTCATATCCCGATGTCGCTGGCGCGCTTCGCAGCATACTTTACGCCGGCATACCACCGATTGATGCACACCAAACCCCGCTTCACAACCTATTCACTCGAAGTATTACAGAGTAACTCGGTGATCTCAAATTCCAAAGCTCGCCTTGAATTGGGATATAGTCCTCGATCGATAACGGACACTCTCTCTGACACAGTCAACTGGTTTAGAACAAATAAGAAGAAACTATTGCCTTCTGCTGTAAGGTGATCGGCAAAGCGAATCGATAAATCTTCGAAAAAGATACACACCACTAACTGTCTGATCTTCTAATCAGACAGTTTCTTTAATTCTGAACAAAGTATAATACGTCCACTTGCCAGGAATAAACAATGCAGAATCCAGCTGCGATCATATCCCTTGAACTCGGCGCCGCTATCTTATTTTGGATGGTATTTGTAGTCGTTGAAACTGCTGTACTACAATTTGTCAATTGGGGTGATTTTCGACATTGTCTCCGGGGCTCGCTTATCGCAAATCTCGCCTCTGCATTGGTACTCGCCATGTCCTTGATCTGGATCCCTCGCTTTGGACTCGCCGGTCTGGTAACCGGCGTCTTGTTAGCTATTTTGATTGAAGGTTATGTATTTTTTCGGCTCAACCCTGATGCAAAAAGCCGAAATTGGTTGGCGGCAATCCTGGCTAACCTGGTCAGTTTTCTAATCCTAGTCTTTCCTGTTTTTTGGATAATCCATGGTATGACTTAAGGACATCGATCCGGTCGAGAGGAATCATGAACACGTCGTTTGATTTTGGTGGACAAATCGTTTGGGCGCCTACACAAGAATACATCCAGAATGCTCATTTAACGCGCTTTATGCAAATCCATGGCATCGACAACTTTGCGGATTTAATCACGCGTTCCACCCAAGATATCCCTTGGTTCAACGAAGCTATCCTTAACTATCTTGATATCCAATTTTATCAACCCTATTCCAAAATCGTCGATTTAACTGCCGGGATCGCCTGGCCACGCTGGTGCATAGATGGGAAAATGAACATTGTCCATAACTGCCTGGATAAGACGATTGGTTCTCCCAGGGAGAATGAAATCGCCATCATTTGGGAAGGCGAAGATGGAGAGTCGCGAACACTGACCTACGGGGAATTGTACAAACAGGTTAACCAGGCCGCCAATGCACTGCATAGTTTAGGGATTGGTAAAGGTGATACAGTTGGCCTGTATATGCCGATGACACCTGAGATTGTCATAGCTCTCTTGGCCACTGCCAAAGTCGGCGCAATCATTCTTCCATTGTTCTCCGGTTACGGTCCAGGAGCGCTTACAGCTCGTTTGACCGATGCTGAAGCGAAGGTTCTATTCACTGCAGATGGTTTCTTCCGGCGTGGAAAGTCAGTGAATATGAAGCAAGCAGCCGATGAAGCTATCTTAGAAGTTCCTGCTTTACAACATATGATCGTTTTCCAACGCGCCGGTCTTGAAGTAACCATGACGCCTGGCCGCGATTATTGGTGGCATGAGTTGGTTTACAGCCAGTCGGACCAGGCTATCACCGAGCATACCAATGCTGAAGACACCCTGATGATCATCTACACTTCCGGCACCACCGGGCGACCAAAGGGTGCGGTACATACACATTGTGGCTTTCCGATCAAGGCTGCCCAAGATATGGCATTTGGTACCGATCTCCATCCTGGCCAGCTCATCTACTGGATTACCGATATGGGGTGGATGATGGGGCCGTGGCTTGTATTTGGAACACTACTGTTGGGTGGAAAGATGCTTCTTTATGACGGCGCACCTGATTATCCAGGTCCTGACCGGACCTGGGAAATGGTCGCCAGGCGACAGGTCACGATCCTGGGCATTTCCCCAACGCTTATACGTACACTTATTCAATACGGTGAAGAACCGGTGCAAAAGCATGACCTTTCATCATTACGCTTTTTTGCCTCTACCGGAGAACCATGGAATCCCGACCCATGGATGTGGCTGTTTGACAAAGTAGGTCATAGGACCCTGCCGATCATCAATTATTCCGGTGGGACTGAAATCTCCGGCGGAATAGTCATGGGAAACCCACTATTGCCACTTAAACCTTGCGCCTTCTCTGCGCCTTGTCCAGGGATTGCCGCAGATATCTTCGATGAACGTGGCCAGCCGGTACGCGGTGAAATTGGGGAGCTGGTTATTAAAGCCCCGTGGATAGGTATGACACGCGGTTTCTGGAAAGATCCTCAGCGTTATATCGACACATATTGGTCGCGCTGGCCGGAAGTTTGGGTACACGGCGATTTTGCAGCAATAGACGCCGATAATATGTGGTATATCCTCGGGCGTTCGGATGACACGATTAAAGTGGCCGGTAAACGCCTTGGACCAGCAGAAATCGAATCCATCCTAGTTGGTCATCCAAGCGTCATCGAAGCGGCTGTTATCGGTGTACCAGATGATCTCAAAGGAAGCGAAGTGGTCGCGTTTGTGGTATTAAAACCAGGTGCACAAGGGAGTGAAGCTATAACAAAAGAACTCAATAACATGATAGTCCATTCTCTGGGGAAACCTTTTACACCGCGTGAATACAGGTTTGTAAAAGATTTACCAAAGACGCGGAATGCTAAAGTCATGCGCCGTATGATCCGGGCCGCCTACCTTGGACAGGATCCGGGAGATACATCTTCTTTGGTAAACCCCGAAATTATCGATGAAATCAGACAATCACACTAAAGGCGCTAAGTGAAATGACAACGGTCGGTGGCCTCTCCAGCCCGTCCGAGAAGACAGACGTTAAAACTTCAACATGGTCTTCTCAGCTGACCAGAGCCTTTCTCATCATATGTGTAATCGTTTTTACGGCAGTACAGCTGCGGCGCGCCTGGGTAAGCGATGATGCCTTTATCACTTTCCGAACGGTCGATAACTTCTTACACGGCTATGGTTTGGTATGGAATATCAGCGAACGGGTCCAGACTTATACTCACCCATTATGGATGCTGGTATTAAGCGCGGCCGGATCCATAACCCATGAGCTGGTTTTTACCAGTATGATACTTTCGATCCTCATTTCGCTAGCGGTTGTAGTGCTGTTCATTACCCGCATTGCTATCTCACCATTGAGCGCACTGTTTGCGGTCGTCGTCCTGATCCTCTCAAACGCTTTTGTGGATTATTCGACCTCAGGTTTGGAAAATCCGCTCTCCCATTTATTGTTGGTGATCTTCTTCGTTATATTCTTCAACCAAAAGAACTCCTTTAAAAAAATCTTTTGGCTTTCATTCGTCGCCTCGCTGGGTGCACTCAATCGATTAGATTTGATGTTGATCTTTGCGCCTCCTTTATTTTATTCTGTTTATGAGGCGCGGCAGATTAAAGGGATCGTCTATTTACTCGCAGGCCAACTTCCGCTAATTTTATGGGAAATCTTTTCCCTGACTTATTATGGTTTCCTTTTTCCAAATACCGCTTATGCAAAGCTTAACACGGGGATTCCTTCGACAGACCTGGCTATCCAGGGATTGCTCTATCTTCGTGATTCACTACAGGCAGATCCCATCACGCTTGTTATCATAGCCAGTGGGATTATATTAGCCTTTATTTCAAAAGAGAAGAAAAATATATGGATCGCAACGGGGGTAATCCTTTACCTGCTCTATACTGTAAAAATTGGCGGCGACTTTATGAGTGGGCGTTTTTTGGCCGCGCCTGTTTTATGCAGCCTGGTGATCATTTCCCGTTTTAATTTATCTTCCTTGCCGGCCTTACAAGTCAGCTTTCTTTTTAGTGCGACGTTGATCCTGGGTTTGCTATCTCCCACACCTACTCTGAATTTTCGCGAGACATATTTGACCCCTAAACAGCGCAGCGCAATGGTCAACAATGCCAAAATATCGAATGAGCGTAGATATTACAATTGGAGCAACGGCATCTGGCGAATTGATCCAAATGTTGATATCCCAGATCACCCCTACGCGCTGGATGGCCTGCAGGCGCGTGAAAATGGCGCCGGAGTGGTTCGCCGCATTACAGTCGGAATGTTCGCTTACTATGCCGGACCAAAGGTTTTTGTACTCGATGAGCTGGCTTTAGGTGACCCACTATTAGCTCGCCTACCGGCAAAGCGTGTAACCCGTTGGCGGATAGGTCATTTCCAACGGACAATACCGGATGGTTATCTTGAAACATTGCAATCTGGTGAGAACCGACTGGCTGACGCTAATCTGGCAAAGTTCTATGATCAATTAAACTTGATTACTCGTGGCGACTTATTCCTACCTGAGCGACTGACGGCGATATTGAAGATGAACACCAGACAATACAACTCTCTGATCGATTTCGATACCTATCGATATCCCAAACAGGTCCGTGCAACCCTGGATCAGGTAAACATACCTAAAGCTGAAGGGACAGCCTGGGACGCGCCCGGAAATATTATCTTTCAGGACAGCGGCATCGAAGTTGAAATGATCGGCGCACCCAAAACGAGCCAACTTGAATTGAGTTTGGCAGGTGCTAATAATTATCAAATTCAATTTATGAAGAGTGACCAGGTAATATCACAAGTAAACCTTTCGCTGACCGGTAAGGGTAAGGGATTAAGAATTGCTTGCATACAAATTCCCGACAAAGCTAACCAGGAAGGATATGACTTCCTGAGAATCTTTCCCACTCAGGGAGATGCGAACACAAGTTTAGGCTACCTGTCGCAAGGTTATTGTTCTACCTATTAGAATAAATACAATGGAGGACCCATGAATTTTGAGCTTAGCGAAGAACAACAGATGTGGCAACAGGTCGTTCATGACTTCGTCGCCCGGGAGGTCAAACCGAAAGCTCACGAGGTTGACGAAGATTCTCGCTTTAATTGGGAAGCCGTGAGAAAAATGGGACCGCTTGGCCTGCTTGGATTAAATATACCTGAACAATATGGCGGCTCAGGTGTGGATGCGATCAGCGCTGCCATCGCTCTCGAAGAATTGGGCTGGGGCTGTGGCAGCACCGCATTGGCAATCGCTGCCCACAACGGCTTAGGCACCGCCCCAATCAGCTTATTTGGCAGTGAGGAACAGAAAAAATTCTATTTACCTCGTGCCGCTAGCGGTGAGGGTCGACTGGCTGCCCTGGCCCTTACCG
>Ga0113563_10001763_pt1 | contig 12574 bp, 11 predicted proteins | sample Mud3Dept3metaG_FD_80117 | JGI IMG/M metagenome (GOLD analysis project Ga0113563, IMG submission 80117) | Freshwater wetland microbial communities from Ohio, USA, analyzing the effect of biotic and abiotic controls - Mud 3 Core 4 Depth 3... | ecosystem: Environmental > Aquatic > Freshwater >...
GAGTGAAAAGCGCGAGCAAGCCGATAACATTGACGAGCAAGAGGAAAATGATCGGAAAAGCGGACAAGAAATCCAGTCCCGTGAAGATATGGAGAGCCGCAAACGGCAGGTGTTCGCCGATAATGAAATCGGGGATCGGTTCCGGCGGAGTCAGCCGATAGACGCCATCTGTATCAGTGATAAGTTCCTGCTTGGCATACAGAGGCAGCGTCCCCGTCGTAGCGATCAGTTTGGACCAGTACATATGATGGCCGAGGTCGGTTGATGTGGGCAGGACCGCATGCGTCAGGTAGATTACCTTGATGAGAAGCGTCAGTCCGACGAGTATGATAAAAAGCGTTCCCTGCCGTCGGCTGAAAGAAAAGGTCTGTTCCTGTTTTTCCGTTTCATCTCCTTCGCTTTCTTTCAGGCGTTTTGTGATGAATGCCGCGATAGCCAATACAGCCAAAATAATGATCATCCCGGCAGACAGAGAGAAGACATCGAGTATGATGCCGGATTTGCCGATGATGATCATAAGAAAATCAATCAATCCGAAACTGATGCCGAAAGAAAAAAGCAGAGTTTCAAACGGCACAAAAGATTGTTTATTAAAAAAACTTCGTAAAATAACAAAACCTGGCAGCAAAAATAAGATGCCGCTCATGAGTATAAAGTAGATTGTGGAAATCAATGAATGCATAACGCTATCTTATCTCATGAGTTTATCCAGCGCTTCAACATAGAGGCGAGAAATGATACTCCAATGAAAATGCGCTTCCGTGTATGATTTGGCGCGTGCGCCAAGCGCCAGGCGCCGGTCTTCTTTTTCAACGAGCTCTGTCAGTGTCCGCACGAATGCATCGGCATTTTCATGCGGAACGAGCATCCCGTTCTCATTGTGGCAAACAGCGTCTTTGATGCCTTGCAGGTCAGACGCTACTATCGGGCGAGCGCACACAGCCGCCTCGATAATACTGATACCAAACCCCTCCATCGTTCCGGGAACTTCGATATTCGGCGAAACGACGATGTCGGCAGTATTGAACAGGAGTCGCATATGTTTCCACGGGAGATCCGAAAAAAGCTTCACACGGCTCTCCAGATGCAGTTCTGTAACCGCATTCTTACAGTCAGGGTAAGCGTTTGTATCCCCCGGGGTGTTTTTTTTCACTATAGCTCCCGCAGCCACAAATATAACATTCTGAGGGAGGCGGGGAACGACATTTCTGATGAACCATTCCACGCCCTTATGTTTCACATAGCGGCCAGTCCGGAGAATAACGACTTTTCCTTCAAGGTTGAGATCGAGAAACTCGGCTAATTCTTTGCGTGAAAAATTTCCGGTGAGCGTATCTGGATCGACGCCGTTATTGATTACAGTGCATTTTTCTTCCGGAAGCCCCGCGCGCACTGCTGTCGCAAGGGTTTCTTTGCTCACCGTAATCAGAAGATCAAGCTGTCGGAGACTGGGAATATTTATCCAAGCATAAAGATTCGCCAGGAAGCCCTTTTTAAGGGCGAAGGTTATGTCGAGTCCATGCAGTATGCAAGCTATTTTTTTCTTCGGATAAACGAATTTCAAGATTCTTCCAATAGGGGCGAGGACGCCATCTCCCAACAACACAATGTCATATTTGCCGCATAAAAAAAAACTTTGCAGAAGAACCAACGGCAGAAATAATGGTAAAACTGATTTTCCCCCGCGGTTTGCCAGAGTTTTGACAGAAGCATACTTCGGCAGCCATTGCGCTAAAGCCGCATTATGGTTCTCGATGCCGCCCGTCACCGGCGGATAGGCGCGAGAGATGAATAAAATTCGCATAGCGAATTTTTTAATTCCTAATATCTAATTCCTAATTTCTCACAAAAGCTGGAAGCAAATCAGGAAGTCATTTTAGACATTAGATATTAGAACTTAGAAATTATTTCTTATACTTCTCTTTCTTCATGAGATACATCAGGTCTTCGGTCAATTTGCGGCTCGATTTGATCATATCGGCGATGAGCGAAAAAACGAAAAACTGCAGTCCGATAAGAAACGTAACCGCGGAAAAAAGCAAGTAATTGCGATAAGGAGAAATTTTGAAGTCTTGAAGATAGAAAAAGAGGAAGCCGATAAAGACTGCCAGGGAGAGAGTTATCAGGAATAATCCGGGGATACCGAAGAACTTCATCGGACGGACATCGCGGACCGCCTTCAGGATGATACGGGAGCTGTTGCCGACGTAGCTCATGATGCTTTTGACGACACGCGATTTGCGGCCTTCGAAATACGTCACTTCGACCGGTATCCAGAGCACTTTCAGATTTTTTCCGAGAGCGTCGATGATGACTTCCTGGGTGTAGGTATAATCTCCCGGCAGATTGAGCCGGAGCAATGTCTCGCGGCTGTAGGCTCGGAAGCCGCAGGTGAGATCGGAAATCTTGGTATTCATAAAACGGCCGATGATGCTCGCGGCGAAACGGTTGAGAAAGTCTTTGATCCAGGGGATATTTTTCGCTTTATGGTATGAAAAACGATCAGCACTGACCATATCGGCCTGGCCGTTCAAGACGGGCCGGACGAGTTTTTCGATATCCAGGGGATCAAATTGTCCGTCCGCATCGATATTGACCATGATGTCGGCGCCGTTTGCGAGCGCTGACTCCACAGCGTGACGGAATGTTTTGCCGATGCCGCAGTTGACACCGTTGGAATAGACGAAGTCCGCGCCGGCCTCTCGGGCGATGGCGGCGGTCCGGTCTTTTGATCCGTCGTCGATGACTTGCACGAGTATCTCGTCGACGCCTGAGAGGACACGCGGAATCCTTCTCAGGGTATTCCCTATTTTCGCTTCCTCGTTGAAAGCCGGCAGGTTGACTATGAGTCGCATAGGTTCGATTTATAATTTAAAGCTTCTGGATCTCTTTGAGATCCTTGTCCGGGAGATAAAGTATCAAAAGGCCGATAACTACGCCGCCGAAAGCGGTGATCATCTTGTTGCCGTCAAGAACATACGTATCTATCCCGTCCAGTATATGCCAGACGCCGCGCCACACCAGTACGAGCCCGATGACGACGCCGAGATTTTTTGCCAGATAAGAGAGCGTAAGCAGGTGTTTCATATTTATTGTGTTTTATCTGATTTATTGATGAGCAATTTGGGATCGACGCACTGAAAATCGCATTTCTCCTTGGCGCCTTGGATACCGCTTTTGATAAGGTCTTTGCGGCACTGGTCGAGTTTCTCCTGACAAACGGCTTTACGTTCATTCCAATAGTTCAAATTCATTTCATAGCCGAAATACGGAAGCGTAAAATAGGCGATGACCAGAACCCCCGCTATCCAGATAATGAGTTTAAGAAGTGAGAACATATTAGTGAACAGTTAACAATTAACAGCTAACAAGAGGGAGTAAAGGTAGAAATAAAATTTTTGAGAGCTTTTTTGTCATTTATATTTAGTTCACTGTTATTTGTTGACTGTTGCTTGTTTACTGATTTATCGGCCGATGCCTTTATAGATGATGCCTGCTTTGATGAAGGCCTGTTTATCCAAACAATTCTTCCCGTCGATGATGACTCGGATGCCATATTTCTTCAGCAGAGCGGGAGTGAGGGATGTTTTGAATTCTTTGTGATCGGTCACGAGCATGAGCGCCTGGGATTTTTTGAGAAGCGCTTCGAGCGATTTCACCGTTGAACGATCTTTGACGTACGGATCGAACGTCTCGATCTTCGCCTGATGTTTTTTGAGATGGTCGATCACCTTGAAGGCGGGCGACTCGCGCAGATCATCGACGTTCGCTTTATAGGCCAGGCCCAAGACGCCGACTCTTGTTCCGTTGAGCGGCAGTTTGACGGTATTCAAGGCGTCCTGCAAGAGCTCGACGGCGTAGGCCGGCATACTGTTGTTGATTTCCCGGGCGATTTTCAGGAACCGATGATCGAAACCGGATTGTTTGGCGCGTTCTATGAGGTAGTAGGGGTCGACCGGAATGCAGTGGCCGCCGACGCCGCAGGAAGGGAAGTGCGCCATAAATGCGAATGGCTTCGTCGCCGCGCCCAAGATGACGTCTTTGACATCGATATCCAGCACAGCGAAAGAGCGGGCCAGCTCGTTGACGAAAGCGATGTTGATATCACGGAAAGAATTCTCCACAATTTTGACCGCTTCGGCTTCGCGGATGGATTTCATCTTGCGGATTTGGCTGTCGACGATCGAGGTATAGAAAGCATGGGCCAAGCGAAGGCCGGTCTCATCAAACGACCCGACCACGCGCGGAATATTCGTCACGTTCCATTTCGGGTCTCCGGGATTGATGCGTTCCGGGCAATGGGCGAGGTAGATATCGACGCCCACGGTAAAGCCGGCCTTTTCGAAAAGCGGCTTGACGATTTCCTCGCTTACGCCCGGGTTGACGGTCGATTCCAGAATAACCAGAGCGCCTTTTTTGGCAGAGGCGGCGATCTGCGTGGATGCCGCAATGACCGGTGTCAGATCCGGGTAATGCATCTTGTCCACCGGAGTGGGAACGCAGATGAGAAAAATATCCGCTGACTTGAGTTTTTTGGGATCGCTCGTGGCATCGAAACGATGCTTGGGAAGATGTTTTTCCAGAAACGCATCCTTGATAGGGGACAGACCTTGTTTCAGGAGAGCGATCTTTTTCTTGTCCAGATCGAAGCCGATTACCTGGTAACCGCGTTCTTTGGCGCGCACTGCCAGCGGCAATCCCACGTACCCCAAGCCCACCACGGCGACTATTTTAGCCTTCTTTTGAATCATATGAGATGTGAGAGGTAAACTAGTTCTATTGTACGGAACATTTCCCTCTCTGGCAAGGTAAAATGGTATTTTTCTCTTTTCACATACCCTCGGCGAAGAAAAGGATTTCTGGTACAATGGGGGTATGCGTATCGGCATCAATGCTTCATTCTTGCGTAAGCCCGGCACGGGGATCGGGCAGGTAACCACTCACTTCTTACATAAGTTAGTGGAATTTCAAATTTCAAATTTTCCCGCCGAATCGGGACCCCGCCAAGGCGGTGGCAAATTTCAAAATAATGATTCAAATTCTAAAATCTTAAATCCTGAATCTAAAATCATCCTTTATACCGAAGAACCGATTGATATCCAATTGCCGCCAAATTTTGAAAATAAATATTTTCTCCCGCGCTTATGGAAACGCGATGACATACTGCGCCAATGGCTCTGGGAGAGACAATTGGCCAAAGAGGCGGCAAAGGATGGCTGCGATGTTTTTTTAAGTTTGTACCAATCTGCAACAGTTTTTCGTAAATCTAAAATCCCAAATCATAAATCAAGAGTTCCTAAGCACGTGATGATAGTCCATGACATCATACCCGAGTTTTTTCCAGAATATGTGACGAAGTTTTCACAGCGTTTCCATTGGCAGGCGATCAAGAAGGCTATCCAGCGAGCGGATGCTATCATCGCCATATCGGAATCAACCAAGCATGATCTGGTGTCAATCGGCATTCCGGATCAGAGAGTCACGGTGGCGTATCCTGATGTGGCGCCGCAGTTCCGTCAAACAATCTCCCCGGAAGCGGTTACGGCCATTTTGAAAAAATATGATCTGCCCGCGGGTTATATTTATCATGGCGGGGGATTGGAAATACGAAAAAATGCAGAAAGACTTTTGCGGGCGTACAAACAGTTAACAGTCAACAAACAACAGTCAACAAATAAAGAAGTCCCAAATCTCGTCATCTCCGGAAAGATTTTCGATACGACGAATAAACTGGCGACGGATGTCACGGGGTTGATAAAAGAATTGCAGTTGGAAGGGAAAGTGAGGCTTTTGGGTTTCGTGCCGGACGAGGATCTGCCAGCGCTGTATCGAGGGGCGCTGTTCTTCGTCTATCCATCCCTCTACGAAGGTTTCGGTCTGCCGGTTTTGGAAGCGCTTTGCCAGGGTGTGCCGGTACTGGCTGGAGACAACTCTTCGCTTCGGGAAGTAGGCGGGGAGGCGGCGTTCTATGTCGATGCGAAAAATGTCGATTCGATCGCTTCGGGCATGGCACATCTGCTCTCCGACGAGGCGTTGCGCCCAGCGCTCATTTCCAAAAGTCAGGCGCAAGCGCTACAATTCAGCTGGGAGAAATTCGTCAAAACAATATTCGGGGTTTTGTTTCCGGAATGAAAAATATGCTATCCACCCTCTCTCTACCTTTCGGATGGAGTATGAACAAGCTGATGCTCGTGTTTTTCAACATATTCGCCGGTCTCGTTCTCATCATTCTTTCTCATAACGGCGTCTTACCGCTTGATCCCGTCAATTTCGTTTTCTTCTCCTGTGTCGGTTTTCTGTTCGCTCTCTATCGTCCGGGGTGGGCCTTTTTGTTCCTTATCGGCATGCTTCCCTATGAGATCATCAGTATCGCCCCAGAGAGTTTCGGCATCGCGATTCGGCCATATCAGTGGCTGCTCGTTTTAGTCGCGTCGGCTCTCTTGGTCCGTCTCGCGCTCAAACGCTTTCCATTCCATACATTTATTCCGAATTTCTGGGATATGAGCGTTGTTATTTTCAGCATAAGCGCATTTCTTTCGGCGTTCATGAGCGATCATAAGACTATTGCCATAAAATTGAGCGTCATTCTTCTTTCTTTTGTCCTTCTTTATTTTGTCACGCGGATATTCGTGCGCTCGATCGATGACGCGCGGATGCTCCTGCCGTTTCTCTTCTCTTCTTTCCTGGTCATCGCTTTCTATGCCATATGGCAAAATCTTTTTTTCCTGAGCGGAAGAGAAAGCTTCGAGGTGATGGCCGGCCGTCCCAACGCGACTTTTTCCGAAGCTGATTGGCTGGGCGGATATCTCGCGATGATGATTACGATGCTCATCGCGCTTATTGTTTCTCCATCCCTCATCTCGAAATATGCCTCGATCAAAGAGACCCGTCTCATAGCCTCGCTCATGCTTTTTTTCGGTTTTGTGGCGCTTATTATTACTGTCAGTCGGAGCGCCTGGCTTGCGACGCTCGCCGGCACGGCGGCGGCGCTCATCATTTTCAGCTGGCAACGGGGCATCTTCGATGCGCTTCGCTGGCAGAACAGGCAGGTTCTCAAAAGAGCTTCCCATGTCATGTTTTTCATTTCCATCCCATTTTTTCTGGCGCTTTTCATAGTCCTTGCTTTCAACTTGAGCCCGTTCGATCTCCTTGATCGCAGTAGAAGCGTCGCTTCAGGCCAGCAGAAAATCACCATCGCCTGCGAAAAGGAAATCGCTCTTCCGGAAAAAATCGGCTCCACAGGAGAGTTAGCCGGTTTTGGTTGTTACCATATCCGTTTGGAAGATATCACGGCTGAACGCAGCGCCGGGAGGTATGTGACAGCAATATTGCGTAGTGACCCAAACATTGAGATTCGTCAGAATATTTACACGAAAATAACCCTGCTTATCAGAGAGCATTGGCTGACGGGTATCGGATTTGGAGTGGTGTCGCAATATCTCGGCGCAGACGAACGGCCTGCTTCGCCGACTCGTCAAGGCGGGGGGGCGGAGCTCAATGCAAGCAATCTCTTCTTGGAAGTCTGGCTCGGGGCGGGCCTTGTCGGATTTCTGGCTTTTCTGTTTTTCTGGTTCGGGCTCGGTCTCCGCTGGCTCTTCATAGCCTGCAAAGGAAACGCTTCTCTGGCCCTCGTCCTCGGGTCAATGTTTGTTTCCATCACCGTCTTCAATCTTTTCAATTCCGGATTATTTCTCGCTTGGTTCTTCGTTTTTCTCGCCTTTCTTGTCCTCCCTGTTTCAGAAACTGCTTATGAATGATGCTGGCAAGACAATCGCTATCGATATCCGCCTACTCGGCAAGAAACGGACCGGGGATGAGACGGTTTTTTTTCATTTGACGAAAGAAATCATCAAGCTCGATAAGAAAAATAAATATTATCTTCTCACTGATGAGAGAGAAGCCGTAAAAATCGCCTCGCTCTCTGCTTCTCTTGATTGCGGGGGACAAGAAAATGTTGCCATCGTTTCTTTGCCGGCTGCCAATCGCTTCCTCTGGAATCTTTGGACCTTGCCGAGATATCTTTTTCGACAGAGGATAGATATCTTTCATACTCAGTATATTTTGCCCTTGTGCTGGCCGCAGCGCACAAAAATAATCACCCATATCCACGATGTCTCTTTCCGAGCTTTCCCAGAGCTTATCGGCTGGACGGATCGTTTCTTTTTGGCTCTTCTCATTCCGCGTTCGCTTGCGAAAGCCGCTCTCATCATTGCCGTTTCACGGTTTACCAAAGAAGAAATCATAAAGTATTATGCCGTATCACCCGACAAAATAACGGTAGTTCCCAATGCAGTAGGAGAAAACTTTCTCAAAAATACCAGGGGAGATGCGGAAATGGAACAAACCGTGAGAAAAAAATACCGCCTTCCGGAGCATTTCATCATTGCCGTCGGTACGCTCCAGCCGCGCAAGAATATCCCGTTCCTCATCGATGCCTTCGCTGCTTTGCGGAAACGTTTGCCGAAAATGAAGCTGGTGCTGGTCGGCAACCGCCATGCATATCATATCGACAGACGGATCGATAAGGCCATCACGGCGCAAAATCTCGAGGAAAGCGTCGTTTTTCCCGGATACATCGAGGAATCGGATTTGCCGACGGTGATCGGCCTGGCCGATGTGTTCGCTCTCCCATCGCTCTATGAGGGTTTCGGGATCCCGCTTCTGGAAGCGCAGAGCCGAGGCGTGCCGGTGGCCGCTTCCGATATCCCCAGCTTGAGAGAAGTCGGCGGTGAGGCAGCACTCTACTTCGACCCGCAAAGTATTGCCAACTGCGAGGAAACATTGTATACTCTTTGTACCAATGAACAGCAAAAAACGGCTTTGACGAGACACGGGGATGAACGCGTGCGTTTGTTTTCGTGGCAAAAAAGCGCTCGTCTTTTGCTCGATGCATATAACAGATTTTATCCTTGATATCTTCTCTTTTCGCCAATTATTGGTAATAACAAACTTTTATAAAAAATATGGCACAAGAAACACCCGGCACATTTGGAGAAAGCAGCGCATCTAAAAAAAGGCGCTGGCTGCGTATCGCGCTTCCCGTTATCGCCATTTTGGCATTGATCGGAGGGGCGTTTGCTTGGAAAACCGGTGCCATTCTGAACAAAATTTCCCAAGGCAACGCGAATATATTCGGCAGTCTGATGAATGCTATTCCAGGCGTAGAGAAAAAGCTTTCTGGAGAGAATGCCGGCCGCGTCAATATCCTCCTTCTCGGTATGCGCGGAGAAAATGTCGTCGGGGGAGGATTGCTGGCGGATACCATCATGGTGCTCTCCATCCATCCGAAACAGAATGATCAGGATACGACGCGCGCCTCGCTCATATCCATCCCGCGCGATCTGTATGTGAAAGTGCCTGGCCGCGATGAACAGCAGAAAATCAATGCCGTCTATGCGCTCGGCGAGGAGCGCGCTCATGGCAAAGGGGGGATGGAAGATATGCAGAAGATCGTCGGAGAAGTGACCGGTCTGCCTATCCCGTATGCGGTGACGATCAACTTCCAGGGCTTCAAAGACCTCGTAAACGCCATCGGCGGGGTGACGGTCCATCTCGACCAGCCGTTCGAAGAAGGCTTGCAATTCCGCGGCTTGAAAAAACGCTGTGACGGTTTGAAATATACGGTGTTCTCGGGAGAGTACGAAGAAAAAAGAATTCAGCGAAAAAATGGGACCTATTATGCCAATCCCAAGCGCTATCCTCTCTGTTTCGAAAAGATGACGGAGCAGGCCATTTCCGAACTTGAGTGCAGCGGCAATTTCAAGCTGCCGGCCGGAGACAATCTCCTCGACGGCGATAAGGCGCTCTGTTATGCCCGCGCCCGGGAGACCTCCAGTGATTTTTCCCGAGCGGAGCGCCAACAGGAAATTATCAAGCTGATCAAAGAAAAAGCTTTGAGTCTCGGGACGCTGACCGATTTTTCCAAAGTGAGCGCCATGCTGGATAGTCTCGGCAATAATGCGAGCACCAATATGGAGGCCTGGGAGATGAAGCGTCTGTTCGATCTGTACCAGAAAGCCGGAGATGCGGGCAATATCAATCAGAAAGTGCTGGATACTTCAGAGGGCGGGCTGCTCTACTTCCCTGATCGAGACAGATATCCGGGAGCCGGTTCCATTCTCCTTCCTTCGGGCGACAATTACGATCGCATCCAGGAACTTTTCCGGAACTCGCTGAATTAAAAGTATTTTGCAGAGCGGGCACATGGAAACCAAGGAGCTCACTATCGCCATCAATGGATACAAAAGCCCGGAACTGCTCCGGCTCTGTTTGCGATCCATTTTCGAGCATATGGACGCTACTCCTATCGATTATGAAGTGCTGGTGACCGATAGCGCTACGGGAGAGGACACGGAAACGCTCATGCGGGAGGAATTTCCAGGGGTACGTTTTTTTCCGTTCAGAGATAATGTCGGTTTCAAGACGATGGTCAACAAATCGCTCGCAGAAGCGCAAGGAAAATATATCTTTCTCATCAATAGCGATATCATCCTGACCGCCGCGAGCGTACCTCGGATGCTCGAATACCTGAAGATGCATCCGGACATCGGGATGCTGAGCCCGAAACAGCTGAATTTCAACGAGACGCTGCAGCCGAGCTGTTTCCGCTTCTATCGTTTGCTCACCATCCTCTACCGCCGCACCTGGCTCGGGAAACTGCCGTTCGCGAAGCGTCATCTGGAGTGGTTCGTCATGGCGGACTACGACAAACGAGAGCCGCAGAGCGTCGATTGGGTGATGGGTTCAGCGATACTGGTCTCGCGAGAAGCCGTGAAGAAAGTCGGGCCGATGGACAAGCGTTTCTATATGTATATGGAAGACGTCGACTGGTGCCGGCGCTTCTGGGAGAACGGCTACAAAGTCGTCTATTATCCGAAGGCCTCCGTCTACCATTACCACGGCAAAGGCAGCGCCAAGGGAGGGTTCCTCGGGTCGCTTCTCTTCAATCGCCTGACTTGGTACCATATCAGGAGCGCCATGCAGTATTTTTGGAAATATCGCAATAAATCATTACCCAACGTACAATAGAATGGAAAATCTCTCACTGACACCGTCTGAACAAGATAATGAGAACGCGCCTGCTCCCGCCTCCGAGTATGAGCGCGGCTACAGGCTGTTCAAAAGAGCTTTCGCGTTTTTTTTCATACTTTTTTTGATCGGTGCGGCATTCTGGTCAGGGTATGAACGGGGAAAGCAATTCTCTCCTCTCGGCGGCACCGAAGCGGAAAGCATACTCCCGCCGGATGAAGCCATCATCCTCAACAAGACGAGCCAGGATAAAACCGTCGACTTCTCGCTTTTCTGGAAGGTGTGGGGGCTGCTCAAGGATAAATACGTCGATAATCAGAAACTCGATGCCCACGCGCTGTTTTATGGAGCTATCAAGGGGATGCTGGCCGCTACCGGCGATCCCTATACCACGTTTTTCGATCCGAAAGAAAATGCCGCGTTCCAAGAAGACATTTCCGGGACATTCGAAGGCATCGGAGCTGAAATGGGCATGCAGAACGAGGTGCTGACGGTCATCGCTCCGCTAGAGGGGATGCCGGCCGAGAAAGCGGGACTCCTGGCTGGAGATAAAATCATCAAGATCGACGGCCAGACGACCGGAAACATGTCGCTCGATGAAGCGGTCAGTAAGATCCGCGGAGCCAAAGGCAGCGAAGTGAAACTGACGATTTTCCGCAACGGCGACGAAGAATCCCGCGATATCACCGTCAAACGCGATGTCATCTTGGTGAAAAGCGTCCGTTTCGAAATGAAGGAAAACGCGATCGCTTATATCCGTATCAGCCGCTTCGGCGATGATACGGAGAGGGAGTTTCAGGGAGCGGTGAGACAGACCCTCGACAAGAAAGCCCAGGGGCTGGTCGTCGATGTGCGCAACAATCCCGGAGGATTTCTGGAAACAGCCGTCGACCTGGCGAGCACCATGCTGCCTTCCGGCACAGTGGTCGTGATGGAAGAGAATGGGGCCGGAGAACGCAAAGAAATCAAATCCCGGGGCGGCGATGTCTTGAGCCGGATTCCGACCATTGTCCTCATCAACGAGGGAAGTGCGAGTGCCTCGGAAATCCTGGCCGGCGCCCTGAAAGACAACCGCGATAACGTGACGCTCATCGGCAAAAAATCCTTCGGCAAAGGATCAGTGCAGGAGCTCATTTCCGTAAGCAAGGACACTGCTGTCAAGATTACCGTGGCGCGCTGGCTCACGCCTCTTGGACATCAGATCAATACCGTCGGCATCGCTCCGGACATCGAGGTGAATATGACGCGGGATGATCTGGACAATAAGCGCGACCCGCAATTGGATAAAGCACTGGAGATATTGAAGGAAAAATAGACGCTAAGTATGTAATTCACCCTGTGAAATTGCAGGGCACCAACAAAGTTGGATTTCACGGGGTGAACCCTGTGAAATTGTTCATAAAATGAACATCCGCGAAGCTGGATTTTACAGGGCGAGTTACGTAATTAATTACTTACATCGTAGCATTCTCTTATTCGCGCGAATAGGCGAATAGTGGGATGTTGCTTATTTCTAAGAATGTGGTATATTTGCAGCGTGCTAAAC
>Ga0113563_10001764_pt1 | contig 12573 bp, 7 predicted proteins | sample Mud3Dept3metaG_FD_80117 | JGI IMG/M metagenome (GOLD analysis project Ga0113563, IMG submission 80117) | Freshwater wetland microbial communities from Ohio, USA, analyzing the effect of biotic and abiotic controls - Mud 3 Core 4 Depth 3... | ecosystem: Environmental > Aquatic > Freshwater >...
TATGTCATCGCCTACCCCAGGCAAAAGACGGGGGTCGTGTACCTGACAAACAGCTTTAACGGCTTGAGCATCTGCTCGGACGTGGTCGGTCGGAGCTTGGGCGGTCAGGCCCTGGGGAGCGCCCACCTCAATTACCGGTCCTACGATTCGCCGTTCTACACATTCTTTTGGGAAGCCAAGGACGGCGGTCCGGAAAGAGCCCGCGCCGTTCTCCCCGAGCTGATGAAGAAGGACCCCAAGGACCTCACCTGGGAGACCGTCGGCCAAATGGCCGGTCTTTTGAGCGAGGAGAACATGCTCGCCGAGGCCATCGCGGTCTATGAGCTCGCCGCCGACGCAAATCCGAACTCCGGCCGGGCGGCTTTCGATCTGGCGAGGACCTGCTTGATCAACGGCGACTTTGAGAGAGCCAGATCCGCATATGCGAGGGCCGAGAGGGCCGGGGAGGACAAGGTCGACCCGAAGAATGTCCGATGGGACCTGGACTATCTTCAGGCGGCGGAACACCCGGTCCCGCTCGAAATGGAGTATATGCAAAAGCTGACCGGATCTTATGAGCTCCGCCAGATCACTTTGAAAGACGGCCGTCTTCACTATTTCCGGGAGGGAGGCACGGCTCCGGAGCCCCGGCCTCTCCTGGCCTTTTCCAGGGACACGTTCTTCATTCAGGGCGTCGTCTGGTTCCGGTTCAAAGTGGAGTTCGACGACAGCGGGAGTCCGATCAAGCTCGTCGGATCCTACGACGACGGCCGCCGCGACGAGACCCGACGGACCCGGTGACAGCTTCGGGGGCAGACACCCGCAAAATCTTTTTTTTTGCCACTTCTCCGATCCCGTTCTTACTAACGTTATGGATAGGAGCTTGACATGGGTGGATTCAGGAAGCCCATACGACGAAAGAGGTTCTGGAATCGGGGGTCCTCGCCAAGAGGTTTCCAGAACGGAGCGATCTTTAGATAGACCATCATGGGGCTCTTCTCTCGATAGGCGCTCATCGCCGGCAACAGTGCCTTAAAGATCTAGAAGCGACCTACACTCCCCTCTGTCGTTGAGTATCCGCTTTATTATTGGCTCCGTCAAGACTCGCGTTATTTCCGGTCCGGGTAGACGCTAGCTCGTCCTCTCTTCGGTCAAAATACGCCAAAGGGTGTCAAGGTGCGTCATTTCGGCTGCGAGGCTTGACATTTGACCCTCTGGGACATAAGGAAATACTGGGGGACGGGATTGAGCGTAGGAAGGCTCTTTCCCGACGGCAGATGATATGCCTACCGGCCTGCCCAAGACGGAGAGGCCAATCTTCTTAGGGGAATCCCGCCCCACATGATCCACAAGGAGGTCAAAATGTCAGGAAAGATCAGGGTGAGCAGTCTGTGCCTTGTAGCGGCCTTCGCTGTTCTATCGGCGAACTCATCCTTCGGCCAGGGATCCCAGGACCCCTGTGGCGGCCACTATGCCGGTGAGGGGCTGAGAGCCACTTTCTCAAGCCAGTATTTGGACTTCGAGCTGAATCCGGCGGTCCCGGGCGCCCCGAACACGATCCTCTGGGACAGCGCCATTACCAACGGCAATTCGACCTACTACCAGTACACCGTGCCCGGCGGGGACTGCGTCTTCCTATACCGGAACGGCCATGTCATCGTCGGCGTCAGCTGGCCCGTGGATGACCTGGGCATCAGCCATGGACGTTACGTCAACATGCAGTTCGTCTACAAAGGCCCCGGAAGCTGCAATCCGGTTGCTCCCCCGGCGGGTTTTATGGACGGAAGCGTGGTCCAGACGGAAGCCATCCAGTTCTGGACGGGGAACGGCTTCACTCCGACACGCCAATCGAACGGCCGGCTGCTGTTGACGAGCCAGAACGCCCTCCTCAATTTCGGGACGCTGACTCCGGGGAAGACCTACTATTGCCAGATCATGGTCAGGTTCAGGATCCCGGGGGACGACGAAGAGTACCGTTTCGACACCCAGGTTAAGGCCACTTACGGGCCCCTGGATGGCGGCGGCATCGGGTGGGAGATCACTCCCATACATGAGCCGTACGATGTCCAGCTGGTAGTGAAAGTGGGAAAGAAGCTCGTGCCGTCCGGCGCCCCCACGCCGCACGAAAGCTCCGTGTATCACCAGGAGGTCGGTTCACAGCCGTCCGGCGGCTGCTACGGGCAGTTCTACTTCCCGTTCAAGCTCGTCCTCGAGCGGCTGTAATCCACATCCAGTACGCCACCTGGGCCGCCGCAGGTTGATCCGTACTCCGTTACAGCGGTCGGTCCTCAACCTAGAATCGAGATCCAGCTGCGCTCCAGCTGCGTGCTCGACACGGCCAGCCAGAGGGCATACCATCGTTGCTCTATCGGGAGGGTGAAGGACCCGGTGATCCTTCCGGGCTTTAAAGTCGACTCCAGGCGAAATCAGTGCCGACGGCTTCTCCCCTGTTGGAATGTATCTAGTTTATTTTTCTTGCGTTTACCGATCTTGATGGTTTGATCACGTTTAGGCTAGACTGAGCCATTTTGTGCATACGTTTGCACATTCTCTGCACAATCTTCCTTTATCAGGGGGGCGAGGCCGATGACCTCACCCGTCGGGAATGTCAGGAAGAAATCCGTTTCGCCCTCCTGAACGACATAGGCCCAAGCGATGTTCGCGTTCTCCGGCCGATAGCGAGAAGACACGCTCTTGATGGTTAGGTCCGACAGCGCCTTCATCATTCCCCCCGAGGCAAGGACCGCGGCCTTCGTTCTTCTGCCTGATCCCTTGTCTAAGGTGATCATAAGGCCCTTGAAGTCGTCCCGATTGCCCGACAGGAGCTCGAATTCAACGAACATCAGCCGGTCTTTCGGACCCATGCCTTCGGGAACGAATCCCATCGCCGTCGTATCGAAGGCGACCCTGGCGATCCGGAAACGGAAGCCGCCGACGGTAATAGGCAGATCCCCGGCCTGGACAACCTTTTGAGCCCAAGCCATCAGGGCCGGGGCCGCAAGGATCTGATGATCGGTTCCAGACGATCCTGCCTGCATTCCGGGCGGCACCGTGAAGGTGAAGCTAAGGCCCAGCAGCATGATCTTCATTCCCAGTTCGACGAGGCGCATGGTCGTGCTGAATATGGGACATGTCCACGCTCAGGGTGTCAAGGAAAGGTTAAAAACTGTAAAGGAATATCAGCGATTCCCATTCTTCGAAAGCTCACGAGCTTCGAACAAGAGGCCGCTCTTGAGTCTCCCGGTGACCACGACTTCGCCGTCGGCGCCGAAGCGGTTGAGAACCCTCCGGGCATCGGCCCAGATGAATCTCGCCTCGAGGTCGGGAATCCCATCCTTATCGACATCCCCCGCCGAGCTTATGGCCCCGCCGGACGGGATGGAGCCGTTCAGCAGGAGTGTGGTCATGTCGATGTCCTCCAGAGGTAGACCGGCGGGAAGTTCTATATAGGTCGTCAGCCACTCGCCCGGTTCTGTCGTGCCGGACCCTGACGGGTCGACCGCTACCTCAGCCCGAATCCTGCCCCGCGGTTTCATGAGGGGAAAGCGGTCCCGGGCCCGGCCGGCCAGCTCATAGGCCAAGTCGCAAATGCCATCCCCGTCCGTATCGCCGCCGGAGTGATCGGACCAGAAGTTGCCTCCCGTGGACTCCCCCATATCCCATAGCTGGAACCGAGACTCACCGGTCGGCTTCAGCTGGACTTGATCTCGGTTCCCAATGAGATCGTTATGATAAAAGCGGTTTTCTCCGAAACCTCCCCAATGAAGGTTGATGTTGATGCCCGCCCGGTTCCGGATCAGGGAATTCTCCTTGATCGTATTGCGGCCGGCGATATAGTAGATCGAGATGCCGGCGCCGTTGTTGGCATGGATGAGATTGCCGAGGATGGCGCTGTTGTAGCAGGAGTCGATGAGAAGGCCGTTCGACAAGTTGTGATGAATCCGGTTCCCCTCCACCAGGATGTACCAACTCCAAGCCGGCCGAAGCCCCGTGCCGTTCCGGAAGACGTCGCAATCCCGGATGACGCTTCTCAGGAACTGATGGACGTTCATGCCGTAATCGCCGTTGTCGGAGACCGTGCAGCCTTCGATCCGGTGATAGCCACCCGTCTTGGCCGATTGGATGCCGCTCCGCGAGTTCCGGACCGCCGCAACATCCTGGAGGAACACCCGACGGCCGGCCGGACCGGCCGCGATCTCGATCCCGTCCGTGCCGCCGGAAACGGTGATCCCGGAAACGCGGACATCGCCGGACGTTATACGAACGACACTTCCGACGCCGCTTCCGACGATCTCCGTTGTCCGCCGGTCATCGCCCTGCAGATGCAGGGGCTTGCCGATGACGACGGCCTCGTGGTAGGTGCCCGGCCTGAGAAGGACCGTGTCCCCCGCGTTCGCGGCGGCGATAGCCGCCCGGACCGAGGGGAAAGCGTCGGGGACCTTTAGAACCCGGCTTCTTCCCGGAAGAAAGCGAGGCCAGATCCAGAGCTCATGCCGCTCCCCCCCAGCCCGGGACGCGCCATCAGGACCTTGGACGGCACGGAAGTAGAGCGATCCGTCGCGGGAAAGCCCGATAGGATCGATAGGACGGGTCTCTGCGGCGATCCATCTGGCGGGCGGAAGCGGGCGGCCGTTCTGGACAGCCAAGAGCCAAAGGCCGGCCGTTTCGGACCCTCCACCGGCGTAGATGATCCCTTGGCCGTCTGGCATCCAAGCTATGAGGCGGTCGTCGCCGGCCTGCCGGACGAGCGGGATCGTCTTCTGGTCATTGATGCCGTAAAGGAAGATGTCCCCTTGCGGGATGGCGGGATCCTCGGAGAGGCTGTATGCGACATACCGACCGTCTGGCGAAGGGAGAATGCGTCCGGGCCAGCGGGTCCCCAGATCCATGATCGGATCGACCGAGCCGTCGGCGGCGGAGATGAACGCCACCCGCGTCGCGGCCCGGGGCCCGCTCTCGACCGCCAGGATCCGTTCGCCCGAGGTATCCCACGCCGCGAGATGGATGCCGGCGATGGTGGGGTCGGACAAGAGGGTCCTGGCGTCGGTTCCGTCCGCGCGAACAGATCTCAGCGTGATCTCTCCGCTGTCTTGGCGCCAGCTGTAGACGATCCTAATCCCGTCCGGCGAAACCGCTGCCTCCTCCGGAAATCCGGACGCGGATCCCGCCAACAGGCTGCGGTCGAGCCGGCGTATGTTTTGCCCCTCCCGGTCGAGGATGGCGAGGCCGTCCGTGTCCATCTCCAGGAGCACCGCATACCGCCCGTCGTTGGTCAGGCCGCCGATCCTCTGGCCCGCTTCGAAGCGCCGGACCAGCCGGGCCCCCGCTTCTCCGGGCTCGGTTCGCGGTCCGGCCGCAAAGGCCTTCAGCCGCCCCACTTCCGCCTCGGCGATCTCCCGGACGGCGCTCTGCTCGGGATACTTCTCGAGGACCTCACGGAAGGCCCCGGCCGCTTGATCGGATCCGGCCCTCTTGTAGCAGAGGCCGATATAAAGCTGTGACCGGGCCGCATAGAGCCTGTCGTCCCCGTGTCTTCCGATGATCTCCTGGAAGATCGGGATCGCGTCCAGGGGTTCGATCCGCGTCTCCACCAGGAACACCGCACGCTCGAAGAGCATCCGGTAGTAGACATCGGCGAAGATGTCCCGAGAGAGACAAAGCACGGCCAGAACGACCGTCACGGGAACCGCGACGGCCCGCCGCCCTGTGTTTGCCCTGGAGGCGCTCACATTCCTCCCATGAATCGGTAGCCCTCTCCATAGACGGTGAAAATGTAGCCAGATGCGTTCGGGCCCTCCCCGATCTTCTTCCGGAGCTTGAGGATGTGGTTGTCGACCGTCCGGGTGGAGGGGAATTTTTCATAACCCCAGATCCGGTCGAGCAGGATGTCCCGGCTGACGACCTCGCCGCGGTGGGCTACGAGGTATCTCAGGATCTCCACTTCGAGGGAGGTCAGGTCGAATTCCAGGCCGTCCCGCCTGACCTTGAAGTGAGGGAAGTCGACCTCGACGTTGTCGAACCGAAAGACGGCGGGCGAGTTCCTCCCGCCGCTCCGGTCCCGCCGCAGTTGGGTCCTAATCCTGGCCAGGAGCTCGCGGAGGCCGAAAGGCTTGCTGATGTAGTCGTCGGCGCCGATCTCCAACCCCACAACCTTGTCCACCTCCTCGCCCTTCGCCGTCAGCATGACGATGGGCACACCGACATTTTGGCGACGCAGCTCACGGCAAACGTCCAGTCCGTCTTTCTTGGGAAGCATGATGTCCAGGAGGATCAGATCGGGGGCGTCCCGGAGGGCTTTGGCCAGGCCGGCTTCGCCGTCGAGCGCCCAGCTGAGCTCGTAGCCTTCCGCTTCCAGGTTGAGCCTCAGGCCCCTGACCAGCTCCTCCTCGTCCTCGATGATCAGGATTCTTTCTTTCATAGGCGTCCCTCCGCGGCGTTCTCCAACGGCAGAAAGACCGAGAAGACGCTGCCCCGTCCCGGCTCGCTATCGACGGTGATCCTGCCGCCGTGGGCCTCGACGACATGTTTGACGATCGTCAGCCCCAGGCCGCTCCCGCCCGGATCGGGGCCCGCCGCGTTCCGGGAGCGGTAGAACCGCTCGAAGATCCTGACCGTCTCCTGGCGCGGTATGCCGATCCCCTTGTCCGCGACCTGCAGGACGGCTTCGTCGTCTCTCCGAAAAACCCTGACGGAGACGTCCTTCACCTCGGGCGAGAACTTCATCGCGTTGCTCAAGAGATTGACGACGACACTGGCCAAGGCCTCCCGGTCGAACTTGACGGGCGGGATCCCCCTCTCGATGTCCTCCCGGACAGTGAAGCCCTTTTTATCCAGATGATACCTGTAGGATTCCAGGGTGGCCTTGACGGCCTCGGCGATCGAGCCGCTCTGGATATGGAACTCTAAAGCGTCCCTCTCGATCCGGGACATATCGAGCACGTTGCCGATCATGTTGGAGAGGCGTTCGCTCTCGGCGGTGATGATCTCATAGGCCTCGCGGCGGCCTTCCTCGGAGAGATGCCTCTGGTTCTTGAGGGTCTCTCCGTAGAGCCTGATGAGGGTCAACGGGGTCTTCAGCTCATGGGAGATGTTGTCGATGAAGCGGGACTTCATGGCCGCCGTCTCCGCCTGGCGGGAGACATCGCGGACCAACAAGTAGGCCCCGAGCGACATCAGCCCGGCCAGAAAGGCGAGCAGCACGCCGATGAGAAGGTTTTCCGTCCGGGCGGCCCGTTTCAGGTCCTCGATGTCGTTCCGGGTGACCGCGTAGCGCCAGGGGAACGGGAACCCGCCGGAGGTCATCGTCAGGGTGTTCTCAGCGAGAACCCGGTCGGGCTCGGCCACGATCGGGTCGGCCGGTTCGATGAGGCGGGCCCGGATGCCCGTCTCCTGCTCGACCTTGGCCGCGATCTCGGGGAACAGATGGTTCCTGACGTACTCGAGATCCCAGGAGAATCCCGCATAAAGGAACCGGTCGTTCGGGATGTCGGCCAGGCGCGCATAGGAGATCAGGAGGCGGGACGCCTTGACGGCCAGGGGAAATCGCCCCGCGGGGGGTTCGTTGGCGTATTGCGAATAGGCGATCTTCTCCTTGATGACCGGAACGATGTCCTCTTCGACCGTCGCGGCGAACTCCAGCTCTTCGAGATAAGGCGAGGATCTGATCCGCGCGGCCTCGAAGGAACTCCGTAGGTCGGGCCGCATCCCTTTGGAGAATCCCTCTTGCAGGACCCTCGTGATCTCCTCGGCATAGAAATCATGGATCGACCTGTTCAGGCGCCAGGCGCCGTCCTCCAGCATCCCGAAGGTCCTGACCAAGTCTTCCAAGGAGGATTCCGGACGGCCCTGGCGTTTGGAGATCTCGTAGAGCTGGAGGGCCGCGAGCGGCCCGTACGGATGGCCGGACCGGTTCTTCAGCCGCCCGTATTCTCCGGACAGCTCCACGTAGACGGACGCCGCCTCACCGTCCTTTTTCATGAGGAAGAGACAGCGTCCCAAGCCTTCCCAGGCGAAAGCCTGCAGGCGGGCGATCTCGGTCAGGGGGCGGCATTGGCGATAGAGCGCCGCGGCCCGGTCATGGTCCTTCCGAACGAAGGCCCAGTATTCGGCCCTCTCGAAGAGGGCGACGAACGGGGAGCCCGCCGGGGCCTGCCCCCACAGCGCATACGGCGGCTCGTCCCAGTCGGCGCGGGGAAAGATCACCCGGAACTCGGGATCGAGAAGGAACACCTTTTCCCCGGATCCCATCGGCCCCGACGGGAGCGTCGGCGGTCCCCCGGATCCCCCTAGCGGCAGAAAACGGTCGACGGATAGAACGGCGCTTTCATGCTCCTGCAGAGAGGCCTCGATGGCGTGGGCGGCCCTTTCCCCCGAGGTCCACAGCTGGGATTCGACGATCCGCTTCAAGGCCTCCCTGCGCTTGGCGACGGCGCTCCAGCTCAGGAAGCCGACGACCAGCGAAGGGAGGACGACCGCCAGCACGAAGGCGCTCCGGGTCCTGCGCCGGATCTCCTTCTCGACCGCGGCCGTCGCCATGAGGACCTCGCCCCTCCGGGTCTCTTGGGATGCGGCGGGCGGTCCGGCTCAGGGTCTGCCGCGGCCGGCCCTTCCGTCCCCTTGTGCTTCCCATAATATCGGATGGTCGCGCGGGATTGTCAATCAAAGGTAACGAATTGTCTCCAACTGTCACCAGGGCGGAGGCCGGGGCCGGACCGATTTCTTTTACATTCTTTTACCTTTCCTTGACACCTCGGGCGGACGATTCCGCTAACTCTATCGGCGCGAGGGATTTTCTTTCGGACACCAAGGAGGCTGCCATGAGGAAGGTTTTGGGAGTCATGGGTTCTCTCCTCGTCGCGGTCGCGCTCGTCGCCCCGACGGCACAAGCCCAGTACAGGGCCGAGGATATCATCGTCCCGCCGGGCTATGAGGTGACGAAGATCGCCGAAACGAACAGGGTCGTGGACCCTTACCGGCTGATGTTCGACGCCAACGGGAACCTGATCGCCGGGAGCTACAATTACATGATCTACTCGATCGATCCCCTCGGCGAGGTCACGGTCATCGGCAAGACAAGGAAATACAACATCAATCCCCTGGAGGTCGAACCGATACCCGGTTCGAGCGGTTATGTCATTCGGGGCCAGAGTGTCGATTCGTCGGGGCATCCCGCAGTGTACAAGTTCACCAGGCCCGATACTTATGAAAAGCTCTTCGAGTCCCCGATGATCAACGCCATCGGCTTCGATAAGCTCGGGAATTTCTACGCCGTCGTCAGGGGCGAGCTTGTCCCCGGCTCCGTTCCGCCCCGATACTTCAACCTGGTCAATCGCTATGATCAGGACTTTCAATTCGCGGAGACGACTTATACCTTTGAATGGTCCATCTACGATTTCTGTTTTGACGCTCAGAACAACATATTCATGCTGACTCCCGGCTCGCGCGGCGGCTTCGCAGGGGGGGTCATCACCAAGATCTGCGCGGGCCCCGACGGGGTCCCCGGGCCATCGGATCCCGTCGATTGGTTATTGCCTTATCAACTGAACACGGCTTACGACATTGTTGTCGCCGACAATGGGGTCATCCTCATCGACGAATACCACCATACGAACACAGACGGCTACTCCACTTACGACGTGTTCATGTTGACCATGATCAGCCCAGCGGGGACGATCATTCAGAGGGATCTAGGTCCCCATTTCCTCAATCCGCAGGGGTTGGCCCTCAAGAAGGACGATGCCCTCTACGTCAGCGAAATGGGCCGTGGCGTCATCTCGAGGGTCTTCGACCAGGGGGGGATCAAGAAAGCCGATTTTACGCTCGATACGGGGATCTCCAGCGCCGGGGCGATCGCCTTTGACGCCGACGATAGGCTCTACACGCACAGCTTTCGGCAGCGCAAGCTGTTCCGGCTAGATCCCGACGGGAGCTACGGCCAGGTCGGAGCGGGGACGGGCTATTCCCAGCAGATCGCCTCGGACGGAGTTCATTTCTATCTCGGCAGTTCGCCGACTGTCCCCGGTGTCGAACGGCAGATCTTGAAGGTCGATCCGGCCTCCGGGACGACCGAGGTCGTCGCCTACGGGAACAACATCGTCAAAGGCTACCGCTCGCTGGCGTTCGACGCCTACGGGCGGCTGATCTTGAACACCGAGATCGATGTCGGCCAGAATCTCTATGGCGCGGACATCATCGACCTGGAGACGGGGGTGTCTATCCCCTATGTCACGGGCCTTCACAACAAGGGCCGGGACATCCAATTCGACAACGCCCAGAACTTCTATTTCGTCGAGGGAATCGGGACCGGGATCAAGAAGGTCCCCCTGCTCCCGGAGTATCCAACGCCCTTTGACCTCAGCTCGGAGCCTCTGTTCTATGATCTCAATCCCGGCAGTCTGCCATTCCCACCCACGGTCTACTTCTTCTGCGTCAATCCTCTGCTGCAAGAGGTCTTTATCCCCCAGATGGACAGCGGGACCATCCTTTACGGCGATGCGGCGGGGAACGTAGAGCCCTTCGCCCAGGGATTCCTGTTTCCGACACAGATCACGTTCGACAGATACGGGGCGCTCTTCGTCTCGGACGCGGGGAACGGGATCTTCAAGATCGTTTACAAAGGATGGACGATCCCGGCCGTAATCGAATTGAAGGACCAACTGCTTGAGGAAGTCCGCCAGAGCGAGATCGCCGACGGCTTCAAGACCAGCCTGGTCCAGAAGCTCGTGAACGCCGACGCCTACCTGGAGGCAGGGGACATCGTCTCGGCGATGGGCCTGCTCGGAGCCTTCAGGAACGAAGTCGCCGCCCAAAAGGACAAAAAGATCCCGGGCGCTTTGGCCGACAGGTGGATGAAGATAGTCACCGCCCTCATCCAGGCCTTGGGCGAGATCGGATAGAAGCTCTCTCCCGAGGCGGGGCGTTCCGCATAGCGCCGCGATCCTTGACACCTCTCGCAGGACGGCATACCGTCATTCAGCCCCCGGGAGGGTGAAGGATCCGGTGATCCTTCCGGACTTAAAACGCGACCCCAGACGAAATCGGCGCCGACAGCTTCTCCCCTGTTGGACCGTATCTAATTATTTATTCTCGCGGTTACCGATCTTGATGGTTTGATCACGTTTAGGCTGGACTGAGCCCTTTTGCGCATTAGTTCGCACGATCTCTGCACAACACGGTCTGCTGGCTAGATCAGAATCTATAATATCGCCTAAGTTTCTGTCCGCTAAATCCACTCGCTTCTTCATTGCTTTATCGGCTGTAGGATGATGATCATATGACTCTTCAGGAACGAATCGTCAACCCCAATAGGCTCATATCCGGACTCCGCGGCAAATTCGCTGACCTGTTTCCTTGAAAGGAAATGCTCGGTGCTGCCGATTTTGGCCGGATCAGGATCGACGATCACCAATTGACCCCCTGGTTTCAGGTACTTCCGAGTGTTTCGCATCCATCCTGCGGGCTCCGAGAATTCGAAGAGACAGTCGAAGACCACGACCATGTCCAGGTCCTTTTCGGGAAACAGGGGGTCCTCGACAACTCCCAGAACGGTTATTATGTTGGTGATTTTTTCAGCCTTACACCTCTCATCGATCTGTGTCAGCGCGTTCTTATCGATGTCATTGGCAAAAACGAGACCTTTGTTTCCGACCCGCTTACTCATTTTGAAGGTAAAGTATCCATAGCTCGCTCCGGCTTCACCGGTCTTCATGCCCTCACGCATTTTGATGACATCCAGGATCTTCTCCGGCTGGAGATCCCTGTCTCTCATTTTGTCAATGGCATCATGGCTGCCCGATCCATGGCTTTCCTGGCACAACAGGGATCCGGGCAAGAATGCCATCAACGCTATGATAATGAGGCTCGTTTGAGAGAACATTCCTTTAGCACGCCGCATGGACTTCTCTCCTAGAATAATAATGGAGGCACTAGTATTACGCCCGAACGATATTTTCTGTTGCGGACAACCCCATTCTGCCCTATGAGCCTTGACACTTTTTTGTTCGATCCCGTCGCGGCCGGGCTGAGCCCTATTGTACATGACCTGACAACCTGGCCGCCGCCCTTCCCGTCTAAATATCAGTTACGGAGAGGAGATCGCCATGTCAAAGAAGATCGCCGTCAGCTACACCGCATGCCTCCTGCTTCTGATTCTAAGCCCGTCCGGGCCTGCCCAGGATAGGACGACGACCCTGACAAGGGCCGAGATAGCCCAAGCCGTTGATAGGGTCTGTCAGCTCCTTAACCGGTTTTATGTCCTGCCCGAGGTCGCGACCCGGATGGAGAGACATATCCGGGGCAGGCTCGAGGCCGGGGCGTTCGATCAAACGACCGAGGCCGACGAGTTCATGGAGGCCATGACCCGGGAGTTGAGGTCCGTCTGCCGCGATAAGCATCTCGCGATGTTCCGGGGCGCCAATCCCGACCAGCAGCGCGCCGAGGACCGGGACCTGAAAAGGCTGATGGAGCGGTTCGAGGGCAGGAAGGATCATTTCGGCCTGGATAGGGTTGAGATCCTCGCCGGCAATGTCGGCTACATGAGCGTCCGTTCCGTCATGTATTCGCATGAGGCGACGGAGGCCGTCTCGGCGGCGATGA